>Ga0181529_10003832_pt1 | contig 16781 bp, 17 predicted proteins | sample PEATcosm2014_Bin_36_FD_119763 | JGI IMG/M metagenome (GOLD analysis project Ga0181529, IMG submission 119763) | Peatland microbial communities from MTU Mesocosm Facility, Houghton, MI, USA - PEATcosm2014_Bin10_30_metaG | ecosystem: Environmental > Terrestrial > Soil > Wetlands > Peat | place...
CTGTTGGTCTTGCTGATCTTCTTGCTGACCAGGCGCTCGCGCTCCAGCATGTTGAGGAAGTCGGTGTTGCCGCCGAAGTTGAGCTGGTAGGTGTTCTCGATCCTGACGCCGCGGTCCTGGAAGAGGCGGGTGAGCACCCGGTGGACGATGGTGGCGCCGACCTGGGACTTGATGTCATCGCCGATGACGGGCACCCCGGCCTTGCGGAAGCGATCCTGCCAGTAGTCCTCACGGGCGATGAACACCGGCATGCAGTTCACCATGGCGCAGCCCGCGGCCAGGATCTGCTCGGTGTACCACTTGGTGGCCTCCTCGCTGCCCACCGGGAGGTAGTTGACCACCACGTCGGTGCCGCTCTCCTTGAGCACGCTCACGATGTCGGCGGTGGAGCCCGGCGCCTTGGTGATCACCTCTTTCAGGTACTTGCCGAGGCCGTCGTGGGTCATCCCCCGGACCACCTTGACGTCCTTGTTGGGGACGTCGGAGAACTTCACGGTGTTGTTCTGCCCGCTGAAGACGGCCTCGGAGAGGTCCTTGCCCACCTTCTCGACGTCGATGTCGATGGCCGCGGAGAACTCGATGTCGGAGATGTGGTAGCCGCCGAGATCCACGTGCATCAGGCCGGGGACCTGGTCGCCGGGCTCCGCGTGCTTGTAGTACTCGACGCCCTGAACCAGGGACGAGGCGCAGTTGCCCACCCCGATGATGGCGACCCGGACCTTGTTGCTCATAGGACTCCCTCACTGACAGGCGCCGGTGGCGCCTCGGTGGTACGGCTTGACCCGGCGCGCCTTGCATCGGCGCCCGTTCCGAGAATCTGGACAAAGCTCCGCAGATTGCGATCGATGGCCTCGCGATCGAGGCGGCAGAGGACCTCGCGCCCATCGCGCCGGGTGGAGACCACCTGGGCGTGGCGGAGGGTCCGGAGGTGCCAGCTCATCCTCGGCTGGCTGACCTTGCACAGCTCGGCCAGCTCGGAGACCCTCACCTCGCCGCGCCGCGCCAGGATCTCGACAATGGCCAGGCGGGTCGGGTTGGCGAGCCCCTCGAAGTGGACCGACAGGTCGAACACCCCGGCGGCGATGGCCCCGGGGACAGCCCGCCGGGGGGGCCGTGAACGCATAACCGATTCTTTCATAAAGCTTCCTTGAATAAAGGATACTTTATGAATACCCCCGAAAGCAAGGGGGTATCCCCCCCCGGCTTCCAGCTATAACCCACCCCCTCTATTTGATCGCTAGGAAAAGTGGAATTGGTGTGCGAGGATGGGGGTGGCGCCCCACTCCAGCCGTCTCGGCGCGAGGAGGGCCCAGGGGCGCCGAAGGGGGCCGGACGTGGAAAGGTCATCGCGGACCATCGGCGTGGTCGGGGGAGGCTGCAGCGGAGCGCTGCTGGCGATCGAGCTCGTGGAGCGCCGCGGCGGGCTGCCGCGAAAGGTCGTGGTCATCGACTCGGGCTCGGTGCCCTGGCGGGGAGTGGCGTACAGCACCTCCTCCCCGAGCCACCTTCTCAACGTGCCGGCGGGGCAGATGAGCGCTCACGCCGGACGGCCGGACGATCTCGTCGAGTGGGCCCGCCGGCGCACGGCCGACGTCACCCCGGCCAGCTTCCTGCCCCGGAGCCTGTACGGAGACTACCTTGCGGACGCCGTGTCATCGGCCGGCGCCACGATCACCCGCATCCAGGGCAGGGTGGTCGCGCTGGAGCCGACCTCCGGAGCGACCACCACCGATCTCCTGCTCGCCGGCGGCAGCCGGGTGGTCGTCGATGCTGTGGTGCTGGCGACCGGCAACCTGCCTCCGGGTGCACCGCGCTTCGGCGGTCCCGACCTCCAGCGCAGCGACCGCTATGTCGGCGACCCCTGGAGCACCGGGGGGCTCGAGGCGGTGGACGGCTCGGTGCTGCTGCTCGGAACCGGTCTCACCGCCGTCGACGTGGCCCTGCGGCTCGACGATCTCGGATTCGAGGGCACCATCCACGCGGTCTCCCGCCACGGCCTGCTCCCGCGACGCCACCTGGCCAACCCCCCGCTCCCCTCAACGGCGCCGTCGCCGGCCGCGAGTGAGACCACCGTCCGTGGCATCCTCGCGAAGCTGCGCGGCGCCAACCGGGAGGGGGACTGGCGGGTCGCCGTGGACCAGCTCCGCCCCCAGCTGGGCGAGATCTGGCAGCGCCTCCCCGACGCGGAGCGTCGGCGTTTCCTGCGCCACGCCGCGCGGCTGTGGGAGGTTCACCGGCACCGGCTCGCACCCCGGGTGGCGGAGCGGATCGCCTCCCTGATGGAGGCCGGACGTCTCGAGATCCACGCCGCGGTCATCGAGGACTGCCACGAGGGCGAGAGCGGGCTCGAGGTGGTGGTGCGCGATCGCGGACCGGGTTCCGGGCGGCGAACGCTCACGGTGAGCCGGATGGTCAACTGCACCGGACCCCAGCAGCGCCTGGCGGTGGCGGGCGATCCGCTCCTCGACAGCCTCTTCGCGTCGGGCTCGGCTCGGCCGGGACCGTACGGGCTGGGGCTAGACGTCGACGGCGAGGGCGCGGTCGTCGACGCGAGCGGTCACGTCTCCCCCCACCTGTGGGCGATCGGCCCCCTGCGCCGGGGGACCGAGTGGGAGACCACCGCGGTGCGCGAGATCCGGCTCCAGGCTGCGGCGCTGGCCACACGGCTCACCGGGGCGGAGGTGCCGCACGCCGCCGCTGCGCTGCCCGGCGACTCGCCTCCGCCGGCTCGTGCTCATCTGGGAAGCCCCGCCTCGATCGCGGTGGTGGCCCTGGAGACGCCCGGCCTCGGCAACCGCTGCTACATCGCGAGCGACGGCGCGGTCGCCGTCGTCGTCGATCCCCCGCGGGACATCGATCGATGTCTCGCCCTGGCCGGCCGGCTCGGCACCCGGATCACCTGGGTCCTGGAGACGCACGTGCACAACGACTACGTGAGCGGAGGCCTCGATCTGGCCCGGCTGACCGGTGCGAGCTACGGGCTCGCGGCCGCGGAGGATGTCGACTACGCAGAGGCGCGTATCGGCCTGCAGGACGGAGACGTCATCGAGGCAGGGACCATGCGGGTCCGGGTGGTCCACACTCCCGGCCACACCGAGCACCACCTCTCCTACGTCCTCGTCGAGGCCGCGACCAGCCTGCCGGTGGCCGTCTTCACCGGGGGTTCGTGGTTGCACGGCGCCGCCGGCCGCACCGATCTGCTCGGAGCCGAGAAGACGGTGAGGCTGGCGCGAGCCCAATGGGGCTCGATTCGCCGGCTGGCGGCGCAGCTTCCCGACGCGGTCGAGATCAAGCCGACCCACGGCTTCGGCAGCTTCTGCGCCTCGGGCTCCACCTCCGCCGAGGGGCCTCCGACGGTGGGGGCGGCCCGGGGCACCCATCCGGCGCTGGTCCTGGACGAGGACTCCTTCGTCACCCACCTGCTGGCGGGACACACCGCTTATCCGAGCTACTACGCGCGCATGGCACCCGTCAACCGCAGCGGCCCGGCGCCGATCGATCTGCGCCCGGCTCCCATGGCCGGCCTTGGAGAGGTCGCCGGCAGGATGGCCGGCGGCGAATGGCTGGTCGACCTGCGCCCGCGTCGGGGATTCGCCGCCTCGCACCTCTCCGGGTCGCTCAACTTCGAGGCCGGGGACTCCTTCGCGACCCACCTCGGCTGGCTGCTGTCGTGGGGGACAGCGGTGACCATCGCCGCCGAGGACCCCGCCGTGGTTGCGGAGGCGCAGCGCGCCATGGCGCGGATCGGCATCGACCGCCCGGCGGCACGGCTCACCGGGCCCTGGGCCGGCTGGGCGGCCGCCGGACCACTGCGGAGCTACCCGGTGGCGACATTCGCCGACCTGGCGGCGGTGCGCGATGGGAGGGCTGCGCCGGCGGTGCTCGACGTGCGGCGGGACGACGAGTGGCGCACGGCGCACCTCGCCGATGCCTGCCACGTTCCGCTGCCGGCCCTTGCCCAGCGCCTCGATGAGATCGCGGGGCTGGGAGAGGCGGGATCGCTCTGGGTGCACTGTGGGTCGGGCTATCGGGCGGCGATCGCCGCCTCATGGCTCGATGCCCGCGGAATCCCGGTCGTGCTGGTCGACGACCTCTTCGCCGCTGCGGCCGGTGCCGGCCTGGAACTGGTGTCCGGCCGAGGTCTGAAAGTGGCGGTCCCCTGGCCGGGTCCGTCCGTCCCGAGCACCCGCGCGGCCGGCCTGACCGCATCGGGAGTCCCCCGGTGAGGAACCACACACCCCGGACGGCCGATCGGTGCCCGCGCCACGGCGCCGGGGCCAGCCGTCCAGGTCTCGGTCTGCCCACATCAAAGATCGATCAACCCACCTCTTGAGAGGGAGAGTGACATGGCGAACTATGCCCACCCCGAGGTCCTGGTCAGCACGGAATGGCTGGCCGACCACCTCGCCGACCCCGGCGTGCGCGTCCTCGAGGTCGACTGGGATCCCTCCGTGGCCTACGAGCTCGGACACATCCCCGGTGCCTCACTCATCGATTGGAAACGTGACATCAACGACCCGATCCGCCGCGACATCCTCTCGGCGGCGGCGTTCGAGAAGCTCCTCGGAGGTCTCGGCGTCACCGCGGAGACCACGCTGGTCCTCTACGGCGACATGCGCAACTGGTTCGCCGCCTTCGCCTTCTGGACCTTCAAGATCTACGGACACGGCGACCTCCGGCTGCTGAACGGCGGCCGCCGCAAGTGGTTCGAGGAGAGGCGGCCTGTGAACAGCGAGATCCCCCTTCCGGGAGCCGCTGCGTACGCCGCCGCCGAGCCCGACACCCGGCTGCGCAGCTTCCTCCCCGAGGTGAGGGAGGCGCTTGGTCAGGGTGGCTTCCGGCTGGTGGACGTCCGGTCCCCGGCGGAATTCAAGGGCGAGATCTCGGCGCCGCCCGAGTATTCGAACGAGGGGGCCCAGCGGTCTGGTCACATCCCCGGGGCCGCGAACATCCCGTGGGCTCAGGCCATCAACGAGGACGACACCTTCAAGTCGGCGGACGAGCTCCTCGCCCTGTACGCGGCCAAGGGCGTGACCGCAGACGCCTCGGTGATCACGTATTGCCGGATCGGCGAGCGCTCGTCCCACACCTGGTTCGTGCTCCGATACCTCCTCGGCTTCCCGGACGTCCGCAACTACGACGGCTCCTGGAGCGAGTGGGGCAACTCGGTCGGGGTTCCGGTCGAGAAGCCCGCCGCCGAGCCGGTCAGCGCCTGATCGCGCCCCACTGCTCCCCCGGAGTGGGTGGGCCCTCCGAGGGCTCACCCACTCCTGCTCCCGGCTTCAGATGAACGGCGCGGACCGGGTTTCGCACTCACGGCGCTCAGATCCGGGCCCTCCGGCCATGGGGCGGCCTGGCGCGGCGGGACGCCAGGGTCCGTTTGACCCGCTCCCCCCTCCCGCCGCCTCCCCTTGAGTATCCTTGCGGATCGATCCCAGGGTAGCCAAGCGGTGAAGGCAACGGTCTGTAAAACCGTGTATCGCTGGTTCGATTCCAGCCCCTGGGACCATCCGCCCGGGGTGCTACGGTGTCCGCCACCGGGGCCCGAGGCACCCGCCCGACCCCGAGGCTCCCGATGACCAGCACCCCCTCCCCCCCTCCCGAGATCGACCGCCGGGCAGCGCTCATCGAGCGCAGCCTGGCCGAGCTGCTGACCCGGGAGGAGCTGCTCGCCATGCTCGCAGGCGGCGCGCGGCTCAAGCACTACATCGGATACGAGATCTCCGGCCGCGTCCACTTGGGCGGCGGGCTGGTGGCGATGGCCAAGGTCCGCGACTTCCAGGAGGCGGGTGTCGACTGCAGCGTGCTGCTCGCCGACTGGCACACCTGGATCAATGACAAGCTGGGCGGCGATCGCGACCGCATCCGGCGGCTCGCGTTCTCCTACTACGGGGAGGCGATGAAGGCGTCGCTGCTCTGCGTGGGCGGCGACGCGGCGGCGCTCCGCCTGACCCTCGCCTCGGACGTCTACGCCGACCCCGCCCGTGACTACTGGGCCACCGTCATCGAGGTTGCCAAGCACACCTCGGTGGCACGGATGCAGCGCAGCATCACCATCCTCGGCCGCAAGGAGGGTGAGCAGCACGACTTCGCCAAGCTCATCTACCCGGCGATGCAGGCGGCCGACATCTTCGCCCTCGGCGTCCACATCGCTCACGCGGGGATGGACCAGCGCAAAGCCCACGTGGTCGCGCGCGACGTGGCGACCAAGATGAGGATCAATACGCTCCGCGACGCCTCCGGTACCGCCATCAAGCCGCTGGCGGCCCACCACCCGCTGCTCACCGGGCTGCTCAAGCCGGACCGCTGGCCGGTCCCGGAGGCGGAGCGTGCCGAGGCGCTCGCGGCCATGAAGATGAGCAAGTCCAAGCCGCGCTCTGCCGTCTTCGTGCACGACTCCCCCGACGAGATCCGGGCCAAGCTGCGCGGCGCCTTCTGCCCTCCGGGAGAGGTCGAGCTGAACCCCGTGATCGACTGGATCGAGCATCTCTGCTTCGGCCTCGGCGACACCGAGCTGCGGGTGGACCGAAGGCCGGAGAACGGTGGGCCGGTGACCTTCGCGTCGATCCAGGAGGTGCGCGAGGCCTACGCCTCCGGCGCGCTCCACCCCATGGACGCCAAGACCGCGCTCGCCGACCGGCTCATCGACCGCCTCGAGCCCGCCCGCAGGCACTTCGCCGACCCCGAACGGGCGGCGGCGCTCTCCGAGATGGAGTCGCTGATCACGGGCTGATCAGCGGCGCGCCGGTCCGGGGCCCAGGGTGGCCGCCAGGGCGGTGAGCTGGTCACGGGTGCCCATGGCGACCACGATGTCGTCGGGACGCAGGGTCTCGTCGTCGCCCGGTCCGACCCGCAGCGCGCCGTCGCCGGAGCGCAGCGCCAGCAGCACCGCCCCGGAGCGGCGCAGCTCGGCCGCGGTGCGCCCCTTCCCCCCGACGGCGCCCACCACCAGCTCCTCGACACGCATCGAGGTGTCCGCACCCCCCACCAGCAGGTCGAAGGTGTCGACCACCGCCGGCTGCATGGCGAGCGCCGCCATCCGCCGGCCGCTCAGGGTGTAGGGGCTCACCACCCGGTCGGCGCCGGCGCGGCGCAGCTTCTCCGCGGAGTCGGGATGGGACGAGCGGGCCACGATGTAGAGGTCGGGACGGAGCGTGCGCGCCGTGAGCACGATGTAGACGTTGCGCTCGTCGGAGTCGACGGCGCTGATGAGCGCCCGGGCGCGGCGGATGCCCGCACGCTGCAGCACCTCGTCATTGGAGGCGTCACCGAGGACGTTGAGCACCCTGTCCTGCTCGACGCTCGCGAGCCCGTCCGGATTCCACTCGATGACCACGAACGACTGCTGGGACTGGGTCAGCTCGAACACGGCCTGGCGCCCGGTGCGCCCGTAGCCGCAGACGATGACGTGATCCCGCAGGTCATCCAGCCGGCGCTGCACCCGACGGGCCCTCCGATGACGCTGCCACTCTCCACTCGACAATAGCTCGACGAGGACACCGAAGGTGTAGAGGAAATCGATCACCCCGAAGGCGATCACCGAGATGGTGAACGCCTCTCCGGCAGCGTCCAGCCGGCGGACCTCCTCGAAGCCGACGGTGCTCACCGTGATGACCGTCATGAAAAGGGCGTCGAGGAAGCCGTAGCCCTCGAGCAGCATGTAACCGGCGGTGCCGTAGACGAGCAGCGCGAGCAGGCCGGCCATGGCCACGGCCAGCCGCCGGAGCGGGCCTCGCGACTCGGGGACGGGCGGAGGGATCACGGGGTCAGACGGGCGTGGTGTCCGGCGGGGTCGCTCCCCACCGGTCAGCGATCGTCCTCGCCGGCACGACGCTGGGCGATGCGGTCACGGAGGGCGTCCTCCATCTCGCCCGAGCCGCCCCCGTCCCTTCGGAGCCAGAAGGGGATCTTCTCGCCCCGCTTCTCGGCCTCGGCAGCGCGCCTCTCCGCCTCCAGGTGGCGGCGGAGGGCGGAGTCGACGGCCGCATCGAGTGAGGCTCCTCCGGCGGTGAGGCCGGCGACGAGGTCGTCCGCGATCACGGCCGTATTCGGCGGCGCGGGGGCCGGCGGCGCGGACCCGAAGAGGCGTCCAAGAAAGGACACGCTGCTCCCTCAGAGGTCCCGGAGCGGGGCTGCCGGCCGGCGTCCGCTGCCGGAAGGCCACCACCTGCTCGCAGGACACATCATCCGCCCGAGTCTACCCGGCCGGCGGAGGGAGAGGCGGGCAGCGGGTGACGTGCGGCCGCCGGACCGGTATCCCAGACTGGTAGCGTCATGTCGGCGCCGGCCGGCGGCGGCTCCTCTGCGCATCCGCGGCGACTGGAGCGCTCGCCCTCCGATCGCCCGCCGCCATAGAGGAGGCCGACCACGCCAGCGCTCGAACCCTACACCCGCCGGCTGCTGGGTCATGTGCGGCCGATCGTCGTCGCCAACCGGGCCCCGCTGGTGCTGGAGCCGGCGGATGAGCTGCTCGGGCGTCCCGAACGGCTGGTCAAGGGCTCCGGAGGGCTGGTGACGGCGCTCTCGTCGCTCGCCGCCGAGACCGACGCCCTCTGGGTCGCGGCCGCGCGCGACGAGGGGGATCGCAACCTCGCCGCTCGCGGCGATCCCGCCCATCTGCGGACGGCAGATGGAACCGACTACCGGGTGGCGTTCGTCCAGCCCGGCGCCGAGGCCTACGACCTCTACTACAACGTGATCAGCAACCCGCTCCTCTGGTTCATCCAGCATTACCTCTGGGACCTGGCGCGAGAGCCGGTGGTGGACGCCTCCACCCGCCACGCCTGGCGGGACGGTTACGTGGCGATCAACCGGATGTTCGCCGACCGCGTCATCCGTGAGACCGAGGCCAGCGACCGCCCTCCCCTCGTCCTGATCCAGGACTACCAGCTGTACCTGGTGGCGCGGATGGTGCGCGAACGCGTGCCCGAGGTGAAGCTCCAGCACTTCGTCCACATCCCCTGGCCGACCCCCCAGTACTGGAAGATCCTGCCCAAGCCGATCCGCGACGAGATCGTCCACGGCCTGCTGGGCAACGACATCATCGGTTTCCAGACGAGCCGGGATGTCCGCAACTTCCTGCTCACCTGCGAGGAGAACCTGGGGCTGGGCGTGGACCTGCGGGAGCGTACCGTCTACTACCAGGGCCGGGCGGTGTGGGTGCGTCACTATCCGATCAGCATCGACATCCCGAGCTTCGCCGAGCAGGTCGTGCAGCCCCGCGTGCTCGACGAGGAGCGCCGGATCGAGGCCTGGCGGCCCGAGAAGCTGATCCTGCGGGTGGATCGCACCGACCTCAGCAAGAACATCGTGCGCGGCTTCCTCGCCTACGAGCGGATGCTGGAGACCCACTCCGACCTGCATCGCCGCGTCCAGTTCTGGGCGTTCTTGCAGCCCAGCCGTCAGGACATCGGGGACTACCGCTCCTATCTGGGCAGCGTTCTCTCGGTCGCGGCCAGGATCAACCGGCGCTTCTCCGCCGGAGGCTGGACGCCGATCCGCGTCGAGGTCGAGGAGAACATCCACAAGGCGATCGCCGCCTACAAGTGCTACGACGTGCTCCTGGTCAACCCCATCTACGATGGGATGAACCTGGTCGCCAAGGAGGGCCCGCTCTGCAACACTCGCAACGGGGTGCTGGTCCTCAGCGAGAACGCGGGCGCCCACGAAGAGATTGGCGACTTCGCCCTCACGGTCAACCCCTTCGACGTCGATGAGACGGCGGAGGCCCTGCTTCTGGGGTTGGTGATGGACGAGCCTCAGAAGGCGGCACGAGCCGAGAAGATGCGCGAGGTGATCAGGAGCAACGACGTCACCCGCTGGATCGGCAACCAGCTACAGGACCTGCGCGAGCTCATCGGCTAGGGCGCGCCGCGTGGTGGGACCGGAGCGCTAGTGGCCCATGCCGGCGAAGCCGGCGATGAAGAGCCACGCGACCACCGCGGCCACGGCCACCCAGAGGGCGATGAGGCCGGAGCGCCGAGAGGCGAAGTCGCGGGCTCGCCGCTGGTGGAGCCAGCGCTCCCGGACGGCGAGGGTGTCCAAACCGCTCGGGGCGGAGCGGCGCGGTGTGTCAGCCATCACATCGCTTCAACGGGCCTGCGGCCGGGATGGTTACGCACTGCCTCAGGGCTGGGTTGGATGTCCACCAGGGGCTCGGCTCCACCGCGTGGAGCGGGGTCCGCAGCGAGCTGTGAGCGGAGGCTAGGGGCGGCACGGGCGGTAATGGTGGCACGCGGGAGGGTGCCTTCACCGGCCCGTGTGCAGCCCGCCGTGGCCGGCCGGCGGCGGGGCCAGCCCTCGGGGAGAGCCGACCCCCTGCGACCGCCGGGCGGCGGCTACCATTCGGGCAGCGGGGAGTCACCGGGGCCTCGGTCACGACAGCCAGGCGCCTCCCGGCGGAGAGGTGCCCACAGCGTGGACGCTGCGTCCCAGGCCGCAAGCTCCGAGCTCACCCGGCTCGGCCTCGACAAGCCCATCTACACGATCAGCGTGGCCGCCGAGATCCTGGCAGTCCATCCTCGGACCCTGATGATGTACGAGCATCTGGCCCTGGTCGTGCCCCACCGGACCCCGACGAACCGGCGCCGCTACTCCCAGCGGGACCTGATCACCCTCCAGGCGATCCAGCGCCTCACCAAGATCCACGGTCTCAACCTGCAGGCGGCCCGGCATGTGATCCGTCTCCTCCAGATCCTCGACCGGCACCGGATTCCGCGGCCCGACTTCGTGACGGACGTGGACATCGCCCACGTCCGGATCTGACCCGCGCCGAACGGCGGCACGAGGTCGGATCGCGCCTTTGCAGATCGCATAACGCCGCCCTGAATGTGCCCGGTGGCGCAGCTATACTGCCCGGCAGGCATTCGGCGCCACCGAGGTCGCGCCGGCGAAGGAGGACAGCGGAGGCGATGGCAGACGAGGACGCGGTCATCGACGTCCTCCTGATCGAGGACGACCGGGACACCCTGGAGATGTACCGGACCAAGCTCGAGCTGGATGGCTACCGGGTTCACGTGGCGCTCGACGGGGTCGAGGGCGTGGATCGGGCCAAGGAGCTGCTGCCGGACATCGTCTTTCTCGACGTCCGCCTCCCCCGCAAGGACGGCTTCGAGGTGCTTCAGGAGCTCCGCCGGCACGCTCCGACGGCGGAGACCCCGGTGATCATCCTCAGCAACTTCGGTGAGAAGGACCTCGTCGATCGGGGGCTCAAGTTGGGGGCTTTGGAGTTCCTGATCAAGGCGCAGACGTCGCCCGGGGCTCTCTCAGAGGGGATCAACGAGTGGCTGAAGGAGTAGGCGGAGGCAGCCCAACGGGCGGACCCCTGCCCGGATCCCCCGGCCTCGACAAGCCCATCTACACGATCAGCGTCGCGGCCGAGATCCTGGAAACCCACCCGCGGACGCTGATGATGTACGAGAACATCGGCCTGGTGGTGCCGCAGCGGACCTCGACCAACCGGCGGCGCTTCTCGCAGCGCGACATCTACAAGCTCCAGACCATCCAGAGCCTGACCCGCCAGCACGGGGTCAACCTGACCGGCGTCCGCTACGTGCTGGCACTGCTCAAGGCTCTCAACGATCACGGGATACCCCCACCCGACAGCCTCAAGGACATCGACGTCTCGGCGCTGAAGATATGAGCGGCGTGGACGGCGACACCCGCCAGCCCCGGTCTGCGAAGCTCTGCTGATGGCCCCCCGGGAACCCGCGCCCGCACCCGCCCCATCGGTGATCGACGCCCTGCGGGAGATCCTGGCCGATGGTGTGCGCCTGGTCCGCGCCGAGTTCGGGGTGGTGCGGGCGGGAGGCATCGCAACCGCCAAGCGCGCCGCGTTCGCACTCGCGCTGCTGGCCGCCGCCGCCGTCGCCGCCCTCCTGGTCGTGATCTTTCTCCTCGGCGCCGGGGCCGAAGGGCTGGGCGGGCTCTTCCACCACGCCTGGCTGGGATGGCTGATCATGGCCGGCCTGATCCTGGTGGTCGGAGCGCTCCTGGGGTGGCTGGGTTACCTCATGCTGAAGAAGACGATCGTCGAAGGGCGCAGGGTCGGCGCCACCGTCAAGGAGGACCTGGAGTGGGTGACGAGGTTGCCGAGGCAGAGAGAGAACGGGAGCTGAGCAAGCAGGCGCTTGCCGCTCACGTCGCGGCGCTGGACACCCGGGTCCGGGACGAGCTCGACTGGCGGTCGAGGCTCCGCCGGGATGGCTTTCGGTACGCCGTCATCGGGACGGTCGCCGTGGTCCTCACGGTTTCGGTCGTGGTGCTCCGGTCGCGGGGCCGGAGGCAGGAGAGCTCCACGGCGACGGTGACATCGCTCGACGACGTCGCCGCCCAGTTGGATGAGATCCGGCAGGAGCTGGCCCGGCGCCGCAAGGAGGGTGGGCCTCTCTGGCAGAAGCTGGTACTGCGTGCCGCCACCACCGCGGCGGCCGCCGGCGGGGCGGAGGTGGCACGCCGGGCGATGGAGCGGATGACCGGGTCCGACGAGCCGGCGACCGGCACCGATCCCGCCCACCGCGGCTGAGGCGGCCTTCAGGACCCTGCCCTGGCCTCAGTCGGCCGCGATGGCTCCCCGGCAACGGGGAAAGTCCGGGCACATCCACACCGTGGAGCCGCGCCGCTCCATCGGCCGCTCGCAGATGGGGCACACGGGCCGGAGTGGGACCTCGGATCTGTGCTTGGGCCGCTTGGCGGCCCGGCGCAAGAGACGCATCACTCGCCCTTATACACCGCCGGACAGGCACCGTCCGGAGATCAACGGAGGTCCCCTCGGGTCGAGGCCCGCACCCGGACCGTGGCCAGCCGGGCCGGAGCCGATCGAAGGCGAGCGAGCGCGAGCGCAGGGAGGACGGGCCCGATCAGGAGCACGGTGAGGAGGAGCTGGTCGGTCTGGAGGGCGAGCTGGGCGCCCGCCAGCGCGGCCGCGACCAGGAGGATGACCATCGGTACCAGCGGCATGGGACGAGGCTAGGCCGCCGAACCTTGCGGCGGGGTGACCGGATGGGGTTCAGAACCGTGCAGCCGGGACCAGGGCCGAGGGTGGTAACGCTCTTGTAAGGTTCAGATGATCAGCATCCTGCCGATCACGTTACGGACGTATGGGGAGATTCCTTGTCCGCGAAGTCCGCGGCGGACGCGGTCTGGCGCGGGCGCGAGAGCGTGCCCGCCGATGACCGCCCGGTCCACCACCCCGCCCCCGCCGTGCCCGCCCGGGCCGGCCCGGGGGTCCACGCGAGAAGACTGACGACCCGGCGCCGGCTGCTCCTGGCAGGGCTGCAGCTGATCGTCCTCCTGATCAGCGCGGCGATCATCTACGCCCTGGTCCGCAAGGTGAACCCGGCTCAGGTGGTGAGCAAGGCCGGGCACGTCTCGTGGCGGCTGGTGGGGGTGGCGATGGCCCTCAACCTGGTGACCACCCTGCTCCGGGCCCGGCGCTCCCAGATCCTCCTGAAACGCCTCGGCCAGCATGTCCCCTTCGTCCGCATGACCTGGGTGGACCTGGCCGGCCAGACCCTCAGCTGGCTGACCCCGGCCGCGAGCGGCGACCTCTCGCGGCCCTACCTCTGGCGCAATCGCGACCGCGTTCCCGTGAGCGCGGGGGTCGCGACCGTGATGTACGAGCGGCTGGTCACCATCGTCCAGCTCGGAATCGTCGGCGGGGTGCTCGCCGCCGCCATCTACCTGCCCGCGCTCGAGACGGCAGGGCTCGCGCTGGCCGGGGTGGTCCTCCTCGCCTCCCCCTGGTGGGCCAGCGTGATCACGCGACACTACTTCACGACCGGCGTCCCGCCTGAGCGCCACGGTCTGGTCGGCGGGATACTGCGGTCGCTGGTGCAGCTCGAGGAGCTCGGCCTGGCGCCCCGGCTGGGCGCCGTCTTCGCCTTCTACAGCCTCGTCGTCTTCACGGTCTGCGGCTTCCAGATCCTGCTGCTCGTCTGGGGACTGGGGGCCGGCGTCACCCTGGGCGTGGCCATCGCCGCCTACTGCGTCTCCCAGGTCATCGGCAGCGTGTCGACCCTGCCCTTCGGCATCGGCGCGGCCGATGTCACGACCGCTGCCCTGCTGGTCGCCGGAGGGCTGACCAAGGTGGACGCGGTGGCGGTCACCGTCCTGGTGCGGGTGGCCATGACCCTCCCCCTCGGTATCGCCGGCGCGATCGGAATCATGCTCCTCGGCCGCCCGCGCATCCTCGACGAGGAGGCCTCCCCGGCCCCGGTGGGCCCGTGACCCCGGGGACGTCCGTGATCGGGGCCGCCTCGGGCGGCGGGGAGACCGCCTCGCTCCCCACCCGAGTTGCGGTGGTCGGAGGGGCCGGCTTCATCGGCAGCCACCTGGTCGAGCTGCTCGCCGCCGACCGGCTCTCGGTGCTGGTGATCGACGATCTCACCCACCCCTGCGGGGTCGCCCTCCCCGCAGCGGTCGAGCTCCTGGAGGCGGATGCCGGCAGCCCTGAGGCCGCGGACGCCCTGGCTCGTTTCCGGCCCCAGGCGCTCGTCCACCTCGCCGCCAAGGGGGGTGTGAACCGCGCTCTGCGGGACCCCGGAGACCACGTCCGCCGGGTTCTCGCCAACTCGGTGGCCTGCTTCGAGGCCGCCGCCCGGGCGGGCTGTGAGGCGCTCCTCATCGCCTCGTCGGGAGGGGCCGTGTACGGCGACGCCGAGCGGCTCCCGGCTTCCGAGGAGCTCATCCCCGCCCCCCGATCCGCCTACGGCGCGGAGAAGCTCTGCGAAGAGACCTACCTCTGGACCTACCGGCAGCGCGGGCTGCGCACCGTCGCGCTGCGGTTCGGCAACGTCTACGGGCCGCGTCAGGACGGCACCGGGGAGGCCGGGGTGGTCGCCATCTCCTCGACCCGGCTGGTCCAGGGATTGCGCCCGGTGATCTACGGGGACGGCTCCCAGACCCGCGACTTCGTCTACGTGGGAGACGTGGCCGCGGCCACCCGAGCCGCTCTCCTCAGCTCGATCGTCGGACCGCTGAACGTGGGGACCGGGAGGGAGACGAGCGTCCGTGAGGTGGTCGCCGGGTTGATCCGGGCGTCCGGGGCAGAGATCGCCCCCGACTTCCAGACCGCCAAGCCCGGGGAGGTGGCCCGCGCCTGCATCGACCCGGGGCGCGCCGAGCGCTCGCTCGGCTGGAAAGCTCAAACTTCCCTCCCCGAGGGTCTCGCCCTGACCCATCGGTTCTTCGCCACCCAGCAAGCACGGACATAACTGGCCGGCCTTCGCCCGGCCACCTAGGGGAGACAACAATGCGCATCGCGGTCCTGGGGGCCGATGGCTACCTCGGGTGGCCGACCGCCCTTCACCTATCTGCACGCGGCCATGACGTCGTCGCAGTCGACAGCCTGGTGCGGCGGCGCTGGGACCTGGAATGCGGCACGGACAGCCTGACGCCGATCGCGTCGATTGCCGACCGGCTGGCGCGCTGGCAGGCGGAGAGCGGGCACAAGCTCGACTGGCATCAGATCGACCTCTGTGACGCGGCCGCGGTCGACGAGCTGATCCGCACCACCCAGCCCGACGCCATCGTCCACTTCGCCGAGCAGCGCTCGGCCCCCTACTCGATGATCAGCCCCCGCCACGGTGTGGAGACGCAGGTCAACAACGTGGTGGGCACGCTCAACGTTCTCTTCTCGATGCGCGACCACGCTCCCGACTGCCACCTGATCAAGCTCGGGACGATGGGCGAGTACGGGACCCCGAACATCGACATCGAGGAGGGGTTCATCGAGATCGAGCACAACGGTCGTCACGACCGGATGCTCTACCCCAAGCAGCCGGGGTCGCTCTACCACCTCTCCAAGGTCCATGACAGCCACAACCTCGACTTCGCCTGCCGGATCTGGGACCTGCGCGCCACCGACCTCAACCAGGGTGTGGTCTACGGGACCACCACCGACGAGACGGCGCTCCACCCGGAGCTCATCACCCGGTTCGACTACGACGGCATCTGGGGGACGGTGCTCAACCGCTACTGCGTCCAGGCGGCGGTCGGCGAGCCCCTCACGGTCTACGGGAAGGGCGGCCAGACCCGCGGCTTTCTGGACATCCGCGACACCGTCCGCTGTATCGAGCTGGCGGCTCTCAACGCACCGGCCGCCGGCGAGTACCGGGTCTACAACCAGTTCACCGAGCAGTTCTCTGTGCTCGGGCTGGCGGAGAAGGTGGAGCACGCCCGCGCCGCTCACGGCCTCCCCACCATCATCTCCCACGTCTCCAACCCGCGCCGGGAGAAGGAGGAGCACTACTACAACGCCAAGCACCAGCACCTCCTCGACCTCGGCCTCGAGCCCCACGGGCTGAGCGACAGCCTGATCGAGAACGTGATCCAGACCGTCGAGGCGAATGTCTCCCGGGTCAGGCGCAACACCATCGAGGCCACCATCGACTGGCGCAGAGGTGGCCACGTCTATGCCGGAGGCAGCGTGCCGGCACTGACCGCCCTCGCCGGCATCGGTGGCTAGCCGGAAAGCCGGCGGCCCGTCCCAGGGACAGGAGGCGGCGCGCCCGCCTCTCAGCAGCCTCAGCCTCGTGCTCCCGGTCCACAACGAGGCCGAGAACATCACCTGGCTGCTGCCCCACGCGGCCGACGTCCTGCCCGGGATCGCGAGCGGCTTTGACCTGGTGATCGTCGATGACGGGAGCACCGACGGGAGCGGCGAGCTGGCCGCCTCCCTCGCCGAGCAGCTGGGGATCTCGCTGCGCGTGCTCCGCCACGAGCAGAAGAGCGGCTATGGGATCACGGTCGGCGACGGCCTGCGGGCCGCCCGGGGCGACTTC
>Ga0181529_10003834_pt1 | contig 16779 bp, 17 predicted proteins | sample PEATcosm2014_Bin_36_FD_119763 | JGI IMG/M metagenome (GOLD analysis project Ga0181529, IMG submission 119763) | Peatland microbial communities from MTU Mesocosm Facility, Houghton, MI, USA - PEATcosm2014_Bin10_30_metaG | ecosystem: Environmental > Terrestrial > Soil > Wetlands > Peat | place...
ACGTCAAGCGCGAGCGAACCATAAAGTGCAATAGCAGCGCCCCCACGCTTGTGGACTGCTTCGACGATGAAACGCCCCGAGGCGCGCGATCAAGAATCGATTGTTTCACGGCTTCCTGTCCCCGTACCTTCAGTCCACAAATCTGAAGACCGCGTCGGTGCTCCAACTCCATAAGCTGGCCACCATCCATGCCTCGATGATCGCGCGTCATCTCGGCACTTTGCCGCAGTCTCAGAAAACAACCGTAGCTGCGAAGTTGCACGATCTTCTGGTCGCCTGGTAGCCCACGAATCGCTCAGCAAATCCCAACCGGATGCGAGTCGTGCTACAAATCTCAGTACGAGGACGCCTTGATGAGGCTGAGGATTTGGATATGCAGTGTCTGGGCCACAGCGGCTTCGCTCGTTGCTCAGTCCCCGTACGTGAGAGATGGGTCGATCGGAAAGGCGAAGGAGGAGGCTCCAGTCAATAATGGCTGGCCGGGATACAAATACCTCCCGATAAGCGAGTGGCAGGGAAAACGCGTAATATTCTTGCCAGAACCGCGTTCATTGAGGGAGTACGGCTACCAGTCGTTCACCGGCGGCAGTGGGCAGTTTGGGAACCCGACGTACGAGGAAGCTGTCGGCAAGATTGGCACCATCGTGGCTGTGCAGCTGGAACAGTTCCCGAAGGTCGTGATTGAGATGGAGGAGTCGAAACGCCAGTACGTCGGCACGATCTACACGGAAACCTTGACCGGGATCACGTTTCTTGACGAAATAGATCAGGCGAGAAAGGACCTGATGGGAAAGACTTTCTGGCTGCTGTCATCGGAACTTGTGACCTATGACGAAGCATCGGAGAAGTATGGCTCGGTGAAAGTGAAGAAGTTCTCTCCCGTGACGGTGGTTGATGTCGTGGTCGGTTGGCGAAATGAAGAACCGATATGACTCATTCTCAAGAGCGAGAGCGGTGACGAAGGATACCTGGACGTTAACATCAGCGGTACCAACGGCAGCAAGATCCTCGTCGGCTTCGGTCATATCGATAAGCACTTGTCGCGCGTCGACCCGAAAAAAGCCTACCCGTGGCCCAAACCGATCTGGGACGCGATTCAAGACGAGAAAGTCGCTCTTGGGATGACGAAAGAGCAGGTCAAGATGAGCTGGCGCGAGCCGAAGTCGATTTCCCAAACCGTCACCGCAGCCGGGAAATCGGAACAATGGGTGTTCGGTTCCGGCGCATATGTTTACCTCACGGACGGCCTGGTTTCCGGTATCCAAAACGAGAAGTGAGGACATATATGGCGGAACACGAACCTATCCCTCCGAAGGCGCTTGACCGCTTTACGACTGCCGTCGAGGCGCTGGAGGAGAGATTAAATGTAAAGGTGACAGACGCATTTTCCGGCCTTCATTCGTCTGCCTACCCCGCTTCCGGGAACACCCTCGCGAAGATCTTGTCTACGTTGCGCAATTGGCGGTCCGACGAGAAAGACTCGGCGATCTGCTCTGGCGTGAGGATGGCGCGGATTTCGGGGTCGGCCTCAATCGCGGCGCGGAAATCGCCTTCGCCTTCCCAGGCGCGCATGGCGTGGGCTTGCACGGTTTTGTAAGCCTGCTCGCGGAGCATGCCGGCGGCGGCAAGATCTAAGAGTAACTGGCCGGAGAAGACCAGGCCGCGTGTGAGATCTAAGTTGCGGCGCATGCGGTCGGGATAGACGAGCAACTTATCGACCAACTTAGTCGTCTTATCGAATAAGTAATCGGCGAGGATGCAGGAATCGGGAAGAATCACGCGCTCGACGGAGGAATGAGAGATATCGCGCTCGTGCCAGAGGCCGACGTCTTCGAAGGCGGCTTGCACGTTGGCGCGGACGACGCGCGCCAAGCCGCAGATCTGCTCGCAGGTGACAGGGTTGCGTTTATGCGGCATGGCGGAGCTGCCCTTCTGGCCGCGCGCGAAGTACTCTTCCGCTTCGCGCACTTCGGTGCGCTGTAAGTGGCGCACTTCGAGCGCGATCTTTTCGCATAGGGCGGTAGCCAGCGCCAGCGCGGCGACAAACGCCGCGTGCCGGTCGCGCTGAATCACCTGTGAAGTCACCGGCGCGGCGGCCAGGCCGAGCCGCGCGCAAATCCGCTCTTCCACTTCCGGGCCGATGTGGCCGAAGGTGCCGACCGCGCCCGAAGTCTTGCCGACGCGCAGATCGTCGGCAGCGGCGGTCAGGCGTTTCAAATTGCGTCCGGCCTCTTCGTGCCAGATGGCCAGTTTCAGGCCGAACACGATTGGCTCAGCATGTACGCCGTGGGTGCGGCCGACTTGCACCGTGCGGCGGAATTCGAGCGCGCGCCGCTTCAACACGGCGCGCAGCGATTCGAGACCGGTCTTGAGGATCGCCGCGGCTTGGGTCAGCATCAGCGCCTGGGCGGTATCCACCACGTCGTTCGAGGTCAGTCCATAGTGCAGCCAGCGGGAGGCTTCGCCGTGGCCAGCCTGCTTCATGCTCTCCGCTACCGCGGTGGTGAAGGCGATCACGTCGTGCTTCACTTCGCTCTCGATTTCGTTGATGCGGGCCACGTCGAAGCCGGCGTGCGCGCGGAGCAGGCGCGCGGCTTCGGCCGGGACAGTGCCCAGTTCCGCGAGCGCCTCCGAGGCCGCCAGCTCCACTTCCAGCCACTGCTGAAACTTATTCTGTTCGCTCCAGATCCGGCCCATGTCGGGCCGCGTGTAACGTGCGATCATGTCGGTCCTATGCTCCCATCAAAGACTTGAAAACCGCTGAGCCACAGATGAACACAGATAAACACGGATAAGAGAACAAGGGTAATTGATGACTGTCACCAATTAACCAATTACCGCTCGCCGTCCTTCGCCCGCCGGCGACAGGCCACAAAAACCGATGGCCTGTCCTACCTGCCGATGGCCCATCGCCGGTGGGCGCGCATACAGTTTCTAAAACCGATACACCTGCGATGGCTGGTGCTGGGAGGCGATTTCCAGGCGCGTCGCGATGCCGCGGGCTTCGAGCGCCTGCTGGCCCACCATGCGCACGATCTCCGGGTGATTGTTCTGCTGGCTCAAATGGCCCAGCACCAGATGCGCCGTCGAAGAGTCCATGTCCTGTTCCAGAAAATCCGACATACTCAAGTTCGACAAGTGGCCCACGCGGCTCATCACGCGCTGTTTCACGCTCCACGGGTATGGCCCGACTTTCAGCATGTCGAGATCGTGATTGGCTTCCAGCAGCAGCAGGTCGGTGCGCCGCAAATGAAACTTGACGGATTCGGGAACGTAGCCGAGGTCCGTGGCCACCCCGATGCGGACGCCCTCGGCGGTGAAAGCGTAGCCAACCGGGTCCACCGCGTCGTGCGGGATGCCGAAGCTTTCCACTTCAATGTCGCCGATCGAAAACGCGGCGCCGGCTTGGAATGTCTCGAGGCGCGCCGGCGGAGTTTCGCCCCAGTCGATGGTAGGCGCGGTGAGCCGAGTCATGTAAATCACCGCGCGCACGCCGCGATTGCGCGCCAGCACCGGCAGGCCGGCCACGTGGTCGGAATGTTCGTGGGTGATCAGGATGGCGTCGATATCGGCAAGCTGCTCGCCAATGCCAGCCAGCCGCTTGCCGAGCTCCCGCATGCTCAGCCCGGCGTCGAGCAGGATGCGCGTGTTCCCGGTCCTCAGCAGTGTGGCGTTGCCCGAGCTGCCACTCGCCAGTACGCAGAACTTGACCGTGTCGCGTCTCCTCCGATCTTCAGAATACACCGAAACCGGTAAAAACAGGATGGAAAGATAATGTTTTGGTGGTGGGGCGTGCTTTAGGGGCTGCCGAAAATCGGCAAAACAGAACCGGCCACAGATAAACACAGATGAACGCAGATTGAGAAAACAAGCCTTATCCGCGTTCATCGGCGTTTATCCGTGGCTCAAGAATGCTCGTGAGATTTTTTCAGCACCCTGTTTCGCTTGCCCTGCAAATCGTCGTAAGACCACTACGGGTGTATGACATGGAAATGGAGTGCATGCTCTAACATTTGGTGCGGGCCAAGCCCCGGCGGGGCGTACGACGTATTCCGCGAGTGATCTTCCGCCCCGTTCCGGGGCTCGCAGGGAACCGTACTTATCCCATGGCTTGCGCCATGGGCTACTTTCTTTCGCCCTCCGGGCTGAGGACTTTTCCGGGCGTGCCTTTACGCTCGGACGCAGACAGGTTCCCTCGGAATCCGATACGGCGCTACTTTCGCGTCGCGCGCCCGACCACTACCGGCGATTGGGCACGCCCTATGGGATTATGACGTATATCGAATCAATACGGTACGGGCAAGCTAAAGCATGCCCCACCAGGTGATTTCGACGATGCGGATCGGGTGCATGATTTCGTGGCTGGCGATCGCCGGCGCGGCCTTTGCCGGAACGCCGTTTACACCGGCCGACGCGAGGGCGTGGCGGACGGTCGAGGACCCGCGCGTCTCCGCCGACGGCACGCAAGTGGTTTACGGGGAACGCTGGGACGGCCGCGCCAACCTGCGCCTCGTCTCCACCGACGGCAAGCGGCAGCGCGCCATTACGGACGGGCCGTGGCGCGACCGGTCGCCGCGCTGGTCGGCGGATGGTGCGCGGATCGCCTTCCTCTCGGATCGCGATGGCGGCCGCGGGATCCACATCGTTGCGATCGAGGGCGGCGAGCAGTCCGTGGTTTCGACTGGCGAATCTGCGCCGATGGCGCTGACGTGGTCGCCCGATGGACGCTCGATCGCTTTCACCGCCGCCATCGGGCCGCGCACTGCCGCGTCGCCCTGGGCTCCGCCCGAGTTGCTGGGCCTGTTGCGGGCTGCGCCGCCTGAAGTGGAGCTGTTCACGGTTTCCGTCGATGGCGGTGCGGCGCGGCAGCTTTCGCACGGCGGCTTCACGCTGCGCGGCGAGCCGGCCTGGATGCCGGCGGGCGATTGGATACTGGATGCCGCCGCGCGTGTGGCCGAAAGCGCGCAGATCTTCGCTGTGCGTGCGGCCGATGGGGAATCCCGCCGCCTCACCGACGGTTCCGGCGTCAACGAAGATCCGCTGCCCTCGCCCGATGGCGCGCGCATCGCCTGGATTTGCGCTTCCGCCGAGCCGGCCTTCTACGCCGTGCGCAAGGTCTGTGTGATGGGTCGAAATGGGGAGCATCGCAAGGTGCTCGGCGGGCTGCTCGACCGGGATGCGCGCCATCCGCAATGGAGTTCGGATTCGCGCACGGTGTATTTTCTGGCCGACGACCACGGCGCCACACACGTCTATGCGGCGCGCGGCGATGGCACGGCGCGCCAGGTTACGAACCTCGCGGAGCGCATCGACGGGCTGTCGCTCGCCGATAACGGCCGCGCCGTCACTGTGCGCTCCACCGCGGCCGAAGGCGGCGACCTGGTGACATTCGCAGTGGACCTGCCCGGCGGCGTGACCACGCTGGCTGCGCCCAACCAGCCATTGTTGGCCGAGCGAGCGGCCGGCGCCGTGGAAGAGATCCATTTCGAATCGGCGGGCAACACTTTGCAGGGCTGGCTGATCTGGCCGCCTAACGTGGACCGCACGCACCCGGTTCCGCTGATCGTTGAAGTCTCCGGCGAACCGCGCGCTATGTTCGGCTATGAGTTTCCCCTCGATACCCACATTCTTGCGGCGAGCGGCTACGCGGTGTTGCGCCTAAATGTGCGCGGTTCGCCCGGCTATGGCGAGGTATTCGGCAATCTGCTGCCGACGCGGTTGCCGGGCGACGATTTCGACGACGCGATGCGCGGCGTGGATGCCGCCATCGCCAAGGGCGGCATCGATTCCGGACGCGTCGCGCTGGTCGGCGGTACGGTGGCGGCCTGGGCGCTGGGGCACACGACGCGATTCACCGCCTTGGTAGCGCGAAGTCCGATTGTGGATTGGACGAGCGCGGTCGCTCTGGCCGACGATGGCTGGCGCCGCGCCGCGTGGATGGGTGGAATGCCGTGGGAGCAGGCGCAGCGGTATGTGGAGCGCTCGCCTCTTTATGCGGCCGCCAATTTCACCACTCCCACGCTGGTGATCGGCGGCGATGCGCAGTGCGAGGAGCTTTACTTCGCGTTGCAGGCGCGAAAAGTGGAATCGGCACTGCTGGACCCGGGCGCGGATGGCGACCAGCGTGGTCAGGCCGCCGAGCTTTCCGCCATTCTCGCCTGGCTTGATCGGTGGTTGAAACCAGTTGGGAGTTCGTGCCCGTGAATCTTGTGCGAGGCGGAATTATGGTGGGCGTCGTGTTGGCCTTCTCCGTCGCCGCGTTGACGGCGGCGGCCCAGCGGCCGGCATCCGCGGGTACAGCCGATGAGGTGTTGATCCACAAGAAAGATCACGTGCTGGAACTGCTGGCTGGAGGCAAGATCATCCGCACCTATAAGGTGGCGCTTGGACAGGGTGGCCTGGCGCGCAAGACACGGCAGGGCGACGCTCGGACGCCGGAGGGCCGCTACGTCATCAGCGCCCGCCTCGCGGCGAGCGAGTATCATCGGGCGCTGTTGATTTCCTATCCCAACGCCGAGGACCGCAGGCGGGCGGCCAGGCTGGGCGTCTCGCCGGGTGGAGACATTATGATTCATGGCCTACCCAATGGACAAGGGTACATAGGTGCGGCACACCGGCTCCGCGACTGGACGCTGGGCTGCATTGCCGTCACCGACCCCGAGATCGAAGAAATCTGGACGATGGTTCCGGTGGGAACGCCGGTGGAGATACGGCCGTAACCAGGCTGCCGAGCTTTCCGCCATTCTCGCCTGGCTCGATGGGTGGTTGAAACCAGTTGGGAGTTAGCGCTATTCGGTCTGCCGGGGCGCCGTTGGCAGGCCGGGGAGCTGCCCCACGGATTACGAGCATCCTAATCGCGACGATTTGCTACAATCGAAGATTCTGCAATGGTTAAGACGGAACGCGAATACCGCGAGGACATTGTCCAGATCGGCAAGTTGGTCTTTCAAAAAGGCTGGGTAGCAGCCAACGATGGAAATATCAGTCTGCGCCTGGATAATGAGCGCATTCTAGCCACGCCCACCGGCGTATGCAAGGGCATGCTCAGTGTGGACGACTTAATCGTCGTCGATAACCAGGGCAACAAGATCTCGGGCCGGCTGGAGCGCACCAGCGAAATCGCCATGCACCTGCAGATTTACCAACTGCGCCCGGATATACGCGCGGTGGTGCATGCGCATCCGCCCGTGGCGACCGGGTTCGCCACCGCCGGAAAGCCGCTCAATCTGGGGCTGCTGCCAGAGGTGGTGATCAGCCTGGGTTGCGTGCCGATCGCCGGCTACGGTCTGCCCGGAACGCCGGCGCTGACCGAGCCGATGGTGCCGCTGATTCCCAAGTACGATGCGCTGTTGATGGAGAATCACGGCGCGGTGTGCTACGGCGAGGACGTTTTCAAGGCCTATTTCCGCATGGAGACGATGGAGCACTTCGCCCGCATCCAGTTGGTGGCGGAGTTGCTAGGTGGCCCGAAGGTGCTGCCGCGCGAGGAAGTCGATAAGCTGCTCGACTCCCGCACCCGCTATGGCGTCAAGGCGCGCAGCGCCGGCGAAGCGGGTTGCCCGCTGGCGGCCGAGGACGTTTCCGGCGGTGAAGAAAGATTTCTAGTTACGCGTTCCGAATTGATCGGCCTGGTCGACGAGGCCCTGCGGGCGCGTGGTTTGGCTTAGAGTGGATGGTGGAGAGATATCGATGGGTGAAGCCTTAGGAATGATCGAAACGCGCGGGCTGGTGGCCATGATTGAGGCTGCCGACGCGATGGTGAAGGCCGCCAAGGTGGAATTGGTCGGCTGGGAGAAAATCGGTTCCGGCTACGTCACCGCCATGGTGCGCGGAGATGTGGCCGCGGTCCGTGCCGCCACCGATGCCGGCGCCGCCGCGGCCCGGAGGGTGGGCGAGTTGATCTCGGTTCACGTGATCCCGCGTCCGCATCAAAGCCTGGAATCCGTGCTGCCAATCGGCAAATCCCAGGCCGCTGCCGCCGGCAAGTAGCCGGAAGCTGGAGCCTCAATGATTCTCGCCCGCGTGGTGGGTACCGTGGTGGCCACCCGGAAGGACCCGCGCCTGGAAGGCAAGACGCTGCTCGTCCTCAAGCCGGTCTCGCCGGATGGCAAGGACGATCCCGGTTATGTGGTTGCCGTCGACACCGTTGGCGCCGGTTACCGCGAACGTGTCCTGGCCGTCTCCGGCAGTTCCGCGCGTATGGCCGAGGGCTGCAAGGACACCCCTGTCGATACCGCCATCGTCGGCATCGTCGACGACGTGCGCCTGGATTAGGTTATGCAATTGGGGCGCGTGGTCGGTTGCGTCTGGTCGACGGTGAAGAACGCCAGTTTGGAAGGCTATCGCCTGCTGCTGGTGCAACCGCTGGCCGCCGACCTCCGCGATACCGGCAAGCGGCTGGTGTGCACGGACTGGACCGGCGCCGGGGCGGGCGAGACCATCTACTGGGTGCTGGGTAGGGAAGCCAGTATCGCCTTGTTACCAGGCCAGCCGCCGTCGGACGCCACCATCGTCGGCATCGTCGATACCGTCCACTGCGCGGTGGCCAAACCTGCCAAGCCGGGGCGGCAGAAGGCGGAGCGGCAGTAAGCCATGCTGATTGGGCGCATCGTCGGCGAGTTGGTGGCAACCCACAAGCATCCTAGCCACGAAGGCTGCAAGATCCTCCTGGTGCAACCGCTGAACCTGGACGGCTCCAACCGCGGCGACCCGGTGGTGGCGCTCGACGCCGTGGATGCAGGGGTGGGCGATCAGGTGCTGGTCACCACCGAGGGCTTCAGTGCGATGACCGCCGTGGGCCGAACCCAGTCACCGATTGACATGGCCGTGATCGGCTTTATCGACCACATAGAACTGGTCCCCGGCGTCGCCTGAACGCCGCCGGCGCGGCACTACCATCACCGCCGCCAGCGCCACCTGGACGATCCACTTGGCGATCTCGAAACCCCCGTGGGTGGAGCTCAAGACCATCCTCCGGACCTCTTCGGCCGACGACGCGCGGCTAGGCGCGAGGCCGGCAATTCGCGCCAGAGACAACACCTCGGGCGTCAGTAGGAACCGTTCGAGTGCCACCATCGCCACCAGCAGCAGGGCCATCGCCAGCGGCAGTTTGCCTTCGCGCGTCCCGAAGAGCAGAAAGAAGAAGAAGCCAGCCCCTAGAATGAGCTGGACGCTTTCCCATCTTTCGGTCGTGCGTTGCCGTTGCTCCCACTCGACGCGCCCCATCAACAGGTATGTTTCGTGCGCGCCCAGCGCTTTCACGCGCTCGGCCACCGCCGGGTCGGGCTGTGCCAGCACTTCCTGAATGGTTCGGAAGTCCGTCCTCTCCAGCCAGGCCACGGCCAGACCGGCGGCCAACCACATTCCCAGAATGAAACAAGCCAATCGGCGTGCGTGCATGGCGGCGATTCCCGATTCTACCGCACGGCTGCGCCTGGAACCGATCTCTCTGTCCCAAGGCACCGCTGTTGCGCCGCGCGAACAGAGCGGCGTGTTTCCGTGTAGCCCTGCCAGCGATGCGCCCGTCGTAGCCGGCCTAAAGTTCCGGCCGAAACCGCCGATGTCCAAGCTGGGATGGATTGCATGCCGACATTCGATACCAAGAACTTTGGACCGATCGCGTTTGAATCGCGGGACACGATCGAGTTTCCGCGCGGCTTGCCGGGGTTTGAAGACCGCAGGCGGTTTGTGGCGATTCGTCAGGAACGCGCCCACCCGCTGGTGTTCCTGCAGAGCCTGGAGGATCCGGGACTGTGTTTTATCACCGCGCCGGTGCTGGCGGTGGACCCGCAGTACCGCCTGAAACTGTCGGACGAAGACCGGGAGGCGGCCGATCTTACCCCGGTCCGCCGGCCGCGCATCGGAAAGGATGTTTGGGCGCTTGCCGTGATTTCGGTACGCGAAACCGGCCCGACGGTGAACCTGCTGGCGCCGCTGGTGATCAATCTGCGCTCGCTGCGGGCGGTGCAGGCGGTGATGCGCGAATCGGCTTACTCGCACCGGCACGCACTGCCGCAGCCGGCGGAGGCCGTATGCTCATGATGTCGCGCCGCGAAGGAGAGACCATCCTGATCGGCGACCGGATCGAGATCGTGATTACCCACATCGGGCGCTCCCAGGTGAGGGTGGGAATCCGCGCGCCGCGCGACACCCCGGTGATTGCGCGCGAGTGGAAGCTGGTGCGCGAGGAAAACCGCGCCGCCGCCGGGGCGCCGCCGGTGGCGGATTGGGATGGGCTGGTGGCCCGGCTGGAAATCCCGGCTCAAGTTTCCGCCGAGCTTTCCGATAAGGGTAGTGCGCGGCAAGAAGCCGCCCTAAAACACTGAAAGGATTTCCCAATGTCTCTTTCGATCCAAACCAACACAGACTCCCTGATTGCGCAGGAGAATCTGCTTACCAACAGCATCTTCCAGAGCAACACCATCGGGCAGTTGACGTCCGGCTACCGTATCAATACGGCCGGCGACGACCCGGCTGGTCTGGCGGTTGCCAACCAGTATGCGAGCGCGATCGCCGAGCTGACGCAAGGCTATGCCAACGGTAACGACGCCACCGCCCAGTTACAGATTATGGATGGCGGTATGAGCAACATCAGCCAGCTCGTCAACACGCTGCAAACCCTGGCCACGACATCGGCCTCGGGCAGCTTCACCGGCAATCGCACCACGTTGAACAACCAGTTCCAGACCGACTTGGGTGAAATCGACCGGCAGGCGCAGTCGATCGGTCTCAATACCAACGGCACGTTCGCCAAGATGATGAGCGTGTATTTCGGCGCCGGCACCGGCAGCCAGAGCACGGCCAACGGAATCATTAATGTCAATCTGAGCCACGCGACCGTGGATGCGCAGAGCCTGGGGTTAACGGGCGTGCAGGCGGTTAACACGGCTGCCAACGTAACCAACGACTACGACCTGGGCGCGGCCAGTACAACCAGCGTGAACGCGATTGCCGTGGCCAATGCAGCTACCATCACGGCGAACAACGGCAACACCTCGTTCACATTCACCGGCCCGGGATTCGGTGGCGCGAACGGAGTCAGGATCAATGTCAACATGAGCGGCGTGGACGACACCACCACCCTGGTGACCGCCATCAACTCCGCTATTCAGGCCGCTGCCACCACTGCCGGTGCCAGCAACGGCGCTTTTGCGGCTGCCGGCATCACGGCTTCCATCCACACCGATTCCGCCGGCAAGGAGCAGCTTGCCTTCAACTCCAGCAACGCCGCGTTCCAGGTTGCCGCGGATGACTTGACGGCCAACGCCCTGATCGGGAACTTTAACGGCGCACCGGTTGGTGCAGCGGCGGGCACCGCGGGGAGCAGCCTGATTGCGGGTGGCAGTTACATGCTGGGCACGACGGTGGCCAGCGTGAACACCGAATCCGACCTGCTGTACGCGCAAGTTTCCGCGGGAGCCGCCACCCAGGCGATCACCATTGCCGCCAACGACGCTTCCGGGACGGCTCACACCCTGACCGTGAAGTTGACCAACGCCGACACGGACACGATGGCGGACACGTTGGGGGCGATCAACACGGCCCTGCAGAATTCCGACGACAAGACCCTGCAGCAGATCACGGCCGTTCAGAATCCCGCCGGCACGAATGTGAATTTCATCAGCACGCTGCGCGGTTTCCAGGTCTCGCTCGGCACCACGTCGGATGGTACCGGGCTGGCGACGCAGACGCCCGCGCAAGGCCTCACTCTCACCTCGATGCAGGTGGGCGCCGGTGGCACGGCCGATATCGGCACCATGGACGGAGCACAGGCTGCGGTCACTGCCATCACCGCCGCGGTTGCTTTGCTCGGCACCGCGCAAGCCGCGGTTGGTACGGGTGAAGACCAGCTCGGCTTCGCTTCTTCCCTGGCGCAGTCGCAGATCACCAACTTCAGTTCCGCCGAATCGCAGATTCGCGACGCCAACGTGGCGCAGCAAGCGGCCAACCTAAGTAAAGCCCAGGTCCTGCAGCAGTCCTCGATTGCCGCCATGGCCCAGGCCAACGCCGAACCGCAAGCGCTGCTTACCCTGTTGAAGGGCGCGTAGCGAATTCCCTGATGGCCGGCGGGCAATGCCGCCGGCCCTGAACCGCGGTCCGGCCCGGACCCCACCTCCGGCCCGGACCGCTTGAGTACATATGAGCACCGTCAGCAGCGCGTTATCGACGATTCTCGATCCCATCTCCGTCGAAGGATCGAGCAGTTCCTCGAACTCCGGTTCGACTGCCACCGGCGGCACTGGCACCAGCGCGAGCACCAGTGGCACTTCGTCGGCGTTTACCGGCGCCAGCGACTACTCGAGCGACCTGCAGAATGTGATCAGCCGGGCGGTGGCCATCGCCGAATTGCCTGTCACCGAGCTTACCAACGAACAAACCACGCTACAGAACCAATACTCCGAGCTGTCCTCAATCGGCACCGATCTGAGCTCGCTGCAGACTGCGATTCAGGGTGTAGATGCGGCGATGAGCGGCTCGTACCAGGCCGACGTTTCCAACCCCGATGTGGTTAGCGCCTCGGTCGGCACCGGTGCGGTCGCGGGCAGCTACTCGATTGAAGTGGATTCTGCCGGCGCTTACGCTTCCAGCTTGAGTGCCAGCGCCTGGACCGGAACCAGCGGCGATGCGGGCGGAACCTACAGCCTCGTCATCGGGGGTATGTCCTACAGTATTCAGTCGACAGATGGCAGCGCCACCAGTGTCGCCGCCGCCATCAACCAGCAGTACGGCGGCCAAGTGCAGGCTACGGTGGTGAATGTGGGGTCCGACGCCAGTCCCGACCAGCGCATTTCGCTCGAAGCCACCACGCTCGGCGCGCAGACGCTCGATATCCAGGATTCCGGTGGCGACAGCCTGCAAACCCAGGGCCCGGCCGGGAGTCTGGCGGGTTACATCGTCGACGGCTCCGGCAACACGGTCACCAGCGACTCACCGTCGGTAACCATCGCCACCGGCCTGACCATCAATCTGCTGGCGGCCGATCCCGGCAATCCGGTGACGGTGACGGTAAGCGGCAACGACGATGCGCTCAGCAGCGCACTCTCTTCTTTTTCGTCGGCGTACAACAAGGTGGTAACCGATTTGCAGTCGCAGCGCGGCCAATCCGCCGGCCCGCTACAGGGCCAGCCCGTCCTCTCCGAGATCACGCAGGCGGTCGATAACCTGGCTACCTACTTCACATCTTCGTCAAGTGGAGTGAACGGTCTGGCGGACATGGGCCTCAAGCTGAGCGAAAACGGCCAGTTGACGTTCGATTCCCAGACACTGGACACTGCTTACAGCAACAGCACCTCGGCGCTCGCGTCCTTCCTCGGGTCCGCGACCGGCGGAGGATGGCTCGAAAGCGCCACCAACACCCTCACCGACCTGATCGACCCGAATACGGGCGTGGTGATGAACGAGGAGACCAGCCTGCAGAGCCAGGCGACCTCCATTGGCACTCAGATCACGGCCAAGAACGCGCAGATCACCACCATGCAAAGCAATCTGACGCGACAGATGGCGGCGGCCGATGCGCTGATCGCGACAACCGAGCAGCAGGGCAGCTATCTGACCCAAATGTTGCAGGCCGAGCAGATCGACGAGCAGTCGATTATCAATGGCTGATGGAGAAGACATGAAGGACGGGCTGGAACCTTTGGAAGAACGCATCCGTCACGCCGTGGCCGCGGGCGAGTTTGGCAAGGCCAATGTGCTGTGGATGGAATTGGGTGACCGGCTGCGGCGCGACTCGGCCGCAGGCCCGATCCCAACCGCACGGCTGTGGCAATTGCGCGAATTGAGCGAGTGGTGCCGGACAATGGCGATCGTCGGCCGCGCCCGCTGTCGGCAGCGGCTCAGTCAGCTCGCTGTCTCCAGCCGCTACCTAGCCCAGCCCGCTGCGTCCCGGCAGCGCCTCTTGGCGCGGTTTTAGACTTACGAGTGACTGCAGGTGCTCCCGGCCCGCTGACCGCTAAGCCGCCGCCTCGGACCCCCACCCTGCGAGACCGATTGGCTGGCAAGCCGGAACCCGCGCAAATGACCACGCGGGCAGCTTCGTCCCAGGACCGGTGGAGAGGCCGCGGCGGCGCACCGGCCGGTTGGCCGGGCCTCCTCACCGCAAACGCGGCCTCATCCTCCGCCTCTCGACATGTCCCATTGGGACCGCAACCCTCCCGTCGCGGCCGGGACAAATCGAAACTGGTAAAGCTCCAGCAGACAAACACGCAGCCGTGCCCCGCCGAGCGGTACGCGCCGGCGCCTGTCGAGAGAACCCGGACGTCAGCGCCAAAGTCCCCGGCTGCCTGGCATGACGCGAAGCCTGCCTCCAGCTTTCCCCAGGTAGTGATCTGAGCCGCCTCAGCGTTTCACCGAATTTGACGCGATGCGCGAGGAATGTGCTGGTGGGGCATCCCGATTACCGGGATCTTCGGAATCAGGATCGCGCATACAGCGCAGTGGCACAGTCTTGCTACCATCCAACCGATGCCGCTTTCCTGGGATGAGATCCGCCATCGCGCCATCGCGTTTTCGAGGAAATGGGCGGGAGCCAAGAGCGGACGAGGCGAAAAGCAGCCGTTCTGGGACGAATTCTTCGATTGTTTTGGAGTCCGCCGCCGGGCCGTGGCAAGCTATGAAGAGCCGGTCAGGAAAATCTCCGGCGAGTACGGCTACATCGATCTATTTTGGCCTGGCATCGTGCTCATCGAGCACAACAGCTTCGGCAAGGACCTCGGCCAGCCGGAGTCGCAGGCCTTCCGTTACTTCCGCGACCTCGCGCGCGAAGGCCGCGCCGATGAGATCCCGCGCTACGTCATCGTATCCGACTTTGCCCGCATCGCCCTGTACGATCTGGAGCCGGACGACGGACCCGGCTTGCCGCTGTTCGGTAATCGCAGAGTGTCTGTTGTAGAGTTTCCGCTGCCCGAGTTTCACCGGCACATTCATCTTTTCGCATTTATTCCCGGCTATAAACAGCACAGGTTCGAAGAGCAGGACTCCATCAACATCAGGGCCGTCGATATCATGGGCCGCCTGCACGACACGCTGGAAGCAGGCGGCTACTCGAGGCACCATCTCGAACGCTTCCTGGTGCGCATCCTGTTTTGTCTGTTTGGAGAAGACACCGGGATCTTCGAGCGCGAATCGTTCCGCCTGTACCTGCTGAACCGCACCGCCGAGGATGGCTTCGATCTCGGTTTGCACCTCGCACGTCTATTCGAGGTTCTCAATACGCCGGCCGAGAAGCGCAAGAAGAATCTCGACGAAACGCTGGCTGCTTTCCAATGGGTCAATGGCGATCTCTTTACCGGGAATCTTGGCTTCGCCGATTTCAATCGCGACATACGCAACGCCCTGCTGGCCTGCACGCACTTCGATTGGTCGCGTATCTCGCCCGCCATTTTCGGTTCGCTTTTTCAAGCCGTCATGGAGCCGAAAGAACGGCGGCAAATCGGCGTACACTACACCAACGAGCGCGACATCTTGAAGGTGATCCGCTCGCTTTTCCTGGACGATTTGCGCGCGGAATTCGAGCGCGCCAGGAGGAGCAAGCCCGAACTGAGGCGCCTCCACGAGAAGATCGCCGGGCTTCGCTTTCTCGACCCGGCGTGCGGTTGCGGGAATTTCCTCGTGGTGACCTACCGCGAACTGCGCCTACTGGAAATCGAAATCCTCCAACTGCTACACCGGGCTGACCAGCCGAACCTCGATATTCAGGGGCTGTCGCTTGTTGACGTGGACGCGTTTTACGGTATCGAAATCCGGGAGTGGCCGGTGCGCATCGCGGAGGTTGCGATGTGGCTGATGGATCACCAGATGAACATTCGTCTCGCGGAGGGATTCGGCCAATACTTCGTGCGCCTGCCGCTCAGGAAGTCTCCCACGATCGTTTGGGGAAACGCGCTGCGCCTCGACTGGGCGGAGATCCTTCCGCCCGACCGGTGCAGTTATGTCCTCGGTAACCCGCCGTTCGTGGGGAAGAAAGCTCGCGACCCGGAGCAACAGGCCGACATGATCACTGTCTTTGGCGACGCGAGAGGGACGGGCACTCTCGATTACGTCTGCTGCTGGTACCTGCGCGCGGCCCAGTATGTTCAGGGCACGCGAGTCAAGGTGGGTTTCGTGTCTACGAATTCAATTACACAAGGAGAGCAGCCGGGCGTCTTGTGGCCGGTTCTGTTTCGCGAGCTCAATCTTAAGATACATTTCGCTCATCGAACGTTCGCGTGGGAAAGCGAAGCGCGCGGCAAAGCTCACGTCCACGTTGTCGTGGTTGGGTTTGGGCCTTTCGACGTACAGGACAAACGCATATACGACTACGAATCCAATGGCGGAAAGGTCCTCGCGATACCGGCGAGCAACATCAGCCCTTACTTGATTGAGGGCCGCGACATGGCTCTGCGGAATCGGGATGAGCCGGTGTGCGCGGTGCCGGAAATGCAGTTCGGGAGTATGCCGAACGACGACGGCAATTTTCTCCTCTCGGACGATGAAAAAAGACGGCTCCTCCGCGATGAGCCAGAGGCGCGTCCGATGGTCCGCCCGCTTCTCAGCGCCCACGAATATCTTCACGGGGAAAAGCGCTGGTGTCTTTGGCTAAGAGACGTTTCGCCCCAGGCCATTCGGAAGTCGCCTGAAGTTCGTCGGCGCGTCGAAGCTGTCCGTGCTTACCGTGAGGCTAGCCCAACTTCCGCACATCCGGGCCTCCGCGAGTTTTCTTGAGGTTGTTTGCGGCCACTCCGGCGGCGCTGGAAACGGATCGGCTCTTTGTTTCCAGCGCGGCATTTTCAGGCCGTCGCT
>Ga0181529_10003837_pt1 | contig 16772 bp, 10 predicted proteins | sample PEATcosm2014_Bin_36_FD_119763 | JGI IMG/M metagenome (GOLD analysis project Ga0181529, IMG submission 119763) | Peatland microbial communities from MTU Mesocosm Facility, Houghton, MI, USA - PEATcosm2014_Bin10_30_metaG | ecosystem: Environmental > Terrestrial > Soil > Wetlands > Peat | place...
GTGTCGGGGGGCGAAGAGGGCGCACTGAAGGGGCCCAGCATGATGCCCGGCGGCAGCGAAAAAGCCTGGCCGCTGGTGAAGCCCATCTTCCAGGCCATCGCCGCCAAGGTCGGCCCGAACAACGACGTGCCGTGCTGCGAATGGGTCGGCCCGCGCGGGGCCGGCCATTACGTCAAAATGGTCCACAACGGCATCGAGTACGGCGACATGCAGTTGATCTGCGAGGCCTATTGGATGCTCAAGATGGCCCTCGGTTTGAGCAATGAAGAACTGTACGACGTCTTCCAACAATGGAACGAGGGTGAACTGGACAGCTACCTGATCGAAATCACCCGCGACATCTTCAGCGTCAAAGACCCGGACGGCGATGGCTACCTGGTCGACAAGATCATGGACACGGCCGGCGCGAAGGGCACCGGCAAGTGGATGAGCCAGTTGGCCCTCGACCTGGGCGTGCCCAGCACGCTCGTGACGGAGGCCGTTTACGCCCGCTGCCTCTCGGCGATGAAAGATTCGCGGGTGCGGGCGAGCAAAGTGCTCCGGGGGCCCACGGCCAAGTTTCGTGGCGACCGGGCGCGGTTCATCGAGCAGGTTCGCCAGGCATTGTACGCCTCGAAGATTTGCAGCTACGCCCAGGGTTACGTGCAGATGCAGGCGGCGGCGGCCGAGCACAACTGGCCGCTAAAGTTCGGCGAAATCGCGCTCTTGTGGCGCGGCGGGTGCATCATCCGGGCCGTGTTCCTGGAACGGATCAAGGAGGCCTTTTCGTCGCGCAAGCCGCCGGAGAACCTGCTCTTGGCGCCCTATTTCAAGTCGGCCACCCGCAAGGCGCAGACCGCGTGGCGGAACGTGGTCACGACGGCCGTGCGGCTGGGCATTCCCACCCCGGCCTTTGCCGCCGCGTTGGCCTATTACGACGGCTATCGCTCCGAGCGGCTGCCGGCCAACTTGCTGCAGGCCCAACGCGATTACTTCGGCGCGCACACGTACCACCGCATCGACAAAGAGGGCGTATTCCATAGCGACTGGCTGCGGCTGCGGAAGCAACCGCCGGAAAAATAAACACTTGAAAAGGCACCATTATGGCATCCAGTTATCTTGAAGAAATGTTCGGCCTGAGCGGCCAAACGGCCGTGGTCATCGGCGGCGCGGGCGTGCTCGGCGGGGGACTCTGCGCCGGCTTGGCCCAGGCCGGCGCGCATATCGTCGTGGCCGATCTGACCGAGGAGGGCTGCCAGGCCCGCGTCGAGAACCTGCAAAACCTGGGCGGCAAGGCCAGCTTCGTCACCGTCAATGTCACCAAGCGGGAATCGATCGAAAACCTACTGGCCGCAACCCTGAAGCAGACCGGCCGCGCCGACATCCTGGTCAATTGCGCCGGGGTCAATGCGGGTACGTCGTTTCTCGACGCCACCGACGCCGACTGGGACCGCGTGCTGACGATCAATCTGCGGGCCGTGTTCCAGTCTTGTCAGATCTTTGCCCGGCACATGGTGGCGGCGGGCGGCGGCTCGATCGTCAACATCGGCAGCGTCACCTCGCATCTGCCGCTGTCGCGGGTGTTCGCCTATTCGGCGTCGAAGGCCGGAGTATTGAACCTGACGCGCAACATCGCCCACGAGTTTGGCACCCAGGGCGTTCGTGTCAACGCCATTTGTCCGGGCTTCTTTCCCGCCGAGCAGAACCGCAAGCTGCTGGACCAGACGCGGATCGACAACATCATGCACCACACGCCCATGCGCCGCTTCGGCGAGCCGGAAGAACTGGTCGGCGCATTGCTGTTGTTGGTCTCGCCGAAGGCGGGCAGCTTCGTTACCGGCACGCACGTTAATGTCGACGGTGGCTTCACGGCCGCCTGGTTCTGAGCGCCAACAAGCAAATTGTCCACCTGCCCCAGGGCTATTGGTTGGCCCGCGGCCGTAGCGATGGCTAACCGGTGAGCGATAGCATGCTATAATTCGTCGGGGCTGATTCCGTGTTTTTGCAAAGGAATGCGTATGGCCCACACCATCGTCATCTTCGGCGCTTCCGGCGATCTGACCAGCCGCAAGTTGATTCCCGCGCTCTTCGAGTTGTATCGCAAGAAGCGGCTGCCGGAGAATACCCGCATCGTGGGCTTCTCGCGCACCAAGTATAGCGACGACGCTTGGCGGGACAAACTTGCCGGCACCACGGCCCACTTCGTGGGCAAGAACTTCCAAGCCGCGTTGTGGCAACAATTCGCCGCCTCGATCTTTTTCCGTCCCGGCGACATTGGCACCCCCGAGGATTTCTCCGCCCTGGCCCAATACCTGCCGGCCTTGGAGGGCGAGGATCGAGCTACGCGGATTTACTATCTTTCCACCGCACCGCAGCTCTACGGCTCCGCGCTGGCCCAACTGGGCGCGGTGGGACTGGCCAAGGAAGATCGCGCGCCGTGCCGGGTCGTTATCGAAAAACCGTTCGGCACCGATTTGGCCACCGCCCGGGATCTCAACCGCAAAGTGCATGACGTCTTTTCCGAGCACCAGGTCTATCGCATCGATCACTATCTCGGCAAGGAGACGGTGCAAAACGTCTTGGTGCTGCGCTTCGCCAACAGCATCTTCGAGCCGGTTTGGAACCGTAACTACATCGACCACGTGCAGATCACGGCGGCCGAAGATTTGGCCGTCGGACATCGGGCGGCGTATTACGATTCGGTTGGCGTGCTGCGCGACATGTTCCAGAATCACTTGCTGCAACTGATGACGCTCACGGCGATGGAAGCTCCCGCGCAGTTCGAGGCCGACGCCATTCGCGACGAGAAGGTGAAGGTGTTGCGGGCGGTGCGGCCCATGAAGCCCGAGGAAGTGTTCAGCGACACGATTCGCGGCCAGTATCGCAAGTACCGCGACGAGCCCGGCGTTCCGACCGACAGCCAAACCGCCACCTTCGGCGTGGTGAAACTGCACATCGACAACTGGCGCTGGCAGAACGTGCCGTTCTTGCTCCGTTGCGGCAAGGCCATGTCGTGCCAGACCACGCAAATCGTCATTCAGTTCCGCCAGCCGCCGCACATGATGTTCGCCGCCGGGCCGCGAGCTCCGTTCGAGTCGAACCGGTTGGTAATTCAGGTGCAGCCGGCCGAAGGGCTCCAGTTGCACTTCCAGACCAAGGTGCCCGACGCGGGCATGAAGCTCCGCCTCACCGACTTGAGCTTCAATTTCCGCGACCGGTTCACCGTCGGCATTCCCGATTCCTACCAGCGCTTGCTTCTGGACGTCATGCACGGCGACGCCAGCCTGTTTTCGCGGGCTGACGAAGTCGAGTTGGCTTGGGGCATCATCGATCCCATTCAGCAAGGTTGGGAGCATCCCGGCTGGCCGCCGCTGGCTCTCTACGAAGCCGGCGGCTGGGGACCGCCCAACTCGGTCGAATGGATGTGCCGCCAGTACCGCGAGTGGTTTGATTCCTGCCCCGTGCTGAATAGGCGGCGAGCGGCCAGAACGAGAGAGCGTTGCCTGTTACCCACTCACGTTGGCGGCGCGGGCGGGATGTCCGAAGGCCACGTTGCTGTCGGCCTGTGGCCCTCCCGTGAATAGTTCATCGAGATGGCTTTGCTGAGAATTGCGTAGGCTCCGGCAAATACGCCAAGAAAGGCGACGACTCCGATCGCAATAAACGACCCCGCGAACGCAGCCCATGCCGCCGCGAAGACCAATGCCACGGTCCAAATAATCGGCCACAGCCATCTTCGTGCCCTGGCGTCATAGGCGGACATGTTATTTGCTCCGAACGATGTAGACAGCATTATTATAGCAGGTTTCTATGTCGAGCGAAGCGAGCTCCATCATGCGCGCTACAACACGATTCTGGTGGGACTCGCTGCGCTCGGCCCACCATTTTGCGCCTCGCCGCAGGTGTCCGTAGCTCAAACTTTCCGTTGCGGGTAAGATACGGCTTAGGGAGGGGCTCGCTACCTATGGCCCGCCGGCTACAGAAAACACTCGTCGATTATCTGGTCATCGCCATTAGTCCGGCGCTGATCATTACGCTGGTCGGCAGCCTGGTGTTCTTCCTGCTGGAGGTTTTCTACCACGGCACTTTTCAACTGCGGCTCCACTACGTCTTTGCCCTGTTCATCATCGGCGCGGTCTTGATCAGCCGGATTTCCATCGAGGAGGGGCGCGAGCGGGCGCTGCTGTTCGCCCTTCCCCTGGCCATCGTCACGATGTTGGCCATCAACAAGTTCGTGCGGTTCCAAGGGAACATGTCGACCTCGTTCAGTTTCATCATCAACCTGGGGCTCATCGGACTCGTTTGGTGGTCGGCCGATAAACTTACCTGGGACTGCACGCTGATCGACGAAGACGAGGAGGATTCCGGCGAGGGGCTGTTGGAAGCGGTCGGCCTGGATCGGCCCGGCAAAGCGGCGCTCGAAAAGGAAATCGCGCCACCAGCCGCGTCAGGGGAGCCAGAGGTGACCACGTCGCGGCACCGCAAGCCGACAAGCTGGTGGGAGCGGTTTATCGAGCGGCGTCGCCGCCCACATGCCCCCGGCGTTTGGATCGTCTACTACTCGTTGGCCGCATTGCCGTTGTTCGGCATCGGCCAGATGTTTCTTCCCGTCGGCAGCCTGATTGCCCGGCAGTATGCCTTCTGCCTGCTTTGCATCTACACGGCAAGCGGACTGGGGCTGCTGTTGACCACGAGTTTCCTGGGCTTGCGCCGCTACCTGCGGCAGCGGCGGCAGGAGATGCCGCTGGCGATGGTCAATCTCTGGCTCATCATCGGCGGCCTGCTGATCGTCGGCGTGATGCTGGCGGCGATGCTCCTGCCGCGCCCGAATGCCGAATATGCCGTCTCCGAACTGCCCTTCCGCTTCGGCTCGCCCGAGCAAAAATCCTCGCCCTATGGCAAAGGCCGCGAAGGAGTCAACGAAAAGCGGCCCGAAGCCCGCGGCGAGCAACGCGAAGGCGAGCCACCGAAGTCGGCCTCGCCGAATCCGTCGGACAACAAAACATCGCAGCCATTGGGCAAAGAACTGTCTCCCAAGGGACAAACTCAAGCCGAGCGGAAAGATGAGGACTCCCGCAATTCGGCAAGTCGCGATCCGTCGCGGGGAAAGCAACCGGAAAACACCGCGGGAAACAAATCTCCGGGAACTGACGAGAGCCGAGCCGGCCGTGACAAAGCCGCAAATGCCAAGCAGCCCGAGCAAAAACAAGATTCCGGCCCGCCGTCGCCGGGCAAGTCCACGGCCGACAAGTCGCCAGCGGAGAATGCCTCGCCGCCGCAGCCCATCAACAACCGCGGGCCAGACGGCGTGCCGCGGATGCCCCCCATGCTGCATCCCGTCCTGCCCGCCGTGTCGCCGCTGTTGCTGGCGTGCAAATGGCTGCTCTACGGAGCGTTGGCTCTGATGGCCATCTTCTCGCTCTGGTCCAGTCGTGACAAGCTGTTGGCCGCACTGGGCAACTTCGGGCAGTGGCTGGCAGATTTCTGGCACAATCTTCTTCCGGCAGCGGCGTCTGACGCCAGCCCGGACGAGGAGCAGGCAGGCCCGGGAAGAGCCGCGCTGCGGCGGTTTGCCGATTTTCGCGACCCGTTCGCGGCGGGCATCGCCGGGCGCTATCGGCCGGAGGAGTTGGTGCGATACACTTTCGAGGCCCTCGAGGCTTGGGCCCAGGACCACGGCTATCCGCGCGAGCCCGAGCAAACTCCTCACGAATTCGCCCGCCGCCTCGCCGCCCAGGTTTCGTTGTTGGGCGACGATGCGGGCCAGCTGGCCGACCTGTATTGCCAGGTTGCTTATGCCCCCGGCACTCTGCCGGCGGCGCCCGTGGCCCGCTTGTCGCACTTGTGGCAGCGGTTGCGATCGGCGGCCGACGGCGGCGCTTAACAGCGCGTTCGCTGTGCTGGTGGTGTAGGATTTTGCACATTGGCGAATGCTTGAATCGTCGGCCGAACGATGGTAAAAGAGAGGAATACTGGGATGCGGAGCGTCGTGCTGGATATTGCATTGGAATGATATTGAAATAATTTAGATGTGTGGACCATCCCCATGCTGATCCCCATCTATCAGGAACAGGGGCGAACGTACGAGGCCGATACCTGCCGGCCGGTGATCGGTGCCGCCGATGCCGGACGGCTGCAACTGGTGGCCTTGGCCCGCGAGCAATACCCCGGCCGCAGATTGCCGCGCAAGGCCCTGCCGGGCGTCAAATCGGTGGGCTTTTGGGACGCTGCCCAGCGGCAGGATTGGGGGCTCGACTGGCATCGCAATGAAGGCATCGAATTGACCTTTCTGGAACGCGGCAGCGTGGCCTTCGCCGTCGAGGGCCAGGAGTCTCGCCTGGAGGCCGGCGATCTGACCTTCGCCCGTCCCTGGCAGCAGCATCGTGTGGGCGATCCGCACGTTGCGGCGGGGCGGCTGCATTTTCTGATCCTCGACGTCGGCGTTCGGCGGCCCCACCAGACGTGGCGTTGGCCGGCGTGGGTTGTGCTGACGCCCGACGATCTGCGGGAACTGACCAACCTTCTGCGTCACAATGAGCAGCCGGTGTGGCACGCCACGGCAGAAGTCGCCCATTGTTTCAGCCGCATTGGCGACGCCGTGGAAGCCGACCACGACGGAGACCACATTTCCAGCCTGGCCGTGCATCTTAACCAGTTGTTCCTCTCGGTCCTGGAGATGTTCCGCCGCCAGGAAGTTCCCCTGGACGAGTCGCTCTCCAGCACCCGCCGCACGGTCTCTCTGTTTTGGACGGACCTGAGTCAGAATTTAGAGCATCTGGCTTTGGAGTGGACGGTCCGCGACATGGCGAGACGCTGCGGCATGGGAGTCACCAACTTCATTCACCACTCCAAGCAACTGGTGAACATGACGCCCATCCAGTATCTCAACCACTGCCGTTTGACGGCCGCCACTCGCCTGCTGAAAGAGGCGTCCGACCGCAGCATCACTCAGGTCGCGCTCAACTGCGGTTTTGCCTCCAGCCAGTACTTCGCCACGCTTTTCCGCCGTCATTTCGGCGTCACGCCCAGAGCGTTCCGCGACGGGGCCTAGTAGTGCTACACAGCATAACAGCATAAGTGTCGGGGTGGCTGTGTTTAGCCGGCGTGCTTGCACGCCGTTTTGAAATTGGGACTTTGCCCCATTTTCGCGGCGTGCAAGCACGCCGGCTAAACCACACAGTTTTTCCTGTGTCGGACCACTACCGTCTTATCGCTGGTACATCCAGGGTTCCCAAGTCTGGAGGTTCGGGTCGGTCTCGTGACGCGAGTAATAGCCAGAGTCGTAATCGCGGAAATAACTCGAGGATGGAACAGTACAGGCAGCGGATACCGCCGGCGGCGAAACGGATGGGAACTCCGCGGCAAGAGTAACGTCCGGACCTCCCTTCTGTTCGGCAGCATAGCCGGCCGCAATATAGCCCGCCTGCGCGCTGCCGCCGACCGGAACGAAAGCGGTGGTCGGCATCCAGCCAGCCTTCTTCTGGTCGCCGAACGACACATAGGTGCCGATCCATGAGTCGCGGACTTCGACTACGAGGACCTGCCGGCCTTTCGGCACGGTGGCGATGATTTGGTCGCCGCGCATGAGTTGGGCACTCTGGGCAGCCACCGTTAGCACGTCGCCCGGTTTGAACTGAGGTGTTTCTCGCGGCGGTTGCGGCGAGGCACCTAAAGTTCGATTCCCATTTACGGCCAGCGCGGCCGATGAAAGACAAACACCCACGATCAGGCCGGCCATCAGCCGTCCTTTCCACGAGATGGTGCTCATGTCGTTTCTCTCCAGAAAGCCTCGGTTTGTGCGGGCTTCCCTCCCCCTGCCAATTCACAACGATGTAATTCTAGGCATGCCAGGCTTTGGGGGGAAATTTCAGCACGGACGCATCGGGAATACTCGCAACTAGACTTGCGCGGGCGTGGCGCTAGAATGCCCATAACGTGGGAAATACTGGCGGTAGCGGTATGGGGTGGACGGGAGTTGCTAAGTTGCAGGAGTTGTCGGCAGCGCGCCCTCACCCTAACCCTCTCCCGGAGGGCGAGGGGACTTTTTTTGACACACGTTTTCTCCCGGAGGACGAGGCGACTTGTATCCAGAAGCAAGAAGAATGATCGAGATCGACCAAAGACCGAATCCACCGGGTCTGCACGCCCTGGCCGAAGCCGCGCTGGGCATGATTCGCGAAGGTTTCGTGGTCGGGCTGGGGACGGGGCACGCGGCAACGGCCTTTGTCGAGACCCTGGGGGATCGCGTTCGGGATGGCTTTCGCATCCGCGGCGTTCCCACTTCCTCGGACACGGCGAAATTGGCCCAACGGCTTGGGATTCCCCTGGTTCCCCTAGACGAAATCCAAGCCATCGACGTGACCGTCGACGGGGCGGACGAGGTGGATCCCCACTTGGATCTCATCAAGGGATTGGGCGGGGCCTTGGTTCGTGAAAAGATCGTCGCCTCGGTATCGCGCCGGCTGGTCATCGTGGTGGGAGCGGAGAAACTGGTATCCGTCTTGGGAGAGCACGGCGTTCTGCCGGTGGAAGTGGTGCCCTTCGGACTTAGCCTGTGCCAGCGGCGCGTGACCGAACTCGGCTTGCGGCCTGTGCCGCGTGAAGCCGAGGGAAAGCTCTTTGCGACCGACAACGGCAACTACGTGCTCGACTGTAAATTGGACAAGCTCCCAAACCCCGTCGCATTGGAGCAAGCACTCCGGGCGATCCCCGGCATTGTAGGCACGGGTTTATTCCTGGGCATGGCCGACACGGTCCTCGTCGAACACGTCGATAGAGTCGAGGTTCGGCAACGTCGGTCATCCTGAAGCGAAGGGAGGAATCGACATGGAATTGGGCATGATTGGCTTGGGACGCATGGGAGCCAATATGGTCCGCCGGCTGCTCCGGGCCGGACATCGGTGCGTGGTATTCGACCAGTCGCCCGAGCAGGTTACACATTTGGCCGCGGCGGGCGCCATCGGCTCTGGCTCGCTCGACGAGTTCGTCGCGAAACTGGCCAAGCCCCGCGCGGCATGGATGATGGTGCCGGCCGGAAATGCCACCGAGCAAACGGTCACCGCATTGGCCGCGCGGATGGAGTCGGGAGACACCATCATCGACGGCGGCAACTCCCACTTCAAAGACGACGTGCGACGGGCCAAAACGCTGCGTCCGAAGGGGATCGATTATCTGGACGTGGGCACCAGCGGCGGCGTGTGGGGATTTGAGCGGGGCTACTGCCTGATGATCGGCGGACGGCAGGAAACGGTGGAGCGCCTCGATCCCATCTTCCAGACCCTTGCCCCCGGACGCGGCGATATTGTCCGCACGCCGGGTCGAGAAAAACGGGACGGCACGGCCGAGGACGGCTATCTCTATTGCGGGCCGGCGGGCGCAGGCCATTTCGTCAAAATGGTTCACAACGGCATCGAATACGGCCTAATGCAGTCCTACGCCGAAGGGTTCGACATTCTCCGCGGTGTGAGCGGCAAAGAAGTGCCGGAAGAGCGCCGCTATCAGCTCGATCTGGCCGACATCGCCGAAGTTTGGCGACGAGGCAGCGTCATCGGCTCTTGGCTATTGGACCTCACGGCCATGGCGCTCGTGGAAAACCCCACGCTGTCGAATTTCACAGGCTCGGTGCAGGACTCGGGCGAAGGACGCTGGACCGTCGAGGCTGCCATCGAGGAGGCCGTGCCGGCCGAGGTGTTGACGTCCGCCCTCTATACGCGGTTCCGCTCGCGCGAGGAGCATGCGTTTGCGGAGAAGGTGTTGTCGGCCATGCGATACAAGTTCGGAGGGCATATCGAGCGTGCCGCAGGCGGATAGCCAAGTCGATGAACGAAGGACAGGCGACGATGGCCCAATCTACAGAACGCAACGCCGAGGAGCGACGTCTGGCGGAGGATACCCGACGCGAGAAGAACTGGAAACGCTGGGGGCCCTACCTGGCCGAACGCCAGTGGGGAACGGTGCGCGAAGATTATTCTGCGGACGGCTCGTGTTGGGAGTATTTCCCGCACGAGCACGCCCGCCGCCGCGCCTACCGGTGGGGAGAAGACGGGCTGTTGGGCATTACCGATCGGGAGTGCCGCCTGTGCTTTGCCTTGGCGCTGTGGAACGGCCGTGATCCCATCCTCAAGGAACGCCTGTTCGGCCTGACCAATACTCAAGGCAACCATGGCGAAGACGTGAAAGAGTGCTACTTCTACCTGGACGCAACGCCCACGTCCTCGTATCTGAAGGCCCTCTACAAGTACCCCCAAGCGGAGTTCCCTTACGCGCGGCTGGTCGAGGAAAACCACCGCCGGACCAGAGAGGACCCGGAGTTCGAACTGCTGGACACGGGCGTTTTCGACGGCGATCGTTACTTCGACATTTTCGTCGAGTATGCGAAATCGTCTCCGAACGACATCTTGATCCGCATTACGGCCGCCAACCGCGGCCCGGAGGCGGCCACGCTGCACCTGCTGCCGACGCTCTGGTTTCGCAACACCTGGACCTGGGGTTGCCAGTACGAAGGTTGTACGCCGAAGCCGCGCATGTGGCAGGCGGGCGAAGGCACCCTGCGTTGCGAGCACCTGAGCTTGGGGCGGTTTCACTTTCATGCGGGAACCGATCCCGGCGGCCACGGACCGAGATTGCTGTTCACGGACAACGAGACGAACAATGAAGGGCTGTTTCAGGCAGCGAACATTGGCCCCTACGTGAAGGATGCCTTTCACGAATATGTCATTCGCGGCCGCTCCGAAGCGGTCGATCCGGCGGCAAAAGGAACGAAGGCGGCGGCGTACTACCTGTTGAAAGTCGCCCCGCGCAGTGCGGTGAGCGTCGACCTGCGACTGTTTGCCGAGGACGAGGCGCCGGTGGAGCCTTTCGGTCCGGCTTTCGCGCAGACGCTGGCCGAGCGGGTCGACGAAGCGGAAACATTCTACCAGCACCGTATTTCGCCGGGCAAGTCGGACGATGATCGCCGCATCAGTCGCCAGGCGTATGCCGGCCTGCTCTGGTCGCGACAGTTCTACCACTACGTCGTCCGCGATTGGCTCTATGGCGATCCCGGCCAGCCGATGCCCCCGCCAGATCGCCAGCGGGGCCGCAACAGCGATTGGGGCCACCTGTTCAATCGCGATGTAATCTCGATGCCCGACAAGTGGGAGTATCCTTGGTATGCCGCTTGGGATCTGGCGTTTCACATGATCCCTTTGGCCGTCGTCGATCCCCATTCTGCCAAGGAGCAGTTGATCCTCTTCCTTCGCGAATGGTACATGCATCCCAACGGGCAGTTGCCGGCCTATGAGTTCGCACTGGACAACGTCAACCCGCCGGTACACGCCTGGGCGTGCTGGCGCGTCTATAAGATGACCGGGCGGAGCGGGGCACGCGACCGGCTCTTCCTGGCCCGCGTCTTTCAGAAGCTGCTGATCTCCTTCACCTGGTGGGTCAATCGCAAGGACGTGACGGGCAAGCACCTCTTCACCGGCGGCTTCCTCGGCCTGGACAATATCGGCCTGTTCGACCGTTCCAAACCTTTGCCCGGCGGCGCGCGGTTGGACCAGGCCGATGGCACGGCCTGGATGGCGTTCTTTTGCACCACCATGCTCGCCATCGCCCTGGAACTGGCCAAGGAAGACACGGCCTACGAGGACCTGGCGTCCAAGTTCTTCGAGCATTTCGTCGCTATCGCCGATGCCATGAACACGTTGGGCGGCACCGGTCTCTGGGACGAACAGGACGGCTTCTATTACGATCAGCTCCAGGTCAACGACAAAATCGTCCGGCTGCGCATTCGGTCTCTGGTGGGAATCATTCCGCTGTTGGCCGTCGAGATTTTGGAAGATGGGACCATCGACCGCCTGCCCGGCTTCCGCAAACGTCTCCGCTGGTTCTTGGACAACCGCCGCGATCTGGCCGAACAGGTCTCGTACGTTGAACCCCAGGGGCCGCACGGCCACGGCCAGCGCCTGCTGGCCATTCCCTCGCGGCCGCGCCTGGAACGCATGCTGGGCTATCTGTTGGACGAGGGCGAATTCCTTTCCGCCTTCGGCATCCGCTCGCTTTCGCGCGTCCATAAGGATCGGCCCTATGTTTGCTCCGCCGGTAATGCCCCGCAACGGATCGACTACGAGCCGGGCGAGTCCACCGCGGCACTGTTTGGCGGCAACTCCAATTGGCGGGGGCCAATCTGGTTTCCGCTGAACTATCTGCTGATCGAGGCGTTGGAGCGATATCATCACTTCTATGGCGATACGCTGCGGGTCGAGTGTCCCACCGGCTCGGGCCGAATGATGAACCTTCAGGAAGTGGCCCGTGAGTTGGCCCTGCGACTGACGCGCATCTTTCGCCCTGCCGAGCAGGGCCGGCGGCCGTGTCACGGCTCAAACCCACGCTTCGCCGACGACCCGAATTGGCGCGATCTCGTGCTTTTTCACGAGTATTTTCACGGCGAGTCGGGCCAAGGGCTCGGCGCCAGCCATCACACCGGATGGACCGCGCTAGTGACGCGACTGTTGGAAGACTGCTGCGCTCGATCGGGCAGCCGGCACCTGCCGCTCGCAACCGAGCGCGTCGGCGCTGCACAGGAGTTGGTGCTGGGGCGGTGATCGGGATCCGCGAAAACGCGCGCGATCGAAAAAATGCCCCCCCATTGCCCTGAGGGGGTGCGCAGTGGCGGGGACTGTTTGCGAACCGCCCCGAGGCACCGTAACTACTTTGTCGGCGGGCCGTGCAAAGGGGAACTGGTCGGAGGAAGGGGCTTTTCGGCTCCCTGCTGCCCGAGTCGAGCCCGCGCGAGATCCGCCAAGGCCCGATTGTGCTGTTGTTCGGCCAAGGCCAGCGTTTTCCGATAACAGGCGGCCGCTTCGTTCGCTCGGCCGCAGCGACTCAAGGCATTGCCCAGGTTATACTGGGCCACGGCATCCGCCGGCTGAAGTTGCAACGCCTTTTGATAGTGTGCGATGGCGTCGTCAAGCCGGCCTTGAGCAACCAGGGCGTCAGCCAAGTTGTGGTGGACCATCGCAAAGTTAGGCTGGATCTGCAGCGCCTTGCGATAGTGGCGTATCGCCTCGTCGAAGCGGCCTTGGCCGGCCAAGGCATAGCCGAGGTTGTTCCGCGCCACGAGGTAATCGGGTTTGATTTCCAAGGCTCTCTGATATTCCGTCATGGCTGCGTCGAACCGCCCCTGGCTGGCCAAGGCCATGCCCAGGTTGCTGTGGGCCTCGACGAAATCGGGCTTGATCGCCAGCGCCCGTTGGAAACGGCGGATGGCCTCGTTCACTTTTCCGCGGTTTTGGAGAAGCAGCCCCAGGTTGTTGTGCACTTCGGCGTAGGCCGGTTTGATTTCCAAGGCTTTCTGATATTCCGTCATGGCTGCGTCGAACCGCCCCTGGCTGGCCAAGGCCAGGCCCAGGTTGAAGTAAGCCTCGGCGTCGTCAGGTTTGATTTCCAGGGCCTTGTGGTAATAGCCTATCGCCTCGGGAAGGCGGCCTCGTTGGGCCGCAACAAAACCCAGGTTAATGTAGACTTTGGCGCGATCGGGTTTGAGAGCCAGTGCCTTTTGATAATGAGCGATCGCCTCATCGAACCGGCCTTGGCCGACCAAAGCGTTGCCCAGGTTGCTGTGGGCCTCGGCGTCGTCAGGTTTGATTTTCAGCGCCTGCTCATAATGCGTCAGCGCCTCCTCGAACCGGCCCCGGCTGACCAAAGCGTTGCCCAGGTTGTTGTGAGCCGCGTAACTCTCCGACGTACACGCCAGGGTGTGCCTCCAAAGCGTCTCGCTATCGCGCCAAAACGATGTCTGACGCCATGCACACGCCATGAGCGTCATCAGCACCATCATCGCCGCGATGCCACACGCCTCGCGGCGACGGGGCCAATCTCGGCAGACGTCCGCTGCGCCCCATGCCAAGGCAATGCACAAGCCGATCTGCGGCAGGTAGGTGTAACGGTCGGCCATCGCCTGTGATCCGACCTGCACGAGTCCGACGACGGGCAGCAGCATTCCCACGTACCACAGCCAGCCTACGATCAAGTAGGGATACCGCCGCCGATAGGCCAGCGTCGCCGCCGAGACGCCCAGCAACACCGCGGCCGCGCCAACGATTTTCACGAGCGGCAGATGATTTCCCGGGTGCGGATAAAACACGGCCAGGCCCGCCGGACAAACGAACTGGCCCAGGTAGGCGACATAAGAAACCAAGGCATTGGCCATTCGCCACGGGAAGGGAATCCGGTCCATGGGCACCAGGGCTTGTCCCTGAGCCCAAACGGTCACTGCGCAGGAGGCGGCCGACAGCGACAACAGCGGCAGCTTTTCGATCACGATCTGCCGGAGAAACGGGGAATGCGAGAGTGCGGTTTTCGGGCAGTTGGCGTCGGGCGTCGAGGCCAGGCTGAGACTGTCGGATAGGCGTCCCAGCGGCCAGTAATCCAACAACAGCAGCAGCAATGGCAGCGTCACCAGCATCGGCTTGGCCATCAAGCCCAAGGTGAAAACCAGCAGCAGCAGCAGATAACGCCCCAGCGAAAACGCGCTTCGCGCATACCAGACGTAGGTCGCCAGAGTCGCCACGAAGCAGAGCCCGCTCAAGACGTCTTTGCGTTCGGCGACCCACGCCACCGATTCTACGCGCAGCGGATGTATGGCGAACAGGGCTGCCACCAGCGCGCTGGGCCAGAAGCCGCCGGTCATCCGCCAAAGGAGCAGGAACAAGGCGATGGACGTGGCGGCGTGCAGCACGATATTGGTTGCGTGGTGCCCGCCGGCGCCGAGTCCATGGACTTGGCAGTCCAATATGTGCGAAAGACCGGTGAGCGGATGCCAGTTCGCACCATGGCTGCGGGTAAAAACCCAGGCGATGCCCGAGACCGTCAGTCCGCGTGCCACGTGGGGATTTTCATAGACGTACGTATCGTCGTCGTAGTTGATGAACTCATGGCGGATCGTTTGCCCGAAAACCAGCCCAACCGCCAACAGTAGAAGAGCGCAAATGGCCAGCACCTGATAGCCCGATGGAGCAGCGTTCGGTGCGACGGGGACCGCAGCGCGGTTATCCGTCGACAAGCCGTCCCGCTCCCGGCGCCGCACGTCGGGTTTCGGGGGAGACCGGCGGTTATTTCGCCTGCGGGCCATGCAAGGATGGACTGATTGGAGGAAGGGACTTTGTGTTTTCGCACTGCGCGATCCGCTGCCGCGAGGACTCTGCCAAGGTTCGATTTTTCTGTTGTTCAGACAAGGCCAGCGATTTCCGATAACAGGCCACGGCTTTGTCGAGTTGGCCCTGGCAGAGCAAAGCAGTGCCAAGGCTGTAGTTGACCTCGGCCAAGTCGGGATTGACGTCAAGGGCCTTCTGATAATGAATCATGGCTTCGTCGAACCGGCCCCGGCGAGATAAGCAATTACCAAAGTTGCACTGGGCGTTGACAAAATCAGGATCGATCGCGGTAGCCTTCTGATACTGGACCATGGCCTCCTCGGCTCGCCCTTGGCGGGCCAGAGCGATCCCCAGATGATAGTGGGCCTTGGCTAAATCCGGGCTGATTTCCACGGCCCGCTGAAATTGGTCCAGGGCCTCGTCGAATCTCCCCCGGCTGGTCAGCGCATTTCCCAGGCCGGAGTGAGCCACGGAATTTCCCGCCGTGCATGCCAGCGCGTGAGTCCACAGGGTTTGGCTGTCGCGCCAAAAAGACGTCTGACGCCAGGCACATCCCATGAGAACCATCAAAACCAAGGCCGAGGCGATTCCGCCCGCCCAGCGACGATGCGGCGAACCGCAGGCTGCATCTGCCGCTCCCCACGCCAAGGCAATGCACAGGCCGATCTGCGGCAAATACGTGAAGCGGTCGGCCACCGCCTGAACGCCAATCTGCACCAGTCCGATTACCGGTACCAGCATGACCAAGTACCACAACCAACCGATCAGCAAATAGGGCAACTTCCGCCGCCAAACCAGGGCCACGGCGGTGATCCCGAGCAGCACCAGGAGGGCCTCGAAAAACCTGCCGAGTTGCACGTCGAAAAGCGAACGCGGATACACGACCGCCAGACCGGTCGGAACAAAGAACTGACCCAGATAAATCCCATACGAAATCACGGCGTTGCCGAGCCGCCAGACGAGAGAAAGATGTTCGTTCACCGCCAAGGCGCTGCCCTGGGTAAGGGTAACCACACAAGAAACCGCCGCCAACAACAGGAGCGGGATTTTCTCGATCACGATCTGCCAGGAAAACCGGAACTGCGAGAGTGCGGACGCGAAGAAGTTTGGCGATGTTGAGCGTTTTGCAATGGGCGGCGTTGAGCGGCTGCAGGAACTATCGGCGAACCGTCCCAGCGGCCAGTAGTCCAGCAGCAGCAGCACCACGGGCAGCGTCACGAGCATCGGCTTGGCCATCAGCCCCATCGCGAAAAAGACCATGACCTCCAAGTAGCGGGCGACTGAGAAGCGGTGGCGCACATAGCCCACATAGGCCGCCAGTGTCAGCAGGAAGAACAGCCCGCTGAGGACGTCCTTCCGCTCCGTTACCCAAACCACCGATTCCACTCGCAGCGGATGGAGCGCGAACAGCGCTGCCGCCAAGGCACTGGGCCAGCCGCGGCCGGTCATCGACTGAAGCACGAGAAACAGCAGAACGGTGCTAACCGCGTGCAGCACCACATTGGTCAGATGATGTCCACCGGCAGCGGGGCCGTAGAGCTGCCAGTCCAGCATATGGGAAATACAGGTGAGCGGCACCCAGTTCAATGCGTGACGATGGGTGAAGGCCCAACCAATCCCCCGCGCGGTCAATCCCTGGGTGACCTGCGGATGCTCGTA
>Ga0181529_10003838_pt1 | contig 16770 bp, 13 predicted proteins | sample PEATcosm2014_Bin_36_FD_119763 | JGI IMG/M metagenome (GOLD analysis project Ga0181529, IMG submission 119763) | Peatland microbial communities from MTU Mesocosm Facility, Houghton, MI, USA - PEATcosm2014_Bin10_30_metaG | ecosystem: Environmental > Terrestrial > Soil > Wetlands > Peat | place...
AGATCAGGTTGGCCCGCGCCACCATTTTCATGTCCTCGACGATGACGCGGTACCGGTCGTCGGGGTAGATGTCCTGGTTGGCCCAGTGCGCGAACGGGTGCGTGCCGCCGGCGGCCAGGCGCAAGCCGTTCTGCCGCGCCAGTCCCACCATCTGACGGCGGATATCGCGGATTTCCTGGTGAGCCTCCTGAATGTTGCGGCACACCCCGGTGCCGATTTCCACCACCGACTGGTGCATTTCCGGCTTGACGCGCTCCTCCAGCAGGGTACGGCCCTTCTGAATGATCTCGGCGTTGATATGCGACCGCAGATCGCGCGTCTCCGGGTCGACGGTCTGATATTCCTCCTCGATTCCGATGCTCAGGCTGGGCCGCTCGCGCACGCTCATTGGCCGCCTCCCGAAAGGAATCGCGACCAGGTCATGGACGGCGCTTCGGGCGGAGCTTGCGCTCGCTCCACGGCCATTTCCGCCACGGCATCCACCACCCAGCGGAAATTCTCCGGACCTACGGATTCCATGCCCGCGTCGGGAGCCGGGTTCATGAAGTCGATGGCGTACGGGACTCCGTCTTCCACCGCGAATTCCACGGTGTTGAGATCGTAGCCGAGCGCGCGGCAGAGCGTGAGCGCGTCGGCTACCATGCGATCGTGCAGCGCGAGCGCGGCCGGCGGATTCCCGGGAACGTAGCGCAGGTGATGCGGCGCGCCTGGATCGTAGCGCATGACGCGGACATGCTGCCGGTCGACCACATAGCAGCGGAAATATTCCTGGAAGCGCACTGCGCCTTGCAGCGTCATGCACAGGTCGCCCGATACGTCGTAGGCGGCGAAGAGTTCCTCCGGCGAATCGACTTTGGATACGTTCTTCCAGCCGCCGCCGTCGTGCGGCTTCAGAAACGCCGGGAAGCCGACATATTCGAAGATGCCGTCCCAGTCGAGTGGATACTCCAGGTTGCGCATGGAGCGGTCGGTGGTGCCCGCGGGATGCTGCTTGTGCGGCAGCAGCACGGTAGGCGGCACGGCGACGCCCAACTTCGCCGCCAAAGCGTAGTTGAAAAACTTGTCGTCGGCGCTCCACCAGAAGGGATTGTTGATCACCCTGGCGCCCGACAATGCCGCATTCTTGAGGAACGACCGATAGAACGGAATGTCATGCGAGATGCGGTCCACGATGACGTCGTAGCCGCTCGCGACGGCCATGCGGACGCCGCCCACCTTCAGATGTTCGGCCGACAAGCCCGCCACGCCCGTCGAGTTGATGCGGTCCACCAAAGCCGGAGGAAACGATTCCTCCATCCCATAGAGAACACCGATTCTTGCCATGTTCCGTCCCTCCCTCACTTCACGAAAAACTTCTGTGCCATCTGGCGCCACCACGGCCAATCGTGTCCGAACCCCTCCCACACATCGAGGATGTGGGGAATCGCCTTTAGTCCGAAATGGTGCGCGAGCTTCACATTTTGATCGAAGAGAGGATCTCCGTTACCCACTACCAATACATAATAGCTGCGCAGGATCCGCTCCAGGAACCAGGGATCTTCCAGCCGCGGCAGGTAATCGAGCGGCGAATGCAGGTAGGCGTCGTGATTGTAGAAGCCATCGAGAAATCGCCGCGGAATGTCAAAGGCGCCGGACATGGACACGGCGTAGGTGACGATATCAGGGTGGCGCAGGGCGAAGTTGATGGCGTGGTATCCGCCGAAGCTGCATCCAGTGGCGCCCATCTGACCCCACGACGTGCGGTTGTGCACGAAGGGCGCGACCTCCAGCGTCAGATAGGCGTCGAAGGCGTTCTGGCGATGCAGCCGGTTGGCCGGCGAGATGGAGCGGTTATACCAGGACTCCTGATCCACGGAGTCCACGCAGATCACCTGCAGGTTGCCGGAAGCGATCTTGGGCCCCAGTGCATCCACCATTCCGCGGTCCTCGTACTCGAAGAAGCGGCCGCCGGAAGTGGGAAAGACGACGATGGGAAACCCGGCGTGGCCGAATACCAGCAGTTCCATATCGCGGCCGAGAGATGGACTGTACCACTTGATGTAATCGCGCTGCATATCCCCGGAAACAGACTTCTCATATCGTACACTGAACGATTGGCCCCACGAGCGAAAGACGAGGGACGGCTCCGTCTGCACCGCAGGTTTCCGTCGAGCTACCTTTCCACTCCGCGCGATTTGATCGTCGCCGTGCCTCCCGGGTATGACGAATCGGAGGCGCGCTACCCGGTGCTGTATTTGCAGGACGGGCAGAACCTGTTCGACCGCGCGACCGCCTTTGGGGGAAACGAATGGCGCGCCGACGCTACCGCCGACGAAGAGATGCGCCGCGGCGCCGTGGAGCCGCTGATTCTGGTGGGCCTCTACAACACCGGCGTGCGGCGGATTTCCGAGTACACGCCGACGCGCGACAAGCGGACGCGCAAAGGCGGGAAAGCCGAACGCTACGCGCAGATGCTGGCTCGCGAGGTGAAGCCGTTCATCGATCACCAATACCGCACGCGCAAAGCGGCGGCCGATACGGGGGTGGGCGGATCGTCATTAGGAGCGCTGGTGTCGCTGGTGGCGGGGTTGAAGTATCCGCGGGTGTTCGGCAAACTGGCGCTGCTGTCGCCCTCGGTGTGGTGGGATGAGCACTCGATCTTATCGTTGATCGAAGCCTGGAAGCCGGTGCGGCGGCCGCGGATCTGGCTGGACACGGGAACCGAAGAGGGCAATCATCCGGCCAAGGTGGTGGCCGACGCGCGCCGTATGCGCGATGCGCTGGCGGCCAAGGGCTGCGACCTGCGCTACGAGGAAGCGCAGGGCCGCGCCCACAACGAGCAGGCCTGGGCCGACCGATTCGGCCGCGTTTTGGAATACCTGTTCCCGGCGAATCGGGCGTGACTTATCTCAGTCTTCGCGGATGGCGCGGACCGGGTCGATGCGGCCGGCTCTCCACGCGGGGCCGAATGCCGCTGCCACCGTAGTGGCCGCGACGGCCGCCAGTACCAGCAGATGCGTCGGCAGGTCGGTCGGCTGCAGGCCGAAGAGCATGGTGGTGAGCAATCGTCCCAACACCGCGGATGCAGCCATGCCGAGCGTCAGGCCCAAGACCGCCAATACGGCCGCCTTCCCCAGGATGAGCCGCACGACGGCCGCGGGCGTGGCGCCCAGCGCCAGCCGCACTCCCAGCTCCGACGTGCGCTCCGCAGTGATGTAAGTCATCACGCCATAGACGCCGGCCATCGCCAGCAGGAGCGCCACCACGGCGAAAACCCCGACCAGCGCGGTGCGGAAGCGCGGCGTGGCGACGCTGTCGGAGAGCATTTCGTCCATGGTGGTGAACTTAACGGCAGCCTCCGGAAACAGCGCGGCGACGCGCTGGCGAATGGCTCCCGAGACCGACGCGGGCGGCACGCTGGTGCGCACCGCAACCTGCACTTCGTTGGCGTAAAACGGGTGCTGCTGCAAAGGCATGTAGATTTCGGGGCCGGGCGGCGTGCCCGGCGAATCGGTGCGCACATCGCCCACCACGCCGACGATGGTCACCCATTTGGACGGGCTGTCTAGCCCGAGCTGAATCCGCCGTCCCACGGGATTCTCGCCGGGGAATACCTGCTTCGCCAGCGAGGTGCTGACCAGGGCGACGAAGGGCGCGTCGTAGACATCCTGCGGCGTCAGATCGCGGCCGGAGAGGAGCGGCACGCCCAGGGTGGCGAAATAATTCGGGCTGGCCAAACGGAAGCCGGCCTGCGGCAGGCGCTGTCCGCGGCCAAACACGTGTTTGCCTTCCACCGCGAAGCCGCCATTCGATCCGTAATTTCCGGCCGGCAATCCCATCACCGCGGCGGCGGAGCGGACGCCGGGAACCTGCCGCACCTGCGCCAGCAGATCCTCGTAGCGGCGCCCTACCTGCAGGTACTCGGCGAGAGAATGCGCCGGAGCGTGCGCGTACATCACCAGCAGGCCGTCGGAGCGGAAGCCCAGCTCCACCGAAGTGAGCGACAAAAAGCTGCGGAACAGCAATCCGGCGCCCACCGCCAGCACCAGCGATAGCGCGATTTCCGCCACCACCACGGCATCGCGTAGACGGTGCGATCCGCGTCCCACCACGCCGCGCGATCCTCCCAGCTTCAACGCCTCGCCCACTTCCACGCGCGCCGCCTGCCACGCCGGTGCCAGTCCGAAGAGCACGCTCGACGCCATGGCTGCGAGCGCGGCGAAGGCCAGCGCCGCGAGGTCGAGCTTCACTTCACCCAACCGCGGCAGATTGGCCGGCGCCTGGCGCAGCAGCAACTCCAGGCCGGCCTGCGCCAGCACCACACCGAGCGCCGCCGCGGCCAGCCCCAGCAGCACATTTTCCGCGGCCAGTTGCCGCACGATGCGCCACCGTCCGGCGCCCAATGCCGTGCGTACGGCCAGTTCACGGGCGCGCGCCGGCGTCCGCGCCAGTAGCAGATTGGCCACGTTGGCGCAGGCGATCAGCAGCACCAGTCCCACCGCGCCCAGCAGCAGGTACAGCGTGGACCGCACCGGCGCCACCATTCTCTCGAGCAGGGGAATGGCCGCAAACGCCTTGTCGCGATTGGTGGCCGGAAACTGCGATTCCAGGCGCGCGGCGATGGTGTCCAGCCGCGCGCGGGCCGATTGCGCGCTCACCCCCGGCTGCAATTGTCCGACGGCGCGATAGTTGTACGCATCGCGATTGCGATTCGCGGGCGTCGCCGGGCCGGCCAGCCAAATTTCCGCTTTCTCGGGGAATTGAAACTCCGCCGGCAGCACGCCCGCAATTTCGTAAGCCTCATTCTCCACGTGAATGGTCTGGCCCACCGCCGCGGCGCCCGAGCCGAAAGCCCGTTCGGCGAACGGCAGGCTCACCATGGCGGCGCGGCCGGCGGTGTCGTCGAACGCGCTGCCATAAGCAGGCACGACGCCGAACACGCGAAAGAACGGCGCATTCACCCAGTAGGCCCCGGTGAATTGGCCGCGTCCGGCGACCTGCACGCCGACTTCGCCGCCGAAGTAGGAACTGAACGCCGCGAAGATGCCGGCCTGTTCACGGATGTCGACGAGATCGCCGCCGGTGAGGCGCGGCGTGAGACGTCCGGTGCTCTTCCATTGCGTGCCGACGCTCACAATGCGGCCGGGGTCGCGGTACCGCAAGGGCGACAGCAGCACGCGATTCACCACGGTGAAGATCGCCGTGGTGGCACCGATGCCCAGCGCCAGGGTGAGCACCGAAACCGCGGTGAATTTGGGACTCTTCGCGAGCACGCGAAGCGCGTGCCGGCAGTCGCGCGCCAGATCGATCGGCCAGACCATAGATGTAATACTAGCGAAGCGCGAAAAGGTAACGCGAAATGGCCCGGCGGCCGGAAACCTACGCCGTTCCGGTCTTTCTTCTGCGCGGACTGGAAGCGCGTGCCACGGGCTTGCGGCGCGCGCGGGGACGGCCCGCGGCCAGGCCGTAATCCGCGATCTTCCTTTGCAGGGTATTGCGATGAATCCCGAGCTGTTTGGCGGTGGCCGACTGGTTGCCCTCGTTGGTCGCGAGCGCTCCGCCGATCATGCCCTTTTCCAGGATCTCAATAGCTTCCTGCAGGAAGATGTTGCCGTTCAGCAACTGTGCCACCAGGCTGTCAATTTGACTTTTCATTCGCTTTGATTTCCGTCCCGCTCCCGTTATGAATCCCGTGTTCCAATGCCACTGCCCAAGCCGACTTCACCTGGTCGTAGGTCTTGTGAAACCCTTCTCTCAGATCGTGCGGGGCCACCGACGCCACCAGCCGCGCGCCATCCACGGCGTACGGCGCCAATCGCGAACCCACCACCGAAGACGGCGGCTGGCCGGCCGAAGAAAACGCCATGAGCCCCATAACCAGCGCCACCGCGATCAACCCCCCGCGAAGGAATCCGAAACCGCCGCCCAGAATCCTGTCGAAAAACGACAGCCCGGTCACCTTGAGAACCTTGCGAACTGCCAGGCTCACGACCGATCCCAGCAGGATCACTCCGCAGAACACCAGGAGGAATCCCGCCAGTCCGGCCGCCGGACGGGAACTGATGTAGGGTAGCAAATATGACGCCGCAGTTCCATAGAACCAAGTCGCCAGGATCAAGGCCGCGATCACGGACGCCAGTCCGATCACCTCGCGCGTGAAGCCCTTGCGGAAGCCGGTGACCACCGACCACGCGAGCAGCACCGCCAACACCACGTCCAGCCAGTTCATAGTTCGCGGCCGGTCAATACCCGATAGGCCTGCAGATACTTCTCGCTGGTCTTGGACGCCACTTCATCAGGCAGCACCGGAGCCGGCGGCTGCTTGTTCCAGTGGATGGATTCCAGGTAGTCGCGCACAAACTGCTTGTCGTAGGAAAACTGCGGGCCGCCGGGCCGATAGGTGTCCGCCGGCCAGAACCGCGAAGAATCGGGCGTCAGCACTTCGTCGCCCAGAACCAGCTCTCCTTCGATGAATCCGAATTCGAACTTGGTGTCGGCGATCAGAATGCCTTTGGTTTCGGCATAGCGCGCGGCGCGGTCGTAGATGGCCAGCGTGAGGTCGCGCAGGCGGGTGGCCAGATCGCGGCCCACCAGCGAGACCACGTGGTCGAACGAGACATTTTCGTCGTGGCCGGTTTGCGCCTTGGTGGCCGGAGTGAAGATCGGCTCCGGCAGTTTCTCGCTTTCCTTCAGGCCGGCGGGCAGGCGGATGCCGCACACGGTTCCATGCTCGCGATACTCTTTCCAGCCGGAGCCGGAGATGTAGCCGCGCGCCACGCATTCGATCTCCACCATGTCGGCGCGCTTCACCAGCATCGACCGTTCTTCGAGCTGGTCGCGAAACGGATGGAGTTGCGGCGGATATTCGTCCACGTTGGCCGTCAGAAAATGCGTGGGCGTGAGATCGTGGAGGAAGTCGAACCAAAAGATGGAGAGCTGGGTCAGCACCGCTCCCTTTCGGGGAATGCCGGTGGGGAGAATGTAATCGAATGCGGAAATGCGGTCGGTGGCGACAATCAGCAGCCGCCCGTCGACGCGGTACACGTCGCGCACTTTTCCGCGCCCGTGCCGTTCGATGCCCGCAAGATCAGTTTCCAGGATGACCGGTTTAGAGGAGTTCACGCTACCTTCGGGTTGTCAATCGGGGGAGTAAAATCAAATGATAACCCGTCGGGCGCGAATTGCAAATCAGTTTCTCACCCCTGGCGCCTTGGCCGGCGCGACGCTTCCCGGCCCCAGAAGAGCCACGGTTTGATGGGCCGCGGTTTCGATGGCGTCGCGCGTTTGCCGCCAGGAATCGGCAGTCATGCCGGCCGGTCTCCGCGAGGACGTGAAATACGCGGGCGAATACTCCAGCAACTGGCGCGCCGCGGCCAGTGCCGATTGCCTCTGCTGGCTGGTGGCGCGCGGCAGACTCCAGGAACTGACGGTCATGGAATACAAGACCCCGAGAATCAGCGCGGGGCCGCGCTGCGGATCGGGAAACAGCGACTGCAGGTTGCGCTCCATGAGTTGCGCGCCCAGATCGAGCGCTTTAGCCGATTGCGGCGGCTTGAGCGATGCATAGGCCTGCACATAAAGCGCGCTGCGTTCGTCGACGTACGGGGACCGTGGAAACTCGCGCGCCCAGGTGTCGAGATCTTCCAGCAGCTTCACCGGCTCGTTGCCGTACTGCAGGATGCGATTGTAGATCTCCAGTTCGCGGGCGCGCGGCTCGTGCGATGGCGAGGTGCTGGGATGACTGCCGGCCGGTTCCGCTGGCTTGGGCGGCTTCTTCGTCTCGGGCGGCCGCCCGCCGCCGGACTTGGACGTGGAACCGGAAGCCGTGGAGGAGGTGGTAGACGTGGACGCCGTCGACGTGGAGGATTTGGGCGTGGTTGCTGTGGTCTTCGCCTCCGCCGGGACAGCGGCGGGTTGCGGCGCGGTGATGGCAAGCACCCCAGCCAGTACGGGGACCGGGTAGGCGACCACGGCCGGATCGGGCGGTGCTTCGGGCGCCAGCACCGGCGTCAAGCCGCTGGCCGGATTGAGAACCGTCATGGCGGGCTGCGGCGGTTCCGAGGACCGGTCTGGTTCCGTAGGCGGCGGCGCGGCGGGCGGCTGCTCGACGGGCTCCGGATCGGTGCCATAGGTGACGCCTGGAAGAACCGGCTTCAGCCGCGTACTACCGGCCTGCAACAGCGGACGGACGGCTTCCAGACGGCTGGCCGGAAACGACGGCGAGGGCAGCGCCACGGCGAACACGGCGGCGCCCAGCGGTTCGTCGGGCCGCGCGGTGAAGCCCGCGGGATCGATCACCCGGGCGTCGGGCGCGAGAGCGGCGAAGGTCATATACAGGTTGGCAAACAGTTCGGGCGGTCCGGTGGGAGTCCAGTGTTCACCGGGCGCCAGCGGACCCCATCCGGCCAGTTTGGCGCCGTGCAACCAGTAGACCTCGCCCGGCTCGAATACCTGGCTCATGGACGGCGCCCACACCCAGCCCAAGGTGGCGCTGATGGCCCAGCGGCCATAGTGATAGGGCAGCCAGCCCCACGGGTCGTCGCTCACCCAGGTATATCCCAGGGTGTCGTACCAGCGCCAGCGGCCCTTCTGGAATGGCGTCCAGTTCTCCGCCACTTTGGGTTTCCAGACTGGGCCGAACTGGTCGGTATGGATCCAGGTTCCGGCAGTGTCCAGATCGGCCACACCGTAGCGCGCGATCACGTGCGCCTGCGAGGTGGTCGATGCCAGCGCGCGGTCGCGGTCGGCGCTCCAGCGGTCGGGATCGAGCGCGGGAATCTTGCGCTCCAGAAAGAAGCGCTCGCGGTTGCCCGGCTCCACGCGCGCGTACAGGCCCTGCGGCAGCTCGATTTCGGCGGTGGGCGACGAGAATCGCGCCGAGCCTTCCAGCACGGAGATCTGGCTCCACGCGGTCTGCGCTTCCAGGCGCAGCCGCGCGGCCCGCAGCAGGATGGCCTGCGCGCCGGGAACCGCCAGCGACAGCGAATCGTCGGCGCCCGGCTTCCCCGTGAAATAGGCCAGACCGTGGTCGAGCGACAGCAGAGTGACGCGCTGGCCGGTGGACAGGCGCGCGTAATCCGAGAGCTCGCCTTGCGATTCGGGGCCAAGCCGCCAGACGCTGCCGTCGTCGAGCTCAATTTCCACGTGCGCGGCGGGTCCGGTGCGGATCCAGGCCAACTCCGGCAGCGGCAGATTGCGTTCGGCGGGCATCCAGGCGTCGGCGGCTTGCAATTGCACTTCCACCGGGCCCTCAAACTCGCCCAACCGGGCGTAACGCGGCTGCCCGGCAAACAGCGCGGCGGGCAGCAGCAACAGAGCAAGGCGTTTCATGGGCACACTCCGTCTCGTTTATCTGACGCGGCGGCGGAGAGAAACGTGGAGTGGGTATTTGGAGCTAGGGAGTACGGGTTTGGCGGGCGACCGCTCCTGACAAACCTTACTGCCGTGCGCCGCCGGCCAGGATGAGCGCTTGTCCGGTGACCCAGCCGGCGTCGTCGGAAGCGAAGAACACGGCGGTGCGGGCGATGTCCTCGGGTTGCGCGATGCGGCCCAGCGGCGTCGTCGCTTCGATCTGCTTCTGGAAGTCGCCGCCCGACAGGCCAGCGGCGTGCACGCCTTCCGTCTCCACCATCCCCGGGTTGAGCGAATTGACGCGGATCTTGCGCGGTCCCAATTCCTTCGAAAACGCGATGGTCACTGCGTCGACGGCGGCCTTGGTGGCGCTATACACCGCTGCGCCGCCAATGGGCATGGGGCCTACGATCGAGCCGATGTTGATGACCGATCCGCCCTCGCCGATCAGTTTGACGGCCTCCTGGGTGGTCAGGATCAGGCCCAGCACGTTGAGATCGAACAGCTTGTGAAAATGCTCAGCGGTCACCGTGCCGATCGGCTTGAACTCGTACAAGCCGGCGTTGTTGACCAGTATGTCCAGCTTGCCGTACGCCTTCTTGGTTTCGGCGAAGAGGCGCTCGATGTCCCGAGGCTTCGACACGTCGGCCTGGATGGCGACGGCCGTGCCGCCCTGGCTCACGATCTGCCGCACCACGCCGTCCGCCGCCTCTTGGCTGCTCGCGTAATTCACTACCACCGAGGCTCCCTCGGCGGCGAAATGCTCCGCGATGGAAGCGCCGATCCCCTTGGAAGCGCCCGTGACCACCGCTACTTTTCCTGTCAGTTTCCCCATGATGTCCACTCTCCTCTCAGTTTGATACTTCGACAACCATCTAATTGATGCGGAGGGCGGGCGATGGATTCTAGAGTTTTTCGAGTTCCGCCAGGTACGCCTGCCATGCGTCGCGGCGGAAGGTGATGTCGATGAATTTGCCGCGCCGCTCCATGCCGACGAGTCCGGCCGCTTCCAGCTCCTTCAGGTGGTGGGACAGCGTGGCTGCGGTGATGGGGAACGCGCCGCGAAGATCGACGCAGGCCAGACAGGGCGAAGCCGCGATGCGCTGCAGGATCTGATAGCGCCGCGGGTCGGCCAGCACGCGGGAAATGGCGCGGACTTCCCGTTCGGAAATGGCGGCCGGAGCGGCGGACCTGGTGCGGGTAGCCACGGTGATTTCACTATACCGCCCGCGGACCGGCTGGTCCGGTGCAAATTTCTGCTAACCGTTTTGCGTGCTCAACAGTATTGATCTCATGGAAACCGGCATGAGTTGGGCGGCGCTGTGCGCCATGGCTCTAACGCCTCTGACCGGCGCCTGGGCGCAGACGTCGCCGATTCTCGAGGTGGCTACCGTCAAGGCCAGCCGCAACACCACCGCCGAATCGAATGTCGATAGCGTCCACGGCCGGCTCACGGCCACGAACATCACCGTGAAGGAACTCCTTCGCCTGGCCTACGGCGTGAAGGACTACCAGATCGGTGGAGCGCCCGGATGGGTCGACAGCCAGCGGTTCGACATCGCCGCGAAGAGCGTCAGCGGCAAGGACACCAACTTGGACGACGAGAAATCGCTGGTCCGCGAATTGCTGGCCGACCGGTTTCAACTCTCGACTCATCGCGAGACGAAGCAGATGCCGGTGTACCTGCTGGTAGTGGCGAAGGACGGGCCCAAACTGAAAGCGCACGAGGAAGCCGCTCCCAGGACGCACGGCGGTTGCGGACGCCTGGTGGCCCGGCGCGTGACCCTGGACGGGATCGCCACCATATTGTCCAGACAGCTCGATCACGCCGTGCTCAACCGGACGGGCGTTTCCGGGGAGTACGACGTGCAGCTCGAGTTCACACCCGACTCCGGCGCCTGCTCCAGCGACCCGAACGGCCTGCCCTCCCTCTATACGGCCCTGCAGCAGCAACTCGGACTCAAACTGGAGGCGTCGAAAGGGCCGGTGGACTTTCTGGTGGTCGATCGCCTGGAGCGTCCCACCGAGCAGTAGCGTTTTCCACGGAGGGCGCGCTCGCGGCTCTATGTCCGGCTCACGGTATCATAGAATACGAGAGCTGTTCCCCTTCCGATGGAATCCGAAACGAAACCGAATATCAATAGCTGGCTCGAAGACGAGCTCTATCAGCAGTACCGGCACGACCATTCGGCGGTCGACGAGAGTTGGAAACACGTCTTCGAGGCGAATGGCGGTTCGCATCCGGCGCCCGCGGCCGCGGCACCGGCAACTCCTGTCGCGCCCGCGGCGCCCCTCGACGGCGAATATCAGGCGCTGCGCGGCGTGGCCGGCAAAATTGCCGAAAATATGGCGGCGTCGCTGGCCATTCCGCTGGCCACTTCGCAGCGCACCATCGCCGTCAAGGTGATGGACGAGAACCGGCGCATCATCAATCAGCACCGCACGCTCATCGGCAAGAGCAAGGTCTCCTACACCCACCTGCTGGGCTGGGCGGTGGTGAAGGCGCTGGAGGATCTGCCGGGGCTGAACTACGCCTATGCCGAGAAGGATGGCCAGCCCTACCGCGTTGCGCGGCCGCACGTGAACCTGGGTATCGCCGTCGACGTTGCCGGCAAGGACGGGTCGCGCAGCCTCATGGTGCCCAACATCAAAGACGCCGGCGCGCTCAATTTCTACGAGTACGTCGCCAGGTTCGACGACCTGGTGGCGCGGGCGCGGCACGCCAAGCTGACGCCGGCCGATTTTCAGGGCACCACCATTTCGCTGACCAATCCCGGGACCGTCGGCACCATGTCGTCTAATCCGCGGCTGATGGTGGGACAAGGAGCCATCGTGGCGGCCGGCGCCATCGACTATCCGGCGGAATTTCAGGGCGCCGCCAATGAAACGCGCGCCGTCCTCGGCATCAGCAAGGTGATGACGCTGAGCTGCACCTACGACCATCGCATCATCCAGGGCGCGGAATCGGGCGCGTTCCTGGGACGCGTGCAGGGCCTGCTCGACGGCAAGGACGGATTCTACGAAGAAGTATTCAACCACTTGCGCATGCCGCACATGCCGGTGCGTTGGGAGACCGACCGCAAGCCGCTGCTGCCCGGAATGACCGCGGCGCGCACGGCGGAGATCGCCAAAGAGGCGGGGATCATGCAATTGATCAACGCCTATCGCGTGCGCGGCCACCTGATCGCCGATCTGGATCCGCTGGGCACCGAGCCGGGTTTTCATCCGGAGCTCGATCCGGAAACTTACGGGTTGACCATCTGGGATCTGGACCGCGAATTCCTCACCGGCAGCCTGGGCGCGGCCATCGGCGAGGGCGGACACAAGGAAGTCGCTACGCTGCGTGAAATTTTGGAGACCCTGCGGCAGACGTATTGCGGCAAAATCGGCTGCGAGTACATGAACATCCAGGTGCCGGAGCAGAAGCGCTGGCTGCAGCAGCGCATGGAGCCGGGCGCCAACAACTGGCCGCTCCGGCAGGAAACCCGCCTGCGCATTCTGCGTCATGTCATCGCCGCCGAGGAGTTCGAGCACTTCCTGCACTCGCGATTCGTGGGACAGAAGCGGTTCGCGCTGGAAGGCGGCGAGACCGCCCTGGCCATTCTGGAGGAGATTCTGGAGCGCGCGGCCGCCTCTGGCGTCCATGAAGTTGTGATGGGCATGGCGCACCGCGGACGGCTGAACATTCTGGCCAACGTGGTGGGCAAGGACCTGAAGCAGATCTTCTCGGAGTTCGAGGGCGAGATCGACCCCACGAGCACGCAGGGTTCGGGCGACGTGAAGTATCATCTGGGCGCCAATGCCGTACGCAAAATGGCGGACGGCCGGGAGATCGCGGTCTCGCTGTCGCCCAATCCCAGCCATCTGGAAGCCGTGGATCCCGTGGTGGAAGGCATCGTGCGGCCCAAGCAGGACCGTCTGGGCGACATCAAACGGGCGCGCGTGATCCCCGTGCTGGTGCACGGCGACGCGGCGTTCGCGGGACAGGGCGTGGTGGCGGAGACGCTCAACCTGTCGCAACTGGATGGCTATTCGACCGGCGGCACCATCCACCTGGTGATCAACAACCAGATCGGCTTCACCACCAACCCCGACGAGTCGCGGTCCACGCCGTATTCCACCGACGTGGCGCGCGGCGTGCAAGCGCCCATTTTCCACGTCAACGGCGACGATCCGGAAGCGGCCATCCGCGTGGTAGAGATTGCTTTCGATTACCGGCAGCAGTTCCAGAAGGACGTAGTCATCGACATGTTCTGCTACCGGAGGCACGGGCACAACGAGGGCGACGATCCGAGCTACACGCAGCCCATCATGTACCGCAAAATCAAAGAACACAAACCGGTGTCGGCGATTTACGGTGCGCGGCTGGAGCGCGAGGGCGCCCTGACCTTGGAGGAACTGGAGGCCATGCGCAAGGCCTTCACCGCCCGCCTGGCGGAAGCCTACGACGCCGTGCAGCAACGCGCCGAGCGGTACGAATTGCAGGAGTTGAGCGCGGTGGCGGGCGAGGACATCAGCCCGTTCTGTCCGCGCACGGCGGTGAACCACCAGGTGCTGGAGCGGGTGATCCGCGGAACCACCAGCTTCCCGCCGAATTTCCACCTGCATCCCAAGCTGCGCGGCTTCGTCGAGAAGCGGCGCGACGCGGTGGAGAAGGCGACGCCCATCGACTGGGCGTTCGGCGAGGCGCTGGCCTTCGGCACGCTGGTGCTGGAAGGAACGCCGGTGCGCTTGAGCGGCCAGGATTCCGGCCGCGGCACCTTCAGCCAGCGGCACCTGGCGTTTTACGATTACGAAATCGGCAAGCGCTTCGTCCCCATGCAGCACATCTCGCCCGGCCAGGCGCGCTTCGACGTGCTGGACAGCTCGCTGAGCGAGTACGCCGTGCTGGGATTCGAATTCGGCTACAGCCTGGCCGATCCCCTGTCGCTGGTGATCTGGGAAGCGCAGTTCGGCGATTTCGCCAACGGCGCGCAGATCATGATCGACCAGTTCATTTCCAGCGCGGAATCCAAGTGGGGACAGCCCAGCGGCCTGGTGATGCTGCTGCCGCACGGCTACGAAGGCCAGGGTCCGGAGCATTCCAGCGCGCGCATCGAACGGTTTCTGACGTTGTGCGCCGAGAACAACATGCTGGTGGCCAACTGCACCACGCCGGCGCAATACTTCCATCTGCTGCGGCGCCAGATGTACGGCGGCGCGGACCGCCGCGGCACGCGTAAGCCGCTGGTGATCTTCACGCCGAAGAGCCTGCTGCGGCATCCGCGGGCGGTCTCCACTCTGCACGATTTCACGGCGGGTGGATTTCTGGAGCTGCTGGACGACGCGGCGGCCGATCCGCAGACCGTATCGCGCATCGTTTTCTGCTCCGGGAAGATTTATTACGACCTGTTGGCCGCCCGCGAGGAGCGGCAGGCGTCGCACGTGGCGCTGGTGCGTCTGGAGCAACTCTACCCGTTCTCCGCCGATCTGGCCAAGGAGATTGTGGATCGCTACGCCACGTCGGCGGAAGTGGTGTGGGCGCAGGAAGAGCCGCGGAATATGGGTTCGTGGCGGGTGATCCGCGAGCATGTGCAGCCGCTGCTCGACGCCACGCGGCGCGAGGTGCGGTACGTGGGACGCCCGGAGGCGGCCAGTCCCGCGACCGGATCGGCCAAGCGCCATCAGCAGGAACTGGCGGAGATCGTCAACGATGCGCTGACGCCCGGGGCCATCTCGCGGACCAAGCGGGTACGGCTGGTGGCGAAGCGGAAGAAGTAGAACGGAAGCACAGCCAAAATCCGCGTCGAGGCGCTTTGGAACCGCGACCGGCAGGGAGCGGCCCTGGCGACAGACGAGCAATCCTCGGCTCTCAATGGTTCCCGCGCATCAGACCGCGACTCTTCGTCGGGCCGCTCCCTACGGTCGCGGTTCCAAAGCGGCGCCGCCCGCGCGAGTCTTCGCGGGCGGGATCCCGACCAGCTCAGCGCAAGAAAGGCGTCAGGGCCTGTGACCGTCCGCCGAAGCTGCCACAAAGGCAGGGTCCGTGGCCTTCTGCAGCACCTCCTGGAAACTGGCCCAGGAGCAGCCCGAGTTCGGCGCGGCGGCCTGGCAACCGGGGATGGATACCGCCTGCCTAAGCGGCGGCGTTCGAAGCGTGAGTTGCTCCCGATTGCGCATCTGGTCGAGGCTCTGCGCGACATATTGCAGCGTCACCGAACTCTCTCCTGGATCGCCGTGCCACAGCGAAAAGATCAGCGCGCCTCCGGGCGGCGTATCGTCCGGTTGATAGCCCGGCAGTTTCCACGAAAGGCCCAGCATGCCGGAGAGATTGGAGAGGTTGGTATCGTGTCCGGACAGAATCAACAAAACATCGCCCGGGCGTCCGAGCGCGCCCGCAACGGGCTTGCCGGATGCCGCCTGCTGCAGGGAAAGCAGAACGTGCTGCAGCAGATTGGAACCACGTGCACGCGCCACATAGGCGGTGCGGCGCATCACGTCGGCATACACGGCGTGCAGTTCCAGAACCTGAAACAGGCTGTCGCGGGTCAGGCGGCCCCATCCCAGGTTAGCGCGCGGAAATCCATTGGCGTACTCCAATAGCAGACTCTCGCTCAGCGTGGAACCCACGGCGAACGGCCCCGTCAGTTCCACGGTCTTGCCGTTGAGCGACGCGGCGATCATGGCGGGAGGTTCCAGCAGCTTCCGGGCAGTGCGCTCGCCGCCCGAGAGGATCGATTGCAATAAGTCGACGGCCTGCTGGTGTTCGTCCAGCAACTTGCGCGGATCGGCGCCCATGCGAGCGCGGATGGCGCTCAAAGACAGATCGGGATCGGCCGTGCCGAAGCCCGAAAATAGCGGGTCCTTCCGACCGTCCGGCTGCGACTGCACGGCGATGGCGCATCCCGGCAGCAGCGACCGCGCGAAGGCGCGGCCGGTTTCGAGGGTGCGCTGGCTGGTGTCGGCGACGATGCGGATGCGCTCGGCGTCGCGGCATCCCTGGGAGCTCAAGAGGTGCTCCGCGATCAACCATTGGCGATCGTACGCGCCCATTAGCTCGATGAGCTCTCTGCCATGGGGAGTCAGTTCGCCGGGCGCAACGCCCCATTGTGGCCACGGCTGAGCGGAGTACTCATTTAGGCGCGCGGGCTCCCAGGTGGGCGCGCGGACACCATGGCGGCTTACGATCACGACATACTGCAGCGAGGGCGCGGCCGCCAGCGGCCAGGCAGCCAGCAGCGCGCCCAGTGCGATTGCGAACAGCCGGTTACTTCTCACGATTAAAACTATAGCGGAAGCCGGCGGCGTAATCCGACTTATAAAATTCGCGTTGATTGACGAAAATCGGGCTGCCCTGATAGTAGCCGAAGACCTCGTTGGTGAGGTTGAGGCCGTAGATGACCGCGGAGAGTCCGTGGCCGAGGCGGATGGTGGCTTGGGCGTCCAGTTGCAGGTGCGGCA
>Ga0181529_10003839_pt1 | contig 16766 bp, 13 predicted proteins | sample PEATcosm2014_Bin_36_FD_119763 | JGI IMG/M metagenome (GOLD analysis project Ga0181529, IMG submission 119763) | Peatland microbial communities from MTU Mesocosm Facility, Houghton, MI, USA - PEATcosm2014_Bin10_30_metaG | ecosystem: Environmental > Terrestrial > Soil > Wetlands > Peat | place...
CGAGGTCGGGGCGATGAGGAGGAGGTCGTAATGCTGCTTCGCATAGGTGGCCTGGAGGATCGGGACCTGGTCCGCAGGGCCCCAGGCCTTGGGATACTCCGCGACGGTCAGGTCGACGCCCGCCTTATCGGCCGCCGCCCTGATGCCTTTCTCCATAGTGGTGTAGAAGGGATCCTGGACCCCAGGCATGAAGAGTACTTTCAGCTTGGCCTGCGAGAACCCGGGAAATGTCACGAGTGCGAGCATGAGGACGACGAGAATCGCGACGATCGTCTTTTTCATACGTGCTCCCTTTGGACGAGGAATATCCGGTTCTAAGACCGGCACTCCTCTATGGCTAGAACCGTGCCAATCGTATCTCGCGATTTTCCCACGACCATGACGCGCAATGGCCGACAATAGCCAGCCGAGCTCGCGGCCTTTACTGAAACCTCCATTCCTCTCAGAAAGAATACACTCGAGCCTGGATACCGAACCATCCAGTCATATGGCTAGCATACTATCCAATTCATTTTGAAATCGAGGCCGCGAGGGCCTCGATGCCTCGCCCCATCTCCTCCTCATCGAGGTTGCCGTAGCCGAGGAGGAGGATCCGATCGGCGCCCCGGAGGGGAGCGAAGGCGTAGCGCATGGCCGGATAGACGAGGGCCCCAGCGGACGCGATGCGAGCGACCCTCTCCTCGTCGAAACGCAGGCCGCGGAAGCGGCTTCCCTCGAATGAGATCGCCAGATGGAGTCCCGCGGCCTCTCCCATCACCCGGACATCGGCGCCGAAGGCCCCCCGGAGGAGGCCGAGCATCGCCTCGCGCCTGCTTGCGTAGAGCCGCCGCATGCGGCGGACATGGCGCTCGAAGGCCCCCGAGCCGAGCACGGCCGCCATCGCCGCCTGCGTGAAGGCGCAGCTGTGGATGTCCATGAGCTCGCGATAGGCGAGCCAGGTCTCCCGGAGCGAGGGGGGCGTGATCGCGTAGCCTAGGCGGAGCGCCGGGCTGAAGGACTTGCTGAAGGAGCCCAGATAGACCACCCGCGACGGTTCCAGCTCCCGCAGGGGCTGGAGAGGCGCGCCGCCGTAGCGGAACTCCCCGTCGAAGTCATCCTCGACCAGGACCGAGTCCGTGGCCCGGGCCCACTCGACGAGCTCGGTCCGCCTCGGCGCGCTCAAGACCGGCCCGAGGGGATACTGGTGCGAAGGCGTGACGAAGGCCACCGCGCTCCGGTCGCGGGGCAGCGAGGAGGGATCCAGTCCCTCCTCGTCCACCGCGGCCGCCACCAGCTCGACGCCCTCGCGGCGGAGGAGCCCGCTGACCGCAGGCTGGCAGGGGTTTTCGAGCACGGCCCTGCCGCGGGGCGAGCCTCGGAGGAGGGCCCGCGAAATCAGGCCGAGGGACTGCGAGCAGCCCGAGGTGATGAACACCTCCTCGGCCTGGGCCCTGACCCCCTTGGAGCGGAAGAGGTAGGCCGCTACCTCCTCGCGGAGGCGCATGAGTCCCGCGCCCTCGCCGTAGCCCAGGGCCTTCGTGGGCAGGCTGCGGGCCGCCTCGCCGAGGGCCCGGGCCCATGCCTCCCGGGGGAACTGGTCGAGGGCGGGCACGCCCGGCCTGAAGTCGACCGGGCGCGGCGTAGGGCCCCGGGTCGGCGCCGCGAAGCTCCTCGCTCGCAGCTCTGGGGAGAGCGCAGCCAGTCCCGGCAGGGCTGAGCCCTGCAGAGCCGAGCCCGATCGCACGAAACTGCCCGAGCCCCGGAGCCCCTCGATATAGCCCTCCGCCGCGAGCTGCTCGAAGGCCTCGAGCACGAGGGTGCGCGAGAGACTGAGTTCGCGGGCCAGCTCCCTCGTCGAGGGGAGCTGGGCCCCGCCCTTGAGCGCGCCCGACACTATCCGCGAGCGTAGCTCGTCGCAGAGCTGGCTGCCGAGGCTCCTCGAAAGAGTCCGATCCAGGACGATCCCCAACATCGCTTCTCCAAAGTGGCCCACTGATTTTCGAGATAATTGGCTCTTTTAGTATGCCGCTTCCAAGTCTAGAGTAGGGCCCGCGCTGGCTCGAGGTCAAGCGCTTGGGAGCGAGCATGGAAAGGCGTATTGGAGCTTACGCGGCATTAGCCGGCGGTTTCACGTTAGCCGGATCCTCGGTGGTGGCAGGCAAACTCCTGGCGGGGCTGCCCGTCTTCTTCGCCGCCGCCGGGGGAACGGCCGTGGCCCTGCTCGCCCTGATACCCCTTGCCCTGGGCGAGAAGAAGAGCGAGCGCGGGGCCCTGCGCCGCTCCCTCCCCCTCCTGGCAGCTCAGGCCTTCTTCGGCGTGGCCCTTTTCCGCGTCCTCATGCTCGCGGCCCTGTCGCGCTCGAGCGCGGCCGAGGCGGGCATTGCGACGAGCGCGACGCCCGCCCTCACCGCCCTGCTCTCGGCCCTGTTTCTCGGGGAAAGGCTCGGGCGGAGGATGGCCTCGGGCATCGCGCTGGCCGCCCTCGGCATAGGACTCCTCGAATCGAGGGGCCTTCGGTCCCTGGACCCGGGCCACCTCCTCGGCCTCATCCTCGCCCTGGGCGCCGCCGCCTCCGAGTCGGTCTTCAACGTCCTGTCGAAGCGTCTCGACGCATCGATCGGGCCGAGGAAGGCCAGCGCCTTCGTGATGGCGATAGCCTTCGTCCTCCTGGCCTCCCTCTCCTTCGCGACGGGCGAAAAGATCGAGTGGGCAGGCATCGGGACCGAGCGCTGCCTCGCCCTAGCCTACCAAGGCCTCTTCGCCTCGGCCCTCGCCTACATGCTCTGGTTCACCGGTATCGCGCGAGTGAGCGCCTCGACCGGCGGCTCTTTCGCGATCTTCATGCCTCTCTCCTCCTTCGCGCTCTCCCTCCTCCTCCTCGGCGAGAGACCCCGAGCGGCAGCCTTCATCGGCTGCGGCATCGCCCTCCTCGGCATGCTCCTCTGCGCCTGGCCGGAGCCAGGGACGAGGCCGACGAGGGCCTCACTGCCCGCGGGCGAGGAGGACGCCGCATGATCGATTTCGAGATACCTGGGAGTGCCAGGGCCGCCTACGGCGGCTGGCGGCTGGGCCTCCTCGAGCTGGGCTCTCTCCTGCCCCGCGCTCCCAGCTCGGCCTTGGACGAGGAGGCTTCGCGCGTCGAGGCCGGGCTCCAGTCGCGCTTCGGCAGCCTAAATCGAAAGGCGATGGCGAAGACCGAGCCCGCGCGATTCTACGACGAGCATTTCGCCGCCGCAGGCAGGGCCTATCCGGTCCTCCTCCAGGCCGAGGCCGTGGCCGCGAAGGGCAGGCGGATCGCGATGGCCGACCCCCTGGTGCGCGCGATGTTCGCGGCCGAGCTGGAAGGCATGCTCCTCTGCTCGGGGCAGGACCTCGCTTCGCTTCGGCCTCCCCTCGGCCTGGATTGCGCCTCGGGGACGGAGCTCATGCCGACCTTCGGCGGGACCGAGAAGGCCCCGCCCAAGGGAGACCTCGTGATGCGGGACTCGCTCGGCATCGTCGCCAGCGTCCTCCTCGGGCCTGACTCGAGGACCAGTATCGATCCATCGACGGAACGGCTCTTTTTCACGATTTACGCGCCGCCCCTCGTGAGCGAGGAGAGCATCAGGTCGCAGCTTGGCGCCCTCGCCCGGCTCGCGCGCCTCGCCTGCCCGGCGGCCGAGGCCGGCGAGCCCCTCCTCCTGCGCCTCTAGCCTTCCGCGCCGGCGCGCCGGGCCGGCCTCCCTTGACCATGAGGCCTTTCGCCGGCATGGTAGAGGAATGCCGAGCTCTCCGAGGTCGGAGGCCGGGGGAAGCGTAAGTCCGCGCCAGCTTTCCCGCGCGATGAACTATTCCATCGTCGCGGGCGGCTCGGGAGCGCTCTTCCTCACGGTCTGCAACAACCAGCCGATCTTCAACGTCTACATGCTCAACCACCTGGGCGTCTCGCCGGAGACCCTGGGCCTCCTCCTCGGACTCATGCAGGCCTCGGCGGTGCTCCAACTGATCTCCGTCGTCGCCTACTCGCTCCTTCCCAGGCGCAAGGTCCTGTGGATGGCCGGGCACTTGATCCACCGCAGCGCCGGCCTCGCCGTCGCCGCCTCCGCGGCCCTCTTCGCCTCGGGGGCCGGCCGGGCCCCCGCCGCCGCGCTGGTGTCCATCGCGATGATCGCGTCCTGGGCCGCGATGAACCTGACCTCCTCGGGCTGGATGTCCTGGATGGCCGACCTCATCCCCGAGGCGACGAGGGGGAGCTTCTTCCTCAGGCGCTCCGCCGTCTTCCAGGGCGTCACCGTCGCCTGGTTCTTCCTGGCCTCGGTCCTCCTCGACCTGTTCCCGGGCGGGGCCAGGTCCTGGGCCTACGCCCTCGTCTTCGGCGTCGGGGCCGTCGGCGGCGTCGCCGACATCCTCCTCCACCTGCCGATCCCCGAGCCCGCGCGCGGCTCGCGCCCTCGCTTCGCGGCCTCCGACTTCGTGGCCCCGCTGCGGGACCGCAACTTCCTGCTCTACGCCATCGTGATGGGCGTGGCCATGCTCGGCCTGAACCTCGCCGGGCCCTTCCAGGCTCCCTACGTCACCTCGCCCGAGGCCGTGGGAGCGCCCAACGTCTGGCTGGGCATCATGACCGTGATATCCCAGCTCACCTGGGTGGCCATCGCGCCTCTCTGGGGCTTCGTCATGGACCGCTACGGGCGCAAGCCCGCGGTGCTCATGGGCTTCCTCGCGGGCCTCGCCACCCTGGGCTACGTCTTCCTCACGCGGCGCAACCACGACTACGTCCTGCCGCTGCTGTCCCTCGTCGCGGGCTTCTTCGGGCCCGCCTTCTGGGAGGGCTCCAACCAGCTCATGCTCACCCTCGCCCCGCCCGAGCGCCGTGTCGTCTATATCGGATGGTACAACACCGTAATAGGCGTCCTCTCGGCCGTCGGGGCGGTATCCGGAGGCTTCCTCTCGCAGACTCTCGAGGGCTTCCGCCTGGACGCTGGCCCGATCGCCCTGCGCGGCTTCCACGTCGTCCAGCTGGCCTGCCTCTTCCTCATGGGCATCTCGGCCCTGGCGCTGCGCCGAGTCAAGGAGGGCCGCGAGAGGCCGGTGGCCGTCCTCGTCTCGCAGTTCGCCACGGCCGGGGTCTTCCGGAGCTTCGCCTCCCTGGGCGCCCTCTCCCGCGACTCGGGCGACCCGCGCGTCGCGCGAGCCCTCCGGCGCATCGACCGCGACGAAGGCCAGCTCGTGATCCGCGAGGTGATCGAGCGCCTCGACGACCCCTCGGCGGAGGTCCGCCGGGAGGCGGCCCTCGCCCTGGGCCGCATCGGCTCGGCCGAGGCCACGGAGGCGCTCTTGTCGCGCCTCTCCGACCCCTCGAGCCCCATCAGGATCGAGGCCGCGCGCGCGTTGGGCGAAATAGTGGACGAGCGGGCCGTGCCGGCCCTGGTGCGCTTCCTCGCCGTCGGCTCGCCCGAGCTCAGGGCAGCCTGCGCCGAGGCCCTGGGAAGCCTGGGCGGGGAGGCCGCCCGCGCGGCCCTCGCCACCACCCTCTCCGGCGAGGAGGACCGCGCGGTCGTGGCCAGCCTCGCCGAGGCGGTGACCAGGTCCGCCGGGGCCGAGGAGGCCGAGGAGGCCGAGGCGCCCATGGAGGTCCTCGAGGCCGTGCAGGAGCTCTTCCCCCGCCTCGTGGAGTCGCATAACGCGGCCTTGAAGCGGCAGTACGGCTCGGCCCTGGGCAACATCCTGGGGCGGCCGGGGGAGTTCTACAGCTTCATCACGGGCGAGTCCTCGTCGCGCCAGGCCCGTTGCCGCGCCCTGCTCGCCTCCTTCAAGCTCCATCTCGAGCCCGTCCTCGAGGGCGAGGAGGCGGGCCCGGCCCTCGAGGAGCTGGGCAGGGCCGTCGAGTCCGAGCGCGGCCGCGAGGCCATGGCCGCCTGCCTGCGCCTCCACGGCATGGCCATGGCCCGCCTCTTCGGCCGCCTCGCGGAGGCGCCCGACTTCCCCGAGGCGGCGGGCCGCGCGGACATGCGGCTGGGGGCCTGGTGCTGGCTCGCACGCGAGGCCGCGTCGAGGCAGGACTTGAGCGAGGCCGATTGCATGATCGTTGCCCTCCTCGGCCTCTACTACCTAGGCTCGGGAATCTGAGGCTTGCCCGCGAGACGCCCGTCGGCTCCTTGACAGGCCGTCGGCATAGGCTAAAATGAGAAATCCTTAAAGGAGATCCCAAAATGAAGAGAAGCCTGTTAGTGCCCTCGATCCTCGTTCTTTTCTCTTTCGCGCTTCCGCTATTCGGTCAGCCGACGGAATCGGAGGCCTCCACGTCCGTCAAGGTCTATGGAGGCTGGAATACCTGGGTGCTCGGCAGCGCCGTCCTGGCGGCGGCCGCCGATTCAGGGGATACGACATCTGGGAGCGTCAGCGCTGGCGGCTTCTCCTTCGGGGCAGACCTGCTCTTCGGCAAGGCCCACGGCACGCAATATGGTCTCGGCTGCGCCTGCCTGCCGATGCTTCAAGGCTCCGCAGAAGGATCCGGCGTTTCCTTGGATATGATCCCAATCGTCGTAGAAGCGTGCCTCAACGGCTCGGGGAATTTCTATGCAGACTTGGGCCTGGGCCTGGGATTCTTGGTCGCGAGCCTCAATTCCGATGTCATTAGCTCCGGGACCACCTCGGTCTTCAGCCCAAGTCCCGGCTTCCTGGCCAAGGTCGGGCTCGGATTCCGCTTCCCGATCTCCAGGGTAGTCGGCATCGACGTCGGGGCCGACGCCTACCTCCCCTTCTCCGATTTCGGGATCATCAGCGGCTCTGCTATTAACAGCGCGGCTTTGGACGTCATTGCGTTCTCGCAGCTCAATTTACGGGCCGGGCTGAGCTTCGATCTGTAGCAAGCCATCGGGCCTGCCCACATCCCGGCAAATGCGCGGGCCGGGGCCAATGTCTGTCGTGGCCGGGTCGTCCTTCTCGGACAATCCATCCTTCGAAAGATAGCCGATATCCGCGATTGCGTGGCCGAATAAAGGATGCTAGGATTTCGCCATCCTTCGCTTTAGGTTGGCAACATGAAAGTCCTCACCCGAGCCTTGTGGATCGCGCGTTATGCGGCGTTCGGCCTTGCCGTAGCAGGTTGCGGCAACCTTGCCGTCTCGAGCGGAGGCGGCTCGAGCTCAGGGAGAACCGGGGCCCTGACCATAGCGGTGACGAACGCTCTCAACGCTAAGACGCTCGCGCCCACCATCGACATGAACGCGGCGAGCTACACGGTGACGGGCACGGGCCCGAACAGCGCGACCTTCACGGCGGCGACGACGGGAGCGGCGGTGTCCGAGAGCGGCCTGGCCTTTGGGAGCTGGACGGTCGTCGTAAACGCGCTCAACGCGGGGGGGACGGTGATCGGGACCGGCACCGAGCTCGCCCAGGTGAGCACCGGCCAGACGACGGCCGTCGCCGTGACGGTGACGCCGGTCGCGGGGACCGGCTCCCTTTCGCTGACCGTGAGCTGGCCCTCGGCGCAGGTGGAGACGCCCTCGATCGCCGCGAGCCTGACGCCGGCGCTGGGTAGCGCGCAATCCCTGAAGTTCTCGATCTCGGGCTCGACGGGAACGTATTCGAGCGGCCCCCTGGCGAACGGCTACTACACCCTGGCCTTGACGGTGGACGACGGCGGGGCGGCCGAGGCAGGGGCCGTCGAAGTCGTGCGGATCGTGACGGGGCAGACGACGAACGGGACGTACAGCTTCGCCAACGTGAACCAGGCCGGCGGGAACATCCAGGTCAACATCACGACGAACATGGAGGATCCGCTGACCGTGTCGCTCGCCGGAGCGAGCCCGACGATGAACGCTGGCGGCACGGAATCCCTGAGCGCGAGCGTGTCGAACTATTCCGGGAACGTGTCGTACGTGTGGTACGTGGACGGGGCGAGCCAATCCTCGGGGACGAGCTACGTCTTCGGTTCGGGCCTGGGCGCGGGGTCCTACCGGGTGGACGCGGTGGCCTTCGCGGCCGACGGGACCCGGGCAGGCAGCGCGACGACCAGCATCCAGGTGGCGAAGCCGACGATGAGCGCAGTGACCTACGACGGCAACGGGGCGACGGGCGGAGCGGTCCCGGTGGACAGCACGGCATACGCGAACGGGCAGACGGTGACGGTGCTGGGGAATACGGGCTCACTGGTGAACCCAGGCTATAGCTTCGCGGGCTGGACGACATGGACGGCCTCGAGCTCCGGCGGAGCGAGCTATGCGGGCGGGGCGTCCTTCGCGATCGGATCGGGCGACGTGACGCTCTACGCGGTGTGGATCCCGAGCGCGCTGAAATTCAGCAGCAGCGGCAATGCCATTGGCCTGACGGGCTTCTCGACCGCGCCCACGGGGGCGCTCGTCGTGCCCCTCGGCGTCACCTACCTCGGGTATTACGCCTTCCAGCAATGCTACGGCATCACGAGCGTCGCCCTTCCCTCTTCCCTCACCGCCATCAGGGATCAGGCTTTCTATTTTTGCTCCAGCATTACTAGCGTGAATTTGCCAGCCGGGCTCAGCTCCATCGGGGGTCAGGCCTTCTTCTCCTGCGCCAGCCTCGCGAGCGTTTCCATTCCCGCTTCCGTGACCTCCATCGGCTATCTCGCCTTCCAATGCGGCGCCCTTGCCAGCATCGCAGTCGACCCGTCCAATCCGTGCTACGCGTCCGACTCCTCGGGCGTCCTTTTCGACAAGGCCGAGACGACCTTGATACAGGCTCCCGAGACGCTCTCCGGAAGCTATGTCATCCCCTCCACGGTCGTCTCCGTCGCCGACTACGCCTTCGATGCCGCCATGAGGATGACGAGCGTGACCATACCCCCGAGCGTCACCTCGATCGGGCAGTCCGCCTTCTATCGAGCGGGCATCACGAGCGTGACGATTCCCGGAAGCGTCGCTTCCATCGGGTATTACGCCTTCTGGTACTGCACGAGCCTTGCGAGCGTCGTAGAGCAGGCGACTACTCCTCCTTCCCTCCCAGCCGGCTCATACGCGTTCAGCAACGGCCCTTCCAGCCTTTCGATACAGGTGCCCTCCGCCTCGCTTCAGGCCTATAAGTCGGCCGTCGGCTGGAGCGACTATGCCGGCATGCTCGTGGGCTATTAGCGCCAGGGCCGAGCGCAGGGCGAGATCGAGCGACGCCGCGGCCGAGAAGGCGCTCCGCGAACGCGTCGATTCCGGCGAGCCGGTCAGGCTGCAGGTGGACATGGGCTTCCTGCCCTGCTTCGATTTCGGCGGCCAGGACTACCACTTCGGAGGGCGTCTCGTGGCGGCCTGCGGCCGCGACCAGGCGAGCGGCGACTACCTCGTGGCGGACCGGGTCGCCGAGCTCCGCCGCGTGCCGGCCGCGCGGCTCGCCGCCGCCCGCTCGTCGCGCTTCAAGCCCTTCCCGCCCGGCCGTGCCTGGTGGAGCTTCGGCTTCGAAGGCTTCAGGCTACCTCGCCCCGAGGACTTGTCTCGAGCCATCGCCAACCAGTGTGAACTCATGCTGGATCCGCCCATCGCCAATCTCGGCTTCAAGGGCATCGCGTAGGCGGGAAAGGAGTGCCTGGCCTGGCCCGAGCGGCTTCCGAAGGGGAGCCTCGCCGGGACCCTCTTCGATCTCTACATCTTCGTGAAAGCCAAGGGCGGGACGGGCGGCGGATGCTTTCGCTAAATGTTCGCGCGCTTCCTCGCCGAGGCCGCCGGGCTCGGCGCGCCCGAGCCCGGCGCGCGCTCGGAAGCATCATTCAAGGCGCTAGGCGCTGCCTGGGGGGAGGCCGCCGAGCTCTGCCGCTCGGCCTCCCAAGGCTCAGGTTTCGACGACATCTCCGCGCGCCGCGCTCGGCGACCTTTCTGCTCGCCTGGCGCGCCTGGCCTCGCTCGAGAGCGGAGCCTGGGCGACCTTGCGCTCCGCGCTGCCATAACGGCTACTCGATGATCTCCCCGACCTCCTCGAACTCGCCCTTCCAGACGACGAGCACGGCATCGAGGCCCTCGGCGATGGCTCCCCGCCTATCGTCGATGCCGAGGGCCTGGGCCGGGGTAAGGCTGAGCATGCGCAGCGCGTTGGGCACCGAGGCCCCGGTGACCTTGAGCCAGTTCCGCAGGAGCTCCCCCCCGAGGAGCCGGCCCCCCACCAGCAGGTTTGAGTTCGCATAACGCATGCCCTCGCCGTAGGCTCCCTCGCCCAGGCCGGCCGGAGAGGCCGCGTCCGAGACCAGGATGAGCCGGTCGGGCTCGATGCCGGAAGCGCACATCCTCAGGGCGGCCTCGTTGACGTGGGCCCCGTCGGGGTTGAGCTCGACGAAGGGCCTGCGATCGAGGAAAGGCAGCATGGCGAGGCCGGGCGTCTTGTGCGAGATCGGGGACATGGCGTTGAAGAGGTGCGTGATCGAAAAGCGCCCCGAGGGCAGCTGGATGCGGTCGATGTCGCAGTCCGAGTGGCCCAGGCAGGGCAGGACGCCCACGGCCTCGAGCCTGGCCAGGATCTCGCGGTAGCCCGGAAGCTCCGGCGCGAGGGTCATGAGGGCCAGGCGGCCGCGCGCGAGGTTGATGATGCGTCCGAGGAGCCTGGCGTCCGGGTCGCGGATCGCGTCCGCGGGGATGCCGCCGCTCCGCGCCGGATTGATGAAGGGCCCCTCGAGGTAAATCCCGGGGAGCTCGACGGCCGGGAAGGCGAGCCCCTCGATCGCCGCGGCCAGGCTCGAGAGAGGCCCCTCCCTGAACGCGAGAGTCGGAGCGAAGGTGGTCACCCCTCGCGCTCGGAGGAAGCCGCGGGCCCGCGACAGGGCATCGGCTGCGGCTGCCGGGCCGCCTCCCAGCTCGTCGAAGGCGATGCCGCCGCAGCCGTGGATATGCAGCTCCACGAGGCCCGGGCTCACCCAGGATCGGCCGAGGTCGCGGCGCGGGAGGTCCGGGGGCAGGCGGTCGCCCTTCTCGAGCACCGACTTGACCTTCCCCCCGCGCAGGACGAGGGAGCCGCCCTCCAGCACGCGTCGGGGCAGGACGATCCTGCCGCCCGTCAGCACGCAATCCGCGACGGCCATGCCCTATCTCTTCGCGAGCTCCGCGGCGAAATCGCCCAGGGCCCTCTCGCGCTCGGCCGGGCCGTCCTTCCGGTTGACGACCGAGCAGGCGGCGAGGGCTCCCAGACGGGCCCCGAACTCGGCCTCGTATTTTCCGCGAATGGCCAAGGGGGGAGTGCTGTAGGCCGAGGACAGGATGGCGACCCGCTTCCCGTCGAGCTCCTTCTCGTGGGCTCGAAGCCAGGTCCTGATCGGCGGGCAGATCGCGGAGGCCCAGACGGGCTGGACGAGCGCGACCGACTTCACGGCCGAGAGATCGACCTGGGGATCGCCGATCGGCGTCGCCTCCCCCATCGCGGCCTGCCTGCCCGACCTCAGCCATCCGAAGAGGCCCTTCCTTTTCTCGAGATCGCCGATTTCTCTCACCTCCGAGCCGAGCCTCGCGCCCAGGTCGAGCGCCAGGGCCCGCGAATGACCGTCGCGCGTGACGAACAGGACTATTGCTTCCGACATCTATGCCTCCTTCGGTCGCCGCCTCTTCGCGGCACCCGCGTCGCAGACGAGGATACAGCGAGGGGAGCTCCCTGTATATCCGAGGCGGCCCCTCGCCGGGGAATTGCATTTCCTCGACGGCGCATTACAATATATGGGAGAATCGGAGGCATCGAATGGGACAATTCAAGGCATTCGCGCAAGGCGTAGAGGTCAATGGGGAAACGGTCCTTTCGGTCGTGGACGGCCTGGGCACCTTCAAGCGACAGGCATACTCGATCCTCGAGGCGAACGGCATCAAGGACCCCCAGCCCGGCCAATGGTACCCTCAACAGAAGTGGCTCGACTCCTTCAAGGCCATAGCCGAGAAGCTCGGCTCGAGCACTCTCTACGTCATCGGGAGCAAGATCCCGAGCAACGCCAAGTTCCCCCCCGAGATCGATTCGATCGAGAAAGCCCTGGCCGCCATCGATATCGCCTATCATATGAACCATCGGGGCGGGGACATCGGCGTCTATAAATTCGCGCAGACCGGGCCCCGTTCCGCGACTATCGAGTGCCGGAACCCGTATCCCTGCGACTTCGACAGCGGGATAATCGAGTCCATGGCCAAGCGTTTCAAGCCCGCGGGCGCCTTTATCCGCATCGAGCACGACAAATCGAAGGATTGCCGGGGCAAGGGCGCGGAGAGCTGCACGTACGCGATAAGCTGGTGACCGCCGACGCCCACATCCACCTGGGCGATCTCCTCGAGCGCGATCCAGGCTTCCCCGAGCGGCTCGCCGGCTCGGGCTGGACCTGCTGCGCCGCGAGCCACGACGAGGGCGAGTGGCGGACGGTCGAGGCCCTCCGCGGCCGCTTGCCTCCCTTCGTCTCGAGCTTCGGCATCCACCCGCAGTGGGCGGTCTGGCAGAACGCCGATTTCCTCGCGCGGCTCTGCGAGCAGGGGCGGCTTGCCGCCATAGGCGAGGCGGGCTTCGACTTCTTCGGCGACAGGCCCGAGCGGGTGCGGAACCCCGAGAACGAGGCCGCGCAACGCGCCGCCTTCGAGTACCAGCTCGAGCTGGCCGAGCGCTTCGGCCTCGCGATCCTCCTCCACCTCCGCAAGGCCACGGACCTGGCCTTCGCCTACGCGCCGCGCCTCAGGCGCCTGCGCGCGGCCGTGTTCCATTCCTATTCCGGGACCGCCGGCGAGGCCGAGGCCCTGCTCGCTAAGGGAGTCAACGCCTATTTTTCGTTCGGGTCGGCGATCCTCAACGGCCACAAGCGCGCGATCGCGGCCTGCGCCTCGGCGCCCGCGGAGCGCCTGCTGGCGGAGACGGACGCTCCGTGGCAGCCGCCGCGGGGCTCGGCCTTCTGCCGTCCCGAGCACCTGGGCGCGGTGCTCGAAGGCATGGCGCGCCTACGGGGCATGGCGGCCGAGGCGATCGCCGAGCTGACATCGGCCGGTTTCGCAGCGGCCTACGGGCTTCAGGGTGCCGAGGGCGCCTAAGGTCAGCACGGGAACTCGAGGACGAACCTCGTTCCCCCGCCCCGCTCGACGCGGATCTCCCCGTCCAGCTGCCTCGACAGATTCTCCACGAGCATGAGGCCGAAGCCGGTCGAGCGCCCCGGCCCGACGGCCTCGGGCATGCCTATCCCGTCGTCCCCTATCTCGACGCGGGCGCGGCCGCCCTCCCGCCTGGCCTTGACGCGGACGCGGCCTCGGGCCCTCCCGGCGAAGGCGTACTTCATCGCGTTCGTCAGCACCTCGTTCACGATGATGCCGAGGGGCTGCAGCCTCTTGGTGTCCAGGACGAAGTCCTCGACCTCCTTTTCGACCTCGATCTCCGCAGGGCAGGCGCAATTGGCGACGATCTCGTCCACGAGCGAGGGCAGGACGAAACCGACCGAGATGTTCAGGAAGTCCCCGGAGAGGTAGAGCCTCTCGTAGAGCACCATCATGCTTTGCACGCGGCCGGCCGCCGCCTCCAGGGCACGCTTGGCCGCGATGTCCTCGACGGTCGCCCTCTGGATGCTCAGCAGGCTGCAGATCGAGGCCATGTTGTTCTTGATGCGATGGTGGACTTCCCTGAGGATGAGCTCCTTCTCGGCGAGGAGCTCCTTGATCCTCTCCTCCGCCTTCCTGCGCCCGGTGATGTCGCGGGTGATCCCGACCACGCCGACGATCCGCCCGGCCTTGTCCTTGAGCGGGATCTTGGAGCCGAGGATCCAGCGCCTCTCCGTGACATTGACGGGTATTTCCCTCTCCACCTCGAGCATGGGCTCGCCGCTCTCCATCACCTGGCTATCGATGGCGGTGAAGAAGTCGGCGAATTCCTGGGCATAGAAATCGTAGTCGGTCTTGCCGAGGACCTCGGCCTCCGAGCGCGCGCCCATCGCGAAGACGTCGGCGGGATTGGAGAGGATCTTGCGCAAGGCCGAGTCCTTGGCGCAGATCGTTTCGGGTATGTTGTCGATCACGGTGCGGAGGAGGAGTCTCTCGTTCTGCAGCGACTCCTCGGCCCGCTTCCGCTCGGTGATGTCCACCGAGACGCCGATGACGCCGACTATGCGCCCGGTGTCGTCCCGCCACGGTATCGTGCTGGAGATGTAGGCCCGGCTCTCGCCCCCGACTAGGAGGGTCTCCTCCCGCCTGCGCTCCCGGCCGCTCGAGACGACGGCCAGGTCCCCGCGACGCGCCGCTTCCGCCCTTTCCGGCTCCAGCAGCTCCGCGTCCGTCCTGCCGATGAAATCGAGCGGGCGCAGGCCCGCCATGGCGGCCCCGGCCCTGTTGATCGAGAGGTAGCGGCCCTCCAGGTCCTTGGCGAATATGGCGCAGGGCACGCTTTCCATTATGCTGTCGAGAAGGTTCCCTCGAAGGTGCAGCCCCGCAGCGACCTGGGCCTCCGCGCCGCAGTTCGCCTGGGGCGCTAATTTTCCGTCGGGCCCGCTCATGTCCCTCTCATCGCCTTCCAACGCAAGTATCGCCCTTGGGACTCTCGCGCGCAAGTCGCGGGGAATCGAAGGGCCGGTGCGCTTGCGCGAGGGATCGCCCTCGTGGCATCATGCCGAGAGTGGCCTTTTTCCGACCCTTCGACCTCGAGCGCCGCTTCGCCAAAAGCGAGTTCAGCGCTCGGCACCTCCTCTCCCCGTCCGACTGCGAGACGATATCGACCCGCGAGCTCCTCGGCCTGGAGGGCGGCGCCGAGGAGGAGTACCTCGGCCTGAGGCTGGGCTACACCGAGACCCGAGGCGACCCGCGACTGCGCTCGGAGATCGCCGCCCTGTATGACGGGCTCGGGAGCGAGTCCATCCTCGTGCACTCAGGGGCCGAGGAGGCCATCCTCTGCCTGTTCCTCGCTTGTCTGTCGCCGGGCGACCACGTCGTCGTCGCCGCGCCCTGCTACCAGTCCCTCGCCGAGGTCCCTCGCGCCTTGGGCTGCGCCGTCGATCCCTGGCCCCTGCGCGAAGAGGCCGGTCGCTGGTCGTTCGACATCGAGGCCCTGGAGAGGCTCCTTGAGCCGAGGACGGCGCTCGTAGTCTTGAACGCCCCGCACAACCCCACGGGGGCCCTGCCTACGAGGCGCGAATTCGACGAGATCATAGCGCTCTGCCGCGAGGCCGGGGCCCTGCTCCTCTCGGACGAGGTGTACCGCTGCCTCGAGCGCGATCCGGGCCGCCGCCTGAGCTCGGCCTGCGAGGTCTACGAGAACGCTGTGTCGCTCAACGTCCTCTCCAAGAGCGCCGGCCTCGCGGGGCTCAGGATCGGCTGGCTGGCGACCAGGCGCCTCGACATCCTCGACGCGGTCGTCGCGGCCAAGGACTACGCCACGATCTGCTCCTCGGCGCCTTCCGAATTCCTCGCGCGCATCGCGGTCCGCCACTTCGGCGAGCTCGTCGACAGGAACCGCGCGATCATCGCCGCCAACCTCGGCGCGATCGAGGCATTCCTCGCTCGATGGCCGGATTTCGCGTCCTGGACCGCGCCCGAGGGCGGCTCCACCGGCTTCCCCAGGCTGGCCCCCGGCCCGCTCACCGAGGGCGCCGATGCCGACGCTTTTTCCGAGCGGCTCCTGGTCGAGGCCGGGATCATGATCGCCCCGGGCTCCTCGTTCGGCGGAAATATCGACCGCTTTCGATTGGGGTTCGGAAGGTCTTCCCTTCCCGGAGCCCTCGGGGCGCTCGATGCCTGGCTGGAAGGGCGCCGCGGCGCGCTGAGTCGAGGATGAGAAAGGCAGCCATGAGCGACACTGCGACGATGGGCGCCGGCCCGAGGGTCCGGCCAGTATCCGGCGGGCGGGACTTCGAGTCCTTCTTCCGCCTTCCCTGGAGGCTCTACCGCGACGACCCCATGTGGGTGCCTCCGATGCGATCGAGCGCCAGGAACGAGCTCAAGCGGGAGACCAACCCCTTTCTCGAGCACTGCGAGTTCCAGCTCTTCCTCTTGGAGCGCGGAGGCGAGGTAGTCGGGCGGATCGCGGCGATGATCGACCGTCTGGCCAACGAGGCCTGGGGCACGAGGATCGGCATGTTCGCCTACTTCGAATGCCCCATCGACGAGGCCGAGGGGGCCGCCGCCCTCCTGGGCGCCGCGCGCGGCTGGCTGCGCGAGCGGGGCATGGACCGCATGCGCGGGCCCTGGTCTTTTTTGTCCCAGGAATGGGGCCTCGTCGTCGAGGGCTTCGAGCCCGAGCCGGTCATTATGGCCCCCTACAATCCCCGCGAGTACGCGGGCTTCATGGAGGCCTTCGGCCTCGCCAAGGCCAAGGACCTCCTGTGCTGGGAGCTCTCGATGCCGGAGGGCTACCGGATCCCCGACCGCATCCTCGCCCTGACCGACTCGGTGGCCGAGCGCTTCAAGCTCACGATGCGGACCATCGACTTCTCGAAGTTCGATCGCGAGGTCGAGCTATTCGCCAAGCTCTCGCTCGAGACCCTGAAGGACAACTGGGGCATCTCCCCCATCACCCAGCCTGAGATCGCCGCCCTGGCCCGCGACCTCCGGCCGGTGATCAGAGAGGAGTGCGTCCTCTTCGCGCGCAACGAAAAGGGCGAGGACGTGGGCTTCGCCCTCAGCATCCCCGACGTCAACGTCATACTCAAGAAGACCCGCGGCCGCATGCTGCCCTTCGGCTGGGCCCGGCTCCTCTGGGGCATACCGCGGCTGCGGCGCTACCGCATGTTCGCCCTCGGCGTCGCCGCCGAGTACCAGGGCAAGGGGGTCGACGCCCTGCTCTACCGCGAGATGTGGGAGCGCATGGCCTCCCCCGAAGTGACGATGGAAGTCAACTACGTCCTCGAGGACAACGCGCCCATGATCAACGCG
>Ga0181529_10003841_pt1 | contig 16760 bp, 16 predicted proteins | sample PEATcosm2014_Bin_36_FD_119763 | JGI IMG/M metagenome (GOLD analysis project Ga0181529, IMG submission 119763) | Peatland microbial communities from MTU Mesocosm Facility, Houghton, MI, USA - PEATcosm2014_Bin10_30_metaG | ecosystem: Environmental > Terrestrial > Soil > Wetlands > Peat | place...
CAGCGGCCATTCCTACGAGGCGATCGCGCGCGAAACTGGCCTCAGCCCGTCGGCGCTGCGGCGCGACGTCGGCAAGGCGATCGCGGCGCGCGCCATCGAGGCGCCGCAGCGCTACGTCCATCTGCAGGTGGCGCGGATCGAAAAGGTGCTGCTCGCCGTCGACGCGGCGATCGAGCGCGGCGACGTCAGAGCGGTATCCCCATACCTCAAGGTCGTCGCCGCGCTCGACCGCTACCACGGCCTGGCCGCCGCGCTGGCGCCGCCCGAACCGGCCTCCGCGCCCATCGAGGCGCGCCTGCCCGCCCCCGCCGCGCCGCTGGCGCTGACGCACGCCGCCGCGCCGCCGGCGGCAGACGAAGCGGATCAGCCGGCATTCGCCGACCGCGCGCAAAATGGCGCCTAACGCGTTGAAAGACTTGTCGCGCGCAACCGACTTGTCGGGGGCCTTGGGCGGTAGGCGAAAGGCAATCGCGAAGGAAGCCCGCCTACCCCTACCGCCTACTCCCCACTGCCCTTCAGCCAAACAGCGCCCTGAACCGCCGCGCGACGGCATCGGGATCGGCGGCGGCGACGATCGCCGAAACGACGGCGAGCCCGTCGGCGCCGGCGGTCAAAACCGGCGCGCTGTTGTCGGGCGTCAGCCCGCCGATGGCGACCACCGGCTTGCCGGTCAGGCCGCGCAACCGCCGCAAGCCGTCGAGGCCGAGCGGCGCCGCCGCGTCGCTCTTGGTCTGCTGCGCATAGATCGGCCCGACGCCGAGATAGTCAGCGGCCTCAGCGTCCGGCCGCAGAACCTGATCGACCGCAGTGATCGACAGACCGATAAACTTGCTCGGCCCGAGCAGCCGCCGCGCCGCCTCGACCGGCATGTCGTCCTGGCCGACATGCAGGCCGTCGGCGTCGACGGCGAGGGCGACGTCGAGGCGATCGTTGATCGCCAGCGGCACGCCGAGCGGCGCCAACGCCGCCTTCAGCGCCCGCGCCTCATCGACGAAGGCGCGCGTCGTCGCGTCCTTCTCGCGCAGCTGCACCATGGTCGCGCCGCCGCGGACGGCCGCCAGCGCCACATCGACGACGCTGCGCCCCGCCGCCAGTCCGCGGTCGGTGACCAGGCACAGCCGCAAGCTGCCGACGTCGAAAGCCATCTCAGCGCGCCCGCATGCGCGTCGCGACCTCCGCCGCCGTGACGGCGTCGAGCGCGTCGATAAAGGCGACGCGGAAGCCGCCCGGGCGCAGCGCTGTCTCGGCGGCCTTTTCGCCGGCGACGCCGTAAACGCCGATCGCCGCCACCGTCGCCAGGAAGGCGTCAGGCGCGCCGGCGGCGAAGGCGGCGGCGATCGCCGAGAGCGCGCAACCGAGCGCCGTGACCTTCGACATCAACGGCGAACCGTTGGCGATCTCGACCACCCGTTCGCCGTCGGTGACGAGGTCGATCGCGCCGGTGGCGGCGACGACGCAAGCCTGGCGGCGCGCCAGCGCGATCGCCGACGCGCGGGCGGCTTCCGTCCCGTGCGCGCTGTCGACGCCCTTCGGCGCGGCGGCCTCGTCGTGCAGTCCGACGATGCGCGCGCAGGCCATGATCTCGGAAGCGTTGCCGCGCACGATGGTCGGCTTCAACGCCAGCAGCCGGCGCGTCGTCTCGTCGCGGAAGCGCGTCGCGCCGACGCCGACCGGATCGAGGACCCACGGCCGGCCGTTCTTCGCCGCGACCCGCGCCGCCGCCTCCATGCCGACCACCCAGTCGGTCGACAGCGTGCCGATGTTGACGACCAGCGCGTTGGCGATGGCGCCGAAATCCTCGGCCTCTTCCGGGGCGTGGATCATCGCCGGCGAAGCGCCGATCGCCAGCAGCGCGTTGGCCGCGACGTCCATCGAAACGTAATTGGTGATCGCCTGGACGAGCGGCCGCTGCGCGCGCAGCGCGGTCAGGCGACGCGCCGCCTCGGCGGCGAGCGCGACAGGGGTTGGGTTTTGCGGGCTCATGCGATCGGCTCCAGCGCGGCGGCGCGCCGCCGGCGCATCCCTAAACCCGCGACGGCGACGAAGTCGAGAGCGCGTCGTCGCCGCGGGCTCCGCGGCGCGTCCCTTCTCCCCGCCAGCGGCTGCGGCATTTACACATTTGAGTCGCTTCCGCTGGCGGGCGAGCGCGGGTTCTGATTCATGACCGCTGCGGCGTTCGGGGAGGCGATGATAGGAGCTGGTCTTTGCGGCGATACTCGGGTTTCACGTCGGTTCGAGAAACAGCTTGAGGAGATCGGCAGTTCCGGCTCACCGGTGGCTCGGAAGATTGGCGGGGATCGTGGGGGGCGGATCGGCGCCCATCGCTTTCTCGGTTCGAACCGGACGACCCCGGGAGCGATCGGCGCGTGGTTGCGGCGCAGCACAAGAGCGAGATCAACGTTTCTGGGCGCGGCAAGGGGCGCCGGGAGCTGGGGCGCGGCGGCGACGGGACGAGCCTCGGCTTCTTCTTTCATCCGCTCATCGCCATCGACGCCGACGATGAAACGGCGCTAGGCGTGGCGGGGGCGGCGCATGAGGGAGGCGGAACGCCTCAACCTAGATCCACCCCGACAGCTCACGCCTGACGACCGTTTCGATGACGCGCATGCCGTCTTCGCTGTCGTTGAGGCAAGGCAGCGCGGCGAAGCGTTCGCCGCCGCCGGCCTTGAAATAGCCGGCGTTCTCGACGCCGATCTCTTCCAGCGTCTCGAGGCAATCGGCGGCGAAGCCCGGCGTCAGCACGGCGACCCGCTTGACCCCTTGGCTGGCCAGCGCCTTGACCGTTTCGGCGGTGTAGGGTTGCAGCCACTCGGCGCGGCCGAAGCGCGACTGGAACGTCATGCGCAGACGCTCCTCCTCGAGCCCAAGCGCGGCGCGCAGCAGCCGCGTCGTCTTGGCGCAATGGCAATAGTAGGGATCGCCCTGGTCGAAATAGGCGCGCGGAATGCCGTGGAACGAGGCGAGCAGGACTTCGGGCTCGAAGTCGAGCGCGGCGAGCGCAGCGCGGGTCGAGCGCGCCAGCGCGTCGATATAGGCGGGATCGTCGCACCACGGCGCAGCGACGCGCAGCGTCGGTTGCCAGCGCATCGCCTGCAACGCCGCGAACGCCTTGTCGGCGACCGTCGCCGTCGTCGCCGCGCAATACTGCGGATAGAGCGGAACGAGCAGGATGCGGTCGCAACCTTTGGCCTGCAGCGCGACGAGGCGCTCGGCGATCGCCGGCTGGCCGTAGCGCATCGCCCAGTCGACTTCGATCCGCCCGTCGCCGCCGAGCGCAGTTGCGAGCTTCTCCGCCTGGCTGCGGGTGAAGGTCTTAAGCGGGCCCTCGTTGCGCTCGCGGTTCCAGATCGAATCGTAGTCGCGCCCCTTGGCGGCGGGGCGGCGTGGCAGAATGAACAGGTTGAGGATCAACCACCACAGCCAGCGCGGCGCCTCGATCACCCGCCGGTCGGAGAGGAACTCGGCGAGATAGCGCCGCATCGACCAATAGTCGGTCGCCTCCGGCGTGCCGAGATTGACGAGCAGCACGCCGACGCGGCCGCTTCGAACCGGCGGATGGTCCGGCGGACGGAACGAGGCCGCGGCGTTAGGAGCGTTCATCGCCGCTTTGTCGGCGGGACCGCGAGCGGCGTCAAGGCGAGGCGCGGCGGCGCATCTCGAACGACGAAGAGGACGAACGCCCTCGTCGTTCGAGACGCCGGCTACGCCGGCTCCCGACGATGAGGGCACCCGGCGAGACCAAGGCCAGTCCGAGTCTCGGCTACGTCGCCGGCGTGAAGTTCGTCGCCGCGCCATTGATGCAGTAGCGCAGACCGGTCGGCGGCGGGCCGTCGGGGAAGACGTGGCCGAGATGCGAGCCGCAGCGGGCGCAATGGACTTCGGTGCGCTCCATGCCCCAACTGCGGTCGGTCGTGGTTTCGACCGAGCCGGCAACCGGGTCGGTGAAACTCGGCCAGCCGGTGCCGCTCTCGAACTTGGTTTTGCCCTCGAACAGGGGCTGGCCGCAGCCGGCGCAGGCGAACGCGCCCGGTCGCTTCTCGTGCAGCAGCGCGCAACTGCCGGCGCGCTCGGTCGCGTGCTCGCGCATGATCGCGTACTGCTCAGGCGTCAGCAGCGCGCGCCATTCAGCCTCGGTGTGGGTGACGGGATAAGTCTTGGCGTCCATCGACGTTCTCCTGTTCCAGTGGGGCGCTTTCCGGCGCGAGCCCTCGACCGTCATTGCTGCGCAATGACGCCTGCCCGCGCAAGGGGGAAGGGATTCGATCGACAGATCGCGCCGGACCCCCGTCTTGTTACGGCGCCGGCACGCACGACGGCGTTGCTTTTCAGCGAAGCGGACCGCAAAATCGCCGCCGATGACGCCGCCCTCCCCGCCGCCGAACCCGGCCCGACGCCGGCCGTTGCGCTCGGCGCGGCCGTTTATCGTCGCCCTCGCGGCGCTTCTCGCGCTCTATGTCGGCGTCGCGTACGAAGTCGCGCCGGCGCTCTGGCGTCATTACGAGCGACAGCCGGCGCTCGCTGCCAAGTCAATGACGACGACGACGGCGCTCGGCCTGGCCGGCGACGCGCTCAACGTTGGCCTGGAGGGAAGCCGTGACGGGATCCTGTGCGCGATGCGCGCCGCCGGCTGGCGGCCGGCCGATCCGATCACCTTCAGCTCCAGCTTTAGAATCGCTGACAGCGTGCTATTGCGCCGCGCCTACCCGACCGCGCCGATCAGCGACCTCTACTACGACGGCCGGCGGCAGGACCTCGCGTTCGAAAAGGCGGCGGGCGTGAGCCCCAAGGAGCGCCATCACGTCCGCTTCTGGCTCGTGCTGGCCAAGAGCGATTCTGACGAGCCGCTGTGGCTCGGCTCGGCGACGTTCGACCGCAGCGTCGGCGTCAGCCATTACACCGGCCAGGTGACGCATCACATCGCGCCCGACATCGACGCCGAGCGCGATCTGCTCGCCGATGACCTCGCCGCCGCCAAAATGGTCGCTGCGTCCTATTGGGTGACTGGCGTCGGCGCGACGGTCTTTGCCCGCAACGGCGGCGGCGACCCCTATTTCACCGACGGCGAGATCGCCGTCTCGCGTCTGTCGCCAGGCTGCAAGGTTGTCCTGACGGCGCCGCCGACCCTCGCCCCGCCGCCCGCCGTCGTCGCCAAGAACGCCGCGTTTGGTTGGCTGAAGACGTTATGGCGGCTTTTGTGACGCGGATGCTGCTTTCCTGTTGACACGCGACAACCGACGCGAGCCTGTTCGCGCTATGCAATCGACTCAACGCCGGCGCTTGCGGAGTCGGCGAATCCCGGGAGGAGTTTCATGGCCATAGTGCATTCCCTGACGAGCGTCGGAATCGGCGACGTCGAATTGTTCATGCCTTCGCCGCCCTGCCTCGTCGTCAACACGTTCTATGTCGACGGCGAGCCGGAAAGCTCGGTAGTCTACGTCTGGCAGGACGCGGAGACCGGCGAACTGAAATCCGAACTCGTCTACATGCAGCCAGTTCCGTTCGAGGCCGCGCTCGCCTGGGCCGAGGAAAACGCCCCGGCCCGCAGCGTCGAGCGCATCCACACGCGCCACGCCGTCAAGACCGAGCTGAAGCCGGCGCCAAAGCGCAAAGCGGCGGCCAAGCGCAAGGCCGCGCCGAAGAAGGCCGCCGCAAAGCGCAAAGCTGCGCCGAAGAAGAAAGCGGCCAAAAAGGCGCCGGCGCGCAAGGCGCCGGCCAAACGGCGCGTTGCGCGCAAGTCGAAGCGCTAACGCCTCAGGCGTCGGGCCAGGGAAACAGGAACGCGTGCGGCGCCGCGTGGTCGTGCGGCGACCGCCGCGATTGATTGCGCAGCCGTTCGACCGGTTGTTCGCGCGCCGGTTCGCGCACGACGGCGCGGCGGTAGAGTCGCCACGTCGCGTGACCGAGGATCGGCAGCACGACCGCCAGTCCGGCGAACAACGGCAATGAGCCGATCACCAGCAACGCCGCGACAATGACGCCCCATAACGCGACCGCTTGCGGATTTTCGCGCGCCAAGCGCAGCGAGGTCGTCACCGCCGCCACCAGACCGACGTCGCGATCGAGCAGCAGCGGAAACGATACGACGCTGAGACAGAGCGCCGTCGCCGCGAAGACGAAGCCGACCAGATCGCCGACGACGATCAGCGTCCAGCCGCGCCCGGTCGCCAGCACGTCGGCGAAGAACGCGGCCGCCGAAGCCGGCGCCTCGGGCCCATAGAGCCAAACGTAGATCGCCTCTGCGGCGACGATCCACCAGGCGAAGATGACGAACAGCGCGACGCCGAGCGCGGCGATCGCCGGCAGCGCCGGCGAGCGCAGCACGGCGAAAGCGGCGCGCCAATCGACCGCGCCGCCCATCTCGCGCCGTCGGCTCATTTCGTAGAGACCGACGGCGAGGAACGGGCCGACTAGGGCAAAGCCGGCGGCGAACGGAAAGACGAGCTCCAACGCGTTGGCGAACGAGCTCATTGAGGCGATGACGACGCCGCCGAGCGCGTAGATCGCGCCGAGAAACGCGACATGCGACGGCATGGCGCGAAAATCGTCGAACCCCTCGGCAAGCGCCGCGGAACAGTCGCGCGGCGTCAGCTTGCGCAGCACCGGCCGCGCTGTCAGCGCTTCGCGGCCAAAATAGACGTGGAAATCGGAGAGCATGGTCATGGCCGACGTTCCTTCGCGCTAGCGGCCGCCCGAGTTGACTGGGCGTTTCCGCGATCTTCGCAGGCTGGCGGGTCGCGACGGCGGTTTTTGGGCGCGATGAGGGCGCCGGCGCGGCCGTGGTCCGCAGCGTCAGTCGGGGAATACCACCGTCTTGGCGCCGTTGATCAGGACGCGATCCTGGAGGTGATAAGCGAGCGCGCGAGCGAGCACCCGGCGCTCGATGTCGCGGCCCTTGCGCACCAGATCTTCAGGCGTGTCGGCGTGGGTGATGCGCTCAACCGCCTGCTCGATGATCGGGCCTTCGTCGAGATTGGCGGTGACGAAATGCGCGGTGGCGCCGATCAGCTTGACGCCGCGCGCGTGCGCCTGGTGATAGGGCTTGGCGCCCCTGAAGCCGGGCAGGAACGAGTGGTGGATGTTGATGCACCGCCCGGTAAGTTTGGCGACGAGGCCGTCCGAAAGGATCTGCATGTAGCGCGCGAGCACGACGACGTCGGCCTGCGCGTCGCGGATCGTCTCCCAGACCTGCGTCTCCTGCTCCATCTTGGTCTCCTTCTCGACCGGAAGATGGTGAAACGGGATTGGGCCAAAATCGATGTTGTCGTAGGTCTCGCGCGGATAATTCGCGATGACGCCGACCACGTCCATCTTCAGTTCGCCGCTGCGCCAGCGATAGAGCAGGTCCGCGAGGCAATGGTCGAAGCGCGACACCATCAGCACGACACGCTTGCGCTGCGTCTCGGGCCGCAGCGACCAGGTCATGCCGAACGCCGCAGCGAGGTCGACGAACCTGGCTCTCAACGCCGCGACGTCGGCCCGCTCGCTCGCGCCGTCGAAATCGACGCGCATGAAGAAATTGCCGGTCTCGAGATCGTCGAACTGCTGCGCCTCGAGCACGTTGAAGCCGCCCTCGAACAGCGCCGCCGAGACTTTGGCGACAATCCCCGGCCGATCGGCGCAGGAGAGCGTGAGGGTATGGCGGCTGGCGGGGGGCATAGGCTTCTCTGACGGACGGAGCGCTGGGTGGTAGCGCCTCGCCAGCGGCGAAGGCAAGGCGGCGCATCGTCCTTGGTGAACGGAAGCGGGCGTCTACCGCTTCGCTTGCGCCAGCACGGCCTCGACCGCGGGCAGGACGCCTTCGACGATGCGCTCGACGCCGGCGCGGTTGGGATGGAGGCCGTCGCCGAGCTGGAGCGATGGGTCGCCGGCGACGCCGTCGAGGAAGAACGGATAGAGCGTCACGCCGAATTTCTGCGCCAGTTCGGGATAGATCGCATCGAAGCGGCGCTTGTAGTCTTCGCCGTAATTCGGCGCGGCGAGCATGCCGGCGAGCAGGGTCGCCAGATGCGCGTCGCGCGTCTTGGCGAGGATGTGCGACAGCGAGACTTCGGTCGCCGCCGGATCGGCCCCGCGCAACATGTCGTTGGCGCCGAGTTCGACGATGATCGCATCGGCGCCGTCCGGCACGCTCCAGTCGTAACGCGCCAAACCGTCGCCGGCAGTGTCGCCGGAGACGCCGGCGTTGACGACCTCGACGTCCCAGCCCTTCGCTTTTAGCGCCCGCGCCAACACATCGGGAAACGCCTGTCCCGCCGGCAGACCGTAGCCGGCGGTGAGGCTGTCGCCGAGCGCGACCAGCTTCAGCGGCTTGGCCGCGGCCGGCGCGGCGAAAGCGAGCGTCGCAGCGAGCGCTAAGGCCCCCGCCTGGACGGCGCGGCGAAGAATCCCATATGAGGCGTGCGCTGACGAAAGGATTGTCATGGCTAAGGGCGAACCCGCGATCGAACTGGCCGACGTCGACCTCAGCCTCGGCGAGGGCGTAGCGAGAGTCCATATCCTCCGCGGCGTCAGTATGACAATCGGCCGCGGCGAAGCGGTCGGCCTCGTCGGCGCGTCGGGTTCGGGCAAATCGACGCTGCTGATGATTGTCGCCGGGCTCGAGCGGCCCGACCGCGGCAGCGTCGTCGTCGACGGCCAGCGCATCGACGCGATGGGCGAGGACAGGCTGGCGCGCTTTCGCGGCCAGCGCATCGGCATCGTCTTCCAGTCGTTTCATCTCATCCCGACCATGACGGCGCTGGAGAACGTCGCCGCGCCGCTTGAGCTCGCCGGCGCGCGCGACGCCTTTGCTCGCGCCGCCGCCGAGCTGGCGCTGGTCGGCCTTTCCGATCGTCAGCGCCACCACCCTGCCCAGCTCTCCGGCGGCGAACAACAGCGCGTCGCGCTGGCGCGCGCCTTGGCGCCGCGGCCGTCGGTGATCATCGCCGACGAACCGACCGGCAACCTCGACGAAGCGACGGGCGGCGCGATCATCGAGCTGTTGTTCGCCGCGCGCGCGCGCAGCGGATCGACATTGGTGCTCGTCACGCACGATCCTGCGCTCGCCGCGCGTTGCGACCGCACCTTACGCATGCGCTCTGGCCATCTCGAAGCCGAAACGCCGGCGCCGGTCGCGGCATGAACGCGCCCATCGCTCCGCGTCGTCCCGCGCCGATCGCCGCGCTGTTGCGATTCGCGTTGCGCGATCTGCGCGGCGGGCTCGCCGGCCTGCGCATCGTCGTCCTCTGCGTCGCGCTCGGCGTGGCGGCGATCGTCGGCGTCAACTCGCTGGCGCGTTCGCTCGAGGCCGGCCTCGGCCGCGACGGAAGGACGATCCTCGGCGGCGACGCGTCGTTCTCGCTGATGCATCGCGAGCTCGCGCCCGACGAGCGCGCCTATCTGGCGTCGCACGGCGCGATCTCGACCGTCGCCACCTTGCGCGCGATGGCGCGCAACGCCGGCGGCGACGCGACGCTGGTCGAAGCCAAGGCGGTCGGCGAAACCTGGCCTGATCTCGGCGCGGCGACGTTCGACCCGGCGATGACGCCGGCTCAGGCGCTCGCGGTCGATGGCGACGCGTTCGGCGCCGCGGTCGAGCCGACGTTGATGGACCGGCTGGGACTCGCCATCGGCGACCGCTTCGACATCGGCGCGGCGCATTTCGTCGTCCGCGCGCGGATCGTTTCCGAGCCCGACCGGCTGGCGACCGGGATCGGTTTCGGCCCGCGCGTGCTGATGAGCGAGGCGGCGCTGCGGGCGAGCGGCCTCATCCAGCCCGGCGCGCTGATCCGCTGGACGACCCGCGTGCGGCTCGGCGCGGCCGACGCGCCGCCGCTCGACGCAGCGACGGTCGACGCGTTCGTCGCCGCCGCCAAGGCGACATTCCCGCAGGCGGGGTGGGAAGCGCGCAGCCGCGCCAACGTATCGCCCGATTTCGCCCGCGACCTCGACCGCTTCAGCGAATTCCTCACGTTGGTCGGGCTGATGTCGCTCGTGGTCGGCGGGGTCGGCGTCGCCAACGCCGCTCAGAGCTTCGTCGAGCGCAAGCTGGCGACGCTGGCGATCCTTAAGGCGCTGGGGGCGAGCGGCGGCGCGGCGGTCGCGGTCGCGCTCACCGAATTTCTCGCCGTGACGCTGGTCGGCGTCGCCGCGGGGCTGGCGATCGGCGGCGCAACGCCGTTCGTCGTCGACGCCCTGTTCGCCGCCGTACTGCCGCTGCCGCTCGCGCCGGCGATCTTCCCACGCGAACTGGCGCTCGGCGCGCTCTATGGCCTGCTGACCGCGCTCGCCTTCGCCGTCGCGCCGCTCGGGCGCGCCCACGACGCGCCAGTGGCGCAATTGTTCCGCTCGCTGGTCGAGAGCGGCACGGCGCCGGCGCGCTGGCGCTATCGGCTCGCCGCCGGCCTCGCGGCGCTGGCGTTGGCGGCGCTGGCGATCTTTTCCGGGCCGCAGCGCAGCGTCGCGCTGGTGGTCGTCGTCGCCTCCGCCGTGGCGATGGTTGGGTTGCGGCTGGTGGCGTTCGCCGCGATGGCGCTGGCCCGCCGCGCGCCGCGGCTGGCCTCGGTCGTCTGGCGGCTTGCGCTCGCCAACCTGAGCCGGCCGGGCGCACTGACCCCCTCGGTGGTGCTGTCGCTTGGCCTCGGCGTCGCGGCCTTGGTCGCGCTGACGCTGGTCGATTCCAACCTGCGCGCGCAATTGCGAGCGTCGCCAGGCGAAACGCCAAGCTTCTATTTCCTCGACGTGCGCAGCGGCGAGGTCGACGCCTTCCGCCGCTTTCTCTCCGATCAGGCGCCAGGCGCGAAGATCGTCGAGGCGCCGATGATGCGCGGCCGCATCGTCCGCTTGCGCGACACGCCCGCCGCCGAAGTCAAGGCCAAAGAGAGCGCGGCCTGGGCGCTCGAGGGCGACCGCGGCGTCACGTTTTCGGCGACCCCGCCGGAAGGCTCGAAGATCGTCGCCGGCCAATGGTGGGGCGCCGACTACAGCGGTCCGCCGCTGGTGTCAATGGAGGCCGGCGTCGCTGACGGGCTCGGCGTCAAACTCGGCGACAGCGTCACGCTCAATGTGCTGGGTCGCGAAGTGACCGCGAAGGTCGCCAATTTGCGCCGAGTCGACTGGCGCAGCTTCGCCATCAACTTCGTCTTTGTCTTCTCGCCCAACACGTTCAAGGGCGCACCCTACACCGGCCTGTTCACCGCCGCGCTGCCGCCCGCAGCCGGCGCGGCGGCGGAAGGGGCGCTGATGAAGGCGGCGGCGCGCGACTTCCCCTCGGTCGCGACGGTCCGCGTGCGCGAGGCGCTGGCGACGATCGAAGCACTGACCGCCAAGCTGGCGCTGGCGATCCGCGCCGCCTCCGGCGTGGCGCTGGCCAGCGCGGCGATCGTGCTCGCCGGAGCGCTGGCGGCGAGCCGGCGCGCCCGCATCGCCGACGCGGTGATCCTCAAGATCCTCGGCGCGACCCGGCCGCGGCTGATCGCGGCGTTCCTGGCCGAATACGCCCTGCTCGGCCTGTTCGCCGGCCTGTTCGGCGCGGCGGCCGGCGCGGCGGCGGCCTACGCGATCGTCGTCTGGGTGATGGGCTTCGACTTCGACTTCGCCGCCGGTCCGGCGCTCGCCGCGATCGCGGCGGGACTGGTGCTAACGGTTGCGCTCGGCATGGTCGGCGCCTGGCGCATCCTCGGCGAGAAGCCAGCCGCGTTCTTGCGCGAATTGTGACGGGCGACGGCTCGAATGCATCGTCGCCTTCATCTGGCGAATTGCGCGCCAGTGTGGTGAACTTGGCGTCGTCAGGGAGGAGGCGTCGCGCGATGGCGGCCTTGACGCAAAGCTACGTTCACGGCGCGAGCGTCACGCCGCTGATCGGTGAAACCATCGGCGCCTTGCTCGAGCGCGTGACCGCGGAAGGGCCAGAGCGGCAGGCGCTCGTGGCGCGTCATCAGGGCGTACGCTGGAGTTACGCGGAACTCGATCGCCGCGTCGACGACCTGGCCGCCGGCTTGCTAGCGCTTGGCCTCCAGCCGGGCGATCGAATTGGCGTCTGGTCGCCCAACAACAGCGAGTGGGTCCTCACTCAATTCGCCACAGCGAAGGCCGGCCTGATCCTCGTCAACATCAATCCCGCCTACCGCAGTCACGAGGCTGAATATGCCCTCGCCAAAGTCGGCTGCAATGCGCTGATCCTCAGCCCTGGCTTCAAGAGCAACGACTATTTCGCCAGCCTGCGCGCCTTGGCGCCTGAGATCGACTCCGCCGCGCCTGGCGCCCTGTCGGCGGCCCGACTGCCGCAGCTCAAAACCGTCATTCGGCTCGGCGCCGAAAAGACGGCGGGCATGTTGAATTTCTCCGACGTCGCCGCGCCGGCGAGCGGCGCGCAGCTTTCCGAACTCGCCGCGCTCGGCAAGCGGCTGCAGTTCGACGACCCGATCAATATCCAATTCACGTCCGGCACGACGGGCGCGCCCAAGGGCGCCACGCTGACGCATCACAACATCGTCAACAACGGCCATTTCATCGGCGAGGCGATGCGACTGACGCCGGCCGACCGGCTGTGCATTCCGGTGCCCTATTACCATTGCTTCGGCATGGTGCTGGGCAACCTCGCCTGCGTCACCCACGGCGCCTGCATGGTCAGCCCGGCCGAGGGCTTCGACGCGCTGGCGACTCTCGAAACTGTCGAGGCTGAGCGCTGCACCGGCCTGCATGGCGTGCCGACGATGTTCATCGCGATGCTCGAACATCCTGAATTCGCGCGCTTCGACCTGAAGAGCCTGCGCACCGGCATCATGGCGGGCTCGCCGTGTCCGGTCGAAGTGATGCGCCGGGTCGTCGATCAGATGCACATGAGCGAGGTGACGATCGCCTATGGCATGACCGAAACCAGCCCGGTGAGCTTCCAGAGCGCCTGCGACGATCCGCTCGATCGGCGCGTTTCGACCGTCGGTCGGGTTCAACCGCACATCGAGGTCAAAATTGTCGACAGCCAGGGCCGCATCGTTCCGCCGGGCGTCACCGGCGAATTGCTGACGCGCGGCTACAGCGTCATGCGGGGCTACTGGGGCGATCCGGCCGGAACGGCGGCGGCGATCGACTCGGCGCGGTTCATGCACACCGGCGACCTGGCGACGATCGACGCCGAGGGCTATTGCAACATCGTCGGCCGGCTCAAGGACATGGTCATCCGCGGCGGCGAGAACGTCTATCCCCGAGAGGTCGAGGAGTTTCTCTATAACCACCCCGCCATTGCGGACGTCCAGGTGTTTGGCGTTCCCGATCCGCGTTACGGCGAAGAGCTGTGCGCCTGGGTCAAGCTGCGTGAGGGCGCAGCCCTCAGCGAAGCGCAAGTCGTCGCGTTCTGCCGGGCGTCGATCGCCCATTACAAAGCGCCCAAATACGTCCGATTCGTTCAGGAATTCCCGATGACCGTCACCGGAAAAGTGCAGAAATTCCAAATGCGGCAGACGATGATCGACGCCTTGGGGCTCAAGGTCGAAGAGACCGCCTGACCCCGCCAAACGCCAAAAAGAGCCGCCGGCGCCAAATGGCCGCCGTAAAACCGCCTTTGATCCTGTTCAACGAAAGTTCAGACTATTCGGCTTCACTTGGCAATTGGCCTGGTCGCGCTTAAATGACGTCAAGGACGGCCGGGTCGGGCCTGAATTTCTTGGCGACGCCGCTGTCGATGGGAATCCGATGAACCCAAACTTCCGCAATTTCGCCCTGTGGGTGATCATCTTCCTGCTGGTGCTCGCCCTGGTGACCCTGTTCCAGAGCCCGGCGCAGAAGACCCCCAGCGCCGACATCACTTTCAGCCAGCTGTTGACCGAAGTCGACGGCGGCCATGTGCGCGACGTAACCATCGCCGGCGCCGACATCAGCGGCCATTACAAAGACGGGCGCGCCTTCGTCACCTACGCCCCCAACGACCCCGGCCTCGTCGACACGCTCTATAAGAAGGACGTGACGATCACCGCCCGGCCGCCGTCGGACGGCAATTCGTGGCTGCTGACGCTGCTCATCAACGGCTTGCCGCTGCTGCTATTCCTCGGCGTGTGGATTTACATGTCGCGGCAGATGCAGGGCGGCGCCGGCAAGGCGATGGGCTTCGGCAAGTCGAAGGCCAAGTTGCTCAACGAGGCACAAGGCCGCGTCACCTTTGAGGACGTCGCCGGCATCGACGAAGCGAAGGAAGACCTGCAGGAGATCGTCGAGTTTCTGCGCGACCCGCAGAAGTTCCAGAAGCTCGGCGGCCGCATCCCGCGCGGCGTATTGCTGGTCGGCCCGCCCGGCACCGGCAAGACGCTGACCGCGCGCGCCGTCGCCGGCGAAGCCAACGTGCCGTTCTTCACCATCTCCGGCTCTGACTTCGTCGAGATGTTCGTCGGCGTTGGCGCCAGCCGCGTCCGCGACATGTTCGAGCAGGCGAAGAAGAACGCGCCGTGCATCATCTTCATCGACGAAATCGACGCGGTCGGCCGCCATCGCGGCGCGGGCCTCGGCGGCGGCAACGACGAGCGCGAGCAGACGCTCAACCAGTTGCTGGTCGAGATGGACGGCTTCGAGCAGAACGAAGGCATCATCATCATCGCCGCCACCAACCGACCCGACGTGCTCGACCCAGCGCTGCTGCGTCCCGGCCGTTTCGACCGGCAGATCGTCATCTCCAACCCCGACTTCATTGGTCGCGAGAAGATTCTGAAGGTGCACGTTCGCAAGGTGCCGCTGGCGCCCGACGTCGACCTCAAAGTGGTCGCGCGCGGCACGCCCGGGTTCTCCGGCGCCGACCTGATGAACCTGGTCAACGAGTCGGCGCTGCTCGCCGCGCGGCGCGGCAAGCGCGTCGTCACGCGCGCCGAGTTCGAGGATGCGCGCGACAAGATCATGATGGGCGCCGAACGGCGCACGATGATCATGACCGACGAAGAGAAGCGGCTGACCGCCTTTCACGAGGCGGGCCACGCGCTGGTGTCGATCGCCATGCCGGCTTCGACGCCGATCCACAAGGCGACGATCATTCCGCGCGGTCGCGCGCTCGGCATGGTGCAGTCGCTGCCGGAGCGCGACCAGATCTCGCAGAGCTACGAGCAGTTGATCGCCATGCTGGCGATGTCGATGGGCGGCCGTTCCGCCGAAGAACTGGTGTTCGGCAAGGACAAGGTCACCTCGGGCGCCGCCGGCGACATCCAGCAGGTGACCCGAGTCGCGCGCGCGATGGTGACAAGGCTCGGCTTCTCCGAGAAGCTCGGCGCGGTCATGTACGGCGAGAACCAGGACGAGGTGTTCCTCGGCTATTCGCTCGGCCGGCAGCAGAACATCTCGGAAGAGACCGCCAAGACGATCGACGAGGAAGTGCGTCGACTGGTGCGCGAAGCGCACGAGACCGCCACCCGCATCCTCACCGAACGGCGCGCCGACCTCGACACGCTCGCCCACGGCCTGATGGAGTTCGAGACGCTGACCGGCGACGAAATCATCGGCCTGCTCAAAGGCGTGCGTCCAGTGCGCGACGCCGTCGACAACAAGGAGCCGCCGCCGCCCCGCGCCGCCGTGCCGGTGACCGGCAAGCCGCGCAGCCTCGGCCCCGACGCCCCCGGCCTCGAGCCGCAGCCGCAGACCTGAGGCGAGCGGACACTGTCAGACAGCGAAGGGCGCCCCGAGGGGCGTCCGTCTTGTTTGAGGCGCGATGAGGCGGCGGTTCAGACCTCGACGCCATGCGCGCGCGCGAAGGCCTCGATCGCCGCGACGTAGCGGCGCATCGCTTCATCGCTCGCCATGCCCCGATTAGCGAGCCAGGCGCTGTGCTTGAGGCCGCCGAGGAAGTCGAAACCGCCGGGCGCTCGCCCCGGCGCGTCTCCGTCGCGCACCTGTCGGAACAAGCCATAGAGTTCGAGCTTCAGCGCGCTGGACGGCTGCGCCGGGCCGTCGGCCGGAAGCGCCCTGACCTTGCTGACGAGTTCGTCAAAGCGCTGCTCAAGAGCCGACTTCGCCATTCGATCCTCGTTCGAGATCATCGCAATCGCCCCTACCCCCCCGTCAGCGCCTTAATCGCCGCACGCGCATCTGACGCGTCCCAGTCGACGGGGCCGGCGACCACGCCGAGTTCGCAGCCGTCCTTGTCGATGATCAGCGAGGTCGGCAGGCCGAGCGCCTTGCCGGCGAGGCGCATCGTCTCGAACGAGTCGCCGCTCGGATCGGCGTAGCGGGTCAGCGCCTTGACGCCGATCTGATCGAGAAAGGCGGCGGGACGATCGAGCCGCGCGGTGTCGACGTTGACCGCCACCACTTGGAAGTCAGGCGAGCCGGCGCTTTGCTGCAACCGGTCGAGCGCCGGCATTTCGGCCCGGCAGGGGACGCACCACGTCGCCCAGAGATTCAGCAGCAACGCCTTGCCGCGGAAATCGGCGAGGCTCAGTTTGGTGCCGCCCGGCCCTTCGAAGGCGATCGTCGGCGCTAGCTTGGGCGCGCGGTCGACGGCGAGGGCGGCGATGTCGCCGTGGGCGAGCGGCGCGAGCGCTGCGCTACGCGCCGCCGCGGCGGCAGGGCAAAGGCCGGCGTCGGCCTTGCCGGCCGGCGGCCCAATCCCGTATAGGACCGCGACCGCAGCTACGGCGGCCAGCGCGCCGGCGCCGCCCCAAAGCCGCCATCGACGGGTCCGCGCCGCGTTCTCGTCCATCGTTCCAAGGGCCTCTCGAATGAGCAACACCATGTGGGGCGGGCGTTTCGCCACCGGCCCGGCCGAAATCATGGAGGAGATCAACGCCTCCATCGACTTCGACCGCAAGCTC
>Ga0181529_10003842_pt1 | contig 16755 bp, 19 predicted proteins | sample PEATcosm2014_Bin_36_FD_119763 | JGI IMG/M metagenome (GOLD analysis project Ga0181529, IMG submission 119763) | Peatland microbial communities from MTU Mesocosm Facility, Houghton, MI, USA - PEATcosm2014_Bin10_30_metaG | ecosystem: Environmental > Terrestrial > Soil > Wetlands > Peat | place...
AAGCGGTCCACCGAGGCCCTCTGGGAAGAAATCGGAAATCTGCTCCAATCAATCTCCCCGGAGGAATGCTCGAACTATCTAACGGCTTCAGGATATGTAAACACTTAAATGAAAAACGCTCTAATTCTTATTGCTATTCATTTTGACCGGCCTAAGCAGATGCGAGAACGTGAGCTGGGCGAGCTTCCACTTGCCGTTTTCCTTGATATAAACCTCAGTCACCATAAAGGGATTGGTGACTTCGTGCTCACCCACCGCAGCCTGCAAATCAATATCCTCCAGCAGGATGGCTGTGTTACCAAATAGGCGGGCGTCAACTGCGTATACGACAGCTTTTTTGTACCAGATGCCACCGCTCTTAATGGTCGCCAGTTCCTGGGCTTTTCCCCAGGTTCCTCCCATGTGCGTGAACATGGCTGTGTCATCGAAGAGTGTCGCCAAGGAATCGACCTTCTTGTCTGCCATCCAATCCCATTTCATGTTGGAGAGGTTGATGACTTCTTGTTGCTGGGGTGTTTGACTTGCGGCAGTTTGAATGGTTTCCGTTGGTGGCGCTGGCGATTGCTGTGCGTAGGACGATGGCGCAATCAGTGTTGATAGAAACAGACCTAATATCCAGGTTTTCATGGCTCTCCTTCTTGCTGTTCAGGATTGTTTTCGGGAGTTATTCGGATTTGAGCGAGGCCATATCGATGGAGAAGCGGTACTTCACATCGGAGCGGGCCAGCCGTTCGTAGGCTTCGTTGAGCTTTTGGATGGGAATCACCTCGACGTCGGAGGTGATGTTGTGCTGACCGCAGAAGTCGAGCATCTGCTGGGTTTCGGCGATACCGCCGATGAGCGAGCCGGAAAGGCTGCGGCGTCCGAAGAGCAGCGCGAAGGCGCTGACCGGAAGAGGCTGTTCGGGCGCGCCGACCAGGGTGATTTTGCCGTCGAGACGCAGAAGGTTGAGATAGGCGTTGATGTCGTGCTGCGCGGAGACGGCGTCGAGGATGAAGTCGAAGCTGGATGCATGTTTCTGCATCGCGGCGGAATCGGTGGAAAGAACGACCTCGTCGGCGCCCAGGCGCAGGGCATCTTCTTTCTTCTTCGGCGAGGTGGTGAAGACCACGGTGTGCGCGCCCAAAGCATGGGCCAGCTTTACGCCCATATGGCCCAGGCCGCCCAGGCCGACTACGCCAACCTTTTTGCCGGGGCCAGCCTGAGCGCGGCGCAGCGGAGACCAGGTGGTGATTCCGGCGCAGAGCAGCGGCGCGGCGCCGGCAAGATCGAGATTCGTGGGAACACGCAGCACAAAGCGCTGATCGACAACCACGCTGTCGGAGTATCCACCGTAGGTCACGCCGCCCAGATGCTTGTCGGGCGAGTTGTAGGTAAAGGTTGCGCCGGGGCAGAACTGTTCTTCCAATGCCTTGCAGGCGGGGCACTCACCCTCGGAGTCGACCAGGCAGCCGACGCCCGCCAGATCGCCCACCTTGAACTTTGCCACCGCCGCGCCGACCTTGGTTACGCGGCCCACAATCTCATGACCCGGAACACAGGGATAGACGGTGGGCATGATGCTGGCCCACTCGTTGCGCGCGGTATGCAAGTCGGAGTGGCAGACGCCGCAGAAGAGAATCTCAATCTGCACATCGGTATCGAGCAGATCGCGCCGCACGATCATGGTAGGGGCAAACGGCGATGTTGCGCTGGCTACGGAATAGGCTTTGGCGTTGACCATGGGGAATACCTCTCGGCTTGTCAGATGATGTTGGCGGGGCGCGCGCTGCGTCTCAACCAGAGAATAGGCCATGACGTTCTTCGAGCGGTATCCCGATCCTTCCCATTGATTGCCTGATCCTGTCGAATGGCGATTTTCTGTGTAGTGCGGGCCAGATCAGCGGTAGGCTGAGATTATTGAAGAATTGGAGGGTCCAGATGGCGGAGAGATTGGTTGCTGGAGCAGAATCGCGGGCGGAGATTGAAGAGCAGCGGGTAGAACTGGCGCGCCGGATTGCCGCTCATGTCCATGGGGAGGGTCCGGTGACCACCGCTCTTCCCGGTCTGTCGCTCTCCCGCAGAACCGCGCCTTCGGAGTGCTTTTGCACGACGTATGAACCCGAGCTGGTGGTCTTTGCGCAGGGGGAAAAGCGCATCGGCGTGGGCGGCACAACCCACCTGTGCGACGGATACAGCTTTTTGCTGACCTCGGTCGAACTGCCCGTTGAAAGCCAAATCATCGGGGCCTCCCCGAGCGAACCATACCTGGCACTGGTGCTCAAATTGGAGATGCCGCTGGTGCGCGAGATTCTCAGTCAGGACGAGTTCCTGACTCCGGAGGCGGCCTTCGGCGTGCGCGGCATGGCGGTGGGCAAAACCCCAGTCGAATTGTTTCGGGCCTGCTCCCGATTGCTCGATCTGCTTGACGCACCGCAGGATATTCCATTTCTGGGCAGCTTGTTGCAGCGCGAGATTCTTTACCGGCTGCTGCGTTCGCCGCTGGGCAGGCATCTGCGCGCCATCGCCACTCTGGGCGAACAGAGCAACCGCACGGCTAAGGCGGTGGGCTGGCTGAAGGTGAACTTCGCCAAGCCGCTGCGCGTCGAGGAACTGGCTTCGATCGCGCAGATGGGCGTCTCCACGCTGCACCATCACTTCCGCTCGCTGACCGCCATGAGTCCGCTGCAATATCAGAAGCGCCTGCGCCTGCACGCGGCCCGCGCCCACATGCTCAGCAACGGACTGGACGCCGCCAGCGCCGCCTTCCAGGTGGGTTATGAGAGCGCCAGCCAGTTCAACCGCGAGTACAGCCGCTTCTTCGGCCAGCCGCCCATGCGCGACATCAAAGCCCGCCGCCAGGCCAGCGCCTGAATGCGCCGCAATGGCTTTGCTTCGAGCGGCTCTAGGAAAAGCCCGGCGCGGAGCTCGTCTAGCATTTCGGATGAGGGTTTTTGAAGACCAGCTCAATCGGCACCCAGTCCGACATGCGTTTTGCCTCTACTTCCGCATCTCCGGCCTGGGGGTTGAGCGAAGATCTGGCCAGAGCCACCGATACGTTCACTTTGCCCTTGATGCAATAGGCTCCCAGAAACCCTGACAGTTCCTTGCTAGTCCGCTCCATATAGTCCGCGGGAAGCGCGCCCTCGGCTCCTTTAATATCGAACGGAGCGGCAATCATCCGGTTCATGGTCGGCCCATTGTTGGCGGCGCCCGCAGCTTCGAATCGCACCACAAGCACGGCTCTCTTCTCCAGCGCGTCTGGATTCGCGGTGAACTTGATCCCCGGAATGGTGATGCCCGCCGGGTTCGCCTTGCCCGCCTGCGGATCGAAGGCAAGACGGTAGGGAGCGCCCTTCCATTTCGGCTCCGTGGGAATGCCGGCAGCCTTGTCTCCGCTCTTGCATCCCGCCAGAAGCATCAATCCCCCGAGCGCCAATAGAATGGTCTTTTTCACGCTATCTTCCTCCATCGAATGAAACGACGAGCAAGAATACCATCTCAGCGCGGCAGCGGAAAGGTGGTCGGGAATATCGTGGCGCAACCTTCCACGAGCCTCTTGAATGGCAACGAAGAACAACCGCAGATCCTTCACTTCGTTCAGGATGGCAGCGATTGAAGGTTGAGGATGAAGATGCGTGTTAAACGGCGGGCAGGGCGGCGAGCGCCTCGGCCATCTGCCGGGAACTGCGCAGCATGGTCAGCACCAGGGCCTCCAGTTGCTGCGGCTGCACGCGCGCCTTGGTGAGAAAGTGGGTGGGTCCCAGGGTAAGCTGGCGGCGCTCGGCGGGGCTCAGCTCGCGGGCGGAGTAAACCACCAGTGGCAGGCGGGCCAGGCCCTCGTGCTGGCGCAGCCAATCGACCACGTTGAAACCGTCGCCATCGGGCAGGCCGATGTCCAGCACCAGCAGATGGGGCTGAAAGGCGAAGACGGCATCCAGGGCTGACTGGCGGCTGTGCGCCAGCTCGACTTCAATGGCATCGCGGCTGAAGACCTCCCCGATGATGCGGGCCAGGTCCTCGTCGTCTTCGATGATCAGGATGCGGGCTTTTTCGCAGTTTCCGCAGAGCACCCGGGCCAGCTCGCTGAGCAGGGCATCTTCTTCAAGCGGCTTGCTCACCCAGCCCTCGGCATTGCTGGGCAGAGCGGTGGGGTCGGCTTGGTCGTTGAGGCTGAGCAGCACCACGGGGGTGCGGGCCTCGGGGTCCAGGCGGCGCAGCAGGGGCAGAATCTCCCAGCCGTTCATGCCGTCCAGAGAGGTGTCGAGCAGAATGGCCTGCACACCCTCGCGCGCCGCGGCCAGGGTTTGCTCGACGGTCGCGGTCTCCACCACACGGTAGCCATGGCGGCCCAGTTGGGCGGCGATCAGCGGGCGGGTGGCGCCGTGGGCATCGGCCAGCAAGACGGTTCCCTGCGCAGCCAGGCCGTCGGTGCGGCCCTGCTGGGAGGAGGTCAGCGGCTGGTAGGGCAGAAAGACATGAAAACTCGAGCCGTGCAGCGGATTGCGTTCCGCCCAGATGCGCCCGGCGTGCTGGTGGACGATGGTGCGGCAGATGGCCAGGCCGAGTCCGCTGCCGCCCTTCTGGCGTGCATCGGAGGATTCCACCTGTTGGAAGCGCCCAAAGATGGCCTCCAGCTTGTCGGCGGGAATGCCACGGCCCTCGTCGATCACCGAGAGGGTGACGCCGGCGTTGGCCGTGCGCAATTCCACCGAGACGGTGCTGCCGGGTTGGGAAAACTTGACCGCGTTGGAGAGCAGATTGGTCAGCACCTGCAGGATGCGATCGGGGTCGCTGGCGATCTCCGCCTGGTTGGCGTCGTGGAGCAGTTGCACATGGGCGGCTTCGGCCACCGGCATCATGCCTTCGATCGCCTGGCGAACGATCTCGGCCAATTGCACCGGGCGGAAGGCCAGCGGCTCGCGGCCGCTCTGGATGCGCTCGATGTCGAGAATGTCGTTGATCAGGCGGACCAGCCGGTCGGAGTTGTTCAGAGCGATGCGCAAGAGCTTGGCAGCCTTCTCGCTCACCTCGCCCAAAATGCCTGAGGAGAGCAATCCCAGAGCGCCGCGGATGGAGGTAAGCGGCGTGCGCAGCTCGTGGCTGACGGTGGAGATGAACTCATCCTTGAGGCGGTCCAGAGCGTGGCGCTGGCTGATGTCGCGGAAGCTGAGCACCGACCCCGAGAAGCGCCCCTGGCCGAGGATCGGCGTCAGACAGCATTCGGCGGGAAAGTTGCTCCCATTGGCGCGCAAAAAGCTCTCTTCCCCGGCAAAGGCGATGTTGTTGTACAGAGCCCGGTGCAGGGGGCAATCGCCGGCGCAGAGAAGAATAGAGCCGGCAGCGCCGTGGATCAGATCGTGCAGCGGCTTGCCGGCCAAGGCGGCGGCGGGCACACCCAGCAGACGGGCGGCGGCGGGATTGGCAAAGCTGATCCGTCCCGCGCGGTCCACGGCGCAGATGCCGTCGGCAACCGAGTCGAGCAGATCCTGAAAGGGCTGGGCGGAATCCACGACCGGAACTGGGTGGCCTTGGAGGGATTTCTGTTCCAAATTGGCCCGGCTCTGCATGGTTCCTCCCGTACAAAAAACGATGGGCGCTGGCGCGCTGCCGTGTCGCCCACCGCAGGGCTTCCCCGCAACCGGCGCAGTGCATGAACTGAGGTCCGGCGCTTTGATTCGAGTATATGCGCCGGCCCGCGGGGGTCGCTGTTCAACCGCCGCAGCCGGGCACAAGGGGAAACGTTGCAGTTAACTACGCTGGAGGGCTTTACCGGGCCTTCATGACCACGGCAACTCGACCGCCGTATACTGGCGAAATGTTGCGCTTTTCTTTTTCTCCGCGTTTTGTTTATGCAGTCCTGGCCTTTGCGGGGCTGGTGAGTGCTGCCGTTCAGCCGCCCGCGGCCTATGCCTGGGGCAATGAAGGCCATCGCATGATCAACCGTCTGGCGGCCAGTTCGCTGCCCGCCGACGTGCCCGCCTTCCTGCGCACACAGGCCGCCATCAACGAGATCGAGTACCTGGGCCCCGAGCCGGACCGCTGGCGCTCGCCCGCCGAGCCGGAATTGGTAGCCGCACAGGCTCCCGAGCACTTCATCGATCTGGAACCGGCCGACGCGCTGGGTCCCCTGCCGCGCAAGCGCCTGGACTTCGAGGCCAAGGCCTTTGCCGCCGGCCAGCGCCCGGAGAAGCTCGGCTTGCAGCCCTGGCAGACTACCGAGGTCTGGCAGCGCTTGAAGGCCGCCCTGCGCGAATACCGCCATTTGCAAGCGGCCAAGCAGGATACGGCGCCGGTGGAGCAGGCGATCATCTTCTATGCCGGCTGGCTGGGCCACTACGTGGGCGACGGCTCACAGCCGCTGCACACCACCATTCAATACAACGGCTGGACCGGGCCCAATCCCAATAGCTACACCACCGAGCACAAGATTCACTGGCAGTTCGAGGGGCCGTTCGTCGGCGCCAATCTGCACGACGCCGAGGTGAAGGCCAAGATGACTGCTCCCAAAGCCATCGACGGCGACCTCTTCGACAGCTACGTGGCCTACCTGCGACACACGAACACATTTGTTGAAAAGGTCTATCAGTTGGACAAGGTGGGCGGATTTGTGGGCGCAGGATCGGCCGAGTCGCGCGATTTCACCGCCGAGCGCCTGGCCGCCGGGGCCAGCATGTTGCGCGACATGATCTATACCGCCTGGATCGAAAGCGGCAAACCGGTCAACGATCCCTACGCGGGCAAGTGAACGACAGTGGACAGTGATGAGTGGTCAGTGGTCAGAAGGTAATTTTTCCTGACCCCTGACCCCTGACCCTTGTTTTTCAGTCTGCCGCTTCGGCTGCGGCCACTGCCGGCACGTAGCGCAGCAGCGGGGTCAGCGCGGCGGTAATCAGCGCCACGGTAGGAATCGCGATCAGCAGCCATGCGCCCAAGGCCAACCCGGCCATGCGGCCCATCTGTGTAACCAGAGCCAGCGGGGAGCTGTGCAGCAGCGCCACTGCGCTCACCTGTATGCGCGGGCCGGAGGTGAACAGCCATCCGCCCAGGCGCACAAAGGGCACGATCAGCGCCACCTGAAAGGGCATGGCGGCGTAGTTGGCGGCCTGAATGGCGGGCAGATTGAGGCGCATCGCCAGAGCCAGCCCGGCGCACAGCACGGTAGGAATCCCCACCACCGGAATGCAGCCGATAGAGAAGCCCAGCGCCAGCGTCAGGGCCAACCGGCGCGGCGTAATGCCCTGCCGCAGCCAGAGGCCGGCTTTCTGCTGGAGCGAATTGAGGGCTCTGCTCATCATCTCGACTTTAGGTCAACCTCGGGTGGAATCCGGTAATTCCACGGTTAAACTTCAGTGAATGGATCAAATTGGGAACGGCCGCCGCCAGCACTTCGCGATGCTCCTCATGCAGATTTGTCGCACCGACTGAAGCACCGTTGCGCGGCTTCTTCTCTTGGGATTAGACCCCGCCTCGCCAAGGAAGTTGCAGAAATTGCCGCATCGAGGGATAGGATCAGGCGCCGGGTTCGGAGAAGCGCATCAATCCACGTTTACGCATTTCGGTGAGCACCCGTTCCACCTTCCAATCGAGCGCGTCCGAGCCGTCCAAAACCAGATCGGCGCGGACCGCCGAGGGGCGCACAAAGGCCAGGCTCGAGGGCCGAACGGTGGAGTCGTACTGCGCGCGCACCGACTCAGGCGTTCTGCCGCGCTGCTCCACATCGCGCTTGAGGCGGCGCGCAAAGCACAGCTCGTCCGGCGTATCGACGTAGACGCGATAGTGGTAAAGCGGCAGCAGCTCCACAAAGTACAGGGCGAAGATCCCCTCCACCAGCAGGCAACGTCCGGGATGCACCGGCTCGGTGACGCCCAGAACGCGGGTGTGGGTGGCGAAATCGTAGACCGGACGCTCGATGCCGTGGCCGGCGGCCAGTTCGGTGAGCTGCGCGATTAGCAGCGGACTCTCGATCAGCGCCGGATCGTCGAAGTTCTGCCGGCAGCGCTCGGCCGGGGGCAGATGGGTCAGATCGCGGTAGTAGTTGTCGAAATGAAAGTGAATTCCGCCTAGCGTCCGTGCCAGCTCCGCCGCCAACGTCGTTTTGCCCGACCCCGAGCAGCCGGCAATGGCTAAGACAACCGGGGGAAAAGGGAGTGCCTGCGGCACGGCAGACGCCTTCGGCTGGTCCGCGCCAGAAAAAAGGCGCGGGAGCTGGCTTGATTGCTCGTGTGACGCGGCAGTGGATTCTTGCTCTTTAGACACAATCCCCTCCAGATGGGGCCGAAGGCGTCTGCCGCACCGCAGGTGCCCGCATTCTGGCGGCGATGGCCGGAACGACGCGCTGCAGCAACCCAGCCAGCCGAAGCTCGACCTGCTTGCCGGCGGCGAAGACCTCTTCGTGGCTCAATTGGCTCTCGCCCAACCCGGCGGCCAGGTTGGTGACGCAACTGATGCCCAGCACCTCCATGCCCATATGCCGCGCGGCGATGGTCTCGGGAACCGTGGACATGCCCACCAGCGTGGCCCCCAGAGTGCGGAAGGCGCGAATCTCGGCGGGCGTCTCGAAACACGGCCCGCTGACCGCCAGATATACCCCTTCGCTGAGCGCAAACCCTTCTTGCTCCGCGGCTTGCTGGGCCAGCGCGCGCAGATCGCGGGAGTAGGCCTCGGTCATATCGAAGAAGCGCAGTCCGGCTCCGGGACGCACCGCGTAGCGCGGCTCATTGGGCCCAACCAGCGGATTCCAGCCCATGCCGTTGATGTGATCGGCAAGGAGCACCAGTTGGCCCACCTGGTAGCCCTGCTGAATGCCGCCGGCGGCGTTGGTCAGCACCACCGTCTCGATGCCCAGCGCGCCCAATACGCGCAGCGGAAAGACCACCTGCTGCGGCGTGTAGCCCTCGTAAAAGTGCACCCGGCCCTGCATGACCACCACGGGAACGCCGTTCATCAGACCGGCCACGATGCGCCCGGAGTGGCCCACCACGGTCGATTGCGGGAAGTGGGGAATCTCGGCGTAGGGAATCAGGACGGGGTCGGTGACAGCCTCGGCGACAGCGCCCAGTCCCGAGCCCAGCACGATGCCGATGCGCGCCGGCAGCGCGCCCAGCTTGCCGCGCAAAAAGGCGGCAGCCTCGGCCGTCTGGTCGAACGATGAAGAACTCATATTCAATACTTTATCGGAACCAGCGGGAGATGTGGGCCACCCTTCTTGACAAACCCTCCGTCCATATCGATGGGCACCTACAATTCCAGGGATGGGGACCTGGACGACGCGCCATACTTATATCACTTCACCTTTTGAAACTATCTTTGCAGAGGGCTGAGATTTGATGCACCCAGTTCGCCATAGGGTCCTTCTCCATTGGATTCTTTACCGCGTCATCAACCGTCGCCTCACCATGCACATATCCGCCATTGTCATAAGTAACGAAATACCTTGAGGCATGCAGCACGACTACGCCGCCGTCGGTCAAGACAGTGTTATAGCTATTTCCTGCGTTCGCCATGAGTTCTGAAAAAGCCGTCGTGAAGTCGCGGTGAATTGCCGCAAATCTGTCAGCGCTGATCACTTTGGTTTCCCACTTCATAGGCAGAAGCTTAGCGGCATCGTGAGGACTCGCCGGAAGACCACTGGTTTTTTCAATTTCGTACAGAGAATCGTAGACGGTTTTTGCGAGGGTACCCCGCAACAGTTCAAATTTTCCGCTTTCAGTCGCCACCAGCATGATTTTCAAATTGGCGTCGAGTATTACCGAAATCGCTATCAGCGGCTTTGTCGGCTCGGGCGGCGTGGCCTGCTTCAACGCCTCTTGGGCATACCAATAGCTCACATTACCCACTACGCAGTCGGTGCACCGAGGGTGAGCAACACCACCGCTTCCTTGTGACCAAAGCCAAGACGCCGGAACCATCAAAAGAGCTATCGCAAGTCGCATGGCTAGAACCTCTACTTAGAAACTTTGAATTAATGCGTAAGTACCGGCTGGCGGCCTCGATCTCATGCCCCAGGTCTTATCAAGATGAGGGTGCCCCTCGCACCATCGTCATAGGCTGGTCAAAGGTGAGCCACCCGCCTGGCCGAACTTACTTCTGCTCTTTCTGGTCGTCTTGATGGCTAAATCCCACCCCACGAGAGCCATCGCATCCGCCTGTTAGGAGTTCCGACAAACGACTTGCAGTCTCAACATCCTTGTCTCTGAGAAAAATCACATCATTGATTACAAATTTCCCTGCTTCCGGCATTACGACGACTGCAACCCGCCAATTCCACGGCTTCTCTGGTGGCCCTTCTGTCAGGCTCACGTAAACGCGAAAAGAACCATCCTCCTCCGCTTCCGCCTTCTCAATCCGAAAAGCTTGTGGTTGGCCTCGGTCGTCGAAACCCGAAAAAAGTCCGAATTCCGTCCACGTTGACGGTGCCTTTTCGTCATTCTTCGGGTGCAGGCGAAACCAATCATCACGACAGGCACGTGTTTGGTTAATTCCATGAATCAATGAGTTGCTGAGGTAAGGGGATAGTACCTTCATCCTCTTCGGCGTCGGAATGCCCCCGATCCGTTGAGATACCAGTTGTCGATAGAGCTCCCGAACAGGGGTTTCGGCCTGGATCGGCAACTCAACTCGGCGGGGCTTTTGCGGGACTTGGCCATAGCCTAGTAATGTGACCAAGAGGAAGACGGGTACGTAACGAAGGATAGTCATTTACTTCTCATTCCTCTCACGGATTTGGCACGATGATGACGGCGGGTGGCTCCGATCTCATGGCGCAGATTGTATCAAGATGATGGTGCCCCCAATCCTTTGCTCTTGGGGACCAGGATAGGACAGAAATCTGCACACAGACAAAAAACGGCCCCCATCGATGATGGGGGCCAAGTTGCCTTGGTTCTCTCGTTGTACGAGAGGTGGTGGGCAGCGGACTACTTGATCGCTGCCAAACTGTTTTCCATCAACCGGATCTGGACGCTGCCAGTTCTGATCGGCTTGGCCTCGTCCTGCCCGGCGGCAGGGGTGTTGCCCAGGCCGACCGAGTGCAGGCGGTAGACGGGAATGGCGTGTTCGGCCACCAGATAGCGCTTGACGGTCTCGGCCAGGCGCTCGGAGTTCTGCAAGCCCAGGCTGCCGGCGCCGGGAGCGCGGGCAACGATTTCGACAATGTAGCCCTGGCGGCCGGTGAGGCTGGCGGCCAGATCGTCGAGCTGCTTGCGTGCCTCGGCGGAGAGGATGCCCTGGCTGCCGTGAAAGGCGATCTCGGCAGCGCTGACCTGGCGGTACTGGTCGAGTCCGCCGACAGTTGCGCCAAGCTGATCGACGCGGCCCGCGGCGTTCTGAGCGGTAGCGCCGGCCTTACCGGCCTGATCGCCGGCTGCGGCCGCGGCCTGGCTGGCGGCGTCGGCGGTGGACTGCGCCTGGTGGATGCCGGCCTGGGCGCGGCCGTCCACATCCTTGATCTCGCTGGCGTTGTTGGCGTTGACCTGATCGAGTTCGCTGAGCCGGTCCTTGAGGGGATCGACGCGCTTGTCCACCCAGTTTTTGCGGGCAAAGGGATTGACGCGGCCCCAGAAGCCCTCGCGGGCGGCTGGCTGTGCAGCCGTCTGCGCCGCGGGCTGCGCTGCGCTGCCTTGCTGGGCCAGCGCGGGAATTGAGAGTGCCAGCAAAAGAGTGCTGGAAAAAAGGATGCGAGTTAGCGACGCGCTTTTCATGGTCGTACTTTCTCCGCCACCTGACTCTGCGGTCTGGCTCCGCGAACGGGCTGCGGGGGGAGCGGTCTTGTCTGCTCGCCCTCTAGAAGTGCAAAGTGCGTGCCAAACGGTTTGTGTTGCCGGAAATAATCGATAAGGCGTTTATTATGTTTTATTTGGAATAAACTGGCGACGGCATGGCAGGCATTTCCGGCAGGTTAAAAGAAGATGGGAGAGTGTAATTTTTACCGGGATGGGCATTTTCTACGCGGTAAAGATGCGCGGTGGGGAGGAGCATTCCTTTCCGCTTGGGGGTATAGAGCTGCATCTTGCCCGAAATGGTACTTTTCCACAGTACCCGGACAAGAATCCGCCGTGCACTGTAGAGCATTTCACCCCAGGATGGTGGGGAGGACCGAATTCATCGGCGCGGGTCGCGACGGACAAACGGCCAGAGGAAAAAAGATGGAGCGCAGGCTTTCGCTATTTCGTCTCGACGTGCACGATGCGGATCTCCGGGTAGGCGCCGTCCCAGGTGGTGGCGACGGTGTCGAAGATGAGGCGGAACTCCTGCGCGGCGCTTGGTTTGAGGGGCGCGGCGGAGACCGGCTCCAGATCCACATAGGGCTCTCTCATGCGGATGAAGCGCAGCGGCTGGGTCTCGTTTTGCACGACTTCGTGGGCGTAGTTGCGGAAGAGCACCTGCACAGTGATCGCGGTGACGATGCGGCTGCCCTGATTGGCGATGTGGCCGTCCAGATACGTGACCTTGCCACCGGCCAGATTGGCCGACTCGCTCATGGCCAGACCGGTAATCGGCAGACTGACGGCGTAGGGGTCGGGCGCGGCGGAGATGGGTGTGACCTTGACCCCGCCCTTGCCGTGCTCCGTCCAAAAAAAGAGGATGGCGGCCATCGCGAGCACAACGGTGGCGGCAATCGCCAATGGCAGCCAGTTGCGTTCGCCAGCGGCGGCGGAAGAGCCGAGTTCCGGTGCAGTGTTCACCAGCGAATTTTACACCGTTACCGAAGGAAACCCGCTGCCAATCGCGTTTTAGTTCATAGGAGAAGTTTTTCTCTTGCCGGTCGATAGGCAAGGCAGCGACACGTACGATGTGCCTCCCGGCAGTTCACAGAGGATTCACAACCGGCGCGCAACTCCAGGGAATAGACGGCGTCTAAGCAGTCAGAAATCTCTGGAACCTGAATCAATTGGAAGACGTAACACTTTGCTGAAAGGCAGGCCAACGATGCACCCCTCCCCTCTCACCGCATCTACATCTCTGCCCCGTTCCGCAGTGGGTCTGTCCGCATCCCGGCAGGCGGAAAACCTCGTCTACCAGGCGGTCACCGTGGCCGCCATGTTTCTGCTGCTGGTCAGCATCTGGGTATTTTGAAAGCAACCGAACCGCGGGGCCGCAATCACGCCGCTGCGCCGCGGTCGTGTGTCTGGATGGGGTCAGCCGCGAGCGATTGCGGCGCGCCGAAGAGCGAGCACGTTCAGGATCACAGTTGCGAAGATCACCACAATCCAGGCCACAATCGGCGCGCCCACCCATTGGGAGAAACCTCCCTGCGGATGGCGCGCGGAAGAGATAATAAGCCACTGCACGGTGGCGAAGAGGCAGACCATCTCCATGCGCATCCAGGCGAGAAGATTCAGCGTAATCGCCTGTAGCCGCCCGCGATTTTCGTCCGTAACCTGTACCGGATAATTGAAGAGTTCCGGATGGCGGGCGATGAAGCTCATCAAGACGAAGACCCCCAGCGCAATGGCTGGAAAGAGCGGCAGCATCAGCGATGCAGGCGAACCCCAGCCGTTGGGGTTACCAGCCGAATCGAAGTGGACGGGGATGCGGTCCGGCAGCCGGTGCGGCCCGACAAGGGCGTCGATGGTAATCCAGATCTGATAGATAAAAGCAACAAGAGCAATAAAACGACGGCTTTCGAACATGTTCTCCCTCGCGGGATGATTGTACAGCAGAGCCGCGGGGAAGCAGGGCAGCCGCCTACCGCGAGTCTTGCGTTTCATGCGAGAGATTCTTCAGCCGCGCCAGCGGCGTCCGCCGCACCGCAGGTACTCAGCCGAAGCGGGCGCGTTTCACGCCGGTCTGGCGGAAGTCCTTGCCGGTCATTTCGATGCGGATGCACATTTCGGCCAGGCGGCTCAACATGCGGTCGCCGATGCGGTCGCCCAGAGTGGGCTCGCGGGCGGCGCGTTCGGCCTCGGTCTTGGCCCCGCCGCCTGCCGACTGATCCAAATAGTTGGTGGTGATGATGGTGGTCAGCTTGTCGTTGTAACGGGAGTTGAGGATCAGCGCCACCGTGTCCCAGACCCACTCATTGGGCTTTTGCGCGCCCAGATCGTCCAGCACCAGCACTTCCGCGTTGAAGACCGGTTTCAGCAGTTCGAGTTCGGTGGTGTGGACCTGCGGGTTGTAGCTGTTCTGGATGTTTTTGAGCAGCTCGCGGTAGTCGCAAAAGAGGCCGCGAACGCCGCGCTCGCGCACCAGCCGCTGCAAGACCCCCACCGCCAGATGGGTTTTGCCCACCCCAATCGATCCGGTAAAGAGCAGACCTTTGCCGCCCGTGTCTACCGGGTAGGAATCGACGAATTTGCGGGCAGTCAGGAGCCCTTCGCCCAGCGAGCGGTGCGCGCCGTGATAGATCTCGTAGGCGTCGAGCGAGCAGTCGCGGTAACGGTCGGGAATGTGCGCGGCAGCCACGCGCCGTCCCTCGCGGGCCAACTCCTGACACTCGCAGGGGCGCGAGACCCACAGTCCCGCGTCGTTCATCACCCGGACCAGACCTACACCATCGCAAATCGTGCAAACACTCATCGCTTTCCAGAGTAGCGCATGAAGGCAGGGGTTAGGGGCTAGGGATTAGGGGTTAGTAATCAGTTGCCAGCGATCCGCGGTCTGCTGCGTTGGCCAGCCTGCGGGGCGATTGCCTACAATCGAAGGCGGTGCGGTGAAGTTTTCGGCCTTTGCATCGGGAAGATCGAGCCTGAAGGGGAGCGGCGTGAAAAGAGACCTGAAGAATCTGCTGTGTTGTCTGGTGGTTGCGGTGTGCGGCCTGGGCGCTGGGATGGGATTGCGGGCGCAGACGGCTGTTCCTGCGAATGCACCGGAAGTAAAAGCACCCACGGCGCCGCCGCCCTGCGCGCCCGTCGCTCCGGTTAAGAATGATTATTGGCAGAAGCACGACGACCAGGTGCTGCACGATTTCGGCTGGCTGGCGAAGTTCAAGGAGGCGGATTTGGCATTGGCAGCGCCGGCGGCGGGCGAAAACCGCGTGGTCTTCATGGGCGACTCGATCACCGAGGGCTGGCATTTTACCGGCGCGGAGGGATGGTTCAACGGCAAGCCCTACGTGAATCGCGGCATCAGCGGGCAGACCTCGCCGCAGATGCTGGTGCGCTTTCGCCAGGACGTGATCGCATTGCAGCCCAAGGTGGTGGTGATCCTGGCCGGCACCAACGATATCGCCGGCAATACCGGCCCCATGACCCTGGAGCAGACCGAAGACAACCTGGCCTCGATGGCCGAACTGGCCGCCGCCCACCACATCCGCGTGGTGCTCTGCTCGGTGCTGCCCGCCTTCGACTTCCCCTGGAAGCCGGGTCTCGATCCTGCGCCAAAGATTCTCCAGATCAACGCCTGGATCAAGAACTACGCGGCGCAGAAGGGCTTCGTCTTCGTAGACTTCCATACCGCCATGAAAGACGGCCGCGACGGCCTGCCCGCCACGTTGAGCCACGACGGCGTACACCCCCTGCCCGCCGGCTACGCGGTGATGACTCCGCTGGTCGAGGCGGGAATCGCTCAAGCGCTGGCGAGATAGCGGTGCGAGCGGGGTTGGCGGAGTTAGCGGGGTTGGCGGAGTTAGCGGGGTTGGCGGAGTTAGCGGGGTTAGCCCGATAGCAAGTCAGCAAGTGAGCGAATCAGCATGTGACCGAATCGAAGGAACAGCTATGAAAAGGGCTGTAAAGAAACTGGAGATGTGAATGAGTTTGCGGGAGATGACCACCTGGCTCTTTGGCCTGGGATTGATGGGCAATGCACTGCTCTTTGTGCCGCAAGCCGCTGCGGTGTGGCGCAAGAAGACCGACCAGGGCGTCTCGCTGGTCACCTTCGGCGGCTTCTGCCTGTTGCAGATCGTCAGCGTGATTCACGGCCTCTACGAACACGATGTGGCCATGGTGCTGGGCATGGGCGCCAGCTTTCTGACCTGCGGCGCGGTCACCGCACTGACCATCTTCTTCCGTGTGAAAAGGCTGCGGGCAATCTGAGGCCGAATAGAGTATGAAAAAGGCCCCGGCTGCTCACCGGGGCCTTTTCACTGTTCTGCGGATCTTATCCCAGAAACATCCCGGCAATCGAGGCGGAGATCAGGTTGGCCATGGTGCCGGCGAGCATGGCGCGGACGCCTAATTTGGCCAGATCGTTGCGGCGTTCGGGAACCAATGCGCCGATCCCGCCGATCTGCATGCCGATGGAGCCGAGGTTGGCGAATCCGCATAGAGCAAATGTAGCGATGGTAAAAGACCGCGGAGCCAGAACCGCCTTTTGCGCGCCCAGCGCGATGTAGGCGATGAACTCGTTCAGCGCCATGCGCGTGCCCAGCAGGTTGCCGATGGCGCCGCAATCGTGCCACGGCACTCCGATCAGCCAGGCCACGGGAGCAAAGACAAAGCCCAGAATCTGTCCCAGCGAGCCGGGAACCCAGTGCATGTAGGCCAGCGAGTGTGTCCAGCCCAACATGCTGTCCAGCAGGGCCACCAGGGCCAGGAAGCTGATCAGCATGATGCCCACGTTCATGGCCAGCTTGCCGCCGTCGATGGTGCCGCGGGCGATGGCCCCGATCAGGTTCTCTTCCTTGTGCTGTTCGTCCTTGGGGATGACCACGCGGCCCTCGGTGGCGGGCGTTTCGGTCTCGGGAACCAGCATCTTGGCCATCAGAATGGTGCCCGGCGAGGTCATGATGACCGCGGCCAGCAGGTGCTTGGCCTCCACGCCCTGGGCAATGTACATGGCCATGATGCCGCCGGAGACGTGCGCCATGCCGCTGGTCATGATGGTCATCAATTCGCT
>Ga0181529_10003843_pt1 | contig 16751 bp, 13 predicted proteins | sample PEATcosm2014_Bin_36_FD_119763 | JGI IMG/M metagenome (GOLD analysis project Ga0181529, IMG submission 119763) | Peatland microbial communities from MTU Mesocosm Facility, Houghton, MI, USA - PEATcosm2014_Bin10_30_metaG | ecosystem: Environmental > Terrestrial > Soil > Wetlands > Peat | place...
ACCTGGTAGTAGAGGGGGATGAAGATGACCGCCGCGAACATGCACGACGAGACCATGAAGACGGCGACGTTGGTGGCGGCCAGGGTCCGGGTGGAGAAGAGGTCGAGCGGGATGATCGGTTGGCGGACGCGGGACTCGTTGACGACGAAGGCCGCCATGATCGCCAGCCCGGCGAGGATCAGTCCGCCCACCTGCCAGGCGGTCCAGCCGTAGAGGTTGCCGGACGCGTCGGTCAGCCCCTTGAAGGTGAGGCCGATGAGGATGGGCACGACCCCGACCGTGAAGATGGCGATGCCGGAGAAGTCGAGGTCGCGCAGCCGGGCCGCGGTGGTCTTGAGGTTGGGGAGCCGTGTGGAGATGGCGTAGAGGGCCACGATCCCGACCGGCAGGTTGACGTAGAAGATCCAGTGCCAGCTGATGTCGTCGGTGATGACCCCGCCGAGGAAGGGGCCGACGATGAAGCTGAGGCCAAAGACGGCGCCGAACAGCCCCTGGTACCGGCCCCGCTCGCGGGGGGTGAAGAGGTCGCCGATCACGGCCAGGGCGATCGGGAAGAGCGCCCCGGCCCCGCATCCCTGCAGGCCCCGGAAGACGATCAGCTCGCCCATGCTCTGGGAGAGCCCGGAGAGAGCCGACCCGGTCAGGAAGATGACGATGCCCACGATCAGCATCCGCTGCCTTCCGAACACGTCGCCCAACTTGCCGTAGATGGGAACCGTGATCGTGCTGGTGAGCAGGTAGGCGGTGACCACCCAGGTGTAGAGGTCGCTGCCCCTGAGGTCGCTGACGATCCGGGGCAGGGCGACGCCGACGATGGTCTGGTCGAGGGCGCCCAGGAAGAGGCCGAGGAGGACCGCCACCATGACGATCAGCTTCTCCCGGGTGGGCAGGTCGAGAGCGGGGTGCTCGGTCGGGTCGGGGCTGGTCGCGCTCACGCGGTCAGACACGGCAGGACTCCTGGGTGTGGGCTCCGCGCTTAAGTTTGCACCCTGGGGGCCGTGGCGCCGCGCGCCCGGGCTCCCCCGACATGCCCGGGTGGGGCGGGTACACTGCGCCGATGAGGTCGCCCATCTCGAAGGCGCCGCGAAACGGCGACGCGGCGGCCCGGGAGACGATCCGCGCCGCCGGGCTCCGGGCCACCCCCCAGCGCCTCGCCATCCTCTCCGTCGTCGCACGGGCCGGTGGCGCCCACCTGAGCGCCGAGGACGTCTGGCTGAGGCTCCGGGAGGAGAGCGGCGAGATGGACCGCTCCACCGTGTACCGAGTGCTGGCCGATCTCACCGAGGCCGGGCTGCTGGAGCAGGTGCGGCTCGGAGACGGAGTCTCCCGCTTCGAGATCCAGGACGTCGCCCACCACCACGCCGTCTGCACGCGCTGCGGTGCCACCGAAGATGTGAGCATTCGGGCCGTCCGCGCCCTCGCCTCCGGTCTGCGCCGTGAGACGGGGTTCGTGCTCGGCCATCACCCCCTCCTCCTCCCCGGACTCTGCCGCGCCTGCGCGATCTCACGAGATTGAACCGACCCGTTTATCGGTGCGGCGGTTCTGTGACCTCCTTGTCGCAGGCGCAAAACGGGGACCGGCCTATCGTGATGCGGTAACTGTGGCGTCCAGCCCCGGGCTGGGGCTGGTCATCCGGAGTCACCGACGTGCAGATAGCTGGGAACGGTCAGAGCCTCTCTCGCTCGTCGCCATTCGACCGGTGGCGCCGGAGCCGGCCGGTCGACACCCCGCCCGTGGATCCGAGCGAGCCGGGCGCCCCGGCGGCCCGCATCCCGCCGGCCCCGCGCTGGGTCCCGAACCTCACCGTCATGACGAGCGACGAGATCGAGCGCCACCTCACCGGTCTCTTCGGCCGCCGGGGGTACACGGTGTGGCCGGTGCCGAGCCGTGGCGAGGTGGCCTCTGTCCTCCTCATCTGCAGGGGTCAGCAGGGGGTGGTGGTCCAGGTCAGGCGCTGGAACGCGGCCCTCGGGCCGGAGGTCATCCGCGCCATCGTCGCCGCGGTCGAGTTCCACACCGGCACCCTCGGCCGGCTCGGCTGCTCGCAGGTCGGTGGCATGGTGGTCAGCACCTCGACGTTCAACGACGAGGCCAGCGCCCTGGCCGCCGCGTCCGGCGTCCTCCTCTGGGACCGCCCGGAGCTGGAGGCCCAGATCCAGGCCGACCTGGCTCGGCCGAGCGGCGCCGATTCGCAGGGCGGTCGAGGCTGACCCCTCGCGGGCCGGTGTGGTGTCCCGACTGAGGGGAGCCGCGCCGCCGAGGACGCTTACCCTCCGGCTCCGATCCGGCCCGCCGACGGCTCCGTCATCGCCTCCGGGTCGAGCAGCTCGTCCAGCTCCCCCTCGGTGAGGGAGGTCTGCTCGCGAGCGACCTCGCGCACCGTGCGGCCGCTGGCGAACGCCTCCTTGGCGATGCGGGCGGCGCTGTCGTAGCCGATCCGGGGAGCCAGCCCGGTGCAGGTCATGAGGCCCCGCTCCACCAGGCGGGGGCCGTTCCCGGTCGACGTGATGCCGTCCACCGCCTGGGCGGCGAAGTTGGCGGCCGCGGCGGCCAGGATGGCGATCGACTCCAGGAGATCGTAGGCGGCCACCGGCATCATCACGTTGAGCTCGAGCAGGGAGCCGGCCGCGCCTGCGAAGGCGATGGTGGCGTCGTTGCCCACCACCTGCGCGGCCACCATGGTGAGCGACTCGGCGATGACCGGGTTGACCTTTCCCGGCATGATCGACGACCCGGGCTGCACCTCTGGAAGGGCGATCTCGGCGATCCCGGCCCGGGGGCCGCAGGCGAGCAGGCGGATGTCGGCGGCGATCGTGTAGAGGGAGACGGCGACGCTGCGCAGTGCGCCGTGGGCGGCGACCACGCCGTCCAGGGTTCCCTGGGCCTGGAAATGGTTGTCGGACTCCCGGAAGGGGAGGCCACAGCTCGCCGCGAGCCCGGCGATGACCCGGCCGGCGAACTCGGGATGGGAGTTGACCCCGGTGCCGACCGCGGTCCCCCCCAGGGCGAGCTCGCAGAGCTCGCCGAGCGCCTGGCGGCATCGCCGCCGGGCCCGCTCCACCTGTCCCGCCCAACCGAGGAACTCCTGACCCAGCCGGATCGGGGTGGCGTCCTGGAGGTGGGTGCGGCCGGTCTTGACGATCGGCCAGAGCTCCCGGCTCTTGGCATGGAGCGAGGCCTCCAGGACCTCGAGGGCGGGGAGGAGGTCGCGCGACAGTGTCACCGCTCCGGAGACATGGATCGCGGTGGGGATGACGTCGTTGGACGACTGACAGAGGTTGACGTGGTCGTTGGGGTGGACCGGGGTGCGGGTTCCCAGGGTGCCTCCGAGCAGCTCGATCGCTCGGTTGCCGATCACCTCGTTGGCATTCATGTTGGTGGAGGTGCCGCTGCCGGTCTGGAAGACGTCGACCACGAACTGGTCGTCGAACCTGCCGTTCGACACCTCCTCCGCGGCCTGCGCGATCGCCCTGCTCCGGTCGCCGTCGAGCAGCCCCAGCTCGGTGTTGACGAGCGCGGCCTGACGCTTGATCAGACCGAGAGCCCTGATGAAGTCGCGGGGGAGGCGCAGTGGGCTGATCGGGAAGTTGAGCTTGGCCCGCATCGTGCTGGCGCCGTAGTAGGCGCCGGCCGGAACCTCCAGCTCACCCATCGAGTCGCGCTCGCGGCGGGAGGCGGGGGGGCTGCTCCCGGCCATCAGCGCCGCTCGCCCTTGGGGATGCTCATCTCGAACTCCGCTCCCTTTCCCAGCTCCGATCGAGCGCACACGCTACCGCCGTGGCGCTCTGCCACGGTCTTGACAATGTAGAGGCCGAGGCCGCTGCCCGGGACCTTGCGGTGGCGCTCCGCCACCGAGCGGTAGTACTTCTCGAAGAGCCGGTCAGCTTCCTCCGGGGCGAAGCCCGGCCCCTGGTCGCGAACGGCGACATGGATCTTGTCGTCCTGCTCCCAGCCCCGGATCGCGATGGTCGAGCCGTCGGGCGCGTGCTTGACGGCGTTACCCAGGATGTTGGTCAGGGCGAGCATCAGCCGCCGGCGGTCGCCCCGGAAGGTGACCTCCGGCGCCACGTCCTGGGTCACCGTGCAGTCCCGCAGCTTGGCCTCCATCATCACCGTCTCGATGGCCCCGGCGACCAGGTCGGTGAGGCCGATCGGCTCCATGGTCAGCTTGTCCTCGGGGTCCTCCAACCGCGAGAGCTCGGCGAGCGCGTTCACCATCCGCACCATCATCTCGGTGCTCGCCGTGATCCCGTCGATGGCCACCGTCGCCGTGTCCGGCATCTGCCCGAGCATCCCGGTCGCGAGCAGCTGGCCGTAGCTGTTGAGGATGGTGAGCGGCCGGCGCAGCTCGTGCATGGTGATGGAGAGCGAGGTGCCTCGAGCACTGCTCGCCGTGGTCAGCGCCGAGATCTGCTGGGAGAGCCGCCGGGCCACGGTCACGCTCAGCCGGGTGGCGATGATGGCCAGGTCCTCGGCGGCGTCCAGGGCGAGGGAGAGCTGCGATTCCGCGTCGAGTCCCACCTCGATCGCCGCCTTGGCCGTGGCCGGCCGGAGCGCGGCAAGGTGGAGGAGAGCCCTCTCCAGGTGCTGGTCCAGCTCGTACGCCCTGTCGAAGTCCACCTCGTAGAAGGCCATCAACGGCCCCAGGTCGTCCGCGGAGAGGGCGACCAGGGCGGCGCTCAGGAACTGGCGCGGGCCCCGGGTGCCACCACCGCTCCGCGGCTCGGGCGCGCTCCCCTGGAGCTGAGCCCAGATCTCGGCAACGCGCTCGGAGTGGGCGGCGAGGAAGTCGGCGAGCTGGCCGGTCATTGCCTCGCCGAGTGTACACGCGCTCGGAGCCGATGGCTGTGACGGCGAGGGTGAGGGATTTAGGGCTTCCAGCCGGCCGGAGTCTGCAGTCCGGCAACCGCGGTGGGCCTGTTGGATGCTCCGCTTGCTCCCGGACTGCCCTTCCTTTACTCCCGCGCCGGCTCGTAAAAGACCATCTGATTGGCCTGGAAGTGGAGGTCGATCTTGGTGGTCGGTCCGTTCCGGTTCTTCTCCACCAGCAGCTCGGTCACCGACTTGTCAATGTCGTCCTTGTGCATTCCCGGACGGTAGAGGAACAGCACAACGTCCGCATCCTGCTCAATGCTTCCCGAGTCGCGAAGGTCGCTCAGCTGTGGCTTGCGGTTCTCACGGCGCTCCGACTCGCGGGAGAGCTGGGAGAGGGCGAGGACAGGGACGTTGAGCTCCTTGGCGATCGTCTTGAGCCCGCTCGAGATCTCCGACACCTCCTGGACGCGCGAGTCCTGGCGACCGCCCCGCATCAGCTGGAGGTAGTCGACCACCACCAGGTCGACCTTCTGCTGGGCCCTCATCCGCCGGGCCCGGGCGCGCAGCTCGCTGATCGGGAGCGCCGGGGTGTCGTCGATCCAGATGTTGGCCTGAGAGAGCCGGTCCATGGCGCCCGCGATCCGCTCGAAGGCGTGCGCGTCCGCCTGGCCGGTGCTGATCAGGTAGGCGTCGACCTTGGCCTCGCTGCAGATGAGCCGCTGCACCAGCGCCTGCTTGCTCATCTCCAGGGAGAAGATCACCACCCGCCGCTCGGCGAGCACCGCCGCGTTGCGGGCGATGTTGAGGGCGAACGACGTCTTTCCGACCGACGGCCTGGCCGCCAGGATGATCAGCTCGCCGGGCTGAAGGCCCTGCGTCACCGCATCCAGCCGGCTGTAGTTGGTGGGCACGCCGTGGACGATCTGCCGGCTCTGGGCCCGGCTCTCCATCAGCTCCCAGGTCTCGGTGAGCATCTGGGCGATGTGGCTGATCTCCAGGCTCCGCCGGGAGTCGGCGATGGAGAAGATCCGCCGCTCCGCGGTGTCGAGGATGTCGTCGGTTCGCTGACCGGCGTCGAAGCCGAGCTGGGCCATCTCCCCGGCCGCGGCGATGAGGCGGCGGCGCATCGAGTTGTCAACGACGATCTGGGCGTAGTGCGGCACCGACGCGGCGGTGGGCATCTTCTGGCTCAGCTCGGCCAGGTACTCGATCCCCCCACTCCGTGCCAGGCTGCCGTCCCGCTCCAGCTGCACCTTGAGGGTGAGGATGTCGACCGGCTCACCCCGGTCGGAGAGCGCCAGCGCGGCCCGGAAGATGTGGCCGTGGCGCTCCGCGTAGAAGTCGCCGGGGTCCAGGAAGTCGCGCACCGCCAGGATGGCGTCGGCGTCGATCAGCAGGCAGCCGAGCACCGCCTGCTCGGCATCGAGGTCATGGGGCAGGACGCGCCCCGACGGCGCGGCCGGCCCGAACGCCGCCGACCCCCGCAGCTCCTGCGGAGGTGTGCTCACTTCGCGGCGACGACGATCCGGAGGGTTTCGGTGACCTCGGGATGGAGCTCGATCTCCACCTCGTGGGGGCCCAGCGACTTGATCGGCGGCTCGACCGCGATCTTGCGCTTGTCGATCTCGAGGCCGGCCTCTCGCTTGAGCTGCTGAGCGATGTCGGCGTTGGTCACCGAGCCGAACAGCCGTCCCGCCTCGCCCGTCTTGGCGTAGATGGTGACGGTGAGCTTGCGCAGCCGGGCGCTCACCTCGCGGGCGTCGTGCAGGGCCTTCTCGGCGCGGCGGCGGGTCGCCTCCTCGCGCTGGCGGATCTGCTCCACCATCTTGTCGTCGGCGGGCACCGCGAGTCCCTGGGGGAGCAGGAAGTTGCGGGCAAAGCCCGGTGCGACCTCCTTCACCTCACCGGCATGTGCCGTCCCGGCGACCTCCTTGAGGAAATAGACCTTCATGCGATCGCGCCCCTTCGTGCAAGCGCCTCCTCGGCGCCATTCTTCTCTGTCTCGGTTTCGAGCTCGATGGTCCGGACGGCTCCGGCCGAGTGGTCCGGCTCGGGCCGCAGCCGGCGCCAGATCAACTTGGCCAGCCGCTCGCCCGCACGGACGTCGTCGTCGAAGCGACTCCGCCGCTCGGCGATGAGTCGCTCCTGCTCGGCGACCACCTCGGACGGGCAGACGGCGATGAAGACGCGGAGCGCGACCATGGCCACGGCGAGCGAGTCCAGCTCGCCCACCAGCGGAATCTCCTCGGGCAGGTCGACGAGGGGGCTGACCACGAGACCGAGGGCGGCGAGGATGCCCGCCTTGGGGGCGATGGGCACGCGCGGGTCGCGGACCAGGCAGTAGGCGAGCCGGATCTGCCGGGGAAGGTCGTGGAAGAGGCTCTTGAACCAGCGCAGCCGGTTGAACATGGCCGACCGATTCTACGCGCCGCCCACCCTCTCCCCGGGCGCCGCCGCCCTGGGGGATGATTGCCGCGCAGTGGACGTGGAGATTCGGCGCACGGCACCAGGCGAAGCGGAGGACTTCGTCGAGGTGATCTACGCCGCCCTCGGGCAGCGGCCCTCCCCGGACCGGTTCGCGGCGGACGTCGCCGACATCGCCGCCGTCCGCGGCTGGCACGCCCTCACCGAAGGCCGGCTGGTCGGGGTGGCAGGGCTTCTCGATCTCCGGCTGACCCTGCCGGGAGGCAGCCGGCTGCAGATCGCGGGCGTCACCGAGGTCGGAGTCCTCCCCACTCACCGCCGCCGGGGGGTGCTGACCAGGCTGATGGCGGCGCTGCTCGACGACGCCCGCGAGCGCGGGGACGCCGCCGCCGGCCTGATGGCCACCGAGGCGCCGATCTATGGCCGCTTTGGCTTTGGGGCCGCGGACCGGGTCGCCCGGGTGGAGGTCGAGACCGGAGACGCCGCTCTTCGCGAGCCACCCCATGAGGAAGGCAGGTTGGAGATTGCCGACCTCGCGACCGCCCAGGCGGAGCTCCCTGGCCTGCACGAGCGGGTCTGCGCCGTGCGCAACGGGATGGTCAGCCTCTCCCTCTTCCGGTCTCGCCGCCGGTACCGCGACGCCGCGAGCGAGGTCGGCGGCCTCGGGGCGACCCGGTTCACCCTTCACCGCGACGCTTCGGGCGCGGTCGACGGTCTGCTCGGATACCGGACCAAGCTGGACTGGACGCGGAGCACCGGTCCGCGCGGCGAGCTCCAGGTGGAGGAGCTGTGGGCCAGCACGGAGGGAGCCGAGGCATCCCTCTGGCGTTTCTGCCTGCAGCACGATCTGATGAGCCGCGTGATCGCGAACTGGCGCCCCTCGGACGAGGCGTTCGCCGTCTGTCTCGCCAATCCCCGCGCCTGGCAGCAGACCCTCAGTGACGGCCTTTGGCTGCGTCCTCTCGATCCGGGCGCGCTGCTCTCGGCCCGCCGGTACGGCCGGGAGGACGGCCTGGTCCTCGAGGTCCACGAACCCGACGGCGCGGCGCCGCGACGGTTCCGCCTGGAGGGGGGGCTGGAGGGAGCCATCTGCGTCCCATCCTCCGCCTCTCCCGACCTGAGCCTCGGTGCCGCCGCCCTCGGCTCGATCTGCCTGGGGGACACGCCGCTCGAGCGCCTCCATCGCGCCGGACATGTGGAGGAGGTCACCCCCGGCGCCGTGGCCCGGGCCACGGCGATGTTCGACTGGTCGCCGGCACCCTGGTCGGGCGCCTTCTTCTGAGGTCCGGGGCGGAGAACGCGGGCCCCCCGGTCAGGCGTGCGTCGCCTCGGACCTCGGGTTCCAGGTGGCGGCGTCAGTCGCGCAGCAGCTCGGGATGGCCCGCCACGAACCCGTGCGCCGCGATCGGGTCGTCGGCCGGGATCTCACCGTCCAGGATGGCGTCGATCAACGCCCTCTGCGCCCGGCCCAGCCACGGCCCGGGGGCGCGCCCGGCCAGGCGCATCAGCTCGTGGCCGTCGAGGGGCGGTCGCAAGCGCGAAACCTGGCTGTCGGCGTCGAGCCGGGCGGCCCGCTGCTCCAGCTCGTCGATCGCCTCCACGTCCGGATAGGCGGAGGCGCGGGTGTCGGCTCGGGCCAGGTCGAGCAGGCGCGGTCGCAGCTCTCCGACGGTGCGGATGAAGCGGCGCACCGCGCCGTCCCCCACCTCCGCCGGCCGGTACTGGATCGGCCACATATGGTGGAGGACCAGGATGCCCACCTGATCGATCTCCTCCCCGCTGAAGCGGAGCCGGGTCATCACCGACGCTGCGATCCGGGCGCCCGCGCGTGGATGGTCGTGGAAGGTGTGCCGCCCGTCCGGGGCGAGGGCGTGGGTCGGGGGCTTGCCGCAGTCGTGGAAGAGGCAGCCGAGTCGGGTCACCAGATCGGCGGGCGCAAGCTCCACGGCGCGAACGCTGTGCTCCCAGACGTCGTAGAGGTGCCATCCCCCCTGCTCCACCCCCACCATCGGGAGCAGCTCCGGGAGTGAAACCGCGAGGAGGCCGCTCCTGCGGAGGACCTCCAGCCCCTCACCCGGGTGGGGGGCGACCAGCAGGCGGCTGAGCTCGTCCCGCACCCGCTCGCCGGAGAGGATGGAGGCACGATGGGCCATGGCCCGCATCGCCTCCTCGAGACCGCCGGCCGGCCGGAAACCGAGTTGAGCGACAAATCTGGCCGCCCGGAACATCCGCAGCGGGTCCTCGGAGAAGGTGTCGGCGGGGTCCAGCGGGGTGCGGAGGATGCCGTCCCGGAGGTCGTCCAGCCCCTTGCCGGTGAGGTCCAGCACCCGGCCGTCGAGGGTCTGGGCCAGCGCGTTGATGGTGAAGTCCCGGCGCGCGATGTCGTCCGCCAGGCTCCCCGGGCGGACATCGGGTTTCCGGGACTCCGGGTCGTAGCGCTCGGCGCGTGCCTGGACGACCTCGACGATGAGGTCCCCGCCGCGGATCTGGGCGGTCGCGAAGCGCTCGAAGACGGCGGGCCGCGCCCAGCCGAGCAGCCCCGCCACCCGCTCCAGGAGGGGCACGCCGTCGGCGCCCACCACCACCACGTCGATGTCCTTGCTCTCGCGGCCGAGCAGCCGGTCCCGCACGAACCCCCCGACCAGGAAGGCCTCGATCCCCAGCTCGTCGGCGGAGAGGCGGATCACCTCCAGGAGTCGCGGGAGATCGAGCCGCGGTGGCACGGGGCGCAGACGGACCGGCATGAGGCTGGAGTGTAGAGGCGCCGGCCCGCGCCGTCCCGACCTCAGCGCACGGTGATCGACTTGCTACGGGTGATGGACGCCCCGCCCGTGTCCGTGATGGTGATTGCGACGCTGTATTTGCCCGTGTGCAGGTAGCGGTGGGTGGCGCCGGCGGCGAAGCCCGAGCCGGAGGTGGTCGCGGCCACCGGCGTCGAGGTGCCGTCGCCCCACGTGATGACGACCGTGTAGTCGGCCGCCACCCCGAGCGGGTCCCCGTCCGTGAAGAGCGCGGACAGCTTCGCCGTCGGCGCCGACCTGGCCGGGGTGACCGAGAGGGAGGTCAGCTCGAGAGGCGCCGCGACCACGTTCACGGGCGCCGAGCCGGCGATGTCGACGCCGTCGTCGGGGGTGTACGCGACCCCTCCGGTGGCGAGGGTCAGCGTCACCGATGCGGTGCCCGTCACCACCTCCTCGGGGAAGGTGTAGCCGCCGCTGTAGACGGTGACGACGCACCCTGGCTCGGCGCCGCAGATCGCCGAAGCCGTTGGGCTTCCTCCACCTATCGAGACCAGGCCCGCCTGCGTGACGCCCGTCGGCCAGGTGATCGACGCGCTCACGGAGTCGAACGGCACCGAGCCGACGTCGCCGTACCCGGCGACGGTGTCCTCGGCGGCCAGCTCGTCAAGGGTGACCTGCGCCACCGCGGCGCCGCTCGTCGGAGTTCCCTGCGTCGCGGACACGGTCTCGGTCAACATGGCGGGGACGTCCTCGAACCACTGCGCCACCTCACCGAGGGTCTGCCACGGGGCGGTGGTGCCGCTGGTCGGGTAGGTGGTGTCGGGGGGGAGCTCGACCGACGACGCGTGATTCTCCTTCGCCCACTCCAGCGTTCCCCAGAAGTCGCCGACCTTGCTGTCGACGGCGGTCTGGAACGCCAGGGGTGCACCCAGAGGCACGTTCACGTTCAACCCGGAGAGCGTCAGGTCGATCGGCCCGGACGCCCCCGTCATCGCCGCGTACATCTGCGCGTAGGTCGAGTCGAGAACCGGATCGCGGATGGAGTCGTTCTCCAGCACGCACCGGGAGCCGAGCGTGTAGCGGCAGTAGGCCATCATCTGCTCGGTGTAGGCCTCGTCGACGCTCGGCTGGGTGGTGGGGTAGTCGCTGGGGAGCACCTGGTAGGGGTTGAAGGACACTCCGATCCGCGTGTCGTGCCAATCCTTCGCGGCGGTGTCGATCTCCTCCGTCTGGCAGGTCTGGTCGAGCGCGGTGCTGTAGCCGGCTGCGATCAATGCCGTGTCGTTGGACCCGAGCGAGGTGCCGATGATGTCCGGCTCCGGGTAGAAGAGCGCACAGCGGGAGACCACGAACTCCGCGACGTCCGGGTCCGAGTCGTACTTGTCGGCGAGCTCCGCCTCCAGCTCGTTGTACAGCGTCTCGTACTCGTCCGACCAGAACGGTCCGGCCATGCCCTTGCTGCTGTTGTCGGGGTCGGTGACGGGGAACTCGCCGGTGAGTGCCAGCACCCACGGGGGCGTCGACATCCCGGTCAGGACGCGGATGCGCAGCGGGGTGCATCCGCCGGCGGCGATCGCCTGGTCGATCGGGTTGTCTGGGACGAGCGGGCTGTCGGGCCCGGTCTGGAGCTCACCCCAGGGGACGTTGATCGAGCTCGCGTCCAGGCCGGCGGCGGGGGGTGCCGTACCCCGATCGACCAGTCCGCGAATCAGCGGCTTGACACCCGGCGAGGAGGAGCAGGCGCTCGAGGTCGTCCGCACCGCACCGCTGACGGTGCCCGCCGGGATGGTGAGCCCCGCGGCGACCAGCAGCGCCGGCAGCAGCACCCCGATCAGCGAGCGCCGGGATCGCCTGGAATCGACGTGTCGAGCCCGCATTCCTAGCCCCCCTTTCCCTCTCAGGCTCCCCGCGGACGGGCCCGCGGCAGCGCCAGTGACAGCAGTGCGGTCAGCACCCAGAAACCGATGTTGAAGAAGAGGAGCACCTCCACGGCGCCGACGAAGTCCTTGGCGAGCGCCGACGAGGCCGCACCCGAGAAGGCGGCGGTGGTGGGGTTCGACGTGGTGCCGGCGACCGACGGACACCCCGGGGCGGTCTGCTGGGGGTTGCTGGAGGAGGCCTCCGCTTCGAAACAGCGGGTGAAGGTCGCGACCGCGCCGTTCACCGTCCCGGCGGAGAGGTGCGCCTCGGTAAGCTGCACCCGCAACGCCGGGGTCACGGCGGACGCCGCGGGAGCGGCGCCTCCGGTGAGGAGCCCGAAGAAGACCACGCCGACCACGGCCACGCCCATGGCTCCGCCCAGCTGCTGGAAGGTCGTCAGCACTCCGGAGGCCGAGCCGGCGTGGCGCGGCGGCACGCCCGCCAGGACGATGTTGAGCAGCGGGGCCACCACCGTGCCCATGCCGAGACCGGTGACCAGGAAGCTGGGGATGAGCTCCCACCCCGTCAGCCCCGTGCCGGCAGCGTGCAGGGTGAGCATGATGGCGCCGATCCCCACCACCATCATGGAGGAGCCCGCGGTGATGGTCCATTTGCCGAACCGCGGCGCCAGCCGGCTCGACATGATGGAGGCGACTGCCGCACCGAGGCTCCAGGGCACGGTGGTGAGCCCGGCGTTGAGGGCGCTGAAGCCGAGGCCCACCTGGACCAGCAGGCTGAAGGTGAAGAAGAACGCCGGGATGCCCGCGAGCAGGGTCATGGAGATGAGCAGGCCGATGCGAAAGGAGGGGATCCGGAAGAGCGAGAGCTGGACCAGCGGGAACGCGCTCGCCGGGAGGGAGCGCTCGTAGAGCACGAAGAGGAGGAGCACCACCGGGCTGATGGCCATGCAGACGAACGTCCAGAGCGGCCAGCCGGCCACCTGCCCCTCCACCAGGGGGTAGACCAGGAGCACCAGCCCGGCGGTGGCGATGCCCGCGCCGACGAGGTCGAGCCGGGTGGCGTTGGGCGCGCGAGACTCGGTGACAACCCGGGAGGCAGCGGCCAGCGCCACGATCCCGATGGGGAGGTTGACCAGGAAGATCCAGCGCCACGACCCACCCGTGAGGTCGTCGCGGATGATGAGACCGCCGACCAGCGGGCCGGCGATGGTGGCGATCCCGATGACCGCGCCCAGGAAGCCGAAGACGCGCGCCCGCTCGTGCGGGGGGAATGTGACCTGCACGATGCTCAGCACCTGGGGGTACATCAGCGCGGCCATCCCGCCCTGGAGGACGCGGGAGAGGTCGAGCATCAGCGCGCTCTGGGCCAGCCCGCAGAGTGCCGACGCGAGCACGAACCCACCCATGCCGAGCATGAGCAGGCGCTTGCGGCCGAAGATGTCGCCCAGACGTCCGCCGGTGATGAGGATCACCGCGTAGGCGAGCCCGTAGCCGGCGACGACGAACTGGATGTCGGCGTCGTTGGCCGCCAGGTTGGTCCGGATGGCGGGAATGGCGACGCTCACGATGGAGACGTCGAGCAGCGACATGAAGAGGGCGGTCAGCACGGTCGCGAGCGCGACCCAGCGGCGGGGATCGGGGGTCTCGTACCAGGCCTGACCGCCGGGGGCTGCCGCCGGCGCCTCGAGTTCGAGGGCCGTCGACTCGGCAAGCTCGCTCATGCTCCTCCTCGGGATCTGGGTGCGTGACTCGCGCGCCGCGGGGTGGGTCGATGAGCGCTGAGACCGCTGAGCCGGCTAATCATTAGCTGACGCTAAGTGGCTTCGCCCCTCCCCGTCAAGTGCCCGCTTCGACCCCTGGCAGTCGTCTTCCCCTGAAAGCGCTCGGTCCGGCTAGACGGACCGGCCCACGAATCCGGCGAGGCGATCGATCGCTGGGGCGTCCGCGGGCACCGGCTGCTCCATCCCGAACCCGCGGGGGTCGCGGGGGCGGTCGGCGAGGGTCAGTCGCATGTTGGCGAGGGTCTGCTCGGCGATGGCCTCGGGGAAGGCCGGGGTCTGGCCCGTGGCCCGGGCGAGGTCCCAGCCGTGGATCAGCGTCTCCGTGATGCGCATCTGGATCACGAAGTCGCCGCTCCGCTCGCCGATGGGCGTCGCGTAGCTGCCGTCCGCGAAGTCGGGGTCCGAGAAGACCTCGAGGAGCCGCTGCCCGGAGGCGCGGAAAGCCTCCTCCGGATCCTCGTCCGGGCCCGGGGCCACCCGGGCGCGAAGCTCGAGGAGACCCTGCGTGCCCTCGGGGCGCTCACCGCCGGCGAGCGCGGCGAACATCCGGTTGCCGGAGATCACGTGGTCGAGCAGCTGGCGGACGTCCCACTCGGCGCACGGGGTGGGTCCGTGCCACTGCTCGGGGCGCACGCCCTCGACGAGGAGGGTGAAGGCGTCGAGGCATCGGTCGAAGTCGGCGAGGGCGATGGCGGTAGCTGGCATGCCCTGCATGGTACGAGGGCCGAGTCCGCGCCCGGTCGGCTCGGGCTCGCACGGCCGAGGGTGAACCCGCCGGCGGTCTTCGGAGGCCTCGAGTCCTCCTCTCAGGCGCCCAGGGCGGCCGCCATCGCGCCCGGATCGCTCTCACGGTGGCGCCGGAGCATGGCTGCTCCGATCAGTCCGGCCGCGGCGGTGAAGACCGCGGCCGCCGTGAAGATGGTCCGCAGCTCATCGAGGAGAGCGTGCTGGGAGAGGGCGTTGTAGGCGGCGCAGCTGAGCGGGTGCCCGGGGCAGAGGATCGCCGGCGACGGGATGGTGGCCGCCTCCTGGTAGTAGCGGTGCAGCCCGATCGCGGTGAGCAGGGAGATCCCGACCAGCATCCCGACCATGCGGGCCACCACCACCAGGGCGGCGGCGAGCCCGTGCCGGGCTGCGGCGACGGCGCCGAGGATGGCCGCGTTGATGGGGGCGATGGCGAGCCCGAAGCCGAGCCCGCAGCCCACCAGCACCGGGTCGCTGAGGCGGAGGCCGGAGCCCAAAGAGCTCGCCGTCCACCCGCCCATCAGGACAAACATCGCCGTGGTCAGGGCCATCCCGAGCAGCGTGGTCACCCGGTAGCCGAGCCGCTCGCAGAGGAGGCCGCCGAGCACCGCTCCCACCGGCACCGCGGCCAGCAGCCGGAGCAGCACCAGGGCGGCGCCGAGCTGCGAGCCGTACGCCGTGGCTCTCGCAAAGATGGGGACGTCGACCAGCGCCGCCATCAGCCCGGCGCCGATGGCCAGGTTGCAGAGCAGGGCGCCGGCGGCCGCGGGATCCCGGAGCTGACCCAGCGGCACCAGCGCGGCGGGCGCGCGGGTCTCGCGGATGGCGAGGGCGATGGCCGCCACCAGGGCGGTGGGCAGCAGCACCGCGGCGGCCGGCGCCACCAGGCCCTGGCTCGGGTCGGCCGCCGAGAAGCTGATCACGACGAAGGCAAGCACCAGGGCGAGCAGGGCGCCGCCCGGGACGTCCACCTGGCCCCAGATCTCGGGGACGCGCCGCAGGCGGAGCAGACGGGGCGCGCCCTCCGCTCCGGACAGCCCCCACACCAGCGAGAGGGCCGCCGCGGCGGCGGCGACCAGGGCCAGGGGCGTGGTCCAGTCCGAGCTTCCGATCAGCGGACCCCAGAGGACACCCCACACCTCGCTCCCGGCCAGGGGCCCGGGCGCGGCCACCGCCAGCCCGCCGGCGACGAGGGCCGCAGCGAGCAGGAGCACTCCGGGAAGGTCGATCGACCGCCGGGGCCGGGCGCGGGTCGGGGTGGACACGGCCGGCCGGGCGCGCAGGAAACCGGTGCCGAGAAGGGCGGCGATGGGGAGATTGAGCCAGAAGATCAGCCTCCACGTCGAGAAGGTGAGGATCGCCGCCCCATAGAGGGGACCGAGCACCGAGCCCAGCTCCTGGACGCCGCCGACGACGCCCAGGGGGACGCCGCGCCGCCCCGCCGGCCAGAGGTCGGCGACGATGGCCAGGGTGACCGGGACCAACCCGCCACCGCCGACCCCCTGGAGGGCCCGCCCCACCACCGCCCCGGTCAGGTCCTGGGCCGACGCCGTGACCAGCGACCCGGAGGCGAACACCAGGAGGCATCCGGCGAAGACCGGGGCGCGGCCGAGGATGTCGGAGAGCCGTCCCAGCAGCGGCAGCAGCGCGACGTAGCCGAGCAGGAAGCCGCTGATGATCGGGGTGGCCGCCTCCAGGTGATTGAGGCTCAGGCCGATGTCGCCCATGATCGAGGGGAGGGCGAGCACCACCACGTAGGTGTCGGCCGCCGCGAGCATGACCCCGGCGGCCGCGAAGCCCAGGCGCCGGCCGGAGCCGCGCGGTGCCGGTGCCGGTGCGCCGTCACGGTCGCCGCTCCGGCCGCTCATCCCACCGCCGCCGCCCCCCCCGTGATCGATCGGACCCTCCACCTCGTCAGGGCGTCGGCGGTGGGCTCACGCTCACGTTCTCGCCATACTTGTCGAGAACAAGGTGGAACGTGCTCTGGTGGCCGGCCTGGAAGATGGGACCGGTCAGATCGACCTCCCGGACCTGGTTGCTGGAGATGTCGATGGAGAAGACGGCGGTGACGGACTGGCTGGGGTCGGCGTCGACCAGGAGCGAGGCCAGCAGGCTGCCGGGGAGGGTGGCGTCGACCTGCTGGAGCGACTCGCCGTCGAGCCGCACCGTGGAGCCGATGCTCGGCTTCTGGGCCGAGGTCAGCAGGGTGGAGATCCCCGTCTTGGGATCCAGCAGCTGTCCAGGGTCTCCGAATCCGTACTTCGATGGGCTCGCCGTCTGGAAATCATCGGAGAAGGGGAGCTGGACGTAGAAGCTGCCCCCGGCGGAGATGACCTTGATCTGAAAGGGGAGTCCCGCCTCCTCG
>Ga0181529_10003844_pt1 | contig 16747 bp, 15 predicted proteins | sample PEATcosm2014_Bin_36_FD_119763 | JGI IMG/M metagenome (GOLD analysis project Ga0181529, IMG submission 119763) | Peatland microbial communities from MTU Mesocosm Facility, Houghton, MI, USA - PEATcosm2014_Bin10_30_metaG | ecosystem: Environmental > Terrestrial > Soil > Wetlands > Peat | place...
GGGGGTCCATCATCACGGTCAGGAAGAGGATTGTTTCCTCCTCCTGCCGTGTGACTGGCGTTTCCTCCCTAAACTTGGCCCGCTGCGCCTTGCGCGGCGGGCCTTTTTCTATGTAGGCGATTTACCGGTTGGCTGTCACGCGGTTTTGGTTACCAAAGGTCGGGTCGGCAAGAATTTATTGCGTGCGATCCTTGTGCGGCGCACAAACCTTTCTCTTGGCAACTAATTCGACGGCTGGGGCGGCGCGATACGGACAACCGGGACGGCCTCGATCGCGAGCCCGGTGAATGCCGTCTGGCGACGCGTCCCATCCCCGGCTAGGGTCCGCCGCGCCGACCTCCCAGATACGGATCTTTGCTCATGCGCCTGTCCCGTGGCTTCGTGCCGACGCTCAAGGAAACCCCGACCGAGGCGCAGATCGCCTCGCATCGCCTGATGCTGCGCGCCGGCCTGGTGCGACAGACCTCCGCCGGCATCTACGCTTGGCTGCCGGCGGGCTGGCGGGTGCTGCAGAACATCACCCGGATCGTGCGCGAGGAACAGGACGCCGCCGGCGCACAGGAAATCCTGATGCCGACCATCCAGTCCGCCGATCTGTGGCGCCTGAGTGGCCGCTACGACGCCTACGGGCCGGAAATGCTGCGCATCCGCGACCGCCACGACCGCGAGATGCTGTACGGGCCGACCAATGAGGAAATGATCACCGACATCTTCCGCCAGTCGGTGAAGTCCTACCGCGAGCTGCCGCAGAACCTGTACCACATCCAGTGGAAGTTCCGCGACGAGGTCCGCCCGCGCTTCGGCGTCATGCGCGGCCGCGAGTTCCTGATGAAGGACGCATATTCCTTCGCCGCCGACTACGACGGCGCGGTAATCGAATACCGCAAGATGATGCTGGCCTACATGCGCACCTTCCAGCGTCTCGGCCTGAAGGCGATTCCGATGCGCGCCGACACCGGCCCGATTGGCGGCAACCTCAGCCACGAATTCATCATCCTCGCCCCGACCGGCGAGAGCCAGGTGTACTACGACGCCGCCTTCGAGCGGATCGACCCCGCCTCGGGCGAATTTTCCTTCGACTCGGAGTCCGACCTCGCCCGCTTCTACGAGCGCCTGACCACGCCGTATGCCGCCACCGACGAAGAACACGACCCCGCGGTCTGGGAAGGGGTTGCCGAGAAGCGCGAGGGCCGCGGCATCGAGGTCGGCCACATCTTCTACTTCGGCACCAAATACAGCGAACCCATGGGCCTGACCCTCGCCGGCCCCGACGGTCGCCCGTTGGTGCCGCACATGGGCAGCTACGGCATCGGCGTCTCCCGCCTGGTCGGCGCCATCATCGAAGCCTCGCACGACGAGGCCGGCATCATCTGGCCGGACAGCGTTGCTCCGTGGAAGGCTGCCTTGCTCAACCTGAAGCCCGGGGACTCCGCGTGCGATGCCATCTGCATGGAAATCTATGCGCGGCACGGTGGCGACCTGCTCTACGACGACCGCGAAGACCGCGCCGGGGTGAAATTCGCCGACGCCGACCTCATGGGCCACCCGTGGCAGATCGTTGTCGGCCCCCGCGGCGCCACCAACGGGCGGGTGGAACTGAAGCGCCGCGCCAGCGGGGAACGGGTCGAACTCACGCTGGCCGACGCCCTGGCCCGCATCGCCTGAGCGGCCCGCGCGATGTTCAACGCCTTCGAACGCGCCGTTGCCGGTCGCTATCTGCGCGCCCGCCGCGGCGAGCGCTTCGTCTCGGTGATCGCCGGCTTCTCGCTCGTCGGCATTGCGCTCGGAGTGGCGACGCTGATCATCGTGATGAGCGTGATGAACGGTTTCCGCATCGAGCTGATGGGCCGCATTCTCGGCCTGAACGGGGATCTCGGCGTCTATGCCGCCGGGGCGCCGTTGGTCGATTACGATGCCATGACGGCGCGCATCCGCAGCGTGCCCGGGGTGGTGGAGGCGATGCCGGTGGTGGAGGACCAGGTCGGGCTCACCACCGAACGTGGCGGGGCGTATCTGGGCGGGTTGGTGCGTGGCATCCGGCAGGCCGATTTGCGGCAGTTGCATGTGGTGTCGGATCACATTCTCGGCGGTTCGCTGGATGCGTTCGGCGGCGACGACGCGGTGGCGATCGGCACCGGGCTGGCGCAGCGCCTCGGCCTGGGCGTGGGCAGCCGGCTGCAATTGATTTCGCCGCAGGGCCAGGCCACGGTGATCGGCAATATCCCGCGCATCCGGTCCTACAAGGTGGTGGCGATCTTCCAGGTCGGCTTCAACGAGGCCGACACCAGTTTCGTGTTCCTGCCGCTGGAGGCGGCCCAGTTGTTCTTCCGGGTGCCGAACGCCGCCACCCAGATCGAGGTGATCACCGCCGACCCCGATCGCGTGCAGACCGTCAACCAGGCCATCCGTGCCGTGCTGGCCGGTGCGCCCGTGCGGGTGATCGATTGGACGCAGAGCAACAACAGTTTCTTCGCCGCCGTCGAGGTCGAGCGCAACGTGATGTTCCTGATCCTGACGCTGATTATCCTGGTGGCGGCGTTCAACATCGTGTCCTCGCTCATCATGATGGTGAAGGACAAGACGCGCGACATTGCGGTGCTGCGCACGCTGGGGGCGGGGCAGGGGGCGGTGATGCGCATCTTTCTTCTCTGCGGTGCCTCCGTGGGGATCGCGGGAACGCTGACGGGGGCGCTGCTCGGCATCGTTTTCTGTTTCAACATCGAGACCATCCGGCATTGGATGGAGGGGCTGACAGGAACGAACCTGTTCAATCCGGAGGTCTATTTCCTCTCCCGGCTGCCGGCGGTGGTGCAGTGGAGCGAGGTGGCGCAGGTGGTGGGGATGGCGCTGGTGCTGTCGCTGCTGGCCACGCTCTATCCGAGCTGGCGAGCGGCGCGCACCGACCCGGTCGAGGCGTTGCGCGGTGAGTGAGAACCTCCCGCTGGAGCTGCGCGGCGTCGAGCGCACCTTTCGCAGCGGTGGCGGCACGTTGCCGGTGTTGCGCGGTGCCGATCTGGCGCTGCGGGCTGGCGAGATCGTGGCGCTGGTGGCGCCGTCCGGTGCCGGCAAATCGACGCTGCTGCATCTGGCCGGGCTGTTGGAAAAGCCGGACGGCGGCCAGATTTTCTTCAACGGCCGCGATGTCGGCGCGCTCGGCGACGGCGAGCGTACCGCGATCCGTCGCGACGGCATCGGCTTCGTCTATCAGTTCCATCATCTGCTCGGCGAATTCACCGCCCTCGAGAACGTCGTGTTGCCGCAGATGATCGCCGGCAAGTCGCGCCGTGCCGCCGAGCCGCGGGCGCAGGCGCTGCTGGAGGCGTTCGGGCTGGGGAGCCGGGTGGATCATCTGCCCGGCAAGCTTTCGGGCGGCGAGCAGCAGCGGGTGGCGATCGCGCGGGCGATGGCCAATGCGCCGCGCGTGCTGCTGGCCGACGAACCCACCGGCAACCTCGATGTCGGCACCGCGGCGGTGGTGTTCGAGGAGTTGTTGCGCACGGTGCGGGCACAGGGCCTGGCGGCGCTGATCGCCACCCACAATCCCGACCTCGCGGCGCGGATGGACCGCAGGGTGACGCTGCGAGACGGCCACGTCGTCCCGCTTGGCTGAGCAACGATCCGCTTCCCCGGACGCGCTCGTCTCCATACAATCACTTCCATGCCGTACGCCGATTTCGTCCATCTCCGCGTCCATTCCAGCTATTCGCTCAGCGAAGGCGCCATCAAGGCCGACAAGATCGCCGCCCTGGCGCGCGACGCCGCCATGCCCGCGGTCGCCATCGCCGACTCGGGAAACCTGTTCGGCGCGCTCGAATTCTCCCAGGCCTGCGCCGGGCGCGGCGTGCAGCCCATCATCGGCTGTCAGATCGCCATTACGCGGGAGGACAACCCGCGCCTGCCCCCCGACCCCGTCGTGCTGCTCGCCCAGAACGCGGAAGGTTTTGCCAACCTCCGAAGCCTGTCCTCCGCCGGCTTCCTCGAGACCGATCCCGGCCTGAAGCCGCAGCTTCCTTTTGGCCGTTTGTGCGACCTTTCCGCCGGCCTTATCCTGCTGACCGGCGGCACCCAGGGCCCGCTCGCCCGCCTGCTGGCCGAGGGACAAAAACACGACGCCGAGCGCCTGCTCGCCCGCTGCGCCGAAGCGTTCGCCGACCGCACGGTGATGGAACTGCACCGCCACGGGCTGGCGGTCGAAAAAGCCATCGAGCCCGGCCTGATCGCGCTGGCCGACGCCGCGCGGATTCCGCTGGTTGCCACCAATGAATGTTTTTTCGCCAAACCCTCGATGTACGAGGCGCACGACGCGCTGCTCTGCATCGCCGAGAGCCGCCTGCTGTCGGAGCGCGATCGTCGCCGCGTCACCCCGGAGCACTGGTTCAAGCCGGCGGCGGTGATGCGCGCCTTGTTCGCCGACCTGCCGGAAGCCTGCGACAACACGCTGGCCATCGCGCGCCGCTGCGCGGTCATGGCGGAAACCCGCAAACCCCTGCTGCCCGTTTGCCCGAAGGTCCGGCCGGGCAGCAGCGAGGAAGAAACGCTGCGCGCCATGGCCACCGAGGGTCTGAAACGCCGGCTTGACACCATGCAGGCCGACGAACCGATACGCGAGCACTATCGTGAACGTCTGGCCTACGAGCTGGATGTCATCGCTCGGATGAAATTCCCGGGCTATTTCCTCATCGTCGCCGATTTCATCCAGTGGGCGAAGTCGCAGGACATTCCGGTCGGTCCCGGCCGCGGTTCTGGGGCCGGCTCGGTGGTCGCCTGGGCGCTGACGATCACCGACCTCGATCCGATCCGATTCGAACTGTTGTTCGAGCGTTTTCTCAATCCCGAGCGCGTGTCGATGCCCGACTTCGACATCGACTTCTGCCAGGAACGGCGCGACGAAGTGATCGCCTATGTGCGCCGGGAATATGGTGCCGATCGCGTGGCGCAGATCATCACGTTCGGAAAGTTGCAGGCCCGCGCGGCGGTGCGCGACGTCGGCCGGGTGCTCGGCCTGCCGTTCGGCCAGGTCAACAAGGTGGCGGAACTGATCCCCAACAATCCGGCCAGGCCGGTCACCTTGCAGCAGGCCGTGGACGGCGAGCCCAAGCTGCGGCAGATGCGCGAGGACGACGAGGCAGTGCGCCGCCTGCTGGAAATCGCGTTGCAGATCGAGGGCCTCTATCGCCACGCCAGCACGCATGCCGCCGGCGTCGTCATCGGCGATCGCAAACTGACGGAACTGGTGCCGATCTATCGCGATCCGAAATCTGATTTCCTGGTCACTCAGTACTCGATGAAATACGTCGAGCAGGCCGGCCTGGTGAAGTTCGATTTCCTGGGCCTGACCACTCTGACCATCCTGAAGCGCGCCGTCGGGTTCCTGCACGCGCGCGGCATCGAGGTCGATCTCGACCGTCTGCCGCTCGACGACAAGCCGACCTACGAGATGCTCCAGCGCGGCGACGCCGGTGGGGTGTTCCAGTTCGAAAGCCAGGGCATGCGCGACGTGCTGCGGCAGATGCACCCCGACCATTTCGAGGATCTGATCAACGCCGTCGCGCTCTATCGCCCCGGACCCATGGCCAACATCCCGGCCTATTGCCAGCGCAAGCACGGCGAGAAATGGGAGCCGCCGCACGAGGACATCCGCGACATCCTGGCACCGACCTACGGCATCATGGTCTACCAGGAACAGGTCATGCAGATCGCCCGGAAGATGGCGGGCTACAGCCTGGGGGCCGCCGACCTGCTGCGCCGGGCGATGGGCAAGAAGATCCGCGCCGAGATGGAGGCCCAGCGCAAGATTTTCGTCGCCGGCGCCACCGCGCGCGGCATCGCCGACGCCAAGGCCGAGGAGGTCTTCGACCTCATGGCCAAGTTCGCCGACTACGGCTTCAACCGATCGCACGCCGCCGGCTATGCGCTGGTTTCCTACCAGACTGCCTGGCTGAAGGCGAACCATCCGGAAGCTTTCCTCGCGGCCTGCATGTCGCTCGCCATCAACAACACGGACAAGCTGGCGGCGCTACGGCAGGAGGCGTCTCGCCTGGGCATCAGGGTGTTGCCGCCCGACATCAACCGGTCAGCCCCGGATTTTTCGCTCGAAGACGATTCCGATGGCCGACTCTGCATCCGTTATGCGCTGGCCGCGGTGAAGAAGGTCGGCATGGCGGCGATGCAGGCTGTCATCGCGGCCCGCGGCGAACGCGGATTTACCGATCTGGTCGACTTCGCGGTGCGCATCGACCCCAGGCATCTGAACCGGATGCAGCTGGAGAATCTCGTTCGCGCCGGCGCTTTCGATCACCTGGTTCCAAACGAAAACCGAAGGCGGGCCTTCGACGCTGCGGAACTTGTGCTGCGCCGCGCGTCGGCGGCGGCACAAGAGCGGGAGAGCGGCCAGCAACCGCTGTTCGGTTCGGCCGATGGCGGCGATCCTGGCCGCCGACAGTCCGTGGTTCCCGATGATGCGTTGAAACGCTGCATGGATGAACTGGGAGTGCCCGACCTGCCGGATTGGGATCCTATGGACCGGCTGGCCGCCGAGGCCGAAGCGATCGGTTTTCACCTCACTGCGCATCCGCTCGATGCTTACGGCGCGGCGTTGCGCCGGCTCGGCGTGGTGCCGAGCAACCAGCTCGAGGCCCGTGCCCAGGCCGGGGCGGCGCGCATAAAACTGGCGGGCAGCGTCATCGGTAGCAAGGAACGCATCACCCGGACCGGCAGCCGCATGGCCTGGATACGCCTGTCCGATGCCGGCGGTTCGTATGAGGTCACCTGTTTCTCCGAAGTGCTGGGGCGGTCGCGCGAGTTGCTCGCCGCCGGCATGTCCGTTCTGGTCACCGCCGACATCCGCCTGGAAGGCGAGGCGTTGCGCATCACCGCGCAGGATGTCGCCCCGCTGGACGCCGCCGCGGCACAGGCCGGCGCCGGCATGCGGGTGTGGCTGCAACGGATGGACGCGGTGCCGCACATCCGTGCGCTGCTGGACCGCGAGGGCCATGGCCGCGGCCGCGTCGTCCTGGTGCCGCGGCTGGACGCCGAGCAGGATGTGGAAATCACGCTGCCCGGCGGCTTCAACGTGTCGCCGCGCCTGGCGCAGGCGTTAAAGGTCCTGCCCGGTATCGACCGGGTCGAGGACCTGTAGGACGCTTGAGTGCGGTGGCCTACGCCGCCGCTTCCTCGCGCCGGTCGCGCACCTTCACGTAGGCGATCGCCGCGTGCTCGGCGCAGTACGGCTTGCCCGGCATCGCCACGGCGTCGCAGAAGCGGAAGCTGCTCGTGCCGGGCTCGCCGAGCGGCCAGCAACACGACTGCGGGCGCGGCGTGTACGTCGGCATGGGTCGCACGACGTGCGGCTTCAGCGGTTCCTGGCGGGCCTGCGCCGGTATCGGGCGGGCGACCGGCGCTACCGGCGCCATCGGCGCGGCGGCGGCGAGCGGCGGCAGTGTCGGGCCGGTGACGCGGCGCGGAGTCACCGGGCGGTGCGGCGCACCCTCGCCATCGCGGCGGATCGGGGAGGGCCGGGCAACCAGATTCAGCCGATGGGCCTTGCCCACGACGGCATTCTTCGAGATGCCCATGCGGCGGCCAATTTCGGCGGTCGAATGGCCCTCCGCCCAGAGTTCCCGAAGGCGCGCGATGGTCTCGTCAGTCCACTCCATCTCGTGGGTCCTTTTCCATCGACCACCATATACGGTAGCGCCATCGTCGACCGGGTCAATCGCCCAGGGGCCTGCCGACCCAAAAAGTTGTGGATAACAACCCGGATGACCCCAATATCTGGTTTTCGTGGTCCTGGCGTGATGATTGGGCGCGCCGGGCGCCCATGCGCGCCCTCGGCGCTAGAACAGCAACCCCTTGCGCAGCAACCCATGCACGCCCTTTTCGCCGTTGACGGTCTGGGTGACATGGAAATCGACCGCCAGCGAGCAGAGCTGGTAGGCCTGTTGGCGCGACAGATTGCTGCGCGCTGAGATGAAGGCGATCATTTCCCGCAGCGCCTGCTTCATGGCGAGATCGAGATCGGCGTTCATCCCCATGCTGATGAAGTGTGTCGCGGTTTCGGCGCGCGGCCAGGCGAGCAGCGGCGCGGTTCCGGTCCGCTTGTGCAGCGTCAGCGTAAACGTGCCGGTGAGGCAGGTTTCCAGCGCGTTGATGCAGACCTCGCCGTCACCCTGGACGCTGTGGCCGTCACCCGCCGAGAACAGCCCGCCGGGAGCGAAGACCGGCAGATACAGCGTGGCGCCCTCGCCGATCTCCTTATTGTCCAGGTTGCCGCCGTGCTCGCGCGGTTCGACGGTCGAGATGGTGCCGTAGGCCGGCGGCGGCGCCACCCCCATGACACCGAAAAACGGCGCCAGCGGCAGTTCGAGCCCGTACGGCAGCCGGCAGGTGCGGTGCGCCCGGTCGATCGGGATGTGGCTGAGGAACCGCTCGGGAAAATCCTCCGGCAGGGTGCCGGCGAGCGGACGGAAACCGCAGTAGCCCCAGTCCGCCCCGAACTCGATCTTTTCCACCGTTACGGCCAGCATGTCTCCGGGCGCGGCGCCGGCGACCGCCACCGGGCCGGTGACGATGTGGCCGGGTCCGCGCGGCATGGCGGCCTGAATCGCCGCCAGCGCGGGCGGCACCAGCATGCCGGAGCCCGGCGGCGGCATTACGTCCGCGCCGCCGGAGACGCATTCCAGCACCACGGTATCGCCCGAGGCGACGGTCAGTACCGGCGGGATGTCGGCACCGACCAGCCCCCAACGGACCGTGTCGGGTGTGGCAGGGATGCGGTGGATGGCCATGGGGCGTGCTCCGGAGCAAAAGGGAGGGAATGTTTGCGCAGGCCGGCGTGGCGGGCAACCCCGGGGCGGGGTGCGCCGGCATTGGCTCCGGGGTCCACGATCTATAGGTTACGATAGGGAAAAGGGAGAGCCGCTTGTCCGATCTCGCGATCGCCGCAACAACCGCGCTGCGCCTGGTCGCGCATGGCGATGCCGGGCTGCTGCAGATCGTCGGATTGTCGTTGCGGGTCAGCTTCGCAGCGGTGCTGGCGGCTGCCCTGGTCGGGCTGCCGTTCGGGGCGTTGCTGGCGGTGGCGCGCTTCCCCGGGCGCGGTGCCCTGGTCATCATGACCAACGCCCTGATGGGCCTGCCGCCGGTGGTGGCGGGCTTGCTCATCTACCTGCTGCTGTCGCGGTCCGGCCCGCTCGGGGCGTTCGGCCTGCTGTTCACGCCGACGGCGATGGTGATCGCCCAGGCCGTGCTGGTCGCGCCCATCCTGGCGGCGCTGTCGCGCCAGATGCTGGAGGCGATGTGGGACGAATATGCCGAACAGCTCCGTTCCTTTCGGGTTTCCGCCTGGCAGGCGGTGCCGACGTTGTTGTGGGACGGCAGGCTGGCGCTGCTGACGGTGCTGCTGGCCGGGTTCGGACGGGCCAGCGCCGAGGTCGGCGCGGTGATGATCGTCGGCGGCAACATCGACGGCTTCACCCGCATGATGACCACCACCATTGCGCTGGAAACCAGCAAGGGCGACCTGCCGCTGGCACTGGCCCTCGGGGCGGTGCTGATGGTGATCGTGCTGGGCGTGAACGCGGTCGCGCAGGCGGCCCGTGGCGCCTCGGCGCGCTGGGCGGGCTGATGCGCATCACGCCGAGCATCCTGCCGCTCACCGCCGAGGGGCTGTGTTTCGAGGCGCGCGGCGTGACCATCCTGCGCGGCGTCGATCTGGTGGTGCAGGCCGGACCGCCGACCGTGGTGCTCGGGCCGAACGGCGCCGGCAAGAGCGTGCTGCTGCGTCTGCTGCACGGGCTGCTGGCGCCCAGCTCCGGGCGGATCGCCTGGGCGGGCCCGGAGGCCGAGGCGCGGCGGCGGCAGACCATGGTGTTTCAGCGGCCGGTGATGCTGCGCCGCTCGGTGCTGGCGAACGCCGCCTACCCAATGCGGGTGGCCGGGTTGCCGCGCCTGGAGTGCCGCTCGCGCGCGCTGGAGGCGCTGCGGTGGGTTGGACTCGCCGACATGGCGGGGCGGTCGGCGCGGCGGCTGTCGGGTGGTGAGCAGCAGCGGCTGGCACTGGCGCGCGCCGCGGCGCTGGCGCCCGAGTTGCTGTTCCTGGACGAGCCGACCGCCAGCCTCGACCCCTCGGCGACCCGCGCGGTCGAGGCGATCGTCGCCGATTTCGCCGCGCGCGGCTGCAAGGTGGTGATGACCACCCACGATCTCGGCCAGGCGCGCCGCCTCGCCGGCGATGTCGCCTTCCTGCATGGCGGCAGGCTGCTGGAGCACCGGCCGGCCAGCGATTTTTTCAACACGCCCGCAAGCCCGGAAGCCACCGCGTTCCTGCGTGGCGAACTGCTGTGGTGAGGCGGGCCTCGGAGGGAAGCATGATTTCGATCCCACGTACCATCGCCTGCGCGGTGCTGCTGTCGTTGGCGGCCCTGCCGCTCAGGGCGCAGCAGCGGTTCATCACCGTGGCCTCCACCACCTCGACCGAGGATTCGGGCCTGTTTCCGCATCTGCTGCCGGCGTTCACCCAGGCCACCGGCATCGCCGTGCGGGTGGTGGCGCTGGGTACCGGCCAGGCTCTGGACGTGGGCCGGCGCGGCGACTGCGACGTGGTGTTCGTGCACGACCGTCCCGCCGAGGAGAAATGGGTGACGGAAGGCGCCGGCGGCCCGCGCCATCCGGTGATGTTCAACGATTTCATTCTCGTCGGCCCGGCGGCCGATCCGGCACGGATAGCCGCGCTGCACGATCCGCTGGAGGCGCTACGGCGCATCGCCGCCGCGCACGTCGCCTTCATCAGCCGCGGCGATCGCAGCGGCACCAATGCCGCCGAACTGCGACTGTGGCAGATGGCCGGCGTCGACCCGGCATCGGGGCGCGGCCAGTGGTACCGCGAGATCGGCCAGGGCATGGGACCCGCTTTGAACATGGCCGCCGCCCAGGGCGCCTATCTGATCGCCGACCGCGGTTCGTGGCTGGCGTTCAGCAACCGCCAGGACCTGAAAATCCTGGTCGAGAAGGACGCGCGGCTGTTCAACCAGTACGGCGTCATGCTGGTGAACCCGCAGCGCCATCCGCAGGTCAAGGTTGCCGAGGGGCAGGCTTTCATCGACTGGCTGATCTCGCCGGCGGGGCAGGCGACGATTGCGGCGTACCAGATCAATGGCGAGCAGTTGTTCTTCCCGAACGCAAACGTTCCCGGGATGTAGTGCCGCAGGCCTTCGACGTTTAGGCGGCCAACCCCATCCGCAAGGCCACACCGCCGAAATCCGGCGCATTCGGGTGCCGCTCGCTCGGCCGCGTGGCGGCGTCGGGGCGCACGAGCTGGCAGGTGCGCATGCCGGCCGTCGCCGCGGCGTCGAGCTCCGCCTCGATATCCGCGAGATAGACGATCTGCGCCGGGGGTTGGCCCATGCTGATGGCAAGCCGGGAAAAGCTCTCCGGCTCACGTTTGTTGCCGACCCTGGTGTCGAAGAAGCCGCTGAACAGGCCGGTCAGGTCGCCCGCCCCGGAATGGCCGAAGATCAGCCGCTGCGCCTCGGCCGAACCGTGCGAGAACCCGTACAGCCGCAACCCCGAGGCGGACCAGCGGCGCAGTGCCGGCGGCACGTCGGGATAGACGGCACCGACCAGCCCGCCCTCGGCGTAACCCTCCCGCCAGATCATGCCTTGCAGCGCCTTCAGCGGGGTGATCTTGGCGTCCTGGTCCATCCAGTGCAGCAGCGTCTGAAGCTCGGGACGCCCGGGCACCAGACGGCGCACTTCCGCCAGTTGCGCGGCGACCTCGGCATCCCCGGCGTGGCGTTGCAGGAAAGCCGGCAACCGTTCGCGGGCAAAGGCGAACAGCACGGCGCGGATGAAACTGAGCGGGGTGGTCGTCCCCTCGACGCTGGTCACGACGGCAACAAGCGGAAGCATGTCAGCTCCGCGGGGCCGCGGCTGCGTCCCGATCGGGGCGGTCGATCGGACTGACCGTCCGGCTCGCCTGCCGGCTCACCCGCAGCCGGCCGGGTCAGGCCTTCTGGGTGGTATGCGTCTGCGTGGTGCTGGCGGCGCTGTCGGGAGGCGCGATCGAACCCGTCGGCTTCTCGGCCGAGGCCTCCATCGAAGCATCGCTGTCGTCGGCCATGTTCTTCTTGAACGACTTGATGCCCTTGGCGAAGTCACCCATCAAGTTGCTGACCTTGCCGCTGCCGAACAGCAGCAGAACGACCAGCAGCACGACCATCCAATGCCAGATGCTGAAGCTACCCATGAGCGTCCTCCACGTGGGGCGCTGCCCCGTCCGCACGACATGGCCTGCCGCGGCAGCGGATGCAAGCGATGTTTCCCATTGTGCTAGCCCGGATGCACGGGAAAGGCCAGCGTGCTTGGCGTTACCATGCTGTCATGCGCCGCCCGGTGCTGTCGTTCAGCGCCAGTTTGGCGGCCGGGTGCGCGGCCCGGCGCAGCGCTTCATGCGTGGTCGGCGTGGGTGGCAGGATGAAGCCGTAGGCGAGATAGGCATGGCCGCCCAGCGTGTCGGTCGGCGGCCACCACATCCGCACTTCGGTCCAGTCGTTGTGCGGCGAGACGTCGATGGCCAGTTGGTCCTCGGTGAGCTCATCGGGCACCCAGTTGGCCTGGATCACCAGCACCTGCCGCGGCGCCAGCACGCGCGAGACCACGGCGACGTGGCCGGCGGGCAACCGGCTGCTTCGGCGCAGCACCAGCACGGCACCGATCTCCGGTTGCGCCGAGCGCCCATAGCGGCCGGCCGCCGCTGCCCACCAGGTGTAGGCGTCGCCGTAGAGCGCGATGCCGGAGAGTTCGCGGGCAAACGGGGCACAGGTGATGCCGGGGTGGCGGCTGGCGGCGGCGAGATTGGGGCCGACGACCGGATGGCTGGAGGCGCAAGCCGAAAGGCCGCCGGCGAGCAGCAAGGCGGCGAGCCGGAACACACCGAAAGCCGCGACGATACGAGGCATCCTGAAACTGGAATATGAAAGACACCGGGCAAGTATCGCAAATGGCGCCGGTACAGACAAGCGTGATGCGGGGAGCGCCGGGCCGGATCAGGGGCGGCGCAGGCGGGCGATCAGCCCCTCGGCGGTGTCGGGGTCGGTGCGCAGGGCGCGCGCGGCGATGTCCTGGGGGAAGCCGGCACGGGCCAGCACGCCGAGTTCGCGCTTGGAGTCGGTGGCGGCGCCGGGGTCGCGGAACGGGCCGAGCCGGCGCCGGCGGGCCAGCAGGAGGGCGGCGGCCAACTCGGCCTCGGGGTCGTCGGGCAGGGCGGCGCGCGCGTCATCCCCGGTCACGCCGCGGGCGGCGAGGTGGGCGGCGATGGCGCGGCGCGAACGGCCGGTGCGCCCCAGGCTGCGGGCACGGCTGGCGGCGAAGGCGGCGTCGTCGACCGCACCAATGGCGGCCAGCCTACTCACCACGTCACGCACGGTCTGGCGCAGTCCGCGCCGCGTGGCGTCAGCTTGCTCAGGATCGGCGGCGCGCGCCCAGCGCTCGCACTTGCGGTCGAGCACGCGGGTCAGCGCCGCGCGGGTGGCGGCGTAGCGCGACAGATGCGCCAGCGCGGCCTCGCGCAGTGTGGCCTCGGTGGGGGGAGGACCCGACTCCACAGGCTTTCTCATGCGCCCACGATGCCATGCGCGCGGGCGCCGGGAAACCGGATGTGGTGGATAGGCACGGGCCGCATTCCTGGTGTGCGGTGTGGGCCGGGGTTTGACTTCGCCATCAGGCCCGGCCCATTCTTCCGCCTTTCCGCAACCGGGCGCGCATGGGCGCGACGCTGGTGCAATCCGCGGGAAATTGCCGAGGACGGCAGAGAAACGATGATCCCCGCCCTGATGCCGACGTATAACCGCGCTGACCTCGCTTTCGAGCGGGGCGAAGGTGCCTGGCTGTATACGACGGACGGGCGACGATTCCTCGATTTCGGCAGCGGCATCGCCACCGCCAGCCTCGGACACGGCAACAAGCACCTGGCCGACGCGATCGCCGCGCAGGTCTACAAGGTGATGCACGTGTCCAACCTCTACCGCATTCCGCAGGCCGAGCGCCTGGCGCAACGGCTGGTGGAGGCGAGCTTCGCGGACAGCGTGTTCTTCTGCAACTCGGGCGCGGAAGCGTGCGAGGGCATGGTCAAGCTGATCCGCAAGGCCAGCTACGAAGGCGGCCAGCACGAACGCTATCGGGTCATCACCTTCGAGGGCGCTTTCCACGGCCGCACCCTGGGTATGCTGGCCGCGACCGGGAACGAGAAATACCTGAAAGGCTTCGGCCCCAAGGTGGATGGCTTCGACCAGGTGCCCTTCAACAACCTCAACGCCGTGCGCGACGCGATCGGGCCGCACACGGCGGGCATCATGGTCGAGCCGTTGCAGGGCGAAGGCGGCATCCGCCGCGGCACCGTCGAGTTCCTGCGCGGCCTGCGCGAGGCCTGCGACGAGTTCGGTCTGGTTCTGGGATTTGACGAAGTCCAGTGCGGCATGGGGCGGACGGGAAAGCTGTTCGCCTTCGAGTGGGCGGGCATCGAGCCGGACGTGGCGGCCACCGCCAAGGGTCTCGGCGGCGGCTTCCCGATCGGCGCCGTCCTGGCGAAGGAGCATGTGGCCAAGTACCTGGTGCCGGGTAGCCATGGCACCACCTTCGGCGGCAACCCGCTGGCCTGCACCGCCGCCAATGCGGTGCTGGACGTCATGCTCGCGCCCGGCTTCCTTGATGGGGTGGCGCGCAAGGGCCGGGCGCTCGGCGCGGCGCTGACGCAGATGGTGGCGGACTTCCCCGACGTGTTCGAGGAGGCGCGCGGCACCGGCCTGATCCAAGGGCTGAAATGCGTGATCCCGGCCGGTCAGGTGCAGGCCGCCTTCACCGCGGAAGGGCTGCTGAGCGTGACCGCCGGCGAAAACGTCGTGCGCCTGGTGCCGCCGCTGGTGGTCACGGATGTCGACCTCGCCGAGGCGGTGACGATGATGCGCCACGCCGCGGCCCGCGGCCTGTCCGTCAGCAAGGAGGCGGCGACATGAGTGGGACGAGCGCGCGCCGCGTTTGGTCGCCGGACGACCGGGGCGAGGCGTCCGGTGCCGTGCCCCGCAATTTCATCGACCTGCGCGACCATGCTACCGCGACTCTGCGGCAAATGCTGGACGCTGCCGCCGGATTCAAGGCGGCTGGACGCGTGACCTCCCGCCCGCTGGCCGGCAAGACGCTGGCGATGATCTTCGAGAAACCGAGCACCCGCACGCGAGTCAGCTTCGAGGTGGCGATGCGCCAGCTCGGCGGCGAGGTGGTGATGCTGAGTGGGGCGGAGATGCAGCTTGGCCGCGGCGAGACCATCGCCGACACGGCACGCGTGCTGTCACGCTACGTCGATGCGATCATGATGCGCACCGACCGGCACGAGAAGCTGCACGAGATGGCGACGTACGCCACCGTGCCGGTGATCAACGGGCTGACCGCGGAGTCGCACCCGTGTCAGCTCATGGCCGACGTGCTGACCTTCGAGGAGCATCGCGGCCCGATTGCCGGTCAGGTGGTGGCCTGGTGCGGCGACGGCAACAACGTCGCGCGCAGTTGGATCGAGGCGGCGGCGCGGTTCGGCTTCACGCTGCGCCTGGCGACCCCGGACAGCCTGAGCCCGCCGGCGGAGCTGATCGCCTGGGCGCGCGCGCACGGGGCGACGATTGAACTTACCGACGACCCCGCGGTGGCGGTGGCGGGGGCGCGTTGCGTGGTCACCGACACCTGGGTGAGCATGTCGGACGATCCGAAATCCAGCCGGCACAACCTGCTGGCGCCATACCGCGTGACCGCGGCGCTGATGGGGCGGGCGGCGGCGGACGCGGTGTTCATGCACTGCCTGCCCGCCCATCGCGGCGAGGAGGTGACCGACGAGGTCATCGACGGGCCGCAGAGCGTGGTCTTCGACGAGGCGGAGAACCGGCTGCACGCGCAGAAGGGCGTGTTGGCCTGGGCCCTCGGCGCGGCGCGATAAAAGGTCGGGGGGCGTTGCGGCCCCCCTCGACTTCCTGGCGGTGATGGTCGGTTCCCGCGCCTTTCGCGCGAGCTCTCTTTACAACAAACCAAGAACTGAGTCCCGGAAACGCAGGCACGGTTTCTTGTTATTCGATGTGGAGTGGCATGCTTCGATATGATATCGATGCGACATGTCGGTGCATGCCCCAATCGTTCCGGAGGCTGGCTAGTCGATGGATAGCCTCGTCGGGCCGCCTGCGGGGCCGGCTGAACCATCCGCGCCAGAGGTGAGCGACGGGTCGCCGGCCGGTTCCACCCGCTCCGCCTACCCGCCGCCGGCCGAGCAGCCGACGCAGCAGGGTCCCAAAGGTATCCGCTACGACTTCAACCTGGGCTGCCGGGTGGTCCTGCCGGAAGGCGACTGGCGCATCTGCCTGCGCGACCTCGATACCGGCAACATCCTGTTCGAGTCGGAAAACAAGGGCGCCTTCGTCAACAGCGCCAAGCGCTGGTTCGTCCGTTTCCGCATCGAGGTCTGGGGCCACGGCGATCCCGTGCTGACCCACGACTACGACGCCGAGGGCCGCGACGTGCTGATCCAGTTCCCGGTCGGCACGCTGGGAGATACGCTGGGCTGGTTCCCCTACGCGGTGAAGTTCCAGCAACGCCACCGCTGCCGGCTCACCTGCGCGATGTCGGGGCTGCTCATTCCACTGTTCCGCGACACCTACCCGGACATCACCTTCATCACCCACGAGGAGGTGCGGGCGGAGCAGTTCTACGCCACTTA
>Ga0181529_10003846_pt1 | contig 16734 bp, 12 predicted proteins | sample PEATcosm2014_Bin_36_FD_119763 | JGI IMG/M metagenome (GOLD analysis project Ga0181529, IMG submission 119763) | Peatland microbial communities from MTU Mesocosm Facility, Houghton, MI, USA - PEATcosm2014_Bin10_30_metaG | ecosystem: Environmental > Terrestrial > Soil > Wetlands > Peat | place...
GAGTTACTGCGCTTTCTCGGCGCCGGAGCCGAAGCCGGTGCGGAGCCGGCTCACGCTCCGCGGAGCGCCGCTGCGCCGGAAGAAGCGCGGATCGACACGGTCCTGCTCTAAAGCGCCGCCATGCTGCTGCTCGCGATTCTCTTTGGCGCGGCGCTGCCGCTGGCTGCGGCATACGCCTGGGGCGTCATTCTGCTGCGCCGCGTGGCCGCACCTCCCGAAATTGCGCTAGCAGTGGGCGCTGCCTTCGAGAGTCTGCTGATTTTTCTGCTGTTGCTGTTGCACCTAGGTTGGCGGCCGGCGTACCTGGTGGTGGGTCTGGCGCCGCTGGCGGTGCTGCCGTTCCTCCACCGTACCAACCGGGAGGACGCGGTAGTCGAGCCGCTCGGCCGCTACGGCCGCATCGCCGCGGGCGTCATCTTTGCCGCCTATGGCGTCTGGTATCTGGTGAATGCGATGGCGCCGGAGATTTCCCCGGATGGCATCGCCTATCACCTCGGCCTGCCCTTCGAATACACGCGGCTGGGCCGGTTTCCGGATCGCATCGACTTCTACGGCATGCTTCCCCAGGGCATGGAAATGCTGTTCACGATGGCGTTCGCCTTCGGGCGCCATTCGGCGGCCAAGCTGGTGGAACTCGGTTTTCTGGCCGCCACGCCCACCCTTCTGCTGCGCACGGCCAGGCGCCTAGGGTTGCCGGACCGCGCATGGCTGGTGGCGGCGGCGTTCTATTTCTGCGCTCCGGTGACGGGGCTGACGGGGGCGAGTTCGTACAATGAAGCCGCGCTGGTGTTCTTCACGCTGGCGGCGTTCTACCTGCTGCTGGTGTGGCGGGACACGGGCGAGCGGTGGTATCTGCCGGCGGCTGGATTGGCGGCCGGATTCTGTTACGCCATCAAAATACCGGGCGCGATGGTGCTGGCAGGCGCGGGGCTCTGGGTGGCCGTCGGTGGAGGCGCCCGGCGGTGGCGCGGGCTGGCGCTGTTGGCGGCGGGCGCCTTGCCAAGCGTGGCGCCGTGGCTGGTGCGCAACGCCGTGGTGGCGGGCAATCCGTTGGCGCCGCTCGGCAACGCGCTTTTCCCGAACCCGTATTTTCACGTCCTGCGAGAGCGGATTCTGGCAGCGGACCTGGCCGACTATGGCCACGTGGCGCCACTGGACGTGCCGTGGCAACTGGCTTTCGGCGACCGTCTTACGGGAACTTTCGGCCCGCTCCTGCTGGCGCTGCCGCTGATGGTGCTGGCATGGCGGAGCCGGGCCGCCCGGTTGGCGATGGCCGCGGCCGTGGTGCTGGCGCTGCCATGGTTTTCCAACCAAGGCGCGCGCTTTCTGATGCCCTCGATGGCGCTGGCCGGATTGGCGCTGGGAGCTGCGCTGGCGGGCGCATGGCGGGGGCGCGCGGCGTGGGCCGCGGTGGCGCTGCAGGCCATCGTCTGCTGGCCGCAGGCGCTCAATCTGTGGCAGCCGGATTCCACCTTTCGCCTGCAAAGGTTTCCACTGGCCGCCGCTTTGCGCATCGAACCCCAGGCGCGTTACCTGGCGCGCGAGGTTCCGGAATACCAGGTGGCACGGACGATCGAAAAGAGCACTCCGAACGACGCGCGCATCTTCTCCTTCGGCCCGGTGGCGAACGCATATCTGCCGCGCGCGGTGACGGTGAGCTGGCAGTCGGCCGAAGGCGAGCGCATGAGGGACGCCCTCTACGATGCCTTCTATCCGGGCGGGTTATACCAACGCCGCGGACGTTGGCAGGCGGAACCGCTGATGGGTCTCCGCTTCCGCCTGCCCGCCGCGGACGAAGGCGAATGGGATGTCTCGGAAGTGGAAATCTACTCGAAGGGGAAACGCGTTCCGGCGGCCGCCGACTGGACGCTGACTGCTCAGCCCAACGTCTGGGAGGCGCCGCTGGCCTTGGACAACAACTACGCCACCCGCTGGCGCACTTGGCGGCCGATCGAGGCCGGCATGACGCTCGAAATTGATTTTGCGGTCCCGGTGATCGCCGATGGCGTCGCCCTGGTGTCACGGACGCCAACGGGAGGCGTGCCGCTGGAGATCTGGGTCAAGCCAGCCGACCAAGACTGGCGCCTGGCGACGAACTCCCCGCCCACCGAGGTCAGTGCGGCATTGCTCCGGCGACCGGACGGGATCGCGGCTTTGCGGCACGACGGCTTCGGCTACATCTTCGCTCCGGTGGAAGGCGCCGGCGAAGGCCGCATCGGCGCGGACATGTTGGCGAACCCGCTCGATTGGGGACTGGAACCGGTCGCCAGAGCGGGATCGTCGGCCCTGTTTCGGATCCGGTAGAGCCTGCACTGCCTGCTGAAACAGCCGGGAAAAGCCGAGATGATTCTCGGCTCAGCTCGACAGCCCGCGCCACGTTCGCGAATCTAGCCGTGGCGAATTACCAGAACGTCGCCATCCTTGACCAGGTACTCTTTGCCTTCGAGGCGCAGCAGGCCCTTTTCGCGCACGCCGGCATAGCCAGAGTGATCCACCAGGGCTTGCCAGTTCACCACTTCGGCGCGAATGAACTTCTTTTCGAAATCGGAGTGGATGGCGCCGGCGGCCTTCACCGCATGGCTGTTCATGGGGATGGTCCAGGCGCGGCATTCGTCTTCTCCGGCGGTGAGGAAGCTCATCAGGCCGAGCAGCGAATAGGTGGCGGAAATCAGCCGCTCGAGGCCGGATTCCTTGAGGCCGTAACTGGCCAGGTAGTCGGCCTGCTCGGCGGGCGGTAATTCGGCGAGTTCGGCCTCGATCTTGCCGCAAACCGCGGTCACGGCCGTATTGGCGCGTCCGGCCAGCGGGCCCTCGCGAAATTCGCGCTCGCGCTCGTGCATTCGGGCGGCGTCGCCTTCGCCCAGGTTCAAGACATAGAGCACCGGCTTGCGGGAGAGAAACTGAAAGCCGCGGATGCGTTTCTCGTCGTCGGCGTCGAGTGCGAGCTGGCGCAGCGGCTGGTTTTGTTCGAGCGCGGTCTGGCACCGCACCAGCAGGTCGAATTCCCGATCCAGCTCGGGATTCTTGGTCTTCTTGCGATCCTTGTCCAGCCGCTCCAGGCGCTTTTCGATCACCACCAGGTCGCTGAGGACGAGCTCGGTCTCGACGTCTTCGAGATCGCGCAGCGGATCCACCGAGCCTTTCTCATGCGGGACGGTTTCGTCTTCAAACAGGCGCAGGACGTGGGCGAAAGCGTCGCCCACGCGGAGGCTGGCCAGGTAGGCAGGATCGCGCAGGCTCTCGCGAGAGATCGAGGGCATGTCCACGTATTCGACCGTGGCGTGGGTAACCTTGGGAGGCTCGAAAAGGCGGCCCAGCGCTTCGAGGCGTGCGTCGGGAACTTTAGCGACGCCGGTGCGCACGGCGGTGGATCCCATGCGGGTTTCGTGGTGGACGCCGGTGAGAATGGCGAACAAAGAGGTCTTGCCCGTCATGGGCAGGCCGATGATGGCAGTCTTCATAATGGCGTGTCTCTACAGGGGGACTTCCACCTGGGTGAGAATCTGCTCGATGATGCGTTCGCCCGCGTCGAGGCGGCGCTCCACCAGGGTGTTGCGGGTGTTGATCACCACGCGATGGGCGAAGACGGGTACGGCGAGCCGCTTCACGTCGTCCGGCGTCGAGTAGTCGCGGCCTTCCAGCAGGGCGAGCGCCTGCGCGGCCCGATAAAGCGCCTGCGCGCCGCGCGGGCTGACGCCGAGGGCCAGCGATTCGTGATGCCGGGTTCGCTCGACGATGGCGAGGATGTAATCGACCACCGCGTCTTCCACCAGGACGGTGTGCGCCGCGTCCTGCAGGCGGAGGATATCTTCCGCCACCAGGCCGCTCGGTCCCGCTTCGGGGAGCGCGGCGCCGGACTGGCGCACGATTTCGCGCTCGCTGGCCAAGTCCGGGTAGCCGATGCGCAGCCGCATGAAGAAGCGGTCCAGTTGCGATTCCGGCAACGGGTAAGTGCCGTGGTGCTCGACCGGATTCTGGGTGGCGATCACCATGAACGGGCGCGGCAGCGAGTGCGGATGCCCGTCGATGGTGACCTGGCTCTCATTCATCGCTTCGAGCAGTGCGGATTGGGTTTTGGGCGTGGTGCGATTGATTTCATCGGCCAGCAGGAAGTTGGTGAAGATGGGACCCGATTTAAACTCGAAAGCTTCCGACTGGAGGTTGTAGATGGTGACGCCGAGCACGTCGCTGGGCAGCATGTCGCTGGTGAACTGCAAGCGATGGAAGCGGCAGGCGATCGAGCGCGCCAGGGCCTGCGCCAGGGTGGTTTTGCCGACGCCGGGAACGTCTTCGATCAGCAGGTGGCCGCGTGCCAGCAGGCAGACCAGCGAAAACCGGATGACTTCCGGCTTGCCGCGAATCGCCAAGGCGAGCGACGCTTCGAGCGAGTCGAAGCTAGGGAGAACGCGGGGCGGGACTCCAGCCTGAGAAGCGACCAACGATTCCCGCTCGGTCATTATAAAGCCATGATACTAGACCCGCGCCGGGCGAGTGCGGCGGGTGCAGCAAAGCAGTAAAATGGTTTCGTGAGCACCGCCCGTTACGTTCACTGGCAAGACGGAAGCATGTGGCTCGGGTATTTCGAGGAGTTCCCCGATTACCTGACCGAAGGTGCGACGCTGCCGGAATTGGAAGAGAATCTCCGCGATCTCTACCGGGACCTGACAAGCGGCGAAATCTCCGGCATCCGCAGAGTCGCTGAGCTTGCGGTCTGAGGCAGGACGGACCACCGGTTTTTGTGGTCTGCCGCTGGCGGCAGGAGACGCAAACCGATCGTTTCTCCTGCCACGACAGCATTCCCCGTTTAACAGTACCCCAGCGGATAGACCGCGTCTCCCTAGACTCCAGCCGAGACGCCGTACGGGAGCCCAGCGAGTAGCCTAGCCAGTTGACGCGCTCTACTCCCTCGTGTATTCTAGGAGTAGCCTGAAATGCCTTACGAACTGTTCAATAGCAAGACGTCGAAGTTCTCGTCTCCGCATTTGACGATTCGGAGCGGGAAACTAGCCTTGAATGCCGACGCTGGCGACATTCTAGCCAGCGCAGGAATCAAGTTCGCTCACCTCCTCTGGGACGTCGCCGCGTGCAAGATCGCGATTCAGCCGACCACGAAAGGGGACGGCAACGCATTCAAGGTCTCAGTTCCGAAGGGCAAAAGGGGTAGGATGATCTCGGCACGGTCGTTTCTCAACTACATCCAATGGCGCGCGCGCCAGGCGGTGGTCGTTGAGGTGAAGTGGAATGAAGCCGAGCGCCTTCTTGAGGCTTCTCTGCCTAGGGAGCATGTCGGCACGGGGAAAAGCGGGCGCGATGCCAGTAAACAAAACCCAATGCGCCCTACGAGGTAATCGGCGAGTCCGTGGTCGAGTGTATGAGTTTCCGGCTGCCAACGAAGAGCGAGTTCGACAAGGTCAGGTATACGATCTGGAGCGTCTTCGAGATCGTGCTCATGATTCTGACGATGGTGGCCGTCGTCGGAGTCGCGTGGAAACACATGCAGTGAGAACCGGATGAAGCGGACCGATCTGATTCGCAAGCTCGAAGCGCTCGGGTGCTCGCTGGTTCGCCACGGCGGGAAGCACGATTGGTACCGAAACCCGAAGAACGGAATATCCCAGCCAGTACCAAGGCACAAAGAAGTGAACGAACTCCTCGCCAAGCACATCCTGAAGAAGCTTACTGAGTGAGTGTTCCAGGCCAGCGCCGCCTGGTGAACTGCAGGCGATGAAACCGGCAGGCGATCGAGCGCGCCAGGGCCTGCGCCAGGGTGGTTTTGCCGACGCCGGGAACGTCTTCGATCAGCAGGTGGCCGCGCGCCAGCAGGCAGACCAGCGAAAACCGGATGACTTCCGGCTTGCCGCGAATCGCCGACGCGAGCGACGCTTCGAGCGAGTCGAAGCTAGGGAGAACGCGGGGCGGGACTCCAGCCGGAGAAGCGACCAACGATTCCCGCTCGGTCATTATAAAGCCATGATACTAGACCCGCGCCGGCCGGCGCGGCCGGCGGGCGGTACTAAGCGTGCGATGTGGCTCGCAGGTTCTCAGTCTTCAAACCGATCCGGGTCGGTGGTTTTCATCTCCAGCCAGCCATGATGCGGAATGGCGTCGATGGGCAGGCCACCTTCCCAAAGAGAGGATTGCAAGCGCAATCCCTGGCCCGCGCCGATCCCCAGCGCCGCCAGCGAGATCCGCACTTCCAGCACGCGCGCAAACGCGCATTCGACCGCGCCCTCCGCCGGAGCGGCCATCTTCACTTCCACTGGTTTGACGGCGCCGTGGGTGAAACGAATGGTGACCTGGCTCGAGCGCGCCCCGTCCAGCGTCTGGCCGGTGAAGCGCACTTCCATTCCGCCCAGTTCCCGCTCGTAATCCGGGTTGACGTCGATGCGCAGGTAAAAGTTCTGGCCGTCGGAGCCGAAGTATACTTCCTTCACCAGGAATTTCTTGCCGTGCATCGAGCCGCTCCGCTCATCGACGTGGTAGACGCCGGCCCCCATCCACTCGAAATAGGAGGTGACGTCGCCGTCGATCACCGGCCGGATCGATCCCGAGGGCGCCACCAGCACGGCGGGCAGCGCCATGCGCAGGATGGGACGTGAAAGCTCCTCGGGCGGCGTCAGGTTGAGGAAGCGGTAGACGTTGGCGAGATGGCTGCGGTAGAGCTGGTCGAACTCGGGGCGATTGGTGGACTCGTGCTCCGGCCCGTACCACCAGCACCAGTCGCTGCCCTCGGCGATGAGCAGCTCTTCGTAGGCCATGCGCCGCTTGTCGCCACTCACCTCGGGCGCGGAATCGAAGGTCTCACGGGCGCGCAGCAACTGCGTCCACGCCTGGTTGTCCTCCTCGGCGCCGATCCACACGTCGAAGTTGGCGTTGATCCAGGAGCCGGGGAAGATGCCGCCGAGCGGCTCCGGCGCCATGCGATCGAGGCCTTCGCTGACGGTCACCGCGCTCAGGCGCGGGTCATCCTGGATGCGCCGGTAAAGCTCCCGCAGAAAGGGGCGTCCGTTTTGGTCGTAATACTCCCAGGCATTTTCGCCATCGAGAATGATCGGCACCAGCGCGTCGCGGCCGGCACCCAGAATGCCGGAGCAGTTGTCGCGGATGCGCTTTAGAAAATCGTCGGCCGCCGCGGCCGCGTCCATTTTCGAGTAGACGAAACCAATCAGGTCGCTCAAGTAATGGTCGCGGAAAATCACGTCGAGGCGACGCCCGTCTTGCTGCCAGCGGTAGGGCCGGTAAAGTCCGTCCACGCCCACGCCGCGACCCAGCGTGCGGTTGAGCACTCCGCTATCGGTGGCCGACCAGCGGTAGCCGAGCTCGGCGGCGATGGCGAAGGCTTCGTCGGAGACCGAACCCTCCGACGGCCACAGTCCCGCCGGCGCGGCGCCGAAGGTTTGCGCGGTGAACTCGCGCGCCATTTCGAGCTGTTTGCGCGCATCGCCGGGATAACGGAAGCGCGGCGGCAAGGGCACGCCGGGATGGGAAATTTGGGCGATCGCGGAATCGCACACCAGCGGAAGAATGGGGTGGTAGTAAGGCGTGGTGGAGATTTCGATCTGGCCCGACGCCGCCAGCTTTTGGTACTCCGGCGCCACCTGGGCCACAATCTCTCGCTGCTTGGCTCCCATGCGCGCCTGGTCGGCGGGCGAGAAATTGCGCCCGCGCCGCAGCCACTCGCGCACTTCCTCGTCGTGAGCCTGAAATTCCTCGTCGAACCACGCCAGTTGCGACCACATCTGCAGATCGCGAAAATCCTGCGGCCCGAACAACGCCCGCGCCCCGGCCTTCTTCTGCGACTGCCAGGCGTCGAACAATTCGCCGTAGCGCGGGTAGCGATAAATCATGCGGCCCGGATCGGAGTAGAAGGAATGGCGCAGCAGGAAAGCGCGGTCCGCATCGGTGAGCGCTTCGGCCGGCTTCAGCGCAGCTTCGAGAAAAGGATCCCGCGCCGCACCCGAGGCGTACTCGGCAACCTGGGCCATCATCGAAGGCACCAGGTTGAAGGTCTGACGGATGCGCGGAAATTCCTCCAGGATACGCACCATGCCGTAGTAGTCCTTGAGCGCGTGCATGCGCGTCCAGGGGAGCTTGTATTCGCCCGAGGCCAGGTCCTTATAAAACGGCTGGTGCATGTGCCAGAGGAAGCACAGATAGATTTGCGGCATGTCGAGAGTCCTAAGGCGAAAGCCGTCCGCGGAGGCGGCGCATGAGCCGCGCGCAACGCCGTGCGCGCAATGCCCTCTACTTCCCGAAAAAGCTCCGCGCCGGCGGCGGAGGATCGCTGCGGCGAATGGCCCGCCACAGCACGTCGTTCAATTCGTCGTCGTCGTTCTTATCGGCTTCTTCGAAATCCATATGAAGCGACGCCTCGGCACCGGGTCCCTGGGCGGGGTTCCTGCCCGTGAGCGAAATGCGCGGCTTCTCGGCCGTGTACGGAGCCGCGTCCGGCATGGGTTGAAACACCGACGTCATCGGCCGCGCCCCGGCGTCGAAATGGGTCATCGGCTTCACCCCCAGCAGAAACTCCATGGTCCGCAGCACGGAGGCGGTGTTGTACATGGTGCTGTCCACCAGGTGGCGCTTCACGTAAGACGAAATCACGAACGCGGGCGAGCGGTGCGAATCCACGTGGTCCGGGCCGTTCTGCGCGTCGTCCTCCACCACGAAAATCGCCGTGCTGGTCCAGAATTTGGATTTGGATACCGCTTCCGCGATCATCCCCAGCGCGTAGTCGTTGTCGGCGGCCATGGAAAGCGGAGTCAGCGCGCCGGGCTGGGTCCCCGAGGTGTGATCGTTGGGCAGCCGCATCACGATCAGCTCCGGCATATTGCCGCTCTTTTCGTACTCGGAAAACTCCTGCAGGAACACCTTCGCCCGCTCGACGTCCGGAGTGCTCAGGTCGAATCCCTGATACTTCCAGTTGGTCACCTTGGCCAGCACCGGGTCGCGCACCCCGGTGATCTGGTCGGCGCCAGTGGGCGCGCCTTTCTTCTCGTTGACCATGTAGCCGAAATTGCGAATGCTGCGCCCCGCCAGGCTGGCATTGGTCCACAGGTATCCGGCCGGCGGCAGGGAAGCCGGGTCCTGCTCTTCGAAGTCGTATTCTTTGCGGCGGTGCCCGTACTCGCTCGGCCAGAGCTTGACCACATAGTCCGGCGCGATGGCCGCGGTCGACCAGTTGTGGCCATCGGCGCTGACGTCGGCATTGACGTAGAAATTATCCAGTAACACGAACTCCCGCGCCAGCTTGTGGAGGTTTGGCGTCGAGTTTTCGTCGAATAACTCGAGCGAAGGATCGCCGTTGCCCTCTTTCATGTCTCCCAAAACCTGGTCGTAGGTGCGGTTTTCCTTGACGATGTAGATGACGTGCTCGATGTGCGGCAGCGGGCTGGTCTCATCCAGCTTGCTGTCGCGATAGGGCGAATCGGCCAGCGTGGCCGCGGTCCACTTTTCGAGCTGGCTTTCTTCGAATGGTTCGATCCATGAAGCCGTGCCGGTCTGCATGCGCGCCACGAACTCGTCCGAGGCCGTTCCGGCATGCACCGGTTCCGGCCGGCGCGCGGGATTCGGCCCGTGCGGATTGGGATACGAGCGCACGCCTTTTCCGTTGAGCACCACCAGCGTTCCCGAGGGCAGCGCGCGCGCCGCCGTGGGGTACCAGCCGGCGGGGATGAAGCCTCTGACGTAGCTGCGGTCGCCGGCGAGATCCACCACCGCAACGGCGTTGGCGTCGGAGCACGTTACGTACAGCCGGCGGCCATCGGCGCTCAGCCCCAACCCGGAAGGCGACATGCCGACCGGCTGCCGCGGCGTCATCGAGACATTGATGGTCTCCAACACGCGCAGTTCTTTGCCCTGGCTCACGCCGACCGCGTACACGCTGTTGGTGTTGGTGGCCGCCACGAAGATGCGCGCCGCCCAGCGGGGCTCGCCTTCCACCTCTTCCGCGTTGCCGCCCGCGCGCCAAACCATGTCGGTGGGATGCGCGCCAATCGGCACTCGCGCAAGTTGGCCACCGCTCGCGACGTCGTAGTGACCGAGCGTGCCATCGGCCCAGTGGGTGACGAAGAACGATTTCCCGTCGGGATGGAACAGGATGCGATACGGCCTTCTCCCCGTATGGATGCGCTCGATCACCATCCCCGATTGAGGGTTGACGACCGCCACCGAATCGCGATTCAACTCCGCCGCATAGAGCAGGCGGCCATCGGGCGAAAACTGGACGTCGCCGACAAAGTCTTCGCTGCTGTGGCTGGCTGCTTCCAGCGGGAAGGTGCGGCCGGCCGCCAGCTTGCCATCGGCCAGGCTGAACTCGAACACCGCCCCGCGCGCGCCGCCGCCCACGTAGACGCGGTCGCTGTGCGGCGCGAAGGCCAGCCCCAGCCACGCGTCGGCCACCGGAGTCGTGCTGACCACCGCGCCGGTTGCGGCGTCGAGCACGGCGATCGAGGGCGGCCGGTAGCCGCAGTGCAGCACCAGCAGGTAGCGCCCGTCCGGCGAGAGCGCCGTGGCCATCGGCAGCGTATCGAGCGCCACCTGCTTTCCCGCCGGGTCCAGCTTCCATCCGCTATTCAACAGAAATCCGCCGCCGGCAAGCGGACCCACCTGTTCCTTTGGCGCCGGCTGCGAGCCGAGAATCGCCGCCAGGGAGACCAGGGCGGCGGCCATGAAAATCACGCTGAACATTCTTGAGAACGGTCGCATGGGTTCCCTTTATTGTACAGGTGTGATTTGCGCGCCATCCATCTCAGCCTGGTTGGAGCCCGCGGCGCGGGCGGTCCAATGCCACTTAGTTTTCCTCCTCTTGCTTGAAGGGGAACCGGTACCCGCAGCTCCGGACTGCTCGCGGGTAGGAACGGCGTTTGGTGCGCTTGGGAAGCCGGCATCGTGCTACCAAGTCGACGATATGTACGAGTTCCTGCTGCTGCCGTTGAGCCCCGCGCGCAGCCAGAATTTTGGGGTAGCTGTCGAGGACGATATTGCAGGCCTAGGTGAAGCTCAGTTGGCCCAGCGTGTAGTGGTAATGGCGATAGTGACTCGGCCGCCGCTGGAAGTCTTGTAATCGCAGGTGGACACAACTCCCGGCGTCTGCAGTGTGGGGTTCTTCATTCCATCCGTCAACTTGACGCCGAGCGCCTGCCCGATTTCGGCTTTCGATACGACCGCGCAGGTCGGTTGAGCCGGGAAAACGTGATGCAGGTCGCCGATCGGCTCGACAGCCCGAACGTCGGCTCTCGACACGCCGTCGAAAGGAGCACTGAGGATGTCGGATCCGGCAGCCGACCCCGGCGTGAGGCTTACCAGCGTTCTCTGCCTACTTCGCTCCCACTAGGCCGAGCCCGGCCGCCTGCAACTCGTTCCGCCACTCAGCCGCTTTGTCCGGTTTGTCCCAATCGGTGTAAAGCTGGACGATCCTCTCGCCCGCCTGCGGGATCGATACATCCATGGGGACGGCGGAACTGCGCTGGAGGAGACCCCGGTACCCGGATATGAGAAGCGGCTCCGCCTCGACGAATTTCGACTGTCCCGCGAGGCTCGCCCCCAGCAGGCTGCGGAGTTCGCAGGGCTGCCAGAAATTGGGGCCTTCACTGGTTTCGGCATTCAGAGACTCGCGCAGCAGGGGCTCGGCTTCCTGGTACCGGTGTTGCGTTAGCCGCAGCTTGGCCAGAGAGGTCATGCAGGACCTGGTTGTGTTCTGACCCATGCCCAGAATGCGACGGCTCGTTTCGACCGCCTTCGTCAACAGCGGTTCGGCTTCGGAGTATTTCCCTTCTTCCTGGTACAGGATCGCCAAGCCAACCAGGCTGACCACGGTATTGGGATGCTCCTCACCCAGGATGCGGCGCTGCGCTTCCAGCGACTGGAGTTGGAGGGGCTCCGCCTCCCGATACCTGCCCTCCACCCGGTAGAGGAGAGCCAGACTGTCTACAGTCGATAGCGTACTGGGATGTTCTTCGCCAAGTACGCGGCGCTTGCCTTCGAGCGCCTCCAGGAAGGTCTTCTCCGCCAGGGCATATTTCTTTTCCCTCCGATAGAGGTCGGCCAGATTATGCATTGATTTCAGGGTCTCGGGGTGCTGCGCGCCAGCCACGCGCCGCCTGATGTCCAGGCACTGAGTGAGAAGCGCCTCGGCTTCGGTGTATTTGCGTTCCACTGCGTACAACGCCGCCAGGTTATTCATCGCAACCATCGTATCGGGGTGCTCATCGCCATGGGTTCGCCGCTGGATTTCCATAATCTTGATACTGAACGGCTCCGCCTCCGCATACTTACCCTGTTGCCGGTAGAGCGTCGCCAGACTGCCCATAGTCACCCGAGTGTCGTGGTGTTCCTCGCCCAGCACGCGCCGCTGCCACTCAAGGACGTGAAGGAAGAGCCGTTCGGCTGGAGCCCACTTACCTTGCAAGCGGTACAGATCCGCCAGGTACCAGATGCCTGTCAGGGTACTGGGGTGCTCCTCGCCATTGAGGCGCCGGCGGAGGTTCACCAATCGTGTGAGCAGCGGCTCGGCGGCGGCATACTTGCCCTCATAGGAGTACAGCTCCGCCAGGCTCGTCATCGAGTCCAACGTATCGGGATGCTCCGCCCCGAGAGACCGGCGCCGAAGGTCGAGTGCGCGCTGGAACTGGCGTTCCGCTTCCTGGTATACGCCGAGGTCCTTGTAAGTCGCGCCGATTGTCTGGCGGATCGCTGCCTCGACCAACGGTTGCCGGTCGAACCGGCCGGCGATGCGCGCGGCGGCCCGGTCCAGCGCGGTGCGCACCTTGAGATCGGGATCCGGCCTGTTGTCGGGCCGGGCCTGAGTGCGGGCACTGGCCTGGGACAGCAGATCGTTCTGCAAAAAGTCGCTGATCGCCTTGGCGGTCGCCGATTCGGTGTCGGCGCGTTGTCGCTCGGCGACCGCCCGATCCCGCTCGGCAGTAGCCGCGCCCTCCGCACTCACCGCCCGATCACGCTCCTTTTGTGCCGCCCGCTGGGCGATTGCAGCCCAATCCCTCTGCCGCAAGGCCTCCTGCTCGGCCCGCCAGGCGCGCCTCGCTTGCCATGTGCTGGCGACGATTCCCGCCGTCAGCAGGACGAAGGCTCCTGTCAGTCCGATGACGAGGCTGCTGTGGCGACGCGCAAACTTCCGCAGGTGATAGGTGGTGGAAGATCGTCGCGCCGCGATCGGCTCGTCCCTCAGATAGCGCTGAATGTCCGCGGCCATTTCCGCCGCCGACGAGTACCGGCGCGCCTTCTGCTTCTCCAGCGCTTTGGCGACAATTGTCTCTATGTCTCCTCGGTATGTGCGGCTGATCGAGCTGAGCCGCGCCGGATCTTCCTCTCGAATCGTCTGCACGGCCTTAGGCAGTTGACCGCCGAGTTGGTACGGCAAGCGTCCCGCCAGCAGCTCGTACAGCATCACCCCGAGAGCATACACATCGCTGCGCGTATCGAGTTCCAGCGGGTCGCCCAGTACCTGTTCGGGACTCATGTAAGCCAGCGTTCCCACCAACTGCCCTACATCCGTCTGGTGCGTCGCCTGGGCATCGGCATCGGTTACGCGCGCTACCCCGAAATCGAGGATCTTGGGCTGGCCGGCCTCATCCACCAGAATGTTGCCTGGCTTCAGATCACGATGGATAATGCCCCGCTGGTGCGCATGGTGCACGGCTTCGCAGATCATGGCCACCAGCTCCAGCCGTTCTCGTGTGCTCAGTCGATGCGCCTCGGCATACCGCAGGAGCGACGCGCCCTGAATGAGTTCCATGGCGAAATACGGCTGCGGGCCGAATCCGCTATCCGCGGTGCCGGCTTCATAGATTTGCGCGATACCGGGATGGTGCAGGCGGCCGAGTGCTTGTGATTCGTGCTCGAAGCGCCGGATCAGCTCGCGGCTGGCCAGGCCGGGCTTGATCACCTTGAGAGCTACCGTGCGGCGGGGCTGTTCCTGCTCGGCCTCGTAGACGGCGCCCATGCCGCCTTCGCCCAGCAACCGGACAATCCGATACCGGCCGATCGCTGCCGGCAGGGCGGGCGTCGCCAACATCCCGGCCACCGGACTTTCCAGCCGGGGCTGATCTTCCGCCGCCAGGAGCCTTCGTACCTCCTGTCGCAGCGAAGCGTCGGAGCAGGCATCGCTCAGAAAGGCCTCCCGCTCACCCTGGGGTTTCTTCCGGGCAGCCAGGAAAATCTCCTTCATCCGGGCCCAGCTCGCCGGCGTCATGTCTCGGTCCGTGGGAAGAGTTCGCTTCGCAACCAGGCGGCAGCCATTGCCCACTCCCGTTTGACTGTCCGCGGTGAAACGCCTAATGCTTCGGCGGTTTCTTCAATTGTCAATCCCGCGAAATAGCGCAGCTCCACTACCCTCGCTTGCTGGGGATCCAGCGCGGTAAGCCGCTCGATGGCTTCGTCCACAGCCAGAATTTCCTCGATTTGCGTGCCATCGATCCCCCCTTCCAGGTTCTCGACATCCATCCTGACGGCCGGTCCACCTCGCTTAGCCGTTTCCCGTGCGCGCGCGTAGTCCACCAAAATCCGCCGCATGAGCTGCGCCGCCACGCCCAGGAACTGCGCGCGGTTTCGCCAGTCGGCGCGGTCCTGTTCCACCAGGCGCAAGTAGGCTTCGTTGACCAAGGCCGTCGGTTGAAGCGTGTGCCCGACACGCTCCGCTTGCAGATAGTGCCCCGCCAGACGCCGCAATTCCCCGTACACCAGCGGAATCAGCCTGCCCAGGGCATCCTTATCTCCGCGCTGCAACTCATTGAGCAGAAGGGTTACTTCGCCCGAGGAATCTGTGACACGGGACTCCGCCACATGATAGATTTTATAACCTTAATCTCCTTATTGAAAGAAGTTTCCCACAATCCCAAATAGCATTTGGCCCCTTTTTCGGCCGATTCTCGCGTTAGGGACTGAGGAGATCACCTATGCTACGAATCGGTTCACCCCGGGTGGCGCTCATGGCCGCCGCGGGCGTACTTATTTCCGCCAACCTCTTGGCTCAATCTGAGTCCATCCGCAACTGGGCCGCTCCCCTTTACTGGCAACCTTCCGCAAAAGAGACTGCCATCATCAGGAGCGCTAACTCGATGCGTCCTGAGAACGTTCCCAGCTCTAGCGATCCCACCCCGCCTCTGGTCTTTGTGGCCATCACCCCTTGCCGCATGATGGACACGCGGGGTTACGATCCCACATTCGTCAGCGGCACCGTATACGGGCCGCCCGCGATGCCCGCCGGCTACCGCGTCCTTCCCGTGGCGGGCGTGACGGCAGGCTATTGCAGTCTCCCGAGCACGGCGCAAGCGGTGTCGCTCAACGTGACGCTGTCGCCGAACGCGGGAAGTCCGGTCCAGTACATCGAGCTCTGGCCGGATTTAGGGACGTTCCCCACTGTGTCGACGATGAACGATCTGCAGGGACAGATGGTGAACAACGCGGCGGTGGTGGCGCTGGGAAGCGACGGAGCTTTCGACGTCCTGGTGACGGACCCGACGAACCTGTTCATCGACATGAACGGGTACTATGTGGCGCCAAGCACGCTGGCGCTGGGGGAGGGTACGGTGGGATCTCCGGCGCTCACCTTCGGGGACACCACGACCGGACTGTATTCGACCGGAGCGGGCACGCTGGACATCGCCGCGGGCGGCACCAGCCGGGCGACGGTGAACTCGACGGGCTTATCGGTAACCGGCAACCTGGACTTCAGCGGCGCGATCACGCAGGCCGGCACGGCCATCCTGCGATCGAATACCAGTAACGGGAGCCTGTCCCTCGGCTTGGGTGCAAATAGCAGTCTGAGCCCAACGAATAATACGGCCGTCGGCCATAACGCGCTACATTCGCTTGCGGGGGGTAACGCGAACACTGCCATCGGCGATTCGGCTCTGTATAGCATCACCGGCGGCATCTGGAATGTGGCGGTGGGCCCGTTCGCGTTAATGACCAACACCAATAATGAGAACACGGCTGTCGGCTACGATACCCTGGAGTCGAACCAGTCGGGCACACAAAGCACCGCCGTGGGGGCCTTCGCGCTCCAACAGAATTTGGCGAGCGGGTCCACCGCCGTCGGAGACAATGCGCTCGCCAAGAACACCTCCGGCACCGACAACACGGCATTGGGATACTACGCGCTCGCGGCGAACACGACAAGCTTCAACAACACCGCGGTCGGGTATAACGCCCTCTCCAGCCTCAACCCAACTGCGAGTACCGGCGGCAACACGGCGGTGGGAATGAATGCGCTCGCTGCCGACACTTCGGGCTATGGGAATACGGCGGTCGGGACAGCCGCGGCCGGATCGCTGACCTCGGGAAGTTTCAACAGCTTTTTCGGTGCGAGTATAGCCCCCGGGATGCAGGTCACCGGCAATGGTAATGTCGGCGTGGGATATATGACCTTTGATTACCTGACCGCAGGCGCCAACAATATCGCGATCGGTTACCAGGCGGGCTATAACATTGGGACTGGAAGCAACAACATCGACATCGGCAATGAGGGACTCGCTGGCGACTCGGGTGTCATCCGCATCGGGACGACGCAGTGGCCCACATACATCGCCGGCATCTACAACATCGTGCCCGGCGGCGTGCTCGAGAGCGTCGTCGTCAATTCGAGTGGCGAGCTGGGCGTCCAGACCTCCTCGCGGCGCTTCAAGCAGGACATCCGCGAGCTGGGCGACACCACCGAAACGCTGATGGCCCTGCGCCCGGTCCGTTTCCGCTACAAGGTGAATGCTCCGGACGGCC
>Ga0181529_10003847_pt1 | contig 16731 bp, 17 predicted proteins | sample PEATcosm2014_Bin_36_FD_119763 | JGI IMG/M metagenome (GOLD analysis project Ga0181529, IMG submission 119763) | Peatland microbial communities from MTU Mesocosm Facility, Houghton, MI, USA - PEATcosm2014_Bin10_30_metaG | ecosystem: Environmental > Terrestrial > Soil > Wetlands > Peat | place...
AATACTGCTTTCGCGCGTTCATGTCCACCTTTCATGGGTGTCACGTTTCGCGCCCTTCCGGGTTACATTTTCATTTGGCCCAACCGAGTCGCTCCTGGTGACATTTTAGATGACTCAATTCGCCGGCCCCACCTTATGCCGCCTCCGATGATATGATGCCCATCATGAAAGGAGGGGCGGCATGAAATGGCTGTGGTTGCCCGGTGGGATTTTGGTTTTGCTGATTCTGGTGGCGGCGGTTGGCGCCATGCTTCCGGTTTCGCATCGCGCCACACGCCGGGCTCGCTTCCGCCAGAGCCCGGCGGCTCTGTACACGATTCTGGCGGGCCCTCCCGATTGGCGGTCGGACGTGAAGAGTTATGGCCCGCTGCCGGATCGGGACGGCAGGCAGCAGTGGTGGGAGCACGACGGGCACGGGCGGAAAGTCACCTTCGAACTGGTGGAGGATTCGCCGCCCGCGCGGCGCGCCATACGGATCGCCGATCGCAACCTTCCCTTTGGCGGCACCTGGACGTTCGATATCTCACCCGCGCCCGAGGGCGCCGATCTGCGCATCACCGAGGATGGAGAGGTACGCAATGTGTTCTTCCGTTTTCTGGCCCGCTTTGTGATCGGCCACACCAGCAGCATAGAAACGTTTTTCAGAGACCTCGGCGCCAGGACCGGCGAACGCGTCAGCACGGAGGCGTAGCCATGGGCCAGGAAAAGGCGTGCAGGCTGCGGCGCGGCGGGCGCACACTTGAGGGCAGAGCGTTGCTCGAAACCGACCATCTGCTATTTCGCGGAACAGAGCGGCTGAAGATTCCGTTTCGCGACCTGACAGGCGTAGCAGCGGCCAGCGGTGTTCTGCGGCTGGATTGGGGCGGTGGGCGCGCGGAGTTGGAACTCGGAGCGGCAGCGGAGAAGTGGGCGCACAAGATTCTTGATCCGCCGTCTCTCCTCGACAAGCTCGGCATCAAGGCCGGCGTGACCATTCGGCTGCAAGGCAGGTTCGACGCCGGGTTCTCACACGAGTTGAAAGCCGCGGGCGCCGAAGCGGCTGGCAAGCTGGCCGACCTGATCTTCCTGGCAGCCTCCGGCACCGCGGACCTGGCCCGCATCCCCGGATTGGCGCGCAAACTCCAGCCGGCCGGCGGGTTGTGGGTGATCTATCCGAAGGGTGTCGAGACAATCCGCGAGATCGATGTGATCGAAGCCGGCCGCGCAGCGGGCCTGAAGGATACCAAGGTGGTAAGGTTCTCAGCCACACACACGGGGCTGCGATTTACGATTCCGATGGCGGCGCGGAAGGCCTTAAGGCAGAATTCTCTTGCCGAGCTGCTGCTGCGCGATCGAGGCCGTCGTCCAGTCCAATCCCATCGCGGCTGAGCTGCAGGTGGCGTCTCCGGACGATAATTGGGCAGGTGCCGACTTCTTTCTCGGAATTCTATGACCAGTGCTCTGCTCAACCAGAAGATCCCAACGCGGCGTGAAGCGCGATTGGCCATGCTGAGAAGACATACCGCGGAGCTGCCCTTCTTCGACCGTTACGACGCGGGTGACCGCGAGGCTGCATGGGCGGGCCTGCAAGACCTAGGCCCGCGGGTTCGCGAGGACCCCTATGCCGCGGACGCGCTCGCGGTCGCATATGAGACAATGGCGCGGGCAAGAACGAACATGGAAACCATCGCCCGGCGCCTGGGCGAGATGGGCTATCGATTCTTCTCATACACCAGACCTGTGCGCGAGCCGGTTTTGCGGGCAGCCGCGAGGTCGGCGTTCTCCCAGATCCTGGCTCTGGAGAAGGAGGCTGGGGCCCTGCCTCTTTCTATCCGCGCCTGGTTCGCAATCAGCGGGAATGTGGAGCTTACCGGCGTCCATCCCCGCCTTTCCTTTGTTCGCGATCAGAGCCCCGAACGATCCCGGCTCGAATGGGACCTGGTATTTACCGATCCCATCGTCGTGTATGGTGTGGAAGACGCGGCGAAGTCCTTCGAGCATACGGGCGCCGTGAGCTTCTCCGTTTGCGACAGCGCCAAAGCGGACGCTGACGACGGAGGAGATCCGTACATGCTGATTCTGGAGACCGCGGGCGCGGACTGCCTAATTCATGGGTTCCTCAACGTATCGGAAAGAATCACCTTCGTTCAGTACCTCCGCCGGGCGTTCGAGTGGGGAGGGTTTCCCGGATTCGCGAAGCCGAAGTGGGCCCAGTACAGGCCGCCCGAACTGGATGGCCTGCAAGAAGGCCTGCTGCCGATTTGAAACCGTGCGACGAACCTTGCACGCCCGACGGCAACGAAAACGCGGGATGCCATCCTGCCCGACACGCCACTGCGTGCTGCCGCGGCTTCTGAGCATATCGGCGAAACCGCTCGCTCTGAAGGCGCGAAAGACTCCGCCCGCAAGCGGGCATTGGCGAGCTGAAGCATGCCCTACCAACTACTGCGCGCTGCGCGCTTTCTGCGCGAGCGCGGCCATCTCGTCCACGCGCGGCCAGTCGGACTTCGGGAGTTTGCCTTGGTCGCGCAGGCCGGCTAACAAGGCACGGGCTTGCTCGTATTCGCCGGCGGCGGCCAGGTAGTCGGCGCGGCGCTGCGCGGCAGGCGTGGCGTGAGACTGCGCCAGATCGATCCAAGCCTCGGCGATATCTTCGCGGGTCTCTGCCAGGCTGCGAACGGTAGCCCAATCGGCGTCAGGCCGGAGGCTCAACTCGCTGTAGCGCGCCGCCGCCTGCTCAAATTCGGCAAGGGCTTCGTGCGGCTTTGCCATCTTCTTGAGGACCACGCCGATCCTCCGCGTGCTCGCGGCTACGGCTGTCGCGGCGCGGAAATCGTGAGGATCCGCCTGCGCGGCCTGCTGGCGCAGGTCGAGAGCCTTGCGGTCGAATTGCAGCGCATCGTCGAGGCGGTTCATGGCGCCGGCTGCCCAGCCGAGGTCGCTCAAGTCGAAGGACAGATCGATCTTGGCGCGCATGTCCTGTGGATTGCCGGCGCAGCGCCGCTCGTCGATCGAGCGCGCCATCTCGTACTCGCGGCGGCAATCTTCCATCCGTCCGGTGACGCCATACAGCGCGGCCAGCCGCTTTTCTGCCACCGCCAGCGAGCGCTCGTTTTCCTGGCTGTCATGCAGCGCGGCCACGCGGCGGGCCAGAATCTGGACACGCTCCCGCAACGCGATAGCTTCCGGAAAGCGCTTTTCGTTGATCAGCGCATCCGCCAAGGCGGCCAGCGCGACCTCCATATCGCTCAACGCAACCATGTCTTCGGGGTACGCGCCGGCCGCTACCTCGGCAATGCCGACGGTGCGCCTGGCCTGAACGATCTCGGCGTCGAACTGGCCGGCCTGACCGTAGGCTCTGGCGAGATCCACCGCGGTGCGCAGGTACTCGTGGCGCAGGCCTGCGTCGCCGGGTGAGCCTGCCGCCAGCCGTTCCAGAATCCCGGCGCCTTTACGAAGGCTTTCGAGCGAGGCCGATACGCGGCCGAGGCTGGATTCGGCGAGATCGCCCTCGACTTCGCCGATTCTCGCGTAGCCCAGGGCGACCTCGCGCTGGAGCGAACGATTGTATCCGGCATCCTGCGACAGATTCTCCAGGTATTCGAGCGCACGGCGCGCCAGCAGCGCACGCGCCGCGGTAGAGCCAGGTAGAGGCGCGATGGCATCATAGAGGTCGAACATCACCGCGTGGGCCAGGCCGCGCACCTGGTTAAAGCGGCGCTCGGAGCGGCGCGCTTCCCACCAGCCGAAGGCGGCGAATCCGGCGATCAGCAGCAAGGCCAGCCCGCCCGCCGGGACGGCGATCCGGTGCCGCGCCACCAGACGGGCCGCGCGGTAGCGCAGAGTGGGCTTGCGTGCCGCCACCGGCCGGCCTTCCAGGAAGCGGCGGAGGTCCGCGGCGAACTCATCCACCGTCGGATAGCGGCGGCGCGGGTCCTTTTCGAGGGCCTTGGCGACGATGGTTGCAAGATCGCCCCGCAGGCGCCGCCGCAGCGTCGCCGCGTTGGGAGCCGCAGCGTCCACTGCGTCGGCCAGCGGTGGAGCATCCGCATCGCAAATGGCGCGCGCCAGCTCGATGTAGCTGGTGGTGGCGGGATAGGGCCTGCGCCCGGCCAGCAGCTCAAACAGGATCACGCCCAACGAATAAACGTCGCCCGCCACGGTGTAGCTCTCGCCGCGAATCTGTTCCGGGCTGGCGTAGGCAGGGGTCATCGGCGCGGGGCCGGCTTGAGTGATCTCGTCGCCAGGTTGCTGTGCGCCGATCATCTGCCCAAGGCCGAAATCCAGCAGCTTGGCCTGTCCCTCGGCGGTGACCAGAATGTTGCCGGGCTTCAGGTCGCGATGGACGATGAGCCTGCGGTGCGCGTAACCCACCGCGTCGGCGATCTGCAGGAAGAGCAGCAGTCGCTCACCAACACCGAGCGCGCCGCGCCGGCAGAATTCGAGCAGCGGCAGGCCATCAACGTACTCCATGATGAAATACGGTTGGCCATTGGCGGTCGAGCCGCCATCGAGCAACCGCGCGATTCCAGGGTGCTCGAGTTGCGCCAGGATCTGCCGTTCGCGCTCAAAGCGGCGCTCGGTCTGGGCGTCGGGGTATGCGGCGGTGATGAGCTTGATCGCCACCTGCTTGCGGTACTGGCCGTCGGCGCGCTCGCCCAGGTAAACCACGCCCATGCCGCCGCGGCCGATCTCTTTCACTACGCGGTAGGGTCCGATGGCCTCTGGCGCCGGCGCTTCGGCGCGCCACTGGGCGCCCGGCGCGACCGCCGAATCGAGCAGCGCGCCGGCTTTCTGTTCCAGAGCGAGCAGCGATTCCACCGAGCTGCGCAGCTCGGGATCGGACCCGCACAGGCGGTCCATCGCGGCGACGCGTTGGCTGGGGTCGGTTTCCAGCAGGCTTGCCAGGATCGTCTTGACCTCGCCCCAGCGGGCCGCGGTCATGGCTGCGCGGTTCCTTCCATGTGCCCCAGCAGCCACAGGCGGGCGGTGCCCCACTCCCGCTTCACGGTGGCGGGCGAAATGCCGAGGCACTCGGCGGTTTCCTCAATCGAAAGGCCGCCGAAGTAGCGCAGCTCGACGACCTTGCCTTGTTGCGGATCGAGCTTGTCCAGTTCGTCGAGCGAGTGGTTGAGAGCCAACACGTCGATGGCGGGCGAAGGGAAGACGCCGAAGGCGTCCTCGAGCGTTACGGCGTTCGCGAAACCCTCGCGCTTGGCGGCATTGCGGGCCTTGGCGTGGTTGATCAACACGCGCCGCATCATGGTGGCCGCGACGCCCATAAAATGCGCCCGGTTGCGCCAATCCACCGAGCGCTGACCCACCAGCCGCAGATAGGCCTCATGCACCAAAGCGGTGGGCTGTAGCGTGTGATCGGGCCGTTCCACGGCCAGCAGCCGCTGCGCCAGGCGGCGCAGTTCGTCGTAGACGAGAGGCGTCATCTCGTCTAATGCGGCCTTATCGCCCTCCCCGATCCGCACCAGCAGTTGGGCGACATCCTGAGGCGCCAAACAAAAACCTCCCCTGGGGACTCATTCACATTCTACACGGAACCAACGCGGCTATTCGGCCCGATGAGCCGATCCACCGCAGTTTGCTGCGTATAGAAACAAGCACGCCAGGACCGGACGGAGGCCGGCTCTGCCAGCGGTCGTGTGAAATGCACGCGGCCGGCGGACGCCGGACCGGTCGCCGGCGTGTGAGTTGTTCGGAGGACGGCAAACCGGCGTGGCTGGACTAGCTGAAGACGCCAGCCAACGCCGACTTGCCGAGCACGTAGACCGCCCAGGGAAGCACCACCGCGAAGAGCGCCCCCCCGAACGACAGCTTCTTGCCCGCCGCCGCTTGCAGGCCGACGGCCATGAGCAGGATCGTCCAGAAGGAAAACAGGTCGAGCGACGTGGCCAGGGAATACAGGAACTTCGAGCTTGTTCCCGGGTCCATAAACGCCGCCGGATTGAACGCCAGCGGGTTTTGCGGGTTGTATTCGTCCGGGTTCTTCAGGTGCAGGACTACGATTAACAGGACCGACGAGATCAGTCCCGTCAGGCTCGAATAACACACTAACGCGAAGACCTGTTTGAAGCGGATCCCCGCGGAAAGAATGACCGAAGCCATGAGCCACAGAGCGCCGGCGCTGAGACTCAGGTAGAGCAATGGGATAAGGACGCCCGCGGTGTAGCCAAAGACGGGCGCGAATTTGACGCCCATTGCGATCGCCTGGTCGCGCTGCTCGGGCGGCATCTGCTGCGTCCGCGAGCTGGCTTCCATATTATGCCGTACGATACGCTCCCAGCCAACTTGCTGCGACATCGTAAAGACTACCGCCAAGGCGCCAATAATGATCAGCACCAACGGCACGAGCCAGGAGGGGCGTTTCGCAATATCCTCGAAAGCCTTCTTGGGATCGAAAAAGACCCCGGTGATTCGCGAGAATTCACCCATTCTCGCTGGGGCCGGCGCGACGGCCGGGGAGTTTTCGGGTGTCATATCTTTGGTGATTGTACGCCATTCGGGGTGATTTGTTCCATGGAACATTCGGCGCCGCAACTGCGTAAGCCGAAATCGAGGGTTTTCATGCGTGCTTTGTTTGTTCTCCCTGCGCTGGCAGCCATGTTGACGCTGGCCGGCTGCGATATCGACGATTTCGATGGCGGCTGGCAACATTTCAGCCGCGATTTTCACTACAGTTACCCGTGTAGCCCGGGCAGCCGGCTCTCGGTCGAGACGTTTAACGGCTCGGTCGAGGTTTCCAGTTGGGACGAGAACAGCGTCGAGATCAATGGAACCAAGTACGGCCCCACCCAGGCTGCCGCCGACAGCCTGCGCATCGATATCGACCGCGGCACCGGGTCTATCGCCATCCGCGCCGTCCGGCCGGTGGAGCGGCGCAACAACCAGGGAGCGCGGTTCGTCATCAAGGTCCCGCGCGGGGCCGTGCTCGAACGCATCACCGCCAGCAACGGCGCCATCCACACCGCAGATGGCGTCGGGCCGTCCCACTTCCGTACCAGCAACGGTGCGGTGCGGGCGGAGCGTCTTCACGGCAGGCTGGACGCAGAGACGTCGAATGGCCCCATCGAGGTGGTGGATCTGGAGGGCGACGCCCAACTGCGAACCTCGAACGGCCACGTGGATGTCCGGGGGCTACGCGGCTCGCTGGACGCCACCACCAGTAATAGCGCGATCACAGCGGAGATCGAACGCTCCTCGAGCGACGTTCGCGCCACCACCAACAATGGCTCGATCGATCTCGAACTGCCGGCGGATTTCGCCGCTGGGGTTCGCGCCCACACCTCCAACAGCTCGATTACGGTCCACCTGCCGTCCAGCACCAACGCCCACGTGATCGCCTCCACCAACAACGACTCCATCAGCAGCGAGTTTGAAATGACGGTGCATGGCGAGATCGGCAAGACTCACCTGGAGGGTGATATCGGAAAGGGCGGCCCGCTGGTCGATCTCGACACCTCCAACGGCGGCATCCGGATTCTGAGAGGCGCAAAATAGCGCGGTGAGATACTTGACTTAGCCGCCCGACTCCCCAGAGTCTGCGGTTACCAATACCGCATGTTCGACAGCTTGGTTGCCGGGTTCGCAATCTTCTGAGAAACCATCGGCGCCGTCAGCACCGCTGCAAACCAGAGGCTTTGGGCAATCAACCGTGCCCATGGCGCTTCCGCTACCCACCCATACGGAATTGTGTGCATAGCGAATTGAGCGACGCCACCGCAGATCAACCAAAACAACAATGCCAAGAGGAAGGAGGCCCTACGGCAGCGTTTGGCTGACCAGCGTCGCGATCTTGCGACTAGACCGATGGCAAATCCCGGCATCAGTGCCGTCAGCGCAACCAGAGACACCCACAGTCCGACTTGGATGGATATACTCGCCCGCAGATTAGCACAGCCTGAGACGAGGTATGAAGCCGGTTAGTTCACGCGTGGCACCGGCGGTCGGCTGGTTAGCCTGACCTGGGCCAGTCAGGTGGGCGGAAACGTGAAAGGCGAGCGTATCTGCCAAGCGGAGAAGCGAATCGCGGATGTCGGCTCGCCTCCGTCACCGCTCGTGCCGGCCGCCGTGCCGTTTTCGGACGGCACGCAAGTCGGAGAAAGGTGCGGGCGCCTCAGAGCTGGCTGATGATGATGCGGTGGACCTTGATCAGCAGATCGACTTCCTGGCGCGGGACTTCGAGCAGCGAGGCAATCCGCTCGGCGGGATCTCCACGACGGTGCATGCGCAGAGCTTGCGCCCGCTTGTTCAGGTTCAAGGCGGCCCTGCCGGTGCCCGGCGTGGCTTCCGCCGGCTGCCTGCGGGACTCTTCGGCCAGCCGCTCCAGACTTTCGAAGCGGGCAACCAGAGCCTCCATGTTGATTTGGATGTTCGCCCCCAGGGCGGTGGTCTTGCGGGCGGCGCCGATCGCCAGGCGCGCGAGCAGCAGGGCCGCTCCGCCGCATACGACGGCCACCAGGAAGGCGACCGCGAAAACGAGGAGGCAGGCGTTCATGGGATGCTCCGCAAGCGTTCGTTTCGGCTCGCAATTTCCTGGATCTTCACGCCATAGTTGCCCTCCACGACCACCACTTCACCGCGCGCGATCAGGCGCTGGTTGACCAGCACCTCCACAGGGTCATTCACGTCGCGGTCCAGTTCGACGATTGATCCGGTGGTCAGTTTGAGAACTTCCTTCATGGGAAGGCGCGTCTTGCCGAATGAGATACTGACTGGAAGGTCGACATCGAGGAGCAGGCCTATGGTCCGCGAGTTCACAGCCAACTGGCCGGCCTCGCTCGAGTATTCGGCGCGCACCGGTTCGGCAGGGACTGGATCATTGGGAGGCGGCGCGGCGATCAGCGATAACAGGATTGGGCTGAACGCCACCAGCAACGCCGGTTGAACGCCCTCCGCGAATGTGAGCGCTACCGAGGCCCACTCGGCCGATTCCGGCGCCGCTTCGCGCTCGGCGCCGGCGCCGCAGGTGATCTCGCGACCCAACAGGCCCCCGATCGAGCGGGCCATCGCGGATAGCGATTGGCCCAAGATCTCGAACCAGGTGTTTTGCGCTTCACTCGAAGCCACCGTGTCGAGGCCCGCGGCCTTGAGGGTCAGCGTGCCCACATGCTCCCAGGTGGGCCGCGGAGAACCGACCCACGCCTGGGCGCCGGGCGCTGCCGAGAACGGATGTTCCCACCAGAGGTACGGGTATTCTCCGGACGCCACTTCGGCGGCTGTGCCGCTGACTGCCTGCCAGGCGACCTGCGGCCGTTGATCGGTCATGGAATCCAGCACCTGCGCCAGGGCTTCGGTCCACTGATCGAGGACACCAGCGACTCTGCCGTTGGCATCGAGCGCGTTGGTTCGCGCCTTCTCGCCCTGGCTCATACGGTCATCACTCCTCTGGTTATCGGCCACTGCGCAACCAAGTGGCTTCGCAGCCGCAGAATCGCCTGCGACTTGAGCTGCGATATGCGCGATTCGTGCAGGTTCACCACCTGCGCGATCTCGCGCAACGTGAGTTCCTCCTGGAAGTAGAGACTGAGCACCGTGCGCTCGATCTCGGGAATTCCTTCCATCCCCGCCGCCAGCAGCCGTTCCAGTTCCGCGCGCTCGAGGAGGCTGGCAGGCGAGTTGTCCTGCCCGTCGGCGATGTAACGCAGCAGGTCGCCGGAGTTATCGCCGGAGGCATACTCCAGACTGGCGATGTTCAACCCCCTGGTTTCCACCAGCCACTCGTGGTATTCGTCGAGCGTCACGCCGAGCTCGAGCGCGATTTCCTCTTCGGTTGGACTGCGCTTGAGACGCTGCTCGGCCTGGCTCACGGCGGTTTCGATCTGTTTGGCTTTGCGGCGTTTCTGCCGCGGCGCCCAATCCAGCCCGCGCAGGCTGTCGAGGATGGCCCCGCGAATCTTGTATTCAGCGTAGGTTTTCAGCTTCACGTTGAAGCGCGGATCGAAGTTGTCAATCGCCGAGATCAGGCCCAGCACGCCGGTCGAGACCAGGTCTTCCAGGCTGATGTTCTCCGGCAGCCGCTCCTGAATCCGCCGCGCGATCAGACGCACTTGGGGCAGGTGCTGCAGAATCAGCCGCTCGCGTTCTTCTTCGCCGATCACCTCAGGCGCCATAGGGGAATACATAGGCGTTCGCTCTTCCGCACTGGCCCTCAGGCCACCGAAGCGGACTGGCTGGCTGGCGCGCCGAGGAGCCGCTCCACCAGCAGGTCCCACGTGACAGCTTCCAGATCTTCCGGAATGCGCTGGCCATTGGCGAAGAACGACAATGGCTTTCCGGTGCGCGCAGCTTCGTTGAAAACCGGGCCGAGCGACTCGGTTTCGTCCAATCTTGTAAACAGCAAACGTTGCGGCCGGAAGATCTCGAATCGATCCACCATGCGGGTTAAATCGGCTGCTTTCATTGAGGACGATAGGACCAGCTGCGTGTCGATGTCGCTGCGGGAAGTAAGAAACTGCGCCAATCCGCAGTCGGCTTCCATATCGGCCGGGCCGAAGCCCGGAGTGTCGATCAAGATCAGATCCTTGCTGCGGTTTTTCCCGATGGCCTGGGCCAGGGCTCCGACGGTTTCGAGCACCTCAAACCCGACCCCCAGGATGGCCGCGAAAGATCGCAGTTGCGCCGCGGCCGCGATGCGGAACGTGTCGACGGACAAAAGCAGCACCGGGCGCCGGCTGGCGAGACCGTATTGAACAGCCAGTTTCACCAGCGTGGTGGTCTTGCCCGAACCGGACGGCCCGACCAGCGCTGCCACTCGGGGTGGGGATTCGCCACGGCCCAGGCTGGGCTCGACGGTGAAGCGGGAACGAACCTCCTCTACCAGTGCCTGGCGCCAGTTCGCCTTGTCCGCGCTCTGCGCCCCCCGCGGTAGCATGCTGCACGCCGCAGAGACCCGCGCTTCAGCCGCCTCCACGATTTCGCGAGCCAGGCTGGGCAGCACTTCCTGGGCGGCGAGCGCGGCGTAGGCGTCCGAAGCCGTGGGAGACACTCCGCTCCAGCGGGCGGGCGCGAACGCCGACCGCACCAGGGCGCGCCGCATGCCTTCCAATTCGTTTTTAAGGCTGGCGACGTCCATCGCCAGCCGGTTGGCGCCGTTCCCGCTCGGTGGCTGGATTGGCGCTGCCGCGCCTTCCGCCGGGACGGGGGCATCTTCGGCCGCGAAAACGACTTCGTATTCCCCCAGGTGGCGAGCCTCGGGCGGGGCCTTGCGGCTGTTCACCAGCATCGCTTCCGGCCCCAATTCCTGGCGTGCCTGTGCCATGGCGTCTTCCACGGCAGCCGCGAAATAGGACTTGATCCTCATCGAATGCTCCTCGCCCGGCGGTAGCGGAAACTCGCCGGTCATTGAGATTGATCGGCAGAGCGGGAGCTTCTCTGTAGAGCGGAACTACGAAATACTGCCCAGCGATTGCACGCGAACTCCGGGTGGTATTTCGTTGTGCGCGAGGAAGAAGAGGTTGGGGATGGTGGGCTCGGTAATCTGCCGGAGGAAGGCGCGGGCGCCGGTGGAGGTGATCGCCACAACCGGAGTTTCCGGCGTCATCACGCGAGTCCCGATGCGGTTCAAAACGTCGCGCACCGCCTGCGGCGCCAGCGTCAGGTGACTGGTTTGCTCGCCATGCTCCACGGCGCCCTCGACAGCTTGCTCGATGGCGGGATCGAGGAACCAGGCAGGCAGTTCGCCGGCGCGGTTCAAGTACGGCTTGACCACCGAACGGCGAATGGTTTGGCGCGCGTATTCGGTCAGCAATATGGTGTTGCGCGTGGCGCCGCCAGCCTCGCCGAGCGCTTCCAGAATGGTAACTGCGTCGCGAATCGAAACCCGCTCGCGCAACAGGTTCTGCAATACGCGCTGCACAGCGGCCAGTGGCAACACCTTGGGTACCAGATCTTCCACCACTTTGGGATTGTCGATCGCCACCCGGTCGAGCAGCCGCTTGGCATCCTGGCGCGAAAAAAGCTCATACGCGTGGCGGCGGATCAGCTCGGAGAGATGGGTGCCCAACACGCTCACGCCATCGACCACGGTATAGCCCGATTGCCGCGCCCGTTCCGCGCGCTCGAGCGGAATCCAAAAGGCACCGATGCCGAAAGCGGGCTCGCGCGTCGGCTGGCCATCGAGCGCGTGGTCGATTTGCGCCCCGGGTATGGCCAGTTCCCTGCCCTGCGGCAGTTCATAGCGGGCGACTTCGACACCCTTCATCGAAATGACATACTCGCGGCTGCGCAGCGACAGGTTGTCGGTGACGCGGACCGGCGGCAGCAGGTAACCCAGATCCCCCGCCAACTGCTTGCGGATGGCGGAAATGCGGCGCAGCAAGGGGGATTCCTGGGCACCCTCGACCAGACCCACCAGGCCCAGTCCGACCTCGATCGCCAGCGGCTCGACGCGCAGCAAAGCTTCGGGGTGATCTTTGTTCACCGCCGGCTTGGCTTCCTTCGCGGAGTCCCGCGTCAGCCGGTTTTCCGTTTGCCGCATCTTCCAGCCGATGGCTCCGGCCCCGCCGCCCAGCACGAGAAATGGAAGCATGGGCAGGCCGGGCAGGGCGGCCATGGCGAGGAGCACGCCGCCGGCCAACAACAACGGCTGCGAGTTGCCGAGAATCTGCCGGTGAAACTCCACTCCGAGGCGCGCGTCTGAGCTGGCCCGGGTCACGATCAGGCCGCCGGAGATGGAAATCATAAGCGCGGGAATCACCGTGACCAAACCGTCGCCGATGGTCAAAACGGTGTACGTCTCGAGCGCCTTTTGAAAATCCATTCCGTGCTGAAACACGCCGATCAAAAAGCCCGCCACGATGTTGATTCCGGTGATCAGAATGCTGGCCACCGCGTCACGCTGGGTGAACCGGGAAGCGCCGTCCATCGCGCCATAGAACTCGGCCTCGGTGGCGAGCTGTTTGCGCCGGCGTTTGGCCTCGGTTTCGTCGATCAAGCCGGAGTTGAGGTCGGCATCGATCGACATCTGCTTACCCGGCAGCGCATCCAGGGTGAAGCGCGCCGTCACCTCGGAAATGCGCACCGCGCCATGGTTGATCACCACGTACTGGATGGCGATCAACACCAGGAAGATCACCGCGCCGATAATATAGTTGCCGCCCACCACGAAGCTGCCGAAGGCGCCGATCACCTGCCCGGCGGCGGTGGTGCCGGTGTTGCCGTTGAGCAGGATCAGCCGCGCCGAGGAGATGTTCAGCGCCAGGCGGTAGAGCGTGAGCAGCAGCAGCGTGGTGGGGAAAGAGCTGAACTCGACGGGCCGAATCAGGTAGAGCGAAACCATCAACACGGTCACCGACAGCAGAATATCGGCCACCACCAGAAAGTCCAGCACGAACCCGGGCAGGGGCGTGATCAGCGCGACGATGATGGCCAGCACCGCCAGCGGCACGGCCATCTGGCGGAGCGCGTCCACGGGTATGCCGCCCAACCACCCGGGCAGCGCGGGCGCCGGTATCGCCTTGGCGGGCGTCATGGCCTCAACCGGGGAGCCTCCCGTTCATCAGTTTGAAGATGTAAGCCAGAATCTCCGCCACGGCGCGGTACAGGTGCGGGGGGATCTCCTGGCCGACATCGACCGAGTGATAGAGCGCCTGCGCCAGCGGTGGATTCTCGACAATCGGCACCTGGTGCTCGACCGCTTTTTGCCGGATGCGTTGGGCCAGGTAGTTCTTTCCTTTGGCCACCACCAGCGGCGCCGCCATGGTCCCGGTCTGGTAGCGAAGGGCGACCGCAAAGTGAGTGGGGTTGACGACAACCGCGGTCGCGGTGGAAACGTCTTTCATCATCCGCCGCCGCGCGCGCTCGCGCTGCAGGCGCCGGATGCGGGCTTTCATTTGCGGATTGCCCTCGAGGTCCTTCAGTTCCTCCTTGATTTCCTGTTTGCTCATTTGCAGATCGCGGCGGTAGCGGCGCATCTGCCGGAACAGGTCGACCGATCCGAACAGCAGGAACGCAGCGGCCGCTTTCCAGAACAAACCCATCAACGAGGCGCCCAGGAATCGCCAACCAACCTCCACTCCGGCCAGCGGCAGAACCAGCAAGGCATCCAGTTTGTCCCGCGCCACGACGTAGACCGCCCAAAGAAACAGCGGTAGCAATAGCGCGGCTTCCACCAGCGCCCCCACATTCTGGCGCGGCAGGTCGCGCAGACGGCTCATCGGGTTGAAACGCGCGGGATCCGGCGCCAGCCTTTTCAGACTGAATCCGAGCCGCGTCGTCATCAACCGCAGCCCCAAGGTGGCAAGCACCACCGCCAGGCCGCCGAGCAACAGGGGCACCAGGTTGTGCCGGAACACCTGGCAGAGCACATGAACCAACCCCTCGGGGCGCAGTTCGCCCTGAAAGGCGAATTCCAGCAGGGCCCGCATGGTGACGCGGAACTGGCTCAACCAGGCGCCTCCGCCCGCGCCCGCCAGCAGCAGAAACACCATGAACTGCAGGGCCGACACGAATTCGCGCGCGGAGGGAAACTGACCTTCCTCGCGCGCCTTCTTGACGCGGCGCTCGGTAGGCTGTTCGGTTTTGCCGCCGCGGTCGGCCATCGGAGTTCATAGCTCCAACACCCTCTGCGCCACCCGCCAAGCCTCCAGGCTGAACTTCGCTAGCACTCGGGGATACAGTGACAGTACCGTCGACAGGACGAACAGCGCGGTAAGCATCTTGGCCGGGAAGGCCAGTGAGAGCAGTTGCAACTGGGCGTTCAGCCGGCCCATCAGCGCCAGCGCCACGTCCACCATCACCAGCAGGGCGATCACCGGCAGCGCCAGTCGCGCTCCGGCAGCCAGCAAGCCTGCCGTCAGCCGGATGAAGGCCTCCGCCGAGGTAAGTTGAAACACATAGGCCCCCGGGGGAATCCTTTCCAAGCTGGCGGAGAACAAGCGGAGCACCTGCCCGTCCATGCCCAGGGCGAAGAACAGCATCCCCGCCGCTAGCTGCGCCACCACCAGCAGAATGCCTGCGTCGGCTTGCGTGTTCGGGTCCACGGTCTGGGCATAGCCGTATCCAGCCGGCATGCCCAGCATCTGCGCGGCGAGGGTAGCCACTTCCAGCACCGTCGCGGCCGCCAGGCCGATGGCGACTCCAACCGCCGCTTCGGCCACTGCCCAGGCAACCAGGGTTCCGGCGCTGGGATCGATTGCGGCCGGGTTTGGCCAGCGCGGCGCCAGAGCCAGCGTGAACGCCAGGCAGAATGCCGCCCGGGCCATGCCCGGCGTGCCGCTGAATCCCGGCAGCGGCACGAATACCATGGTGCCGGAAACTCGCGCCAGCACCAGCAGAAATGCCAGCACGGTACCGGCCGAAAGGGTGAGGTTAGCGGGCATACCGGCCCAGATCCCCCCACAGCGTCACGGTATACCCCACCGACTTCTGGATCAGCCACGGCATCAGCAGCAGCAGCGACACCAGAAACGCAACCAGGCGGGGAATGGTGCTGAAGGCGTTGTCCTGCATCGAGGTCGCAATCTGCACCAGGCTGATGCCGATCCCGGTCGCGAACCCGATGGCAAGCAGCGGCGCGGCCAGCCAGAACGCCGTCAACAGTGTCTGCCGGATGATGTCCACCACCAGATTGGGTGTCATTGGTAGAAACTTCTCATCAACGATCCCACCACCAGATTCCAGCCGTCGACCAGCACAAAGAGCAGGATCTTAAACGGCGCTGAGATCATCACTGGCGGCAGTTGCACCATGCCGACGGAGAGCGTTACCGAGGCCACGACCAGGTCGATCACCAGGAATGGCAAAAAGAGCACGGCGCCGATCTGGAAACCGGTCTTGAGTTCGGAGAGGATGTAGGCGGGGATCAGGATTTTCAGATCGAGATCGGCCCGGCTTCGCGGCGCCGGTGCATGCGCCAGTTCGAGAAACAGGCGGATGTCCTTTTCGCGCGCGAAGCGCGCCAGGAACTGGCGCAGCGGCTGGGCTGCCTCCGCCATCGCCTGCTCGGTCGAGAGTCTGCCGTTCTCCATCGGCTCCCAGCCGCGGTGGTACATCTCCGCCGCCACGGGCTGCATGATAAGGATGGTCAGAAACAGCGCCAAGCCCAGCAGAACCTGGTTGGAGGGCGTGGTTTGCGTCCCCAGCGCCTGTCTGAGGAAGTGCAGCACCACGGTGATCCTCAGGAAGGGCGTGATGGACATCACGGCGGCGGGCAGCAGAGTCATCAGGGTAAGCAGAATGACCACTTGCATGGGCACGCTGAGCGTGTTCTTTCCGGCCGATATGCCGAAAAGCGAGAGAGGTTCGGCAGTCGCGCCGAATGCCGGCGTACCCAACAGACAAACCGCCAGGGCGCAAGCCTTCATCGCGCAGCCTCCTCCTGGCCGATGCCAGCCGCCGCGGGGCGGCGTTCGATCAGCCGGCAGCCGCCCGGCGAGGCGGCCACCAGCAACATCGTCTCCCCCAGCCGCACCAGGTGGAGCGAATGTTGCGGCCCGAGCGGCAGCCGCTCGACCAGCTCCAGCCTGCGGCGAGAGCGCTGCCGGCCGATTGCCAGAGTGGCCAGACCGCGCCGCCGCAGCCACCAGAGTGTGCCTCCGAGGAGGCCCAGAACGGCGCCCACCGCTCCCATCTGCCCGATCACATCCATCGAGAGTTATCCTCGCGTTTCAGTCTTCGCGGAAGTCGGTGATGCGCACGCCCAGCGTGCTTTCGATCACCACGATCTCACCGGAGCCGCACAGCACGCCGCCGATGTAGATGTCGATGTTCTCGCCCGCCGACCGCACCGTTTCGATCACGCTG
>Ga0181529_10003848_pt1 | contig 16731 bp, 16 predicted proteins | sample PEATcosm2014_Bin_36_FD_119763 | JGI IMG/M metagenome (GOLD analysis project Ga0181529, IMG submission 119763) | Peatland microbial communities from MTU Mesocosm Facility, Houghton, MI, USA - PEATcosm2014_Bin10_30_metaG | ecosystem: Environmental > Terrestrial > Soil > Wetlands > Peat | place...
GTGGCACCAGGCGCAGAAAAGGCAAGTGGAACTGCGCAGGGTGCGGATGATGCGGCCGAGATAGCGTATCTGGGGCGCGCGGGTGGCGGCCAGGCCCAGCGTTTCCCGAAAATCAATTTCCGGATACATCCGTTTGGCGGCCTGTGGTTCGCTGGCAAAAACAATGAACTCGCAATCTTCGCCAAAGGCCTGGCGCAGCGCCTTGATCATCCCGAACAGGATGGCGCCATCGCCGCCGTTCAGAACCACGATGTTGGTGATGATGATGCGCATCAAATTTGGGCTGCGCTCGCTGTTCTGCGGCAAGCAGACTTCAGGCAAGCTTTCAAACCAGATAACTTGCGACGGGCAGAAAACTTTTGACCGAGTATCACGCGCAGAATATCAATGACCTCATGGTTTTGTCTGAAACGGGCTTCATCAAGCATATCTTCATACCAAACCTCGGACCCGGGTGAGAGCCGCATTGTCTCCAGCATACGGAGGTTGAGCGGCCTATCAAAGGAAGAAGCCTGGTCCAGAACGCCAAGTAAATACAGCGCAAGCATCGTCCTAAAGCATTTTTCACATTGACAGCAGTTATAGCGCCCAAGCGAATATGAAAAACAGACTCGAAGATTTCTTAAGGCTGTCTTTGACTTGGCGACAAGTGTCAATTTTTCAATACGGTTTACTTCACAGCCATCGTGAGAAAAGTGCGTCTGCCCGGTTGACCACAGCGGATCCACAAGCGGATGAGTGGCCCACGGGTGTAGCTGTGCATAAGGGTAAGAAGAAGGAACGATCACATTGCTAAAATGCTGTTGTAGACACAGACCAACGGCGGCAAGAAAGGCACCGTGCAAATACTTCCCCCAAAAATCATCGGTGGCAGTTTTTCCAAGGTTGGCCTGAGTCGGGTCAAGGAATTGTCGCAGGTTGGTTTCCACTAAAATCAGTTCTTTGCCCAATTCATTGGCAATTTGCCGATTGCTTTGGGCAAGTTCAGTCCAGATGGAAACATCGGCATAGGGAATATCGAAGCCTTTTACTGTAACCAATGCACCAATCTCGTTATGTGGATTTAACACCGAATACCAAGAGTCAACGCCGCCCGAAAAAAAACAGGCACTCTTTAATGGCTGTTTTTGGGCGACATCAACAGTAGTTATTTTAGTGGTGATTACTTGAATGCGGTTCAAGGTTTTCGGATACCAATTTCTAAAAATGCCTTGAATATGGTTTATGCCAGCAAGCAATTGGGAGGAGACCGGGGCTTCAACCTCAAGGGATTCATTGAGAAACATGCACGGCACCAAGCATGCAGCCAGAAACGGATCGCCGAGGGATGCCGGGGACTCGATTTCTTTGTGAATGACGATACGAACAGTAAACCCTTTTAAGGTCGGCGTTCTTCTTTGAATCAACGCTTCAAAAATTGAACTGCCATCGGCGGAATGGAAAGTGACTTCTTTTATAATCATATTAAACCCATCAAGAATTGATGGTCATTCAAACTGTCCGTGAAACAACCTTTTCAAAAGAGCAAGGTTTTCCAACACAACCAGGCGGTGAGATTTTGGCCACAACATAAGGAGCAGACTGACCGAGGCAAATGATAGGATTGCCAGCAATCCGTGTTCCACCTGAGTGCCGGCAGAGAAAGCTGCGCGAATAACAAGGGCAGAAGACAGACCAATGCAACCAATCACGACTGGAACGCGGATTGCCCACAGCACGTCTCGCTTTTTCACCGGCCCCCGCGAACAGGCAACAAAAGTTAAAATGAAGAATGAAAAACAATAGTTGGCGGCCATTGCTGCTGCAATTCCAGCAATCCCCCAATGAATGCCAACCAAAATAGCCACCAGCACTCGAATGATGCTTGTAACTGAAAACCACATCAACGCCTTGCCCCGCCCTTGGGTGATGAGCAGCCAGCTCACCGCGCCTGAAACCGGCGTCAGCAAACCGGCAATGGCCAGAATCCGCACCAGCATGGCCGCTTCGGTCCATTTCGGCCCCAGCAGCAATAGCGCGATGGCATCGCCGCCCACAATGAGGGCGCAGGCCAGCGGCACAGTGCCGAGTGCCAGGGCTTGCAATGCCTTCAGGAAGGCGGCGCGGTAGCGGTCAGGCTCATTTTGCAACCGGCTCAAGGCTGGCACTGCCACGGCGGCCAGCGGCGAGGTCAACTGCTGGAGCGAGACGAGAAAAAGCTGGTTGGCCCGGTTGTAATTGCCCAGCGGCACCGCGCCCAGCCAGCGGCCAATGGTAAAGGTGTCCAAGTTGGACGCAAAAAAGTAGGCGAGATTGCTTCCGGTAAGAAAGCCGCCAAAGCGAAGCATTGGCCGGACGCCACTGCCCCGAACAGGCCGGGCTGGCCGCCAGGAACAGAGCCACCAGACCGCGAACAAACTGGCAAGCGAATTAACCAGCGTCATTGCCGCAAGCGACCAATACTTCCAACCGGCAACCGCCGCCAAAATGCCAACCAGCAAACCAAGCACACCCGATCCAAGACTGATGGCCGCAAGTAATCCGAATGCCATTTGCCGTCGAAGAAGTGCCGTGTGTTGGATGCTCAAGCCTGTGAGCAGGCAATTAACGCCATAAGCCACCGTAAGCCAGACCACCTCGGGCCGGCGATAAAAAATTCCAACTAGCGGCGAAAGGGCAAAAGCCAGCAGCATGAGGCCAACGCTCAAAGCCACATTGACCCAGAAGAGTGTGCTGATCTGCGCGTGATTAATTTCTTCTTGCTGCACGGTGGCAGTCGAGAGGCCGAGGTCGCGAAAAAATCCCATGAACGTTAATAACGGCGCAATCATGGCCACCAATCCAAAATCCTGCGGCGTGAGCAGTCGCGCAAACGCAATTGTGGAAATGGTCGTGAGCACAAAACTGCCACCCTGCGCCATCACGGTCACAGCCCCGCCGCGCAGCGTGCGCCGCCCCAGGTTTTCCTTGAGGTGATCGGTTTTGAAATATTTGCTCAAGGGTGTGTCAAAGTGGAAATTGAGCAAACGGAAAGCTGAAACTCAACAGAACACAAGTTGCAATTGCTTACTACTGGCGGTGGAGGATGCACTGCTCAAAGTTTTCATAGCATACCATGATCGAGGTTATCTCTTTTCCCGATTTGAGAACCGGACTCTCGACATAAATCTTCCATTGTTCATTGTCATCACTACTAGCAATCTTAATATAGCCCGGCTTCTCTGAATCTTGATATTGAACATTAACAATCTCGCGGAATGCCTCTCGTCCGCCTTCGTCGCGCTGGATATAAATCAGCGCACATTCGCATTTCAACCGATTTGCCTCGTCCGTGTAAAAGCGAGCTGTCCAGTTATTTCTTCTCCCGGTCGAAAAGATGTCTTGGGGATATGAAAATCCCTCAAATTTGCCAATCAGCCGGCCCAGTTCCGTGCGTTGTGCGGGATTCAGACTGCTCGCCCAAGGCCGGATCCAGGAGGGTCGAAACATGATTCCAAGCACAATCAGCAGAACGATTATAACCAAACAACCAAGACAGCCTTTGCCGCCGCTCGGCGCAGGCTCCATGCTGTTTGCGGGTGGGACATTGGCCAGTGGCGGCTCGTTGGTGTGACTGTCGGTCATCAGATTACGCATTCCAAACCTAACCCGGCCGCGTCTGATTCCTATCATCGCATTGCGCGTGTCCACAATCAGCCGCGCGCAGTGCCAAAGCTGGCAGTAATTTGCCGATGTCTGACATCAGAGATTATTGGTGTCAACCAAGGTCACGCTGTTGGTAGTGATTTTATAGACAGCGCCGCTGACACTGGCCTTGAGCGTGACGCGGCCTGCCGTCGGGATGGTGACGGTGACATTCCGGTCGCCACCGCTGGCAGCCCAGGCGCACGCGAGCCAGAGGTTGGTGCCGTTCATCTTGCGCACCAGCACCCGCGCGGTGGCGTCGGCAACTGTGTTTGTGAATTCATAAGCCGGCTGGTCCTGTGACATTGCGTGTGGATGATCCCCCGGCAGCAGGTCGCCGTGATACAGATAATCGTCCAGGTGCGAAAACAGGGCGTGAACGCGCCCCAATACCTCAATTTGCCGCAGCCAATGCGGCGGAGTATCTGCCGGAAATGTCCCGGCATACCCGTGTTCGCCAAACACGGTAGCATTGGTGCCGGTGGGATATTCGAAATAACCCGCCACGGCCCCGACCATGCCGCCGGTGTAAAGGCATTTGAGGAAACCGGTGTAACGCGCCAGGTCCGCCAGCCGGTTGGTGTCGGTGTTGCTCCAGCCGCCGCAGACCCAGCTGTAATTGAGGGCGGCCCCCAGCTTGTGATTATAACCGACGCCATTGAGATACATGGTCAGCAGGTCGTAGTGGTATTGGAGGCCTGAATTCGTCCAGGAACCGGCCCCGGTGAAATAACATTCGAAGCTCGGCAGGTCGGTGTTGGCCAGCATCACGTCGGAATTATAACCCCAGTAGTGTTGATCCTCCCAGCGCCAGTGCCAGTCGTTGGTTTCCTTCTGGTGCGGGAGCGTGGTGAGCCGGTATTGCTCGTTGCCGGTGTTGTAATAGACATACATTTCCCGATGCGGCACCGCCTGCCGGACGCGGCTCGTGAGGAACCCCAACTGATGCGCCTTGCGATCTGAAACGTATCTCGGCCACGTCACGCCGGAGAGGTTGCTTGGGTAACTCCAAACATTGGTCATGGCCGCCATGACGCGCGGATCAAATCTCCAAGCTTTGAGGTCAAATCCCGGAACTCCCAGGTCGCGTTCGCCGCCGTTCAGGATAATGGCTATCGGTGCGTTGGAAAGCAGGGTTTTCAGCGGGGCGGTTTGAAATTCCGACTCATTGGCCAGGTCGGCATCAGGCGCTTCCGGGCTGACGACCTTGTTGAAGTGGCGGTTGGTTTGGTCAAGCCACAGGTTTGTCTGGTCATCCACGAAATAACCGGCGGCGTTGGTCACCCAGAATCCCCGGGACAAGTTGGTGGGCCAGTCCCGGTCGAGGTTCACCTGCAACTTGAACTTGTCCGGATATTTTGCGCAGAGCGCCACCAGACGGGCCGAAGCGCTGTTGCTATTGGCCAGCGCCTTTTGCAATCCGCCATTGACCAAAGGCCCGTCAACCTCAAGGGCATATCCCCAGTTGGTGGCCATCTCCACCCGTAGATCATAGGGCAATGGCCATGACCATTTGGCCAGATGCGGCAGGTGGCTGTTGGCGGCAAAATCCGGTTTGGGGCGGCTCGCCAGCCACGCCGCCGGGGTGATATTGGCATTGGTCTGGGCATGAACCGGCGCAGTCAGGAGCAGGAGCAGCGCGCCCAGCCCGCCCAGAAAATCATGATGGACGAGGCGGTGTTTCAAAATCAAAAGCTGACAAGCTGACTTTCTCAAACTTTGAAACACTGACCTGCCTGCGTCAGACTTCGGCACGGCAAGAACCTGAAACCTGAAACTTGAAATCACAAAATCAGGCACGAATTTCACGGACTGGCACAAATTGGTTTTGGGCCTCGTGACCTCGGCTCCTACTTTGCGTTCATTGCGTTCTTTGCGTGAGAAACCAGTTCGTGTCAAAAAGCCTTGCAGAACGATTGGTGGCAGAATGATAAAACACCGGAACGCCGATCACCGCATCGGCCACACGAACGGGTTTATTTCAAGTTTCAAGTTTCAGCCTTTGGTCTTGTGTGTCCATCCGTGGTTGAAAAAATCTTTGCGCCTTTTGCGCCTTTGCGGGAAACGCCGCCCATGCAATTCGTGGAAATTGGCGGAATTCGAGGATTCAGATTTTCAGGTTTCAAGTCTTCGGTTTCAAGTATCAGCTTTTGGGAATGAACAGGCTGCCGCACGTGGCCGTTTGGAGAACTTACTCTCCAAAGCCGCCTGGCGTATGTCGAATTGTCTGCGTCCCGTCACCGACTATTCTCGTCCACTATTTTCCATTCCGGCCCCCCAAAATCATCAGGATGAGCGGCAGCGCTCTTTTGGTGTTTTTCTCCCACGATCTGAGCGTTTTTAATCTTTTTTCTGCAAACTGGCGTTCCGCGACCGGAAGTTTTTTAGCCTCGGAGGCGATGCGATCCAGGCGGGTTCCGCTGTCCTCAAAATTAGTGAGAATCCGCTGGCGCAGAAAACGCCCGGCCACGTTGCGCAGTTCCGGCACGGCTTCGTAGTGAACGCGGCGGTCCCCCGCCACATAGACAATCCGCACCGCCCCCAAATCCAGCAGATACCGCAGGCCCTGGCTGGCTGTTCCCTTGCACATGTTCAGACGCGCAAAAAAATCATCCTGCGGCAGGGGTCGCGGTGAGACAAAAAGCAGTCCGTAAATTTCTGCCACGGACGGCGGCTGTCCCAGTGCGCGGCAAAGTTGCGAGAAAAGATGGATGACCTCCACTTCCACCGGGTTCAAGGGGACGGCCCCCGCAGGCCGGTCTTCGATCGAATTCCGTTTCATGGGCAAGAGTATGGCAACTTTTCAGAAATGTTCAATAAGAATTGAATAAAAATGAACGAGCCGTCCAAGCCGCGACTGGCATTGGACGATGCGGTTGCCGGCCCGTTTCGTTCATAACGATTCCGTTGCCACCAGGGCGTTGAATTCAGCGTGAATCTCCGCGTAATGGGCGTTCAAAAACCCGGCCACGGCGGGATTGTTCAGGAGCTTTCGGACATAGGCCCGGGCCAGGGTCAGATTCAGCACATTTTCGCCGTAACCGGACTCGATGGCCTTCAGGTCCCGCTCCAAGGTCACCATTTCCTGTTTCATCCGGGCCACATTCTCCGGTGAGATGCCCCGGTTCTTCTTGGGTTTATCCTCTTGGTTAAGCTGGTCCTTGGGGGTTCCCAAAATAAGCGCATCAACGTAGATGACCGAGTAATTGTCGGCAGCCACGAGAAGTTCGGCGATTTCAACCTGACGCACTCCGCTGACAGTGCGCAGCCGGCCGAGCGTGCGAGGTGAGATTTGTTTGTCCTTGAGCAGGTCCGCCGCCTCCGGATGAATCCCCGACAGCAGGTTCAAGTAGGCATTGACGACGCGAACCGGGATGTTCAAGGCGGCGGCGATGCGCTCGGGCTTGACGCCCTTTTCGACAGCCTTGCGAATCATCTTGTGCTCCTGAATTGGTGATAACCGGCTGACACGAGCGTTGAAAGTAAAGCACTCGTCCTCTCTGGCGACAATACAATCGGCTGCTTTATGCCCCAATTCCTTCAGGGCGAGCAGCCGCAGATGGCCATCCAGAAGGAGAAATTTGCCCGCTCCATCCTTCTGCGGATAGACCATCAGCGGTTCAATCAACCCGACTTCCTGGATGGAAACCAGGATCGCCTTGTAACGCCTCACCGTGTTGACCGGGTCGTTGATATGGCGCAGGGGCAGGATGTCACCCAGCGGCACTTGGAACTTCCGCAGCTCAAATCCGATCTTGGCTCCGCTCATGGTGCCTCCGCTGGTTTGGGATTCAGTTTTGTCCAGAGATATTGGGGGATGGTATCCAGCGCTTCGGCGCGCAGCAGAGTCAGGAAGCTCTCGTCGGCCAGCAGTTTGCCGAAGGCCGTGACGATGAAGAGCAGTTTGTTATCGCAACTCTTGGCCTTGCGAATGAGTTCCTTTTGTCGCTGACTCTCCCGTTTGTAGGCACTGACCAGCTTCTCAGCCGTCGGGCGGCTGCGTTCGGGGCCGCGCTCCTCGGGATTGTGTTCCCTGCCAAGGAACCGGCGTTGATCCATCAGCCGCTTGACGACACGGATGGACACGCGGTTGAGCTGCTTGTTTTCAAAGGCTTTGAGCAATTCACGCTGCGTCTCCGGAGTGTCGGCCTTGGCAATGTCAATGGCGACCCACAGGGGCACCGTGCCGTCCAGCGCCGCGTCCAGCAGGCGTTGTTCGCCGGCGCGCTTGAGTGCGCTGAACCCCTTGACGGTGTTGTCGCTGACGCCCAATTTGTCCGCCACCTGCTGGATGCTGTAGCCGGCCTCCCGCAGCCGCTCGATTTCGCGGATCAACTCCTGCGGCGATGGATGTCGCCGCGCAATGTTCTCCACCAAACTGCGCAGCAGGCGTTCCTCCGGTGGAACCTCGACGATGATGGCGGGGATTTCCTTGTAGCTGAGGGCGACAAAGGCCTCGATCCGCCCCTGGCCGCATACCAGGTCATAGCCGGCTTCACCGTTTTCCCCGTTGCCACGCCGGCTGACTTGGATGGGTTTCTTCAGGCCCAGGGTTTTGATGCTTTCCAGAATCAGTTCGAATTTCTTCGGGTCCCGGTGTCGCGGGTTCACGATTCGGATCAAGTCAATGGGGATCATTTGGATGTCATCATTCATAGGTTTTGGGGAGTTTGATGTGGACGGTCATGGCGAGCAGGAAATCCAGCGTGGGGAACCGGTAGCAATCGAAATAGATTCCGTTGTTCTCCGCCAACTGGTTGTTGGTCCAGGGGGTGTCGAGGCAGGGCAGCAGGTAATAATCCTTGATGACCTGATTTTTGGCATCCATCCGCACCAGAACCGTGATGTCGGCCTTCAACTCGGGTTGCAGCCGAATCAGCCAGCGAAGGGTGCCGAAATTAGAGAGGGTGCAGCGGATAAACCAGAGGGAGACCCGCAGTTCGCCATTGAGGTGGAGCACTCGATTTCGCTTCAGCCACCAAGCGGTGCCGCCCGCCGCCTCGACCTGCTGGACCAGTGAAGCCCCAAGGTCCTGGGTTGCCGCCATCAAGCGGCGCGAGATCGGCGTGTGGCTGGTGCGCCAACGTGCCTTGAATCCAACCGCGTGATACGCGGAAATCAGATTGCCGAAACGATGAATGAAATATCCGGCACGGGGCAAATCGTCATCCTGGTTGATCAGGTTGTGGGTGAGATAGCCGTGCCGGAGGTATAATTCGCGCAGCCGGACCAGCATTTCCTCGGGTTCATATTTGCGCCGGCGTTCCTGGATGATTTGCCGGGCCTGCTCAAATCGCTGACGCTCCACGATCCCTTGGAACACGCCCTCGACCCGGATCCACTTCTCCGGCGGATTCCGGAGGTTCCTGCCCTTCAGCTTCAGCGAGCGGCGCGAATAGACATAGTTGCCGATGTATTTTTCATCCGTAAGAATCGCGTGCACCTTGGCCCAAGTCCAACAGTGATGGTTGTCGGGTTTTATGCCGTGCGCGTTCAAAATTCTGGCGATCTGGATTTCAAATTTTTCCTCATCAATGAACATCTGATATATCCAGTGCACCACTTTGATTTCCTCCTCCGGGCCGGGAACGATGATGACCCGATCCGTCTGGAGGTTCTTGCGCTCGCCCTTCTGCAAAATCGCCTTGGGCCGCCCTTCGCGGTCAATCATCTGCCGGCGAAACCCATACCCGGGCACACCGCCCTGGCGGAAGCCCAGCCGGACCAACCGGCAGTGGCCGTCATAGACCTTCCGGGAAAGTTCTCGGCTGTATTCCCCGGCCATGGCGCGCTTGACGGATTTGACGATGGCGGAAATCGGGCTGCCGTCGTTCTCGAACGGTTCGGCGCAGTAATGCACGGCGACCCCGGCCTTGCGGCAGGTGTATTCATAATGGGCGCTTTCGTCGGGATCCTGATACCGGCCCCATCGACTGACGTCATAAACCAGGATGTGGGAGTAGTCGGCCTGGCCAGATTCGACTTCAGCGATCATCCTCTTCAATGCGTCGCGTCCCTCGAAATCCAAGCCGCTCTTGCCGTCGTCGGTGAACACTTTCACAATTTCCAGCCCACGGCGGCGGGCGTCTTCCCGGATGACGTCCAACTGGTTGTCGGTGGAATACTCCTGGTGATCGGTGGACATCCTCAAATATGCCGCCGCTTGCTGGTGCAGGATTTGTTGGTCGGCCGGGCTCATGAAATAGTTGGTCCGCTATAAATGTTATTTCTTTGATCCAGTCGAGGCTCTTGACTCCAACGCAAACATCGCCCGCCATCGGGCTGGTGTTTGGAAACAGCGGGAGCGAGCAAGCAGTATTGCTTTCGCTTCGGGTGCAAACCATCCATCGTCAGGAAGTGAATCATGTCTTTAATGGTTGAAAATGGTGGACTGAGGAATCGGATCGCACGCCTCTGCTAACCATCCCCAGGGCCGCCAAGGTGAGACCGTCACTCCTGATCTTCGGCCTTGGCGACGGTTTTAAAGAGGCCGGCGGATTCATTTGCCATTTCGGATGGGCCACCAGATAAGCGGACAAAATTGGCTTGTTGATAAAACAAAGCGTCCCCAGCAAATAGCTTTCGAAATTGTGGTAATACAGGCCGTTGAAGATCACGCCCCACGTCCCTTCGTTCTTGCGAAACAATTGCGATACCAACAGCACATGGGAGGCGCCAATGTCCGCCGTGGCTGAAGACAAATTGCAGAGGGTCAGGAGCAAGACGCGGAACCCCCTACCACGAAGAAAACGCATCATAAAATCATCTGAATAATGCGTTCCGCGCTTTTTTGCGGTGATGGTTTCTGGCGCAGTGCCAGTCAGCAGCGCCAACGCGGACGCGCCGCATCCCAGCCTGGACCTGGCGGATCCGGCGAAAAGAAACGGATTAAAGCAGGACGCCGCGAATTTTGAAAAATCAACACGGCGTCCCTTGTAGGATCCTTTCTCCACGGTTACTGGTTCACCACGTTTTACCGGGGAATATTGCGGTTGATGTCTTCGCCGGATTTTTCACCGTCGCAGCGGGCGTGGATTTCGGCTTGGTTGTTTTTTTGGATTTTTTGTTTTGTTTTGGCATAATTAGTCAGGAGTAGGTAATAGTTTATTGCAATGTTTGATGCCCCGCCCTCGCTACATTGCTTTGGCGGGAACAGCACCACCAGATGGATCCGGCCAGATGGCTGCGACATGCAGCGCCACGCTGGCGTTTCATCTGGAGAGTGACTGATTTCACGGCTCCAGCTTTCCATGCCGGATGCCCGAAATGGAAGTTAAATCCGGTGTGCCGGATTTGGCGTCCGCTCTTTCTTCGCGCCTGAAGAATTCATCGCAGATGAACCCCGCCAGTCATAGAACTAACGACGCAAAGTTGAATGCCCGTTTGGCGGCAGCGTCAGCAACTCCGATCAATACTCGCTCGTAACAATTTCGGTCGGAACTTATCGTTTGACACCCTTATGACGTTTGCTTGAAACGTTGGGAATCCGCTTGGAAAGTCGTCGGCCAGAATCACATGCCGCGACCTGGAACACCGCACGATTTCCGGACCAATTTGCGGGACCAATGAAAGCACCCCGTTTAGTAAAAACAATTCGGCCTTTGAATCCCGGAGTTGGGGCCAGATTTCAGTGATTAAATGTCCCATCGGCCCTGGCCCGTGCTGTTCACAAGCATAATGAACGCCAGGAACTGGAGTGAACTCCGTGGGATTGTATAGATCCAATCCGCAACACCGGTGCCTCGGATCAAGCCGACCGAGTGAGTTTCCAAAAGCCGTTAACAAAAAAGTCTGCAGCCTCTTCGGCTGCCCAATGATCACCGTCAAACCACTCCGCTGTGTCAGAATTCGTTCAAGAGCCGCAACCACTTCTGGGTCGTGAGCTATCCAAGGGTGACAAAGTCGCGGACACTCCCGGCAAAACCCCCTCAAAAACAGGGTGCGCTCCGATTCCGGCAGGCGTTCCAAACCGCAGAGAAGGGCCCGGATTGGTTCTGGAAGCGGATCGACGAACCAGTCGTTCATCGTGCTTTTCGGCACACCAAGGACTTCTCCGAACTGCTTTTGAGTCAGGTTTTTTCCAGGGCCGCATTCAATTTGATCCAAGCGCTTTTTAAGCCGCCGGACGAGTTCGGGACCCGTTTGACAAAATGCAGGCGACTTGTTCATTGGCCGTTGGAAGCAGCCGCAGCACGGTGACCCATCGTGTCTTTGTCGTCCTGGCTCATGAAATATCGGGCGTTTCAACAGTTTTTATGACTTTAGTGGCGTCCGACAGGCTATTCGCGCCAAAAGGAATAAAGTGATCCGGACAGGCTTCCCGGACGGCGCGCAGGCCAGAGCCAGTTCATTTTGCAAACGCATGCCAATATACTTGACCATAGTAAAGTAACAGTCAAGACAAATTTCTGCCATGATTGGGCGTGCCTCAAAATGGCGGCCATCAAGTTGTTTGTGCCGAAGTTGTCAGGCTGTTGCGTCAAGAGCGCAAGCGGCGGAAACTTTCGTGCTATGCCGTATCCCGGCGGTCTGGCGTTTCGCAGTCCATGTTAAGTCTTGTCGAAAGGGGGCTGCGCAACCCCACTTTGGAACTTTTACTCCGAATCGCAAATGGTCTAGAGATTGATCTTTCTGCTGTCTTAAAAAGAGCTCAAATGCCCGCGCCTAAATCAGACCAGAAGTAATTTCTTTGTGTTTTGATGGTCCCTGCTGGTGTTCTGCGTCTTTGGGTGGATTGTTCTCTGGCCCCTCGATTTGCAACCTGGTTTCCAATTCGCCCACACGCCGATTGGCGTCCAGCAGTTGTTTGAAAAAGTCATTGCGCTCGTTTTGCAATTGTCCAATGAAATAATCCCTGCCCCGGTTCGCAATCTTCAAATCCAGATTTTCCCGTTCCAGTTCCTGAACCCGGTCGGCGTTGGTTTCAGGAGCATCGTCCACCGTATTCCGAACCCTTCCGACAGTTTCGTCAGGCTCGTTGTTTTTCGCGGCCCTGGCCTTTTCCTCGGCAACCGCCAGTTCGACGCTTTCCGGCGTGATGTAATAACGCCGATCATTCGGATCGAAATAACCGTCCAATCTCGCCACCCCTTGCCGGTTGGGCTGACACCAGTTGATGATGCTCCGCTCCGTCCGCGCCACACCCGCCGCTTCAAACCTCCGCGATGTTTCCCGCACCGTCAGCGTATGATTTTCCCGCCGTTCGGCAGCCTGCGGAACCGTGCCGAGTTCTTCCGCATCCTTCGGAACCCTGCGGAAGTCCGCCGGAACCTGCGGAATATCTGACGATGTTTCTGTTTTCTTGGACGCGGGGTCGGGCAGTTCCGGCAGTTGTTTTGATCCATTTTCCTCCAGCATGATGCCTTTATTTTATCATGCCAAAGAAACGTTGTGAACCCGGCCTGTGGATTGGCGGGATTTTAACATTCTTGCTATAATGCCAGACATGGAGAAACCCGCACGCGACTTCAAGGGCATCTGGATCCCCAAGGAAATCTGGCTTTCAGACCAGCTCCCGCTCATGGAGAAAATCCTGTTTGTGGAGATACATTCGCTCGACAACGAGCGCGGCTGTTTTGCGACCAACAAATACTTCGCCGCCTTTTTTGGCCTGCATCCGCGCCGCATCGCCGGGCACATCGCGTCCTTGAAACAAAAAGGCTTCATCACCGTCGCCATCCATAACTTGAACGAGCGGGTGATCCACACCGCCGGGCGGTTCGCCCGCGTGCCCGACCACGAAATCCGCCGGCTGCAACAGGAGCGGACGAAACTTGTCCACAATATGAAAATCGGCAGCCGGGGAGGCATGACAAAAACGGCATGGGGGGTATGACACGATCGTCATGCCCCCCATGCCACTATCGTCATGCAGAATAATACAATGAATAATCTAATGAATAATGCGGGGAAACTTTTAAGAAGGAAGCCGCACTCCGGCTGGCCCGGTCATAAAACCGGCAGCACGACGGCTATTTCCCTTTCGGCCACAACACAACCGCCAGGCCCGCGGCGTCGAAGATGTCCATGCGCGGATCCTCGCTCATCCACGGACGGCGTTTGGGTGGCAGGCGTGATGCCAGTTCCACCGGGAATCTCGCCGCCAGCGCTTCCGCCAGCGCCTGCTTGGTTCCCTTCGCGCTGCCCAGCAAGTATGCCCGCACCTGCGTGACCGAAACCAATCGCACCTTGAGCTGACTTTTCTTCGCCAAGGCGACGATTTTCCGGTGCAAAGTTTTGATGCGCGGCGCGCGGCGCGTGTCCGGTGCATGCACATCGGGCAGCACGAGAAGATCAGGCTTGTAAAAGTGGATGAACTTTTCCACCCAGGCCACCGCACGAACATTTTTGTCACGAATAATCACCTTGTTGCCGTGGGCCACAAGCCTGTCCGGCCCCTCCATGACGGCGTAGCCAAGGCCACGGCTCAACGGGGCGACGGCCAGAATACGAACATTTTTGTTTTTAATCATTGGTTTGATGGATTAACGCTGGCTATTCGAGCCAGATGAATAAGGGCTTGCTGTTTCCGCAAGTCGGGTTTCCGCATCTTGCGGAAGTTCAACAACTTCGCGCGCGCGGCCACGTTCTGCTCGGCCTGCTGATGGAGGCCGGCAAACAGTTCGCGCACGGGGCGGCCATAGATCGCTTCATACGCCAGGGCGTCTTGCAGCGACGGCGCGCGAGTGAACTTTTCGTCCCGGCACACCTTGTTCCCCTTGTGCATGCCAGTGATGCCCAGAAGAAAACCCACTTCCTCCTGTGAAAGTGAAAGGCGCTTGCGCTGGGTTTGCAGATAATTGGGCAATGGTTTCATGGGAATGAATCGAACCCGATGGCGGTTCAGAGCCGAAGACTAGGTGACAAGCGATGAATGATGGAGACGTGTGAACTTGCCAAATCCGGCAAGTGTGGTGTGGTGACGAAGAATTGAACTAATTAACCACCGCATTATCATACCATTATATCGGGACTTTGTCAACCTGGCGGGACGCATTTCCGCCTGTATTCACGGGCTACAAACAGGGTTTGTAGGGGCGGAACGCCCTCCACTATTTACTTTCACGGCTTAACCGCCGCACCACTGGCTCCCCAACGTGTCGTCGGCTACCGCCCGACTGAACGCTTTCTCCCTGCGGGCTATCCGGCTAAAGGACAACTAACCGTCGTCCTTTATCAGAAAGCGTTCAGTCGGCCGGTCCGGGCTAGCGCCCTACCCGCCGACACGTTGGGGGACGGGTTTTAGAATCAGGGTTATCACCCAACCACGATTTCGCTTACGCGACCGGTTCACGCCGAAGCGTGGAGAAAGGACGACGGGTTCAACGAGTGTTACGACCAGACCGGTCAAGACACTACGTTTTGCACCAACTAGGAGAAAGCGTCGCCCGACTGGGCGCTAAAATACTTCAGCCGCGCCAATGGCGCGTCCATTTGCCGGGACGCATGGTAAGCTGGCGTCCCGTTCGGATTCCAAAACCAGCCGCCATTATCTCGCCGGCGTGCCCCCAGCACCGCTGCCGGCGTCACCACGTCCACCACAACCGGGACGTTCAAGGGGTGGCGGCTGGTTTTGGCACCATGAACGACCAAACCCCTGACATCATCATCGGCGAGCAACCCGGCTGGGGCGATCCCCAGCCCTTTGGCATTGCCGCCGTGGATGAACGGCAACACCTCTACATCATCGGCAAAACCGGCTCTGGAAAAACCACCCTGCTGCGAAACCTGATCTTGCAGCACATTACGCTGGGGCACGGCGTCGGCGTCATAGACCCGCACGGCGACCTCGCCGAAGAACTATTGAATCACATCCCGCCGCAGCGGGCGGATCATCTGGTGTATTTCAATCCGGGCGACCTGGAATTCCCCATCGGCTTGAATGTCATCGGCAGCGTGAAGCCGGACGACCGACACTTGGTCGCCTCGGGCATTGTGGCGGCATTCAAGGGCATCTGGCGCGATTCGTGGGGACCACGACTCGAATACATCCTCTACAACGCGGCATCCGCGTTGCTGGAATGCCGGAACCAAACCCTGCTGGGCGTGAACCGCCTGCTCACGGATGATAACTACCGGGCCAAGGTGATCCGGCAAGTCAAAGACCCGTTCATCCGGGCGTTCTGGGCGGAGGAATATGAAAACTACGACGAGCGGTTCAAACGCGAGGCAATTGCGCCGATACAAAATAAAATCGGCCAGTTCCTTTTGAATCCCGTGGTGCGAAATATTCTGGGTCAGGTCAAAAAGAAGGTGGACCTCCCGTTCGTGATGGATAACGGACGATTGTTCATCGCCAATCTGTCCAAGGGCCAGCTTGGCCACGACAAGGCAAACCTGCTCGGTTCCCTGCTGGTGACGCAGTTTCAATTGGGCGCGATGGCGCGAGCCAACCGGCCGGAATCTGAACGCCGGGATTTTTACCTGTTCATAGACGAGTTCCAGAATTTCTCGACGGATGCGTTCGCCTCCATTTTAGCCGAGGCGCGCAAATACCGGCTCTGCCTCACGTTGTCGCACCAATACATTGACCAGCTATCGGAACCGATCCGGCAGGCGGTGTTTGGCAACGTGGGCACCCTGATTGCCTTTCGCATCGGCTACACCGATGCGGAAGTGATGACCAAGGAGTTTGGCAAAACTTTTCCGGCCACGGCGCTGGCCGACTTGGAACGCTATGAAGCCGTGGTGAAATTGCTGGTCAGCGGCGCCAACCGCGAACCGTTCCGGGCGAAGATGCTGCCGCCATTGGAAAACCGCGTTGGCCGGAAGGACAAACTCATCGCGCTGTCGCGCCAACGGTTTGCCATGCAGCGTGGAAAAATCGAGGCAAAGCTGAAGCGTTGGATGAATCATCAGCCGTTCCCGGATGCCAGTTTGCCGGAATAAACAAATTCACACGTCTTCGTGGCGGATGGTGTTCCACGCATTCTAGCCGGATGTCCCGCCTTCCCCGTTTCAAGCGCGTGGCCCCGGTTGCGACCATCCATTTGACGAAGCGCGACCACGAAATCATCCGGCTCATCCATCGGCACCGGTTTTTGCGTTCCCACCAGATCATCGCCTTGA
>Ga0181529_10003856_pt1 | contig 16709 bp, 11 predicted proteins | sample PEATcosm2014_Bin_36_FD_119763 | JGI IMG/M metagenome (GOLD analysis project Ga0181529, IMG submission 119763) | Peatland microbial communities from MTU Mesocosm Facility, Houghton, MI, USA - PEATcosm2014_Bin10_30_metaG | ecosystem: Environmental > Terrestrial > Soil > Wetlands > Peat | place...
CGAGCGCCTGCACGGCGACGTGACCTACTTCAACGTCAATCGCCACATCAATCCCACCAACGTCTGTGTGGCCAACTGCCGCCTGTGCGCCTTTGGACGGAAGAAGGGCGACGCGGCCGGCTACACCATGGCTCTGGAAGAGGCCTGGGCTGCGGCAGCCAGCGGCTACTCGGAAGCGGTGACGGAGTTTCACATCGTCGGCGGGCTGCATCCCGACCTGCCGCTTGAATACTTTCTCGATCTGGTCAGCGGCCTCAAAGAGCGCTTTCCCAAGGTTCACGTGAAGGCCTTCACCATGGTCGAAGTGGCTTTCCTCGCGCGCCGCGCCAAACTCTCCATTGAGGAGACGCTGGTGCGGATGCGCGCGGCGGGCGTGGACTCGATGCCCGGAGGCGGCGCGGAGATCTTTGCCGCGCGGGTGCGCTCGATCATCTGCGACCACAAGATTGACGGCGCGGAGTGGCTGACCACGGCGCGCCTGGCCCACAAGCTGGGCTTCAAATCCAACGCAACCATGCTTTACGGCCACATCGAAAACGACGAAGACCGCGTCGATCACCTGCTCAAGCTGCGCGCTCTTCAAGACGAGACCGGTGGCTTCCAGACCTTTATTCCGCTGGCCTTCCATCCGGAGAACACGGCGCTCGATCATCTGCCCGTGACCACCGGACTGACCGACATTCGCCAGGTGGCCGTCAGCCGCCTGTTGCTGGACAACTTTCCGCACATCAAGGCCTATTGGCAGATGCTCACGGCCAAAATTGCACAGATCGCGTTGCGCTTTGGCGCCGATGACCTGGACGGCACCGTCGTCGAGGAGAAGATCTACCACGATGCCGGCGCCACCACCCCCCAGGGCATGACCCGCAAGGAACTTTGCCGTCTGATCACCGAGGCCGGTCGCATTCCCGTCGAGCGCGACACCCTCTACAAGGCAGTGACGCGCACCGAGGACAGCTTTACCGTGGCGGTTTAGCGGAGCCGGGGATGACTAATTCTGACCCTTAGTTACCTTTCATTGAGTCTATTTGTTGGTCAGCAAGCTGGAACGGGCGGCTATGTGTGCTTGTAAAACTATTATTCCATTCGATCTTTGCGTGTAGATGATTCACTTTTATAGCGTTGAAATCAATGAATCAGCTATGGAAACAAGGTGAATTCGCCGATGCGTTATTTTGGTAATCGGTTGCCAGAAAATTACCAAAGAATGGCAAGTCATTACCAGAAAGCTCTCCCTTCCAAGGAAAATTAAAGCCAATTCTCTGTAGAATTTAAGAGTAGTATTCTCTAATTTCAGCTCTGTCTTTGATGCAACCGCTATGGAGTGCTTTTTTTCTGCCGCTTGGCGGAATGAATTTTGCATCTTGAATCAAACAAAACTCCAACTGCTAAGGAGAATCATTGAAAAACAAGATTGTTGTTGCCCTTGTCTCATGTTATTTTGCCGGTTGCCTGGTTGCTCATGCGGACACAGCGCCTTTTGGCGTACAGAGCGCATTTAACGCTGTTGCACTGGGTGACAGCAGCTTGGCCGGAACGATTACTTTAAGCACGGACGTTGAAGGACGCGTTGCTGCCGCCGGCTCTGTCTCCGGTATCAGCACGATTCTGGATAGTCTTACCAATGCGGGCTCAAACGATCCCTGGGGCGCTTCGGCCACCATCAATGGCGTCAGCTATGCCGCAGTGATTGGAGGCACGCTCACCGGACCGACGGCCATCAACAACAGCGGCTCCGTGTCTTATGTATATGCAGCGAGCCATAATGGAGCCATCAATTTCAATAATGGCGGATCCCTCTATAATCCGGGTTCAGATCCGATCAATTTTTCAGCGGAAGAAACGGCGATGGTCAACGAGTCTTCGCTGCTGGCCGGCGAAGCGCCGACCGGAACAGTTTGCTTTTCGAGCAGCTATGGCTGCTCAGGACATACGGTTGTTCTTACTGGGACGAGCAGCACCATCAATTATTTCACGGTGCCGGGGAGCGATTTTGGTTACGGCAACATTGATATAGAAGTGCCGACAGGCTCTACTGTCGTTGTGAACGTAACGGGTTCATCGGCCACATTCAGCAGCGCGGGAGTGTATATAAACGGCAGCGCGGAGAGCGATACCGACGACGACGAGAATATGATTCTGTTCAACTTTCCGACGGCAACCTCAGTGACGGTCAGTGGCGGGTTTGACGCCTCCATACTTGCGCCTTATGCGGTTCTGGACGCAGAGAGCGGCCAGATTGGCGGCAATGAAATTGCCGCGCAGATTACCGGGGGGGCTGAGTTCCACAACGACGAGTTCGTTGGCGCAATTCCTCTGTATAGTTCGTCTCCTGCCGCGACTCCGGAGCCGGGAACTCTCGTGCTGATGAGCACCGGAATCTTCTTCCTGGTTGGCTTGCTTGTCTGGCGGCGGAGCGATTGTACGATCTAGCAATTTGGCTGCATGATTTTGTCATTAGAGATACGTAGCGCCGGTTTCCGGACCGGCTGCAAGTGCGGGCGATCTTGCCCGCACTTGTTCCTGGTTCAAACCCTGCTCAGATGGACGTGTAGAAACAAGATTGGACCGGCAGGCCGGCGCTACAATTCTTTGTATTCCTTTATCAAAATGAATCTTTTCATCCCGCAAAAAGCCCGCATCCTGTTTGGGATGCGGGCTTTTTAGATGCTGCGGTCTTTTCGATTACGAAGCGGGAGTCTCCTCGGCCTTGGCTTTGGGAATCAGGATCCGTTTGTGCTTCCGGTAATCGTCCATCACCGTGTTCAGGAAGATCGTGAAGGCTTGATTCTGGCGCTCTTCCAGCAGGCCGTCGCGGGTACGGTCAAAGTTCTTGGCCACATCGTCGTCTGAGGGCGCTTGCTTGTCCACCAGCTTGGCCACTACGCCGGTGCGCCCGGCATTGATCGGTCCACTCAGCTCGCCGTTTTTGAGGTCGAACAGTTGCGGCGCAACCTGGCCTACCGGGCCCAGATCCGGCACCTGGCCGCTCTCGCTTACGAGTTCGCTGGTCTTGAAGGTTGCGCCCACTTCCTTGGCTGCTTTGGCCAGATCCCCTTCGGCCTTGGCCTTGGCGGCCAGTTCCTGGGTCTTCTGGTTGAGAAGGATGGGAAGCTGATCGTTCTGATAGTCCCTGACGCCCTCGACTTTCCAATCGGCAAAGGCCGGCGCATGGGCCGGGGATAAACCGGTGACCTGGAAGATCGCGTAGCCCTCACCCGTGCTGGCGTACTGCGCCGGATCGCCCCGCTTGGCGGCGAAGGCCTTTTCAAGGACCTGGCTGGAATCGGCAAAGGCGGAGATGATGCCGCGTTCACCCACCATCGGGGTGGTGGTGAATTGGAGATGATGCGCGGTCGCCGTCTTCTCCAGGCCATTTTTGATTGCCTCTGAGGTCAGCGTCTGCGCATAGCTCTCTTCCGCCGCGGCTGCCTTTTTGCGAATCAGGGTGATCTGGATCGTTGGCGCAACTTCCGCCAACGTCATGGCGTGCTTGTCCTGCCGCTCTTCAACCTGCACAATGTGATAGCCGAAGTCGCTCTTCACGATCTGCGTATCGCCGATCTTCTGCGAGAAGATCGCATTCTCGAAGGGAGGAACCATCATGCCGCGGCGGGCAAAACCGAGTTCGCCGCCCTTGTCTTTGCTGCCTGGGTCGTCGGAGTTCTTGGCGGCCAGCTCGGCAAAGTTAGCGCCGCCCTGAATCTGCTTGAGCAGCCCTTCGGCTTTGGCTTTGGCGGCGGCGTCTGTCTTGGCGTCGGCATCGTGCGCCACCTTGATCAAAATGTGCCGCGAGCGCGCCTGCTCAGGGACTGAATACTCGCTCAGGTGCTGCTGAAAGTACTGCTGAATCTCGGCTTGGCTGACCTGCGGAATGCCGCCCGGTATATCGCTGGGGCCGATGCTGAAGTAAGTGATCTGGCGCTGCTCCGGCACAGCCGCGGCGTAGCGCGCAGCATTCTTCTTGAAGTAGGCTTCGAGCTCAGCATCCGTGGGCTTGATTGAATCCTTCAGCGTGTCGGAGGCGATCACGGCGTAGTCAAACTTGATCTTGACGTTCTGTTTGTAATATGCGGCGCGCACCTCGGCGTCGCTTACCTTGGCGCTGGCCGAGATCAGCGAGCGCAAGCGGCTGACAATGATCTCCTGCTTCACCTCCTGCTCGAAGCCCGCGACCGACAGATTGAACTGCCGCGCGATGAAATCCGCGTAGCGATCCTGGCCGATAAACTCGCCGTTGGGGAAGAGGAACTCGCCGAACTGCCCTTTGTGCAGGAAGTTCGCCACATCCGCGTCGTTGGCCTCGATGCCCAGCTTCTCCGCCTCAACCAGCAGAACCTGTTGCTGCACCAGTTGCTGGCCGGCCTGCTGCTCGAAGTAGTGAACGATCATTGGGTTTTCGGCGTACTGCGGATTGCTCTGCATCTGCCGGTTCACCCGCTGACTGACTTCCTGCTGGCTGATGTTGACGCCGGATGAGAAGATTCGGCTGTACCAGTGGGGGTAGATGATGGCGTAGGTGTCAGCGGTGGAGGCTCCCATGCCCATCAGGCCGGGAATCAGGTACACCACCATGCCCACCGAGGCGGCGGCGATGACAACAATGAAAAATGCTTTGGTGAAGCGATTGTCTCTTTGCAGGAAACGGATCATGGGTGAATTTCGACCTTCAACTCTCTACGCGCTCTACGGGCTTTGGCAGCATCCAGACCGACTTCGGCTGGGTGCAGGCTTGGCAGCCCGCTTGCGCAATTGTCACGCAATTCTCGCTCAAGGCGATTCTTTGCCATTATAGTCTGTCGCCCGGAGAACCGGCTCGCCTTGCGACAAAGAAAGCGCCAGAATTCAATTTTCTGCTCGGCTTGCGCGAAGGATGATTCCTGCGGGAACAGTGAAAATTTCCGGATCCAACTCCCTCCGCGCGAAGTGATTCCTTCTCCTCCGCGCTGAGGGTGAGAGCCGGCCGATGCAAAGCCTTCTATTCAGTCGACAATGCGATTCCTTGCAAGATCGCGTCACTTGTTCCATCGGTCAGATTCGTTGGTGTGCCGTTCAGCCAATACGTTGCAATCCAATTGCCGGTTGTGGTGCTCTGCGTATAGCCCGCTGCGTAAACATTGCCATCGCTGTCGACCGCGATGCCAATGAGTTGCGCTTCGCTGCTTCCATCGGTGAGGGGGACGGCAGTGCTGTTCTTCCAATAGGTCGCGATCCGGTTGCCGTTGGTGGCGCTGGTGGTAAAGCCCCCGGTGTACACATTGCCGCTGTTGTCAAACGTGATCGGTTCGCCCCAAGTGGCGACGCTTCCATCGGCCAGGCTGGTCTCCACGCCGTTCTTCCAGTACGTCGCTATCGAATTGCGGGTGGAGGCGCTGAAGGTGGATCCAGCCACATAGACATTGTCGCTGCTGTCTACTTTGATCTGGTTTCCATAAGCTTCCATGCTTCCGTCGGTCAGGTAGGTCGGCACGCCGTTCTTCCAAACCGTTGCAACAGTGTTGCCAGTGGTTGAACTGAATGTGTAGCCCGACACGTAGACGTTATTACTGCTGTCGATCGTGATTCCCCATGCGCCCCCGGCGCCATTGGTGAGGTAGGTCGGCGCGCCGTTCTTCCAGACCGTTGGACCCAAGTTCGTGTTACCCGCAACATAAACATTGCCGCTGCTGTCTACCGCGATCCCGTTGGTACTCGCACCGCTGGTTGTTCCATTGGTTAGATTGACGAGGGTGCTGTTCTTCCAGTACGTGGCAATGGAATAGCCGGTTGTGGCGCTGGTTGTAAAGCCCGCGGTATAGACATTGCCGCTATTATCTACCGCAATTGCGACGGCTTGATTATTACCCGTCCCACTGGTGAGGTTGGTCGCCGTTCCGTTCTCCCAGTAGGTTGCGACGGAGCTGGTCAGTGCGTTGCTGAAGAAATTTTCGTTTGCATTTGTGGCGCCTGCCAAGTAGATGCTGGTGGTTTTGTTCTTGCTGCTGTTGCTACTGCATCCAAAGAGAGAAAGCGAGAGGAGAAGCATGGTTGCTGAGAGAGCCTTTTTAAGTTGCATAGCTGATTTACCTTTCCATTTCAAAGTTTTAGGTTGCGGGGGTTGAATGTGATTGAAAGAATTAGTGTGCAAATCAATGATGATCGTTGAGGAAGAAGGGCCTGTTTTAAGCACAACAACGGGAAATGAGAAGAAATTAATCTGAAGGAATAATAATGCATCCGTGAAGTAGATCGAGGATAAAAGGGAGGAAATTGGCAAAAATACTATAAATAGATGAGATTCAGATGGCCGGGCGCCCTTGGTTCTGGTTTTGGGAGCTGGGAGTCAGCGAACCCTAAGACCGCGTTCAGGCCTGCGCCGTAGTCCGAGTTACAGCGATGACACTGATGTCGTCCTGCTGACCGAAGCGCTGGGCGGAGGCGGCGATTTCGGCGGCGGCGGGGTGCGATTGCAGCAGTTGCTCGATGCGGTCGAAGCCGTAGAGTTGGCCGTCGGCATTCCGGGCTTCGGCGATGCCGTCGGAGAGCAAGATAAGCCGGTCGCCCTCAGCCAGCTTGAAATTCATGGAAGTAAATAGTGCCCCCGGCACCATTCCCAGCGGTAGCGCGCCCTCCATGGGCAGCGGCGCGCCATTCAGATACGGGGGCAGATGGCCGGCGTTGACCAGCGTCGCCGCGCCATCGGCGTCGATGCGCAGCGCAAGGCAGGTGGCTTGCGCGTCGCCCCGGCCCAGCAAGCGGTGGTTCAACTCATTGAGCACGACCATCGGATCAAAGCTGAAGCGGACCGCTGTGCGAATTGCGCCCACCAGCAGCGCGACAAGCATCCCGGAACGCAGACCCTTGCCCGCCACGTCTCCGGCGATGATGAGCACGCTGCCGTCGGTGGGATGCGGAATAATCTGGAAGAAGTCGCCTCCGACTTCGAGCGCCGGGCGGTACTCGCTCTCGATCACGAGCCCCGGCAGCGTCATCTGCGCCGGAGGCAGGATAACCTGCTGGACTTCCTGCGCCTGCTTCACATCCAGCGCCATCTGCCGTTGATTTTCCAACGAGACCAGCAACCTGCGCATCAGCAGAAACGCCAGCACCACGGCCAGCAGCAGACTGGCGAAATGCGCCAAGGTCAACTGCATCCCCAAAGGAAACCAGATCATCTGAATGCGCAGATACGCCAGTTCGACGGTAAAATGCCCAATGCCGAAGAGCAGTACGGCGGGCAGCGCCAGCCAGCCCTCCATACCTCTCAGGCGCACTCCCTGGGCGACAATCCACAACAGAATCGCCAGAAAGGCCAGTCGAACCACTATCGAGACAAGATGAAAGGCTACGCTTACCGGATGGGAAACGACGGTGAAGAAGTAATCCCCGCCCAAAACATTGGAGGCGGCCAGCAACACTGCCAATCCGGCCGTAGTGGGAGGCAGCCAGGCTGGCCGGTGCAGCCCGAACCAAACCCACCAGACCATCACCCAGCCTGCGAAGGTAAGGGGAGATAAAAAGGTGTCAGTAACTACGCTAGCGGCCACGCCACCGAGGTGTTGAGTCCATGCCCCGAAAGCAAGGTTGGCCGCGTTCGCCGCCCAAAGCAGAAAGACCGCGCCCATCCAGAGGTAGACGTGGTCGGAGCGGTCAAAGATGGTCAGGCTGAATGCGCCCAGCGCAAGCAACAGAAAGACCACCAATTCGATCGGGTTGATGGCGTAGGCGCGAATCAACTCAATCCATTGGGATTGATAGCCAGCTGCGACCGTTCCGGCGTCTCCCAATAACGGCGCGGAGTGGATGCCGCCGACATCGGCTTGGGTCAGCGTGTTGGGCTCCATCCAAAAGCGGAAGGACAGCACCACGGTTGCCGGAGCTAGTCTCGATGCAGCTTGACTCGATTCTTCAGGGCTCTTGACAACCCCTTGCGGCAGCGAAAACATCATGGGCTGCGAGTAATAAATGACCGGATGGTTGCTGGAGAAATCTCCAAATCCACCCAGAAGCGATCCGTTGGCAAAGATCTGATAGGCATCGTCCACATCGTCAAGGCCGCCCACGGCCAGCTTCTCGCCCGGCTGCGCGTTCAGCCGCACACGGATGCGATACCAGGCATAGCCCCAGTAGCCGGGATGGCCCTTGGCGGTCCAGCCGGGCACATAGCCGGAAAAACCGGCCATTGGATCGGTCGCGCCTTCCTTGGGAGTCAGATCGACGTTCTCCCACTTGGAGTCGTCAAAGCCGGGTTCGGCCCAGAGCGGCTGGTGGGTCGCCGGATCGAGGGGCGAATCGCCGACGGTGAACTTCCACGGCCCGTAGAGCGGCGCGGCGGATTGGCCAATGGTGACGCTGGCGGTGTTGCCGGAGGACGAGGCTTGCGCCCAGCCGATGCGGCCGATGCCGGCAAGAATGAAGAAGAGAATGAGGTAGCGACGCGCCACGGCAGAAGCCTCACCTTTCAGAGAAAGCCGCAAACTACCTTATAGACCGGCAAGCGCCTCGGCCTGCGTAGCAAACAGTTCCGCGTACTTGGTGATCCCCACCATGGTGAAGACTTTGGTGAAGTGCGCTGAAAGGCCGAAGGCGGCAACCTTCTGCCCAAAATTCGAGGCCTCGATCAGCAGTTGAATCACCAGCGCAATGCCGCTTGAATTGATGTAATCGACCTTGGTGAAGTCCAGCAGAACCCGCTTTGCCGTCTCCTTGGGTAGCGCCTGATAGGTTCCCAGAACCGCATCCTTCGAGGTGCTGGCAATGTCGCCCTCGAAGTGCAGCACGAAGACCGGATCTCCTGCCGGGGAAGTAATTTGCTCAACGCGCGCCTTGGTTTCGCTCTGCATAGTTTATCGTCTCCCTATTCCCTTTTTCCTGCCTCATTGTTCTTTATCCAGCCGGATCACCAGCCGGACGTAGCTGCTATTGCCGTCCATTGCGGCCACCCATTCGGCCTCGTCTACCAGCGCCTGAATGAGAAACATTCCCATGCCGCGCGCGGCTTCATCGCCGTGCATCTTGCGATCAATATCCGGCGTGGCAATCTTGCCCGATTGCTTGTTCATGCCCTTGCCGTCGTCGATTACTTTTACTTCCAGCGAATCGCCGCTGACGGAAAGCTGCACGCCCACGTTCAGCACTTCATTTAGCCGGTTGCCGTGCTCGATGGCGTTGATGCAGGCCTCGCCGACGGCCGTCTTCAGGTCATCGACGCGGTCGTCGCGGAAGCCCATCAGCTTGGCCACCGACGAGGCCGTAGCCATCGCAACCTTCTCGAAGCCCATCCGCGAAGGCAGCCGGACTTCTATGGTAGTCGCTTTGGAAACCGGGGCCGGAATCGTATTGGTTTCGCTCATGCGACCCCCTCCGTCCCCGTCCACTCGCGGCATAGCGCCAGTGAGGTCATGTCATCTCCCTGCGGTCCGCCCTCTGAAAAGGCTTGGATTACCGCCCACAATGCATCGAGAATATCATCGGCCTTCAAGGATGGGCACTTAAAAAATGCAGATAAAAGACGATCCGCCCCAAATTCCTCATCCCCCTTAAAGACCTCGGTCAGTCCGTCGGTATAAAAAAGCAGCCTCGCTCCGGGCTGGAATGTGCACCGCTCGATGGAGTAGTGCATTCCGGGCAGCATCCCCAGCGGTGTGCCGGAGGCATCAAAGAGCCGCGGCTCCTCATTGGGCGTTAGCAGAAAGCCTGGATTGTGCCCTGCGTTCACGACTTCAATTTCGCCCGCCGCCGGATAGAGCCGCAGGAAGATCGCTGTCACGTAGCGCCGCCGCGCCTCTTCGCCCTCGGCCCAGTGGTGCTGATTCATGCGCGCCGTCAGCTCGTCCAGCGGAGGCCCCTCGGCAGCCATTGCCCGGAAGGCCGAGCGAAAGCTGGTGGACATCAGCGCCGAGGCCATCCCCTTGCCCGCCACGTCGGCCACCGCCATCAGGATGCTTCCATCCGGCTGTTCCACCACGTCCAGATAATCGCCGCCCACCTCATAACATGTATCCGAGCGGAAGGCCAGTGAGTAACCATTAATCACCGGCAGGCTCTGCGGCAGCAGCGAGCGCTGAATCGCCTGTGCCGCTTCCATGTCCTGCTGCACGCGCGCAAACTCCAGGTTGCGTTTCTGGTTGCGCGCATTCTCCAGCGCCACCGCCGCCTGCAAGACCAGCCCCTCGATGAAGTCCGCCTCATAGAGCGTCAGCGCGCGCCCCTCCGGCGTGGCTACCAACAGCTCCGTCATCCGCAGGCCTTCGCGGTCCTCCAACAGATAGGCCAACGAGCTGCCATCGGCTTCCGGTGCATCGCCATAGGTCAGCCCCGATTCCGGAAAGGCCGCTCCAGCCATCTCCAGCTCGCGCACCACAATGCGCAGCACCTGTTCCAGAACCTCTTCCTCGCGCACCGTCGAGTGTACTTGCCGCGATGCCTCCAGAAGCGCCTGCAACCGCGCCACCTGCTGCTGCAAATCGATCGTCTCAGCTCTGCCGGAAGGCTGTGTCTCCGTTGGCATCTCGTTCAACCTCCATCGAATCTCAATGTAACAGGTTCGCGGCTAGCCTATCACCTTCTGACTTAAACCTTTCGGGCTATTTCCAGCACCGCACTGTCGCGCCCAGCCCCTGCGCTGGTACACTTCCCAGTCAGAGGATAGCTTTCAAAAAACCTTCGGAGGCCCACAGTGTCCGACTTTCAACCTTTTGTTCCCGCCAGCGACAATCGCCCGGAGTTCACCTTCCGCGCCATCCTGCTCGGCTCATTCTTCGGCATCGTCTTTGGCGCCGTTACAGTGTATGTGGGCCTGAGAGCCGGCCTCACGGTCGCCGCTTCGATTCCTATCGCGGTGCTGTCGATCAGCATTCTGCGCGCCTTTGGACGGGCCTCGATTCTGGAGAACATCATCGTCCAGACGGCGGGCAACGCCGGACAATCGATTGCCGCCGGAGTCATCTTCACCTTGCCGGCGCTGATCTTTCTGGGCTTCGATCTGGAGTACGCGCGCATCTTCATGCTGGCGTTGATCGGCGGTTTTCTGGGTGTGCTCTTCATGGTGCCGCTGCGCAAGCAGTTGATTGTGGACGAACACAAGAGTCTTAAGTTCCCTGAGGGCACGGCCTGCGCCGATGTGCTGATTGCCGGCGAAAAAGGCGGCTCGTTTGCCAGCCGGGTCTTCTTCGGCCTCGGACTGGGCGCGCTTTACACCTTCTTTCAGAACGAAAACCTCTTTGGCGCTTGGCCGGGAGCGCCTGAGTTCCGCCCCGACTTTGGCCCCAATCACGTGCTCAAAGGCTCCTCGATCAAGGCCGACGCCACCAGCGAATATCTGGGTGTGGGTTACATCATCGGACCCAGGACGGCAGGCGTGATGTTTGCCGGCGGCGTGCTTTCATGGCTGGTGCTGATGCCGCTGATCTACTTTTTTGGCAAGGCGCTGCCGGGACCAGTCTATCCCGGCACTGTGCCCATTGCGCAGATGGACCCCAGCGACCTGTGGAAGATTTACATTCGCCCCATGGGCGCGGGCGCTGTGGCTGCCGCCGGATTGATCACCCTGCTCAAGACGCTGCCCACCATCCTCAGCGCGCTCAGTGCGGGCATCAAGCATATGCGCAAAGGCAAGGACGCCTCGGCCGCCAAGCCGCTGCGCACTGAAGATGATTTCTCCATGGGCACGGCGATGATCGGCTCTGCGCTGCTGGTTGTGCTGATGTTCTTCTTCCTCTACTTCAAGCCGGTTCCGGGAACGCATCTGGGGCCGATTGAAAACCTGGCCGCGTCCTTGCTGATCGTCTTCTTCGGCTTCCTCTTTGTCACCGTCAGTTCACGTATTGTGGGCCTGATCGGCTCCTCGGCCAACCCCATCAGCGGCATGACCATCGCCACGCTGATGGCCACGTCGGCCATCTTCCTGGTCAGCGGCTGGGTGGCTCCGGCCTTTGGCGCGCTGGCTATCACCATCGGCGGCGTGGTCTGCATCGCCTCGGCCGAGGCAGGCGATACCTCGCAAGACCTGAAGACTGGCTATCTGGTCGGCTCCACGCCGCGCAAGCAGCGGTGGGCCTTTTTGATCGGCATTGTGATCTCCACGCTCGCCATAGGGTTTGTCTTGCAAAAGATGAATGACGTCTTCACGGAATTCCACGCTGCGCCGCAGGCCTGGGATCTCTCTGTGCCTCACTCCGGCGTCGCGGTGCAGTCGAATCCTGAGGGACTGGTCGCTCAGATTCCGGTCATCGGCACTGACAAGAAAACTACCATGCACGCCAAAAGCGATTACATTGTGCTGAACGCGCTCGGCTCCTCGGAGCTGGCCGACGGCAAATATCTTTACTCACCCGTCTCGAAGCAGATCGAAGTGCAATGGATTCCGGGCATCGGCAGCGAGAAGATTGCCGCGCCGCAAGCCCGCCTGATGGCCACAGTGATCAGCGGCATCCTCAGCCGAAAACTTCCCTGGGGCCTGGTGCTGCTCGGCGTCTCGATTGTCTTTACGATTGAGCTGCTGGGGATTCGCTCGCTGGCCTTTGCCGTGGGCGCGTATCTTTCCATCGGCACCACGCTGGCCATCTTTGTCGGCGGCGTGATGCGCTGGCTGGTGGATGCGGCGGTCAAGAAGGCCGGGGGCGATCCCGACGCCGAGGGCGACGTCTCGCCCGGTTCGCTCTTCGCCAGTGGCCTGATCGCCGCGGGCGGCATTGCGGGTCTGATCGGTGTGGGCCTCAAGGGCTACGCGATGACGGCTCACGCCGACAATCCGGTCAGCCCCATCCACTTCCGCATCACGGAAAATCCGCTGGTCTCGGTCGCCGCCTTCGCCGCGCTAGCTGGCTCGGTCTATTACTTTGCGCGTAAGCCGCTGAAGAAGTGAGCGGCGCCGCTGCGTAGATCGCCTTACTCCGCCTTCTCCGTCAACTCGGCCCAGCGGACGTAAAGCGCGTCATTCTGCTGCTGCGCCGCGTCCAGTTCCGTAAGCGCCTCTTGTAGAGCAGCGGCGTCAGTGGCAATGGCTGGATCTTCAACCCGCTCGCGCGCCTGGGCTAGCCGCGCATCGGAGACTTCGACCTGTTGCTCGATTGCCGCGAACTCGCGAGCCTCCAGGTAGGAGAGCTTCTTCTTAGCGGAGTTGGCGGAGTTGGCGGGGCTGGCAGAGACAGTCGAGGCGGACGCGGCGCTCATTGTGCGTCCGAAAGTACTTTGCGCGGCCTCTTGTTCGGCTTGTTCTTGTTCTTCCAGCCAATCCTCCCACTGCGCGTAATCGGCAAATCGCCCTGTGTGGCCGCGCCCGTCCAGGCCTAAAACCGTCGAGGAGACCCGGTTCAGCAGATAGCGGTCATGCGTCACCAGCACCAGCGCGCCGGGAAAGTCGAGCAGGTTTTCCTCCAGAATCTCCAGCGTCGGAATGTCCAGATCGTTGGTCGGCTCGTCGAGCAGCAGCACGTCTGCCGGCTCCAGCATCAGCTTGGCGATCAGAACGCGCGCCCGCTCGCCGCCGCTCAGGTTGCGCACAGGCTGGTTGAGCTGCTCGCTGGTGAAGAGGAAGCGCGCCGCCCAACTGGCCACATGGACCTGGCGTCCCTGATAGTTCAGCCCATCGCCCTCCGGCGCCAGCGCACGGCGCAGCGTCAGGCTCTCGTCCAGCTCGCGCATCTGGCTGAAGTAGACCAGGCGCAGCGCGTCGGCTTTGCGAATCGTGCCCTCCGCCGGATCGATCTCGCCCCTGAGCAGGCGCAACAGCGTCGTTTTGCCGCTGCCGTTGGGGCCAACCAGGCCGACCTTCATGCCTGCGGTCAGGATGAAATTTAGTCCGGTGAAGAGGCGGCGCGGCTTGAGTTCGCCCTCGGAACCCAGTAGGTGCCCTACCCTCGCGACGTTTTTGTTTTTGTCGCTAGGGTGGGATACCGCGATGCCAGCTGGATTAGATTCTTCCTCACCAACGGATCCCGGCACATCGCAGGCCACGTTTTTGAACTCCACCAGCCGCTTGGTCTGGCGCTGACTGGCCTCGAAGTCGATCCCCACCGTCGAGACCGCCGTACGCGCGTTCATCTCCGCCAGTTGGCCGATCATGGCGTTGGCCGTGTCAATGCGCGCCTTGGATTTGGTCGTCCGCGCCTTGGGGCCGCGCCGGAGCCACTCGATCTCCGTCTTGACGACATTGCGCAGACTCTCCTGCTGACGGCTTTGCGACTCCAGATAGGCCTGCTTTTCTTCGAGAAAGCGGCTGAAATTGCCTTTTACGCGCAGCAATCCATCGGCAAAAACCCTATTCAGTTCAATGATTTCGCTCGATGTGGCTTCTAAAAAATAGCGGTCATGGCTGACCGTGACGGCGGCAAAGCTGGCCGCCCGGAGCAGCTCCTCCAGCCATTCGATGCCGCCAAGATCGAGGTGATTGGTCGGCTCGTCCAGCAGCAGAACCTCCGGCTCCGAGACCAGCGCCTCGGTGATGGCCAGGCGCTTGCGCCAGCCGCCGCTGAGCGCTGCCGCCTCGGCGTTCAAGTCGGCGAATCCCGCGCGGCCTGAGAGTTCGCGCAACCGGCCTTCGCGCTCGGAGTCCAGCACATGCGCCGTGGCCAGCGCGGCCTCCAGCACCTGGCGGACGCTGAGGCCGGCGGCAAAGCGCGAGTCCTGCGGCACATAGGCGGCGCGGGCGCGCTTGCGGACAGCCAACTCGCCGGAGTCCGGCTCCATCTGCCCGGCCAGAATCGCCAGCAGCGTGGACTTGCCCGCGCCATTGGGGCCGATCAGGCCAATGCGGTCGCCTTCCTCGACGGTGAGAGAGATGTTCTGAAAGAGCGGTCTTGCGCCGAACTGCTTGGTCACGGATTGTGCGTTGAGAATGGGAGGCATCTCTCCATAGGATACCTGCATAGGCGATAGCGGTCGTCAAAGGGATGGGCCGTGCCGTCCAAGGGAATATATAAGTTGGAGGTGATTGTTGACCATAGAAAGGCCGAAACGGTTCACGCGAATCGCGCACTATGCAAGCAAGTCGCAAGGCAGGATTTCTTCCCCGGCCTCGCGATGCTTCCCCTGAGCAAACGGCGCGGCCACGAATGGCTATGAAATGCAAGTCATCGCCGGCAGAATCCTCAACTCGTACTATGCAAATGCGAATGAATCGCAGGAATGGAGCAGTGCTATGAAAATCGTTGTTGGACATATCGGAAGCGATGCTGGCTGGACAGTGATTGATACCGACACCGGCCAGGTTACTCACTATCCAGGTAATATCGGCGGAGGTCCAAATTCCTACGAAGACCTCAGAACCTCGGTGAATATACTCAAGAGCGCGGCGGAGATCAAAGCACCGGAATTGCAGAAAGTTGCCGTTCGCGCCGCCTGTGAGATATTCAACGGATACTGGAATGTCACGGACACAGGGATCTTTGGACCCGGCGGCAAGATCATAGCCATCTTCGATGAGAAATGATGGATGGGCGATTCAGGGCGTTATTCCTTGACCTAGATCGCCCATGCATTGAAGCATCAGAAAGAACCGCGGCTAGAGTCCAATTAGCGTCCAAAGGAGTACGTCAACTGAAAGAGGCCGTTGTCGATGCCCGGATTCTCTTGCGATGTGTCGCGGTCGGAAATGTGGTGAAAGCGATATTCTGCACGGATGGACTTGGACGCCGAGCGATACAGTTCGATTCCCGGCCCAAAATCGAAGGTAAAATTAAATGATCCTGCTGCCGCAATTGGAATGGGCTGCGTGGTATACATATTTCCGCCGTGCATGATAAAAAAGGGTTGCAGCTTGTGCCGCGGCAGAAAGTTAAATTGAAAGCCAAAGGGCGAAAATGCCTCGCCCACGGTCCATTGCCGGCTGCAAGTGTTGGTATAGGTATAGCTGTAGGTAGTGCCGTCTTGAATCTTGCTGAAGCTGCCCGATGTGGGGATACAGGGGCCGGTTTGAGTGTAGTTCCTTGATTCTGTATAGACGTTCGGCGAGGTCCAATTGACGGTGTTCACCACCACCGGATCGCTCTCCAGCGCCACGGGCAGAAACTCCACGTTGAACTGCCAATTCACAATGCGGTTTAGCTTGAGCGTTCGGCCATAGGCGGCGCCAAATTCCAGCAGCTTGCGATTCTCGGCCGCGCCCATCAGAATGTGGCTGGAGTCGTCCGAGTAGGCGCTGAAAAAGCTGTAGGTGTTGGTGCGTGCGTAGTATCCGCTATTCGCCGGTGACTGCGACCGAGCGGCCGCAGCTCCGGCGATCAAGGCAATTGGGAGGACGAGGCCAAGTTGGGCCGTGCGGCTGGGCAAGCTGGTGCGTAACGAATTGAACAAGCGATTTTCCTCTCCTGGGGCCAGACCGAAGGGAGTCCGAGAGCCTATAATCCTGTTTTGACTTTGAATTTCAGTTTAAGGGAGCAAACTCATGTCTTCACCCGCCGTTGCTTACGCACGAGAGAATCATCCCCGCTTTTTGAGTGAATTGAAGGATCTGCTGCGCATTCCTTCCATCTCCACGCTGCCTGAGAACAAGGGCGATTGCCGCCGCGCCGCTGAGTTTATTCTGGCCGAGCTGATCCGCATCGGCTTTGAGCACGCGCGGCTGATGGAGACCGAAGGCCATCCGCTTGTCTACGCCGACTGGTTGCACGCTGCCGGCAAGCCCACGGCGCTCTTTTACGGCCACTATGACGTGCAGCCCACCGATCCGGAGAACGAATGGATCTCACCGCCCTTTGAGCCCACCGAGCGCGACGGCAACCTCTATGGCC
>Ga0181529_10003857_pt1 | contig 16708 bp, 12 predicted proteins | sample PEATcosm2014_Bin_36_FD_119763 | JGI IMG/M metagenome (GOLD analysis project Ga0181529, IMG submission 119763) | Peatland microbial communities from MTU Mesocosm Facility, Houghton, MI, USA - PEATcosm2014_Bin10_30_metaG | ecosystem: Environmental > Terrestrial > Soil > Wetlands > Peat | place...
GAACGCCGCCGCATCATCGACATCAATCAGGGAGGCTTCCATGACAGCTTTACCGGCGACCTGGCCTTCGACTTCGCGCGCAACATTCTGTACGCCGCCGACCAGGCGAACCATCGCGTCGCCGTGATCGATGGCCGCACGCGCCTGGTACTGGCATCCGTCCCCGTAGGCCGCCTCCCCTTCGCCATGGCGCTCTCCCTAGACCGTCAGAAACTCTATGTGACCAATGTCGGAATGTTGACGTATGCAGTGCTCCCCGGCGCCGATCCGGTCCAGACCCGCTCCACCGGCTTGCCGTTCCCGGCGTTTGGTTTCCCCAGCGCGGAAGCGTCCCAAGGCGCCGTACGCCAGAGGGCCGACGGGACGGTGAAAGTTCCGGGTCTGGGCGACGCCAACGCTCCCGAATCCAATTCGGTCGCAGTGCTGGACGTCTCGCAGCCGGCCGCAGCCAAGGTGGTCGCCTTCGTCCGCACCGGACTCCCCGTCGGCGCGATTGTCGATGGCCGGACGATTTCGGGGGGAAGCAGCCCCTCGGGCCTGTGCGCCACCGCCGGCCAGGTTTTCGTATCCAACGCCAACCAGGACTCCATCGATATCCTGAACGCCCGCACCAACCAACTGGAGGCCGAGATCCCCATTCGCATTGCGGGCCTGGAGTCGCTGCGCGGGGTGCTCCCGCTCGGTTTGGCGTACCACGAAAAGTCCGGCTGGCTGTTCGTGGCCGAAGCCGGCATCGACGCGGTCGGCGTGATCGACGTCCGTCAACGCCGGGTACTCGGCCATTTGCCCGCAGCCTGGTTTCCCACACGCGTCGCCGTGGAGGACGACATGGTGTACGTGGCTAACGCGCGCGGTCAAGGGGTGGGCGCCAATGCCGCCACCAGCCAGACGCTGCTCGACCAGTTTCGCTTCAGCCAACTGTACCAGGGCACGCTCTCGGCGTTTCGTATCCCCGAGGCGCAGGACTTGCCTGCGCACACCGCCTTCGTGCTCGATGCCAATGGCTTCCAGCCTCGCGCGCCGGCGACGGCCGGCCACGAACTCCCCACCGCAATTCGACATGTGGTGCTGATCGTGAAGGAGAGCCGAAGCTTCGACGAAGTATTGGGCGACGTCGCCGCGGCGGCCAACGGACCCGTCATGGGGGCACCCGCGCTGGCGCGCTTCGGCGGCGCCGGTTACGTGGACGGGCGCCATCGGCGAATCAGCTTGCGCCAGGTGGATGTTGCGCCCAACCACCGCGCCATCGCCCGGCAATGGTCGTTCAGCGACAATTTCTACTCGGAAGCCGACGGCAGCGTGGACGGGCACCACTGGCTCACCGGCGTCTATCCCAATGCCTGGGCGGAAACCAGCTTACTGGCGGCTTACGGCGACGGCAAGGATTTTCGCGCCACCGCCGATGCCCCCGGCCGCCTGGCGTTTGCCGGCAAGGCCGCGTCCGTTCAGCCTGAGGATCTGCCCGAGGCCGGGTCCCTCTGGCACCACCTCGAGCGCCATGGGGTCTCATTCCTCAACTTCGGCGAGGGCTTCGAATTGGCCGGCGTGGCTGAAGGGACAGGCCTGGAACCTGGCGGTGCACGCTTTCTCACCAATGTCCCCATGCCCGATCCGCTGTACCGCAACACCTCGCGCGCCTATCCCGGCTTCAATATCCACATTTCCGATCAATACCGCGCGTCCGCCTTCATTCGGGAGATCGATGATCGCTACGTCAAGACCGGAGCAGCCTTGCCGCAATTTCTCTACATCCACCTTCCGGGCGACTCTCTCGCCGCGGAACGTCCCGAAGAAGGATACCCCTACGAGGAATCCTTCCTCGCGGACAACGATTACGCGCTGGGGCGAATTCTGGAATACCTTTCGGCCACGAAGTGGTGGAAGGAGATGGCGGTCTTTGTCACCGAAGACGATGCCGAGGGCGGCTACGACCATATCGATGCGCGCCGCACCCTGCTGCTCTGCGCCGGCCCCTGGGCCAAACGCAATTACGTCTCCCACACCAACACCAGCATCCCGGGCCTGGTGAAGACCGTCTTCCGCCTGCTGCACCTGCCGCCGCTCAACCTGTTCGACGCTACGGCCGCCGATCTGAGCGACTGCTTCACTACGAATCCGGATTTCGCCGGGTACGGTGTGCTGGATGTCGATAAGAGGTTATTCGACCCCGCCGCCAAGCGGCAGTGAGAGGTTCGGCGGCGTCAGAGCGGCGGAGTCGCCGGCATCATTCCGGGTACGGGCTGAATTCCCGGTCGCCGGCGTCGCCGCCGTGGGCCGCGTCATTCAAGTCGATTTTCGTCCCACCGGTTTTCACCGCGCGCTGCATTTGCGACAGTGCGGCTGTCGAAGACCGCGGGTCGGCGGGTCTGAGAGCCGAGGCATCTGAATGAGCAGGCCCCACCTTTCTGCTCTGCACAGCCCGAACGTGGTGGGTGTCGCTGGTTTTGAAGAACGCGATAGTGGACTGAAGGACCTCCGCCTGGCTCGACAGTTCTTCGGCCGTGGACGCCATCTCTTCGGACGCCGCCGAGTTCTGCTGGATCACCTGATCGAGTTGTTGGATGGCCTTGTTGACCTGAGCGGCTCCGGTGCTCTGCTCGGCGCTGGCCGCTGCGATCTCGCGCACCAGTTCGGCGGTCTTCTGAATATCGGGAACCAACTTCTCCAGCAATTGGCCGGCACTTTCCGCGGTTTGTACGCCATCGACGGTCAGACGGCTGATTTCGGCGGCCGCGGTCTGGCTGCGTTCGGCCAACTTCCTTACTTCCGACGCCACCACGGCGAAACCTTTGCCGTGCTCTCCCGCGCGGGCGGCTTCCACGGCTGCATTCAGCGCCAGCAGGTCGGTTTTGCGCGCGATCTCCTCGATGATTCCAATCTTCTCGGCAATTTGTTTCATGGCGCCGACCGTCCGCACCACGGCAGAGCCGCTCGAACGCGCGTCCTCGGACGCTTTCGACGCAATCTTGTTGGTTTGCCCGGCGTTGTCGGCGTTTTGCTGGATGCTCGACGCCATCTCTTCCATGGCGGAAGTGCTCTCCTCGGCCGCGGCGGACTGCTCCGAAGCGCCTTGGGAGAGCTGTTGCGCGGTGGAACTCATCTCTCCGCTGCCAGTGGTAACGTTGGCGGCGGCCGCGGCTACCTCGGACACGGTCTTGCGCAGATTATCGAGCATTCGCACCAGTGCGTGCCCCAGTACGTCCGCTTCGGAAAGCGTTCGCGCTTGCACGGTCAGGTCTCCCTGGGAGATCTGTATGGCGACGTGGGCCGCACCGTTGAGCGTATCGAGGCACTGGTTGATGCTTACCTTGAGGGCGTTAAACTCGCCTTGGTGGGTTTCCGCGATCTTCTCCGGAATCTCGCCTTGGGCAATCTGAGCCAGTTTCCCGGCGGCAGTGTTTAGGGGCCCGGTAATGGCGTCCAACGTATCGTTTACGCCCTGAATGACCTTCCGATATTCACCCTGGTGCTTGCCGGCATCGGCACGTTTTGAGAGATCGCCCTTTACCGCCGCGGCGGACAGGGCTTGCGCGTCGAAGACCAGAGCATCGACAGCTTCCATCATCTGGATAAAGGCGGGTATGAACGTATCGTTCTCCGACCGTTTCCCGAGCTTTTTGAACTGTTCCAGATTGGCCCGGTAGTCGCCTTTGGCCACATTGTTGCAGGCCAGGGTCGCGGCCCTGACTCGATCCAGGGCCAGATTCGTAGCGGTGGCTACTTCTCCAAAGACGCCCCGATAGGTGCCGCCGACCTTCGTGCTGTGGTCGTTCGCCGCCATGCGCTGCAGGACCTGTTTCACCTCCACCAGTCCACCGAGACCGTCGATACAGGAATTCAAGCTGTTCTTGAGCGTGGCGAACTCGCCTTGGGCTTCCGCGGCGATCTTCGGCGGAATTTCACCCTTCGAAATCTGGTCCACGTATTGAACTGCAGTTGTCAGGGGCTGGATTACCGCGTCCAGCATATCGTTGACTCCCTGAATGACTTTCCGGTATTCGCCGCGGTGCTTGCCGATGTCGGCGCGCTTCGACAGGTCGCCCTTCACTGCCGCTGCGGACAGCATTTGCGCGTCGTGGACCAGAACGTCGATGGCTTCCATCATCTCGATAAAGCTCGGCAGCAGCAGGTCGTTTTCCGACCGCCTGCCGATCTTTTTGAACTGTTCCAGGTTCTCCCGGTAGTCGCCTTTGGCCACGTTGTTGCACGCCAGGGTCGCGACTCTCACTCGTTCCAGGGCCAGATTCGTAGCGGCGGCCACTTCCGCAAAGATCCCTCGATAGTTGCCGGCCACTTTCACGGTGTGGTCGTTGGCAGCCATGCGCTGCAAGACCTTGTTCGCTTCGACCAGTCCACCCAGATTGTCGATACAGGCATTCAGACCGTTCTGCAGAGTCTCGAACTCGCCGTGGAATGTGCCCGCGATCTTGCCAGGGACTTCGCCTGCGCCGATGCGTTGTGCGCATTCGGCGACCAAATCCAACCCACGGAAAATCGCTTCAAGAACCCGGTTCGCGAAGATCGCCAAACCTGCGGCGCACCCCACAGCGGCCAACCAGAACACCGACGCGGCTGTTTCGGCCGTATTGCCCGGCGAGTGCTGGGCACTATAACTAAGTATTCCGGCAGTGAGAATCAAGGCGACTATAATGCCAAAACCTGTCAGCAACTTTGCTCTAAAGGAACGAATCGTGGACATGTTTCCTTTCGCTCATCAACAATGTTTTACGGGGGATCGGCCGGGGCCAACCTGCCGCCTGGTGCTGCAAAGTCTTATCGCGACAACACCGGCTCGGCTGCTTCCGATACAAGTTCTCCCACCACAGCGAGATCTTCGGACGAGAAGACCGCGTTGATATCGAGAAGAATGATGAAATCGTCTCCCCGTTTCCCCATCCCTTGAATGAAGTCCGTCCGCCAGCGCATGGCAATACGCGGCGGCGGATTGATGTTCCCCGGTTCCAGTTCAATGACTTCGTGGACACTGTCTGCAATACCCCCCAGCACCGTGGACTCGCCGTCCAAATTGAGTTCCATGACGATGATGCGGGTATTCACCATATCGCTCGCCTTGGGAAGCCCAAATCGATTGCGGAGATCCACCACTGGGATGGCCTGCCCGCGCACGTTGACGACCCCTCGCATGTATTCCGGAGCCGCGGGCACTTTGGTGATCCGCGGCACTTCCAGCACCTCGCGGACCTGGGCGACGTCGATGGCAAACAACTCGTCCCCCAGTTTGAATGTCATGTATTGATGTGTCTCTGTGATCATGTAGGTAGATCCTCCTGCGCTATGCCTGGTAGGTGGTGAACTCGCGATCGTGCGAGTCGCCGCCGGATATGTCGGTATCCAGTTCAATGCCCGATCCGCCGGCTTTCACGGCGTGATGCATTTGCGACAACGCAGCAGTTGTGGACCGCGGATCGGCCGGTCTGGGAACGGCGGCGGCGGAACGAGTCTGCGTGGCCCTTCTGCCCGGCGAAACCCGGACTTGACGGGCTTCGCCGGTCTTGAACGCTTCATGCAGCGCACGCCCCTTCTCGGTGGAAATCAGCTTTTCGTATTCGCCGATGATGCCGGCGTTGGTTGAGCGCAGGGCCTGGATCTCTGTTTCGAGTTCCGCCCGTTCGTGGCGGTCGGACGAGATGGCGTTTTGCAGCCCGAGACTGAAGGCAACCTCTACATTGTTCTGGACTTGGCCGACTAGGTAGACCTTAGGAAGCGCCTTCGCAGCCGCCTCTTTGGAATCCTTCTCTATGCCACCCACCTTGCTGTATGCGAATATGCCGAGCGTCATGGCGATGGCAATCACCGCCGCGAACCCGGCGCCGATGCGTGTCCCGATCTTCCAGTTCTTCATCTATCCCTTTCGAAGCGGTGTCTGGCGAGGCAGGCGATTTGCATTCACCGTTCATATCGGCAGATTTTCGCAAAAGGGACAGAGCTACGTATGGAGACTCGCGAGATAGATCTACGGGCGGCGGGCCCAGAGGGGTACGCCGCCAACCCGTCTGCCGACCAGTTTGCCCAAGCCGCCCAGGCCGAGTGGCACTCGGCCGCAGGTTGCCAACCTGCCCCACACAAGCTAGCGGGCTAGCGCAGGGCCGGAAGGCCGACAAACTGACGCAGGAAGAAATACTCGTTGATGGGCCGGTCGTCGCCGATCGGCGGGGTGGAGGGCGCGGGAGCGATCAGGCTGTCGAGCGATTTCTCCCGGTGCAGAACATTACTCAGCATCTGTTGCGGAGTGCTGTTTTCGTTCCATTCCACCAGGTCGGCGGCGGCCGCGGCAGGTAACTTCTGAGGCAACTCGCCGTTCACGATGGCGGGGAAGGGCTGTAGGCGCGCCAGGAAGTGGACCCCCCAACCGCCGATGGATTGGTAGGCGCGCACGTAGGGAAACGAATCGCGGAGCGACTTGGCCACGGCAGCCTGCGTCGCGGCGTCGCCGCCGGGGAACCAGATTTGCGCGATTCCGCCGGGGCGCAAGTGCGGCTTCAGGACGGCGTAGAACTGGCGCGAGTACAACAGGCTGGAGGTGGGCGCGCCGACGGGCGGCGGCGGGTCCACGGCGATGACGTCGAACTGCTCGTGCGACCGGTCGAGGTAGCGGCGGCCGTCGTCGATCACCATATGCGCCAGCGGAGATTTCAGCAACTCCGGGCCGTCCTCGTGAAAATAGCCGAAGACGAGGGGCACGCTGGGCACCAGTTCCACGGCGGTGGTGTGGATACCCCACGAGAGCATGGAGCGGAAGGTGGTCCCCATCCCGAAGCAGATCACCAGGCCACTGGTCGCGGGTTTATCGAGATAGCTCAAGGGAAGGTGGGCCATCACTTTGGTGATGGGCGTGAGCGTGGTCATGCCGGTGCCGTTCACCAGCAGGCGCCGCCCCATGCCCTCGCCGGTGGCGATCACGGTGGCGGTGTAGTCCCGCAGTTCCAGGCGGTCGGGAAACACCGTTTCATACCCCCGCGTGCCGAACACCAGTACCAGTGACACGGCCAGCGTGGCTGCGAACAAGGGCTTGGGGGCGAGACCGAATAGCCGCATCCCGGGGCCCGTGCGATGCCATGCCGCGGTTACGCCGATGGCGAACAGCGGCAATGCGATGGCGCAGAGTCCCCAGCGCTCTCCCAGCCAGGGAAGAATCCAGAAGCCCGCCACCAGCGGCCCCAGGATGGAACCGACCACGTTGATGGCGTAGGCTTTGCCGGCGCGGTCGGGATCGCCGCCCGACCAGCGGTCCACTAGCATGGGCGTGAGGTAGCCCACCAGCGCGCTGAAGGGGCCGACGCCGAGTGCGGCGCGAAGTGCGCCGAAGAGGAATCCGAGAGGATTGATTCCGTTAGGGTCGTCCAGCACGAAGCCGTAGAACTGGCCGCCGCGGGGATCGGCTGCCAGAAGCGGCGCCAGTGCGGCAACTCCCAGCAGGATCCAGGCCCACGTGCCCACGTGCGCGCCGCCCGATTGAGACGACTTCCGATAGCGGCGCGAACCCCAGAACGTGGCGCCGAGATACAGCGCCAGAATGGCCGCGAAGGCGTAGACCACGTTGCCCAGGTATACCGTGAACTGGCGAACCCAGACCACCTCCATCGCCATGCTGCACAGTCCGGTGGCGAAGAGAAACCAGAGAATCGTCTTGCCGGATGCAGCCTGCGGGCCGGCCGCGGTTGGCGCAGTTGCCGGATGCACCGGTTCCACTACCCGGAAGCTGAGCAGGATGACGCCCGCGCCCAGGGCGAAGTTCATCAGCCGGGCGATCTGCAGCGTGCCATGAAATCCGAAAAGTTCGATGAGGACGAAGGCCGGAACCAGCGTGCCCAGAATGGCGCCCAGCACATTGGCTACATATAGGTAGCTGAACGACCGCTCGCTGCCGCCCGTTCCCAGCCGGCGGATGGCCGCCATAGCGAAGGGGAACGTCGCGCCCATACACGTACACCAGGGCAGCAGCGACAGCGCGATCCAGGCGCCCGAAACCAGGTAGTACGACGACGATCCCCAGACCGTCTCCCGGCCGCCGCCGCGCAGCCAGTTGTAACCCAGCTCGATCATGCGCGGCACCACCACGCCGGAGACGCCGATCAGGAATTCCACCGCGCCGTACAACCGCAGCGGAACGGCCGCCGACGAGCGCTCAAAGCGGCGCACGAACAGGCCGCCGGCCCACGATCCCAATCCCAACCCGGCCATGAATACCGAAAGAACGATGGAGACCATGGGCGTGGTCACACCGAAGCGGGCCATTGCCAGCCGCAGCCAGACAACCTCGTAAACCAGACTGCAGAACCCCGAGACCAGGAAAAAGAAAAAGAACCACCGTATCTTCAAGATTTACTCCCCAAGTCCGTTTTTCCGTCCGGAGTTCGCAATCCAGTTGCGGAACATCGCGGTGAAGCCGCGCGCTTCGGAATTCGAGCGCAACTCCTCCACGGTGAAGCGCATCTTTCGACCCCAATTGGGATATTGCCAGGTGGTTCCGGGCAGGTTCTGCTGCGCCAGTTCCTTGGTGAGGTCTTCCTGGTTGATGGCCAGAAGCTGCGATGGCGTGAGCGCCAGGAAACCGACCACGGCGTTGTGCAGGTCGCCAGTCATGTCCGCGTAGGCCGCCGCCTCGCGCGGTAGATGGGACGGCATGAGATTCTGCGCGAACAGCACGTTCAACATCTTTTGCTTATCGGCGGCACGCTGCGCAATCTGCGATTGATAGGACGCTTCGTCGATGGTACCGGCGGCGCGGCGCGCGTGGATATCGGCACACACCCAGTAGCCGGCCAGCGTCGGCAGGTCGTGGGTGGTGGACGAGACAAGAGCTTGCGCCGGGTATTCGTCGTAATGGCGGAATTCGCCCTTGGCGTCCTTCTCGAAATAGAACAGCCGGTAGCTCAGAATGCCGAAGCGCGCCAGGGTTTCGCGCACCGCAGGTTCCACGGTGCCGAGGTCTTCGCCGATGACGATCACCTGGTTGCGAACGCTCTCGAGCGCCAGGACGCGCACGAAGTCCTCGGAACGCTCGCGCACATAAGCGCCTTGGGTGGCATCGAAGGAGTCGGGGATCCAATAGAGGCGAAAGAGGCGCATCACGTGGTCGATACGCAGGGCCCCGCCATGGCGGCAATTCTTGCGGATGGACTCGGCGAAGAGGCGATATCCATCCTCGCGGTGCTTCCCGGCGTTGGGCGGCGGAAAGCTCCAGTCCTGGCCCTTAGGAGAGAAATCGTCGGGTGGCGAACCGACGCGGCAGCCGGCCACATAGAACGGGCGGTGACCCCACAGGTCGGAACCGAAGCGGTCGGTAGCCAGCGCCAGGTCGTGGTAAAGTCCGATGGCCATGCGGCGGTCGCGCGCCCGCTGCTGGGCGTGGCGCAACTGCAGATCGATCTGCCATTGCAGGTACTGGTGGAACAGAACGCTGCGCCAATGTTTGCGGCGGAACGAGCGGGTTTCCTCGGACTGGGGGTCGCGGTAGGGCTCCGGCCAGTCGGTCCACAGCCACAAGTCGGGATTGCCGCGGTGCAAGTGCTCGTCCAGGGCGCAGTAGGTGGCGAAGCGTTCCAGTAGCTCGCCCTCGCGGTCGAGGAACGCCTGAAACTCGACGGCCCGCGGAGTGCCCTTGCGCCATTGACTGCGCAGGAATCCGGCGAACAAGAGCTTGAGGACGCGCAGTTTGAGGGCGCTCACGCGCTCGTACTCCACGAAGGGCGTGTTGCGCAGCTCGCGGATCTCGCGTTCCACGTCGGGAGAGGAGCGCAACTCCAGGGCGCGCCGGTTGCCGGTGAAATCGTCGATACCTTCGACGTCGAGGTACAGAAAGTTCTGGTAGAAACTGCAGTTGGGCAGATACGGGCTGGTGTTGAAGGGCCGCCGGTTGTGGATGGCGTGGAGCGGGTTGAGCGCCACGAAACCGGCCTCCAGTTCCTGGGCCACCCAGTCCACCACATCGAGCAGGTCGCGAAAATCGCCGCAACCCCAATTGCGATTGGAACGGACGCCGTAGAGGCTTACGGCGACTCCCGCGGCGCGGCCCTGGCGACCGAGGTGCGGATCGGACCAGGCGCGCTCAGGCGTGACGATATAGCGCGTGGAGGCCGAGGCGTTGCCCACGCGGACGGCGATCTGGTGGTATCCGAGCGGCAGGGCGATGGGCAGGCGGGCTTGCTTGCGCACCCAGGTGCGGCCATCCATCTCGATGGACGCGGTCTGCGGCAGGTCCCAGAGATTCAACTGAAACTCCGAAGTCTGGCCGTCCTCGCGGGTGACGGTGACGCGGGCGATGTCGCCCAGGCACTCGGCGGGGATCTGGAGAGGCAACTCCGCGGCGGCGGATTCCCCGGCTACCACGGCGGGAGGCACCAGGCGCTCCCAGGCGGCGTGGGTTCGCTGGGCCAGGGCGCGCTCCAATTGGGCGGGACCGGAGGCGTCCATGTCGAGCGCCTGCAGGAGCGCCTGCTTGGCTTCGACGGTGGTCTGGTGGTAGTGGCCCCAGATGTCCCAGAAGCCCGGCTCGATTCCGCAGGCGGAAGCGGCGCGATCCAGCAATTGTTCAAATGTTTCCGATGGCATGATGAGACGGGTAATCTAGATGATAGCGAAGCGCGGGGCGGGTGCAGGGAATGGGGGTGGCGGAGGGGTGGAATGGCGAGGGTCGAGAAGCGGCCCAGAAGCTACTGGTCGAGGGCGATCAAATGCTCCTGAGAGTTGGGCCGCTCAGCGATGCGGATCGCGCTGCGCCGGATCGCATGGGCGGCTACAGTAGTTGGATAATTGCAGGAACGGAGAATGACGACCTTGGCGCCAGGGATTTGCCTCAACAGACACTCGAAATCGCTGTCCGTCGAGACCAGAATGAAGTCGTGAGCCGCGGCGTAGGCCAGTATTCTGCGATCACCGGCGCCCGCAAGCCCGTTGCGAAGCGCACTTTCCGAGCTGGGGAAAAGGTCGCCTAGCAAGAAAACCAGCTTCGGAGACAGGCTTTCGTCGAAGAGGAGCTTCATCCTCTAGAGACTTTGCTGCCGGACGCCAATTCGGCGGCGTAGGCGTACACGGCAAGGAAATCATCCGGTTCGAGCTGGGGATAATCCGCGAGGATCTGCTGCTGAGATGTCCCGCTCGAGAGCCACTCCAGAATCTCCTGAACCGTGATCCGGTGACCGCGGATGCAGGGCTTGCCGAACCGCATGTCGGGGTCGATGGTGATCCGCTCCAGGATTAAGTCGTGGGCTACCGGCATTTGTGGCCTCTTGAGGTATTGTATACCGGTGATGATCTGGTCGATCAAAAGGTGAAACGGGCGTTTCCGGACCAAGTGAACCCGCCCGACCTACGGGACCGTCAGTTTCCGCTAACCCTACACATCGGGAGTTGTCAGATCCCTGCAAATCGAGGATCCTCAGAACGTTCGACGTAGCGTGGTTTGTCGTTGCCTGCTCTTTCCTCATTTCCGCCTCGGCTACGCCGAAAATCCCTGAACCAATCGCTGGCTGGCCCGAGTACCCGCGAGAAGTCACCGACTGGAAGTGAGAGCTCGTGTGTGTGGCCCACATCCCCGCTCCACTGACGCCAGATGAATGTTTCCTGCTCACCATCTTCGAGAAGCACCGCTTCCCATCCGTCTTGGAAGGGCGAACTTCCTCTCGGAATGATCTCGAAGCGCGTCAGGTCCAATTGCCGGAGTTGATCGATGTCTTGGTTACCCCACCGTCCAACGTCGAAGTCTGCATCTTCCCCAAAACGAAGCCAGATGATGAATTCGAATTTGTCGAGGCGCGATGCTCCTGGTACGTCCGACGCTTTTCTGTTGCCACTGTTGGTGTTCACCTGGTCGAGCGGCCAGAACGCCTGGAACAACTGTTCCGATATGTCGGTGTTGCCGACAACTTGACCGCCTACCCAGAACCAGAACGACCCGAAGGGTTGCCGTGATCCCCAGGGGTCCACATGGCAGTCCTGCACTTCGCATTCAATTCCAAACCGCCAGCGATCCCCGAACGTGTAACGCGTGCAACCGTAGTGTGCGCGCGACGGAGGCGGGAAAACATTGTTGTAGGGCATACGGACCCATTATTATCGCTTACTCGCCTCGCCCGCATCTTTGCGGACACCACCCGGCCGCGTCGTCCCCGTTGCTGAGCCAGGCCCGGCGGAGCGCGAGCCTAGTCCTCGGCTTCGAACAACGACTTTGAGAGTCCCGACTGTCGAATGATGCTCCGCAGGGTTCCACGCGGGACAGAATCGTGAAGGGGCACAGGAACGGTAATCGTCGAGCCCTCCCAACGCTGTTGCATGATTCGGTGGCTGCCTTGCTGCCGGACTGCGGCAAATCCGTGCTGTTCCAGTATCCGACAAATCTCCGAGCCCGAAAGGACCCGGAGTCTACCCAACCGGCACCTCGACCTGAGTGATAAAAACGTCGCGATGGAGGCGGCGGGCGACTTCGGAAGGGGCGGCTGTTTCGAAAAACAGCGTTAGCGCCTCGATCAGATTGGCTCGAGCGTCTTCAATCGAAACGCCCTGGCTCGCAACGTCAAGCTCAGGGCACAACGCGACAAAACCGTCGTCCTCACGTTCGATGATCGCGGTCAAGCGTTGCGCTGCCTTCATGATCCGAGTCTACACCAGTTCCCAGCGGACGAAACGTCCCCATGTCGTGGGAGTGCCCGGCGAACGAAGGCAAACTGTGCGGTCCCAGCCTTTCCGGCCCCAGGGCGCGATTATGCCTAGCGCAAGAGGTCCCGATCCCGGGACGCCCGTCTAGCTTGCCAACTCCTCGAACTGCGTGATCCGCACTTCCCGATCTTTGAACACCGCGCGGATCTCGAGCCGGCCGCCCATGGCTTCGATGTACTCGGCCAGGGTACTGACGCAGATGTCGGAACGGTGCTCAATCTTCGAGACCTCTCCCTGATTGACGCCGAGGATTTCGGCGAGTTGTATCTGTGTCATCTGCTGCGCCTTGCGCAATTGATCGAGCGGCATAGCGACCAAGCTTTTTTGAAACCGCTGCTCAATCCATCGCTGCCGATCGGCCGGCATGGCACGCAGCAATTCACGAAAATTTCGAACGGGCATTAGATGCTTCCCTCATCGGCAAACTCGACTTCCCGCGCCACATTTACAGTATTCCATACACGGAATATTCCCTTCGTCGATGATGCTACGCCGCAGGTTGAGAATCCGGGTCACCGAGTTCACCGCTGCAATAAACCTGCCTCCTGGAGCGCCTGCGGCGGATTGGTATTGGTTCCAAGCTCGATTCTGCGGCTCGTCGCCGAGACGCGGGCGGCTGTTGGGCCGCCTGAGGAGCGCCCCGGAAATCGGGCTGCGGCCCGTGCGAGAATAATTGCATGGACAAGCCTTTGGCCAGCAGCATGCCCGAACTGTTCCTTCGGGTGGACGATTATGCATCCGTCAACGCGGAGGCGGCGGCGTCCGAGGGGCTGATCTTCACCACGCTCGATACGGCGGTCAACTGGGCGCGGAAGAACTCGATTTGGCCGATGACGTTCGGGCTGGCCTGCTGCGCCATCGAGATGATGTCGATGAGCGCTTCGCGGTTCGACATCGCGCGCTTCGGGGCCGAAGTGTTTCGCGGATCTCCTCGACAGTCGGACCTGATGATCATCGCGGGACGCGTTTCGCAGAAGATGGCGCCGGTGATCCGCCACCTGTATCAACAGATGCCGGAACCGAAGTGGGCCATCTCGATGGGCGCCTGCGCTACGTCCACGGGGGTATTCAACAACTACGCGCTGGTGCCGGTCAACCAGGTGATCCCCATCGACGTCTTCGTGCCGGGGTGTCCGCCGCGGCCGGAACAGCTCATCTACGCGCTCATGCTGCTGCAAGAGAAGATCCAGGGGCAGAGCGGCACGGTGAAGCAAGTCCTCAACCTGGCGTAAACGGGGCTCTCCAAACGGTAGAATGGACTACGAATGCGTATGTCCAAACTGTTCCCTTTGGCCGGCCTGCTTCTCGGCCTGATTCCTCTTTCCGCGCAACAGCAACCCTTCACGGGCACGCCGGAGATCGAACAATCGCTGCACCAACTGAACCAACTCGGCAGCGTGCTGATGATCGCGGCGCATCCCGACGACGAACGCACGGGGGTGCTGGCGTACTTCGCCCGCGGGCGGTACATGCGCACGGCCTACCTTTCGGTGACACGGGGCGAGGGAGGGCAGAATCTCATAGGGTCGGAGCAGGGACCGGAGATGGGCGTGATCCGCACGCAGGAATTGCTGGCGGCGCGAAAGATCGACGGCGCCGAGCAGTTTTTTACGCGCGCCATCGATTTCGGTTTCACGAAGACGGCGTCTGAGACGATGCAAAAGTGGGGGCACGACCGGATTCTCTCGGACATCGTCTGGGTGATCCGCCGCTACCGGCCGGACGTGATCGTGCTGGTTTTCAGCGGGACGCCGACCGATGGACATGGACAGCACCAGGTGTCGGCGATCCTTGGGAAAGAGGCTTTCAGCGCGGCTGCCGACCCCGCCAAATTCCCGGAACAGTTGCAATATGTCACGCCGTGGCAGGCGGTGCGGGTGGTGCGGGCCGGCGGATTCTTCTATCCTCCGGGAGGGCGCGGCGTGGCGGTGTTTGCGAATTTGCCGGCCCTGCCGGGGGCCGGTGAGGTGGACACGGGCGCCTACAATCCGATCCTGGGCTACTCGTACGAGGAGTTGGCGACGATGAGCCGCAGCATGCACCACAGCCAGGGCACCGGGCAGGCACGCCGGGTGGGCGCCAACCCTACGCCGTTCAGCCTGGTGGCCGGAACCGTCTCGCCCTCGTCGAAGGACCCGTTCGATGGGATCGACACCACGTGGAACCGGTTGCCGGGAGGCGCGGCCGCGGGGTCCATTCTGGAGCAGGCTATCCGGGAATTCGAACCGGCCCATCCGGACAAAGCCATTCCGCTGCTGGCCAAGGCGAGGCCGCTGATCGCCGCCATTTCCGATCCGCTGGCGAAGATCAAGTTGGCCGAGTTGGATGAGACGATGGCCCGATGCGCCGGCATCTGGGCGGAGGCGCAGGCGCGCGAGGCCGAGGTGGCGCCGGGGTCCACGGTGTCGGTGACCACGACGGTGATCAACCGGACGGCGGAGCCGGTGTCGCTCGAAGGGGCGCGGATTGAAGGCATCTGGAACGAGGCGTTGGAGGCGAAGCCGGCGAAGTTGGGGATCAACCAGAGCGCCACGGTGGAGTTCTCGCGGGCGATTCCGGCGGGGCAGGCCTATTCGCAACCGTACTGGCTGGTGAAGCCTCCGGCGGGCGATGTGTACACGGTTGACGATCAGAAACTGGTGGGTCTGGCGGACACGCCGCCGGTGCTGCAGGTGAGGCTACGGTTGACGGTGGGCGGGGCGTCCATCGAAATCGTGCGCCCGGTGCATCACCGTTACGGGGACCGGGCGGAGGGCGAGCGAACGCGGCCGCTGGTGGTGGTCCCCAGGGTAGCGGTGAATTTGCCCACCCACGTGGCGGTGTTCCCGGACGCGGCGGCGGGCTCGGTCCACGTATCGGTGAAGGCCAACGTGGCGGACGCCTCGGGAGAACTGCGGCTGGACCTGCCGGCTGGATGGAAGGCGGAGCCGCAGTCGCAACCCTTCCGGATCGCGGCGGCGGCGGAGCAGCGGGAGTTGGTCTTCAGGGTGACACCGCCGGCCGGGGAGACTACGGCAACCATGCGCGCCGTGGCCACCGCGGGCGGACGCGAGATATCGTCGGGGATGGAAACCATCGAGTATCCACACTTCCCGCTGCAGACGCTGTTTCCGGATTCGACGATCAAGCTGGTGCGCGCCAAGATCAAGGTGACGGTCCACAAGGTGGGGTACATCATGGGCGCGGGCGACGAGATGCCCGAGGCGCTGCGCCAACTCGGGCTCGAGGTAACGTTGCTGGGCCAGACCGACCTGGAGCAGGGCGACCTGGCGCGCTTCGATGCCATTGTAGCGGGGGTGCGCGCTTACAACGTGCGGGCGGATGTGCGGGCCAACCAGGCGCGGTTGCTGGAGTATGTGAAGAACGGCGGCACCTACGTGGTGCAGTATCAGACGGGGGACAATTCGCTAAACGTGGGGCCGTACCCGATTACGATTCCCGCCGGATCGCGGTACCGAGTAACGGTGGAGGAGGCGCCGGTGGAGTTTCCGCATGCCGATAGCCCGCTGCTGCAGGTGCCCAACCATATCGACGCGAAGAAGGATTTCGACGGATGGATCCAGGAGCGGGGTTTGTATTTCGCGTCGGAGTGGGACAAGCGGTACGAGACGGTACTTTCGTCGCACGATCCCGGCGAAGATGCGCTGGAGGGCGGCGAGTTGTGGACGCGGTACGGGAAGGGCGTGTACATTTTCACGTCATACGCGTGGTTTCGGGAGTTGCCGGGAGGGGTGCCGGGGGCGTTCCGGCTGTTTGCGAATCTGCTGAGCGCGAAGTAAGGATAACGGAACGAAGCCAATTTCGAGGGTGATGGCCGGGCGTCCCGATGAGTCGGGACGCGGCACGGAAGAGTGCGTGCGCCACGGGGGGCGCAGTGGGAAACACTACGAGCGTGACATGGGGGGATCTCGGGACGTTGCGGGCGGCCGGGCTTTCTGACTTATCGCAGTGCGTGTCGGCCGCCCAATGGTTTGAGCGATTTCTGTGATGATCTAGGCCGGCTTGATGGCCGACATATCGTTGCCACTTCGAA
>Ga0181529_10003858_pt1 | contig 16706 bp, 12 predicted proteins | sample PEATcosm2014_Bin_36_FD_119763 | JGI IMG/M metagenome (GOLD analysis project Ga0181529, IMG submission 119763) | Peatland microbial communities from MTU Mesocosm Facility, Houghton, MI, USA - PEATcosm2014_Bin10_30_metaG | ecosystem: Environmental > Terrestrial > Soil > Wetlands > Peat | place...
AAAAGGCGAGTGCAGATTATTTCGCGGCGCTGGCTAACGATTTGAACACCGCTGACGCGATGGCGCCGATCTTTGAATTGGTGCGCGCAGCCAATACGGCGATGGATGACGAACAGCTGTTCGCGGCCGACCGCGACGCGATGCTGCCCGTGCTCAAGGATTTCAATGCCGTCTTCGACGTGCTGGAGGACCGCGACGCCGAGCCCACGCGGCAGGCGCTGGCATGGGCCGAGCAGGAAGGCCGCATGAGCGAAGTCGCTCCCGAACTGATTGCCGCGCAATCGCTGACCGATGCGGCGATCGAAGCGCTGGTGGCCGAGCGTACCGCAGCCAAGCAGGCGCGAAACTTTGCCCGCGCCGACCAGATTCGCAACGAGCTGGCGGAAAAAGGCGTTATCCTTGAGGACTCCAAGGATGGTGTCAGGTGGAAGCGGAAATAGCTTTCAACCATTAGGAGCGAATGCTCCGTTCAGGGGCGGAGTCATGATCGAGACCACGCAACCGGCACACCCCCGCTCCCACGCGCGTGCGACTGGCGCCGTGTACCTGAACTATTTTGCGACGGCGATCGTTGGGCTACTTCTGAAAAGCCACAAGCTTCCGGCGGGCGGTGTGTTGATCGGACTTGCGTCCGTGCTGTACGCGACGGTGACGATTCTGCTGTATCGGCTCTTTCGCCGCGCACAGCCGCTGCTGGCGCTGGCGGCGGCTCTGTGCGGTCTGGCAGGGTGCATCAATGATGGGCTACAGCGGCTGGACCATAGTCTCAAGGCCAGGAGTTCGCTGCTGTTCTTCGGGCCGTTCTGCGTGCCGCTGGGCGTGCTGATCATGCGATCGCAGTTCCTGCCGCACTGGCTCGGTTGGCCCCTCATCCTGGCCGGATTGGGATGGCTCGCATACCTTAATCCGCAGGTCGCGCAGCATGCCAGCATCCTGATTTTTCCGGTCGGCTTCCTGGCAGAGTTCGGGTTTATGCTCTGGCTCCTGCTGAGGGGCGTGGACGAATCGCACTGGAGGGAGACAAAAACAGCTTTTAGCCGTTAGTTTTTCGCTCGTAACTCCCGGCGAATCGTAATATAGGTCTTATAGCTGCAGCCAATTTCCCAGTCCCTCAAACTCAAATGAGAAGAATAGATCTGGCCATGGAAGCTAACGAAGCGCAAGAATTGCAGGAACACGCCGAGCACAGCGCACACGAATTTACGCTGCGGCCGGTGGCTTTCACGATGAGCGTGCTGGCGGTGCTGGTGGCCGTGACCACGGTGCTGGGCCATCGCGCGAGCACGGATGTGATTCTGTATCAGAACCAGGCCACGGACCAGTGGAACCAGTATCAGGCGCACAAGATCCGCTTGTATAACACGACGTTGATCCAGGATCTTTTGACGGTGACCGTTGTCTCCGACAAGGCCGCAGCGGCGAAGCTTGCCAAAGGCTACGCCGACCACGTGAAGAAGTGGGACGCGGAAGATAAGGAGGAGCAGGATCAGGCCGAGGGGTTGCAGCGCAAGGTGGAGCAAGCCGAAGCGCACGAGAATCGTTTCGATCTGGCCGAAGCACTGCTCGAGATCGGTCTGGTGATCACGTCGGTTACGCTGCTCACACACAGCCGCATCTACTGGTACCTGGGGCTGGGGTTCTCCGCCCTGGGCGTGGTGTCGGTGGTGTCGGCATTCCTGCTCAAATAGCTCATTCCGGCATGCGAATAATTCTTGTGCGCGCGTCAGCCCTGCGATAGACTGACGCCCAGTGAAGGTGAACCCATGAAAGTTGCCCTCGCCGCTGCTATATTCCTGATGGGTTCGGTGCTGCTCGTTGCGCAGGCGACCGTCCCAACGGCAGGGCAGACCGCAGCACCTGGGCAATCCGCAACGCCCGCTCCTGCCGACGCACCCGCCGCGACGCAGCCGGCCCAGATCGATGACAGCGATGTCGGTTTCAACTACACACTGCCTTCCGACTGGGAGTTTGTCGCTGCGCCTCCTGTGGCCAAGCCCACAGTACCCTTTCCCGACGCCATGGGGACCAAGAAGGGCGATGCCTGCGTGGAAGTTGTGTTCACTGCCAAGCACGGCGCGCCGGCCTCGGTCGTCGTGGTGATGGCTCTGCCCTTTACCTGCTATGGGCAACCGATGAAGCCGGGCGATTTGGCAAACTTTGGCGCCGGCGCTGCGGAGGGTCTGAAGCAAACGTTTGAAGTCACCGATCCCGTACAGGGCAACTACATGCTGGGCAGCCATGCCGTCTGGATCGAGCGCGCCAAGGGAACTCCCAAAGGCCATCCCGAGAACGCGTTCACCTTCGAGATCGCCTGCACCTTGCTGGCCAAGGGCGCGGCCTGTTGGATGACCATGGCCACCGATTGGCCGAGCCTGCGCGACTTCCAGAGGTCTCCGGTAACGCTCGATGGCGAACCTTTCGCCGAGCTGGTTCCGCGGCACTCCTTCGTTCCCGAACCCAAGTAGGCCGGGCTACGCGGCGGAGCGATACCGGGCGCGAAGTTTATCCCACGGTGGTACACTTGCGCCGATGAAAAATCCAATCTTTGCTGCGCTCCTGATGCTTTGCGCTGCTTCTTTGGCCGGGCAGACGCCTGCTTCTTCTACCGTAAAAACTCACACAGATCCGCTCGGCTTCAGCTACAGTTTGCCGGCAGACTGGAATCTGATCGATGTGCAGCCGAGCCTTCCCGCCATACGCCAGCAAGTCGGGAGTGAGGTGACGAGTACGGAGGAAAAGAAGGGGGCGGAGTGCGCCCAGGTGCCATTCCTGGCGCGCCGCGGCGACCCGCCCTCGGTCGTTGAAATTGTCACCATGAGTTTCGATTGCTTTGGTCAGAAGATGACCCAAAACGATCTTCCCGGGGTTGGCATGGGCATGGCGGAAGGCGTGAAGAAGAGCTTTAATATTGTCGATCCTGTGTACGGCGCCTACACACTGGGCAGTCACCCAATCTGGATTGAGCGCGCGTCGGGCAACTTCCTTAACAGTCCTGACAGGAAAGTAGAGTTCGAGGCAGTGTGCGCCGTGCTCAAGAGCGGCGTCGCGTGCTGGATGGCTTTCCTCGCGGATGACGCCTCGCTCAAGGCCTTCGAGCAAGGGCAGGTGGTTCTCGAGGACGACACCCCAGTGGCGCTGGTTCCCCCTGACGCCCTGACGAAGAAGCCGCAATAAATCCTGCATGATGAACCATCTAAGGCGTTTGGGCGCGTTTCCTGCAACCTCCTGGCTGCCGGTCTGAAGAGCGAGGGCAGGCCTCTGCCTGCGTAGAATTCTGCTGTCTTTGCATGCTATCCTCGAAAAAGAGCGGAAATCTGATGAAAGCGCGAGACCTATTGCGATCGCTACACCCGCCAGCTACCAAGAGCTGGTCGCGTTCGCGCGCGCGTGGCATTTGCCCGCGGCGCCACTTGCGCGTGCTTCCCACCCGCACACGACCTAGCCTCTTCGGCGGCGATTAGCACTACCCTCCGCCGAAGATCCTCGCCCGCATTGGGTCCCAAGGGGCCCGCGGAATTAGATGATCCCACGAGCCGGGATCCCGGGCCATGCCGCATCAACATCCAGGGTGCGCCGGCCGCGACAACCGAATCTGCCGAGGAGAATGCTCTATGACCAGTAAAGAATTACATGCACACTACGGACCCAAACTTGTCTGTTCTCTGCCAGGGCCCAAGGCCCGCGCGGCCGTTGAGGCCGACCATCGCCTGATATCGCCCAGCTACACACGGTCTTACCCATTAGTCGCCAAGCGAGGGCGCGGCCTGCGCATTGAGGACTCCGACGGCAACGAATTTCTCGACTTCGCTGCGGGCATCGCCGTGGTTTCTACCGGCCATTGCCATCCCGAGGTCGTGGCCGCGATTCAGAAGCAGGCCGCCGAGCTGATCCACATCTCGGGCACCGATTTTTACAACGAGCTGCTTACCGATCTGGCCACACGGCTCTCGGCCGTGGCGCCCATGCCTGGCCCGCATCGCTTCTTTTACGGCAACTCCGGCGCGGAAGCTATCGAGTGCGCGCTCAAGATTGCGCGTTATCACACCGGCCGCCAGCAGGTGATCTCGTTTTTCGGCGCGTTTCACGGCCGCACCATGGGCGCGCTCTCGCTCACCGGTTCCAAGCCGCAGCAGAAGCGCCGCTTTTCGCCGCTGGTTCCGGGCGTGACGCACGTGCGCTATCCCTACGTTTATCGCGGTTGCACAGGAAGCGCGAAAGAGCAGGAGGCATTCAGCCTGGAGTGCGCACGCTATATCGAGGAGAAGCTCTTCAAGACCACCCTGGCTCCGGAAGAGGTGGCGGCGATCTTTATCGAGCCCATCCAGGGTGAAGGCGGATTCGTTCCCGCGCCCGCCAACTTTCTGCGCGAACTGCGCGCCATTTGCGACCGTCACGGTATTTTGTTGGTCGCCGACGAAGTACAGAGCGGATGCGGTCGCACCGGCCAGTGGTGGGCCATTGAGGACTCTGGCGTGGAGCCCGACATCGTCTGCATCGCGAAGGGCATCGCCAGCGGCATGCCGCTGGGCATCTGCATGACGCGCGCCGAAATCATGGACTGGGCGCCCGGTTCGCACGCGTCTACTTTCGGCGGCAATCCGGTGTCGATCGCTGCGGCGCTGGCCACCATGGATATCCTGGAGCGCGAGGCCATCGCCAACGCCGCCAGCGTGGGCGAGTTCATGCTGGAGCGCTTGCGCGGCTGGAAGCACAGCCATGCTTCCGTGGGCGACGTGCGCGGGCGCGGTCTGATGATCGGCATTGAGATCGTGAAGGACAAGGCGACGCGCGAGCCCGCCGTGGAACTGCGCAACCGCGTCGAAACGCTGGCCTTCGAGCGCGGACTCATCATGCTGGGCTGCGGAGAAACTTCGCTGCGGCTTTCGCCTCCGCTGATCGTCGGCAAGGAAGAGGCCACCGTAGCGCTCGACATTTTGGAAGAGGCGCTGACTCAGGCCGAAAAAGAGTTCGAGCTGAGCGCAGTCGGGGTCGCAACGGTCTGATCTATGGCGTAGTTTGCAGCTTTCTAACAACATGGGCCGCGGGGATCTTACGATCTCCGCGGCCCATATCTTTTGTTCCGTTGCCGAGTTACTCGACGTGCCGCATTTGGCAATCTCGGAGGCGATTTACCTCCCAGCCGATTTGCGCCGCTCGTCCGGCCGGGCCACAATGGTTGGCGATGGGTTTGGCGTCCAAAAATGCGCGCTGAATTGCTTGAGCGGACCTTGGCCGGCCTGGATGCCCTCGCCGCGCGCCGCGGCCGGGCGCCCAGTCTGCCCGCCCACCTGCTCACCGGGATTGAGGGCGAAGAAGCCGCCTGTTTCTATCTACTGCGCAAGGGCTACATGGTGGTGGCGCGGCGATGGTCGTCGGGCAACCAACCTGGCGACCTCGACCTGGTGGCGTGGCAGGAGCAAATGCTCTGCTTCTTCGAGGTCAAAACCCGTACCGCCCGCGATCTTAACCCCGCCGAAGCCGCAATCGACCTCCATAAGCGAAATGTGCTCCGCCGTTTGGCTCGACAATACGTGCGGCAACTGCCGGGCAACCCAGCTCCGCAGGTGCGTTTCGACGTGGTCAGCGTCTACCTGGAACCCGGCAAAGCTGCTGATTTCGTGCATTTTGAGAACGCTTTTGGGTGGCGCGAGCCCCGCCGGCAGGGAATGGCCTGAAAGAAGCACTTACCTTGACAATCGATTTTGATAGATTCTATGGTGATCACTAAATCGACTGAGTTGTGTACCGGGGCGAAAACCGCACCGAAGTTCCATGAGCGGAGGATTTGTTCGTTATGGTCATGCAAGCGCCTGTTGGCCGGCACCAGGTTCGGGAAGAAATCCAGCGCCGCATCCTGTCAGGCGAAAGCCAACCGGGCGAGCGGCTTACCCAGCAGAGCCTGGCCAAAGAACTGGGAGTTGCGCAAGGCACTGTAAGGGAGTCGCTGCTTGAACTGCAGTGGCTGGGGCTGGTTGAATCCATCGACCGGCTGGGAGTATTCGTGCAAAAGCTTGACGCCGCGCGCCTCTGCGAGGCGTACCAGGTGCGCGAGTTCCTTGAGGGCCTGGCTGCGCGCCTGGCCTGCGAGCATACCTCCCGCTCCGATGTGGCTTCGCTGCGCAAGAAGGCGGATCACATCTGGGAGCTGGCGCAAGAGAACCGGGAAGAGGAGATGGGCGCGGCCGATCGGGCCTTTCACTTGCAAATCATGACGCTCTCGCACAATAAGGTTCTGCTTCGCCTGGCTGAGGGATACCGCGTGCTGGGCATGGCCGTACGTGCTTCGCGCGATCCGAAGAACGTTTATGAAGAGCACCTGCAAATCGTGGACGCCATTGGCAATAACCTGCCCGACGAGGCGGAGCGGCTGATGCGCCTGCACGTGGCCGAGGCGCGAAAGATGATCGAACAGCAGGCGGCGCGCAGCGACTTTTCTCCCAAGTGGGTGGAAGACGCGAACGAGTAGTAACGGATCGTGTACGAGGATTTGGCTCGGTTTCCATCGAAATGTATATCATGAGTCTCTAGGGCTTCCCGCGGGGTTGGAAGCCGTATCGGAAAACAGGTTGGACGCATTGTGGCAGGTTCTTGCGTGTACCAGCGCGAACTAGGCCTGCCCATGCGAAAGAGGTTTGTTGAAATGTCCGCATCGTTCTGCTCTCTTCGCTCCCGTTCCGCGGCCTTTCACAACCGTTCGGGGAACTGCCGTGGCGCAATCGCCCTGCTCTGGCTGCTTGTGCTTGCCTGCGGCGTTGCCGCCGCGCAGACCACCACTATCAGCGGCACGGTCTACGATCCGCGGCTCGCGGCCGGTATGCCCAATCCCCTTCCTCTGCCCAACGTGCTGGTGTACGCGTCGACAACTCCGGTGACCCCGCCGACCTCGGGCGCGCAGTGCGTGACCTACGCGAACTCGATACCCACCGGCGCCAACGTGGTCAGCTACACCTATACCGCTGTTGACGGCACATTTACCCTGCAGAACATTCCTCAAGGCGCGACCTATACCGTCGTCATCCAGGCGGGCAAATGGGAGCGCCAGTTCAGTGAGCCGGTGGGAACTACGGCGCTGACGGGGTTGCAACTGGGCATGCCGGCCAACCACACCCAGGGCAACATGCCGTATATCGCTATCGCCACCGGCTCGGTGGATGGCGCCGAATGCGTGCTACGCGACATGGGCATCGCCGATTCCGAGTTTACTGACGACAACCAGACTTTGAATGCTGGCGGTTTTGTCCATCTGTACAGGGGCACTGCTTCGCCTGGAGCGGAAATCAGCGCGTCGACCCCCTCGGAGACGGCCCTGATGGGTGGTACATCGACCACGGCCCTGAACAGCTACGACATGGTGATGTTCCCTTGCCAGGGAACCGCCGCCGGCCAGGCGACTGCGACCGGCGCAACCAACCTGCTGAACTTCGCGGAGGCGGGCGGGCGTATTTTTGCAACGCATTACAGCTATGCGTGGATCGATCCCGCCCCGGCGTACGGAGCGCAGTTCGGGAATGTGGCCAATTGGATAGCGGAGACCTCTCTCAGCACAGGCGTGGGAACAGTCCAGGAAAACTTCAGCGACGGGATTATTCTGGCAGATTGGCTTCATGACATCGGCTCAACGACCCCGGGCACAACGAACCAAATCGATATCAGCAACCTGCGCACCGACGTGGGCACAGTGAATGCACCATCGCAATCGTGGGTTACGCTCAACAGCGGCACCTACGGCGGGCAGGTGGGTAACCCGGTAATGCAGATGACCTTCAACGTCCCGTTCGGCGCGCCCGCGGCAAGCCAGTGCGGACGCGTGATGTTCAACGACTATCACGTGATTACTCCGACGGGGACTGGTATATATCCCAAAGAGTGCCCCAGCTACAGCGCTACGGCTCCGAACAATTTCAACCCAGCTTATGTGATGCTTCCGCAGGAACAGATGCTGGAGTACGCGCTCTTCGATCTGTCGGGATTTGTGCAGCCGACAATCGTGCCCACGCTCAGCATCACGTTTACTCCCAGTCCGCTGACGGTGAAGTCTGGCGATACCGGCGATCAACTGACGGTGAACGTGAACAGCGGGACGAACGGGACCGACAGCTCCGTGGTGCTCAGCTTTACGATGCCCGCGGGACTGACCATCACTGGCATGAGCGATTCGACCGGCGGATGGATCTGCACGGTCGCGACCGCATCGTGCTCGCGCACTGCCGGCCTGGTTCCCAGCACCACTGATTCGGTGACGCTGACCATCAGTGTGGCGTCGTACACGACGCTCTCGAGCTACTCCGGCACGATTACCGCGACGGCGTCGAGCGCTATTTTTTCCACCAACCCCTCGGCCACAGAGAACGTGATCTTCCAGCAGGTGCCTCCCATTACGTGGGCTACGCCCGCAAATATCGTTTACGGCACGCCGCTGAGTGAGGGCCCGCCAGGGAGTGGAGCGCAGCTCGACGCTAGTTCCACCGTGGCCGGCACATTCATTTACGCGCCCGTGGCAGGAACCGTCCTCGCCACCGGGCCGCAGACTTTGACCGTGACCTTCACGCCGACCGATACAGTGACTTACACCACCGCAAAGGCAAGCGTGACGCTGATCGTAGTTCCGGGCACGCCGGTCATCACGCTCACTTCATCGGCTAATCCGGTTTTCATGAGCAACGCGGTCTCGTTCACCGCCAGCCTCCCCTCCTACGCATCCACCGAGACGGGCACCATGACCTTTTACTCGGGATCGACTGCCATCGGCACGGCTCCGGTGTCGGGCGGATCGGCAACGCTCACTACCACTGCGCTCGCCGCCGGCACGCAGTCGATCACCGCGGTCTACTCAGGCGACTCCGACTATGGGCCGGGAACCAGCAACCCGGTCTCTGAAATCGTGCAGGACTTTACGTTGACCTTCGCCAGCGGCAATGGCTCAGTGACCGCGCAGCCGGGAGGGCAGGCAACCTATTCTCTGGTGGTCACTCCGACGAATGGAACACACCTGCCGGCGGGCGTAACTTTAAGCGCGAGCAATCTTCCGCCGGGCATGACGGCGATCTTCTCTCCGGCCACAATTTCCGCCGGCGCCCCGTCCACGACGGTCACCGTGACCATTACGCTGCCCGGCAAAGCGGCGAATGAGAAGCCGCTCAGCCCGTTCGGCGGCGGAGCATTGCCGGTGGCTCTGGGACTGATGCTGTTGCCATTTGTGCGCAGGATACGCAAAGCGCGCGCGCGCCTGGTTCTCCTGGCCGCGTTGCTGGCGATCGGTGGGGCTGTGGTTGTCGGATTCACGGGATGCGGCACCAAAACGGCCTCGCAAAACTTCTCATTCTCAGTGACCGCGGCTTCGGGAGGGCTTTCGCACTCGCTGACGCCGGGGCTCACCGTGCAATAGGGATGGCCACGGAGCGCGGCATTCTCACGCCGCGCAGTCTGCACGCAGAGTTTTCAGACCCGGCCTATGGCTCACTGTGATTGCGCCACTTTTCCGCCAGCGCACGATCGGCGAGCGCCTTGATATACACCCCACCGACCACAGAACGGGCTTGGAAGCTCATCTGTTTTCCGGTCTCGGTGTCGTACCAGTCGGTGAGTGGAACGCGCGTAGGGCCTTCATTGATCCAGCGGCCGATGGGAGCGATGAGCGCGGCAAACGCGTCGACTCCTCCTGGCTGCGGCGCATCGGCCAGCGTCGCCGTCCAGATTTCCCAATCCAGCTTGGTGTAATCGCGACGGTTGTCGAGCGGCGGTCCGTATGCGTTTAGATGTTGGAGATAGAAAGCGACCTCGGTCTGGCGAACCTGAGAAGGGAAGAGATGCAATCCGAGGATCTGATCCCAAACCAGGTTGTATTTTTGGCTCCACGTGCCGGGTTTGTCGAAGGCAAGCTTGTAGTGGTCCCCGTCAACCGCCATCGACTGCCATTTCGTTGCCATCTCCGCGGCGAGACGCTCGTATTCCTTGGCGACGTCCGGTAACCCAAGCGCCTGCGCCATCTGTGCATACGCGGCCAGTGCCTCAATGGCCTTGATGGAAAGATTCGCGTTGTGCGCGAGATGCCCAGCGAAATCATCGGTCGAAAGCTGATTCGCGGGATCCAGTCCCTTGTCGCGCAGATACTCGGCCCACTGGGTGAACTGCGGCCAGTAGGCACGCACAAAATCCCAGTTGCGCTGCTCCTGGCTCATGGCGTCGGCAAGAATCAAGAGATTTCCGCTCTCCTCTACGGGCATCTGGTCGTCCTCCGACGTTTCTCCGCCGCCGTAAACTTGCCCATCGGCCAGCGGATAGGTTCCCAGATCGTGCGGCGCAAACGGCCACTTCCAGCGCGGCAGTGCGGCATATTCCATCACAGGCTTGAGCATGGCCTGCACCAGCGCGGGATTGAAGAAGAGGAAAAACGGCGCGGAAGGATAAATCACGTCGACGGTGGAGATGCAGCCATTGGAGAAATTCTCCTTTGGGAAGAGCATGGGCGTGCCGTCCACGTCGGCGGCGAAGCCATGCGCCGCGAGCGTCTGGCGGTAGGCGAGAATTGAAAGTTGCGCGTAGGCTGGGCCGCCGGCTCTGGTCAGATCGGCAGTGAGTTCGCGATCGAAGGTTTCTCCGCGCGCCACGAGAGCCGGGTATTCCGATTCCGCGTCCGCCAGCATCTGCTGCACCGTGGTGTTGCTGCGCTGCCAGTAGGGGCGCAGTTTGCGGCCGAGATACTCGACCGCGTAATCCTCGGTGTAGGAAAGCAGCACGTGCCGCACGACCGGCGTCGCAGAAACCTTGCCCAGTGTGAATGCGACGGCAAGATGCGCGGCATGATCGCGTGGCATCCGCGGCATGTTTAGATCGTCACTTGCCGGCAACGTTCCCGTGGCTGCAAAACTACGCATTGCATCGGAAGACGCAGCGACTTGCGCGTCTGCCGAGTCCGGCACAGCAAGATGGAAATACCCCCAGTCGATACGCAGATCGTCACCCGGGCGGTTCAACACGCGCTGTTCGCGCGAGCCTGTGTTGAGCACGGTGAGCCCTGGAATGCGGCTCCGCCCCCACGTCACTTCTTCATCGCGCGTGTTCACGGCGATCACCGGATCCACGTCGACCAGGAGCGACACGTCGTGCGCACCGTCGCCGGTCACCACGAACGTGAGATACGTGACCGGCCGCGAAAGCAGATCGAGATCTTTGGGAAAGGCCGGCGTGAAAAAGGTCACCGACAACGTCACCTGCGCGGCCTGGAACGTGTAGATGGAGCGCGTCGGCGTGACTTCAAGCGCAGTCTGTTGCATCGCCGGAACGGAGCGCGGCATCGCGCCCATAAACCGGTACGTCTGCCCGTCAATTCGCGCCAGGCCCGCGATCGGCTGCGGAGCGCCTGTCCAGTGCTTGGTGTCTTCGTCGGTAAGGCGATCGGCCATCGACCACACGCTGAAATAAGGATCGTGCGCGATGAGCGGAACCGCGGGAGGCCGCTGCTGTGCGGGAGCGACTGCAGGAGCAAGGACGGCGATGGTGAGCAGCCATAAGCTCCAGCCGGAAACTGCATGCTTCAACAAGTTTTTTCTATCCACGATCGAAAACCACCATCGGACTGCGCATCGGCTTTTGCTTTGCGGCCAGACATCGGCCTTGCGAGCGTGCGACGCGCACCATCCAATGTACAGGCGGAGCTTAGATTTCGCCAACGAGGAGCCGACGCGGCTTGACAGTCAGCGAAGCGCCTGTATAGCCTTTAGCAGCTTCTCCAACCCAAACCGAGGTGATTCCCATGCGTGCAGTTCTCCGTATGACGTGCATAGGTATTGTGCTGGCGCTGACTGCATGTGGAAAGTCAGGGAAGCTCGTTCCGCTGCTGCCGGACGCGCCGACAGGCTGGAATGCGGAGGGTCAACCGGTAAATCATGACGTTCACGGCGTCGGCTATAGTTCGATGAAGTCTTATGTTCCTGCGGGGAGCGCGGCCGGGTCGAAGATCCAGCGTGTGCAGGTTCAGATTCTGGTTGCCGAGCAAGGCGCGAATGAGGCCGATCTTGGCAAGATGTATCTCGGCGGCAACCACGCGGCGTTCTGGGAAGCGACAACAGTGGACGGCTTCGATGCGCAAGATTCATTTCTTGTGGAAGGACAGAGCTATTCGCGTATCGTCTTTCCGAATAAGACGACCTACGTTCAGATCATCGCCTTGAACGGCACAGGAACTTCGAGCACCGACTCAATGGACGAGGGGAAAGCGATCGTCCAGGCCTTTTCAGACAAGATCGATTTCAAGCAGATTGCCGCGCTGAAATAGCCCCAACCGCCTTTGACGCCTTGTTTGCCTGCTTGCCGATTCCGCGCAGATCGTAATTGCCTCCGGTGAAGCGCTCAACTGAAAGAGCCTTCGCAACGCAGCGGTGCGTGTGAATTGGGCCACGTGCGTCTGCCGGTCAGCCTCTCCCATACAAGAATGTTGTACTTGCAAATTCCGCACGGGAGCTATAGCTTCAACGCGACTAAAGTTTTGGATTTAATCCAATAGGCCGCGTTCGAAGTGAGGGCACAACAGGCCGTGTGCGCCGGAACCCGGCCCATCGGAAAGTTAAGGTGGACGGAACATGGAACGAACCGCAAATTGCCTCGCCAAGCTTGAGCGGATGAACAAGGCGCTGCGCCACGAGGAACCGGACCGCGTGCCGATCAGCGATTTCTTCTGGGGCGGCTTCCTCAGCCGTTGGCGCAGCGAGCTGGGTCTGGCCGCAGATACCGACATTTACCGGTACTACGACCTCGACTGGCGCGTGGTAGCGCCCAACATGGACCCGCACATCCGGCAGTTCGAGATCCTCCGCGACGACGCGACGGAGGTCACCGTGCACACCGGCTTCGGCGCCACCATTCGCAAGAAATTCGATCTGCCCATGCCGGCCTTCGTGGGCTTCGACACCGACAACGTGGAAAAAATGGAGGCCTTCCGGTTCGACGATCCCTTCGATGAACGCCGCTACCTCCGCGCCGGCGATGACCAGATCAACGGCGTGGGCGACGGCTTCGAGCGGAACATAGCGCCGTTCGTTGATCGCGTGACCGCCGAGTACCCGGACTTTCCTGTCTACGGCGGCGTTTGCGAAGCCCACGAAATGATCTGGCGCATTGTCGGAACGGAAAATGTAATGCTGTGGATGGGTGAATTTCCCGACGCCATCGCTCGCTTCGTTGAGCGCCTGCACGAATTCAATCTGGGCATCCTCCGTGCCCAAATCCAGGCCGCGCAAGGGCGTCTGGCCGGCATCATCATCTGGGGTGACGTGGCCTACAAAAAGGGGATGCTCTTCTCGCCCGCCTTCTGGCGCCAGCACTTTAAACTCGGCGTCAAGGCCATGATCGACGAGTGTCACAGCCACGGCTTGCCTGTCATCTATCACGGTTGCGGCAACGTCAATCGCATCTTCGAGGACTTCATCGAGATTGGCGTGGACGCCTACAACCCCCTGGAGTACAAAGCCGGTCTCGATGCAGTCGATCTGCGCCGCCGGCTTGGCCACCGGCTTGGTTTCTGCGGCAACATGGATGTGCAACTTTGGGCCTCAGGCACCCCGGGCGAACTGCGCGCGGCCGTCCTCACCAAGCTGAATGCCGCTAAGGGCGGCGGCTTTATCTTCCAGTCCGATCACTCCGTGCCAACGAACGTGCCCGGCGCGAGCTACGACTATGTGGTGAAGCTCGTGCGCGAGCACGGCGTTTACCCGCTTCAGCTTGGCGAATTCGACCTGCCCGATCTCGGCTGAAATCGGATGCCTCGGAAGCCAGGACCGGTCACACGAAGATCGGACTTGCCAATTCCGATTTTCGGAATATACTGTACCGCCTGAAGACCCAAAACAAGGGGGACGAAAGTGGCCCGGCGGGAAATCAACGAGTTCAAAGACGAATTGGCAAATGATCGGGACGGCACCGGTGCGTCCGGCCGCAGCGGCGACCGCAACGAATCGCAGACCGTGCTGCGCGCATGCGAGGTGCTGAAGGCTTTTCGCCATCTTGGCGAGGAGTTGCCGCTCACCACCGTGATGGAGCGTACCGGCCTGCCAAAAACCACCACCTTTCGCCTGTTGCGTACGCTCATTCATGGCGGGCTGGTGGAGCGCGTGAGCGCGGGCGTGTATCGCAACAGCTTCGGACCAGTCACGGCGCGGCCATTCCGCATCGGCTTCGCGACGCAAGGCGACACGGAGTTTGCCCGCGAGGTGACGCGCAGCATGGTCACCGCCGCGGCGCGTGAGCACGTACAGCTCATCACCTTCAACAATCGCTACAGCGCGCGCGAGGCGCTGCGCAACGCTGACCTGCTGATTCGCGAGCGCGTCGACCTGGTTCTCGAATTTCAGACTTACGAGCGCGTCGCTCCCGTCATCGCTTCAAAATTTCTGGCCGCGAACGTGCCGGTGATCGCCATCGAAGTGCCGCATCCAGGCGCCACCTACTTCGGCGCGGACAACTACAAGGCCGGACTCATGGGCGGCCGCGCCCTGGGCCGCTGGGCGCGCGAAAACTGGGAGGGCAAGGTAGACCAGCTAGTTCTCATAGAGCTTCCTATCGCCGGTTCGCTCCTTGAATTGCGCCTCGCCGGCCTGGTCGACGGGCTGCGCGCGGAGCTGCCGAAGATTGTCGAAGCGCCGTTGGTTCGCCTCAACGGCCGCGGAAATTTTGAACAGGTGCTGGACGTGCTGCGCAAATACCTGCGCCGCCGCGGACCGCGCCGCACGCTGGTGGGCACCGTAAACGACATCTGCGCATTGGCCGCGCTGCGTGCTTTTGAAGAAGCCGGAGCGTCGCAGCAGTGCGCGGTCATGGGCCAGAACGCTCTGCGCGAAGCGCGCGCGGAATTGCGCCGGCCGGGTACGCGGCTGGTTGGATCGGTGGCGTATTTCCCCGAACGCTACGGCGATGAACTGATTCCGCTGGCGCTCAATATTCTTCAACAGAAGCCCGCGCCGGCGGCACTTTTCGTCAAACATCAACTTCTGACCCCTCGCAACGTGGACCTGGTCTATCCGCTCGATGAGGTGGGGGCGGGCGCCGCGCGTAAGATTACGAATGGTCCTGAAAATTCCGCGATGCGGAACCAAAAGGCCGTCGAAGTTTGACCTTCGGCGCATACCGATACCCATCATAGTGTGCAAGGGAGAGCAATCTCGTCGGGATGGATAACGCAATCACAAGAAGGGATTTTCTGACCAGCGCAGCGGCAATTGCGTTAGCCGGCGGCGAGCGCGCATCTGCCGTTCCCGCTGCCACTGACCCACTGGCAGAATTCGATTACGCTGCGGTCGAGCTGACGGGCGGCCCGCTCAAGAGGCAGTACGACCGCATGCACGCCGCATATCTTGCCCTCGATAACGACCGGCTGCTCAAGGTCTACCGCGAACGCGCGGGTTTGCCCTCTCCCGGCGGGCCGATGGGCGGATGGTACGGCCGCGATGGCTTCGTGCCTGGCCATTCGCTGGGCCAATACATTTCCGGACTGGCGCGGATCGGGCGCACCACCGGAGACGCGGCCTGCGCGACCAAAGTTGCGGAGTTGGTCGAGGGCTTCGCGGCCACACTGGGTCCCAAAGATCAGTGCCTTGCCGGGTCCAACGCTGAAAATGTCTGGCCTTGCTACATTCTCGACAAACATCTTGCGGGGTTGATGGACGCTTACCAGTTGAGCGGCGTCGCACAGGGTCGCGATCTTGTTCCCCGCGTGTTTCGTGGGGCTCTCCCGTACATACCTGAGCGCGGACACGACCGGATCGGCAAGAAGGATCCTCCCTATGACGAAACCTACGTGCTGCCCGAATCTCTCTTCCTCGCGTACGAGTTGACAGGAGATCGCGCGCTGTATGACCGCGCGATGGCCTATTTGCTGGATCGCGATTACTTCGATCCACTCGCCGCGGGACAGGATGTTTTGCCGGGCCGGCACGCATACAGCCACGTCATCGCGCTAAGTTCCGCGGGCAAAGCGCGCCTGGTTCTGGGCGATCATAAGTATCTGCGCGCCATGCAGAACGCATCGCATCTGCTCCAATCCACGCAGCAGTTCGCGACCGGGGGCTGGGGGCCGAACGAGACCTTCATCGAGCCTCACAAAGGTCAACTCTGCGAGAGCCTGCATACGACCAACGACCATTTCGAAACGCCCTGCGGCAGTTACGCGGCCATCAAACTGGCGCGTTATCTGCTCTGCTCCACCGGCGACGCTCGCTATGGCGACAGCCTGGAGCGCGTCGTCTTCAATGGCATTCTCGCGGTCAAAGAGCCCGATGCCGATGGCGATTATCCGTACTATTCCACCTATGGAGCGGCGGCGCACAAGGTTTTCTATCAGAAGAAATGGCCGTGCTGCTCGGGAACGTTGGTGGAAGGCGTCGCCGACTACGTGAAGAATATTTATTTCCGCGCGCACGACGGCGTGGCCGTGAATTTCTATGCTCCCTCGTGCGTGAATTGGACGGAACGCGGAGTCGCGGTGACGCTCAAGCAGGAGACTGATTACCCGCTCGGCGGGGCGGTTGCTCTGCGTATGATTTGCGCTACGCCGATCGACTTTGCGCTGCGCATGCGAGTCCCTTCCTGGCAAGACGAAACGCCGCAGCTTCGCGTGAACGGAAAATCAGTGCACGCGGACCTGCAGCAGGGATTTGCCGTGGTGCGGCGGCGTTGGAGCAGCGGCGATGCGCTCACGTGCGAATTTCCACTGCACT
>Ga0181529_10003861_pt1 | contig 16682 bp, 17 predicted proteins | sample PEATcosm2014_Bin_36_FD_119763 | JGI IMG/M metagenome (GOLD analysis project Ga0181529, IMG submission 119763) | Peatland microbial communities from MTU Mesocosm Facility, Houghton, MI, USA - PEATcosm2014_Bin10_30_metaG | ecosystem: Environmental > Terrestrial > Soil > Wetlands > Peat | place...
GAAGATGGCGTGTGCAGCGGCATGGATCGAGTGCGTCATTCCAAGCTGCCGTTTTCTTTCCTACGCCATGCGGGACTCTTTTTTTGACCCATCGTGTCACTCTATTATGCGAGACTCAGTAAGAGCAGGGAACTGGGAACTGGGAATAGAAAGACTCCTGCATGATCGGGCATTTTCGTTTTTCATCTTTAGGGCGAAGATGCTCTTGGGGAACGGCCTCGGAGGCGTATCTGCCATTCACCATTCCCTATTCCCTGCTCTCTGCTTTCTTCATCCGGCTACGGTGAGCTCCTCTTCCAACTGCTGCTTCCGGTAGAGGCCGGCGTAATAGCCGTCGAGGTCCAGCAACTCGTCGTGCCGGCCCAGCTCCACGATCTTGCCGTGGGCAAGCACGGCAATTTGGTCGGCATTGCGCACGGTTGAGACGCGATGAGAGATCAGGATGGTGGTCGAGGCTGCCGTGTAGCTGCGAAGGCCGCCCAGAATTCGCTCTTCCGTGTAGGTGTCCACACTGGCCAGCGCGTCGTCGAGAATGAGGATGGCCGGCCGGCGCAGCAGGGCTCTGGCGATGGCAGAACGTTGCTTTTGCCCGCCGGAGAGCGTGACGCCGCGTTCGCCGACCATCGTCTCAAAGCCTTGAGGGAACTCCTCGAACTCTTTGCGGATGTGGGCAGCCTCAGCAGCCTCAAGCATCTCCTCCGGGCTGGCGTGAGGCGCGCCAAAGGTGAGGTTCTCGCGGATCGTGGTGCTGAATAGAAAGGTCTCCTGGGGAACCATGCCGATGTTGTGCCGGAGAGCACGAAGGGGATAGTCGCGCAGAGGCCGGCCATCGATCAACAGCGAGCCTGCCGGCGCTTCATACAATCTTGAGATCAGGTTGACCAGCGTGGTTTTGCCCGAGCCGGTCGGCCCGACAATGGCCAGGCTTGAACCGGCGGGAACGTGGAGCGAGATGCCGCGCAAGACTTCGGTTCCGTTGTAGCTGAAATTCAGATCGCGAAACTCGATCTCGCCGCGTAGCACAGTGTCGGCTTGAATTGCCGGGTCGGCGGCGCTGTCGTCGATGGCCGGCTTGGCCCGAAGCAGTTCGTCGATGCGTTTCACTGAGGCGGTGCCTCGCTCGAAGAGGTTTACGACCCAGCCGACCGCGATAATCGGCCAGATAAGCATCACCATGTAGGTGTTGAAAGCCACAAACTGGCCTACGCTGATGCGATGAGCGATCACCAGGTGGCCACCGGCCAGCAGGGTGATGATCATTGAAACACCCAGGATGAATTCGAGCGTGGGCCATAGCATGCCCATGAGCTGAACCAGCTTGAGCGAGCGGGCGATGTATTGGCGGTTGAGCCGCTCGAAGAGACCGATCTGCGACTCTTCGCGGGCAAAGGCGCGAACCAGCCGTGCGCCGGAGTAGTTCTCCTGGGCCTGCGAACTGATCTCTGAGAAGCTGGCCTGGATGCGCTCGAATCGGTCGTGAATCCTGCTGCCGAAGTACTGCACCAGTATGCTCGCGAGCGGCATGGGCGCCCAGGCCACCAGCGTGAGCCACGGGCTGATGCGCAGCAGGAAGAACAATGCGCCGACAGTGAAGAAGATCGTATTGGCGCTGTACATCAGGGCGGGGCCGAGCAGCATGCGCACGGCATTCAGGTCGTTGGTCAGCCGGGCCATGATATCGCCCGTGCGATAGCGCTGATAAAAGCCCGAGTCCTGCTGCTCCAGATTGCGGAAGAGGTCGTTGCGCAGGTCGAATTCTATCTCTCTGGAAATGCCGATGAGAATCCAGCGTTGAGCGTAAAGGAAGACGCCTTTGATCGTCGCAATCACCACCAGCAGTCCTGCGAAGAGCAGGATTCGCTGGCGGCTTGCTCCGTGTCCCATCTCGTCGATAGCTCTCTGGATGACCAGGGGAAAGAGCACCCAGATGCCGTTGGTGCAGACGCAGGAGAGTGTGCCCCACAGGTATCCCCAGCGGTAGCGGCGCATGTACCCGTAGAGAGGGGCCAGATCGCGAAACATGCTCTTATTGTACGGGGAGTGGCGGCTTGAGCGTTGCATCCGCCGCGCTCTTTCCGCCGGAGTCCCGGTCCTTTCCGTCCCGGTCATTTCCCCAGGTCTTATAGAGACCGAGGTAGCCGTAGTTCTCAGTCTGTCCTGCAATCGAATGACCGTACGCGAATAGCAATTGCAAGCCCTGGGACTTGAAGTGGTAGTATCCGCCCGCGTCGATCATCGTCGAAGACTGTGTCTGCGCGGCTGCAAATCCCTCCCGCGCATGCGAAAAGATCTCAGCTGACATCTCCAGCTTCTTGTTGATCTCTCGCTTTGCTAGATAGCCGCCGTAGAGATAGTTGTCATAGCCGGCTTGCGGGACGACCGCATAGCCCATGCCTCCACAGAGGCTCCAGGGGCCGAATTCCTTTTCAACCCAAATGGGCAGCTTGTACCAGACGTGGCCCACGCCGAGACCTTTGTTTGAATTGCCCGTCGGCATCTCGAACATGGTGAACGATCCGATTTGCGGACGGCGCCCAGTCTGTTTGATGAAGCCGTATTTCACGCCCAATTCCATATCTGTCAGCCCGAATGCGCTGGAACCGGTACCTCCCGGGGCGTAGACAGGATTGTTGGATGGAAGCGCGGCTCCGAAGGGAAGAATTGCGTGGAGCTGAATGTTGGGAACGGCTCCCCAGTTGAACTCGAATGCCGGTCCCGTCGGGTCAATCTCTGCCGGAGTGCCGTCCACCGTGCCGAAGACGTAGAACTCGTAGTGCCCCAGGTCTACCGGGGTTGGGTCGTCGGTTTGAAATGGAGGTCCGGCCTGCGCCCATAGCTTGGGGACGGCCAGCATGAGTATGAGGAAGAGCGAGGGGAAGATCCTCTTCATAGGCACTACCGTTTGGCCAGATTACCATGAGTCGGACTTAGAGCCTGTCATGAACTTTCCCGCGGGCGGCGCTGGGAGCCAATTTTTCTCAGTTCAAGGAGTGAGGAGCGACGAATATGGAGTATCTTCGAGCGACGAGCGACGACGAAATGAGGGAAATAGGCCCCAGCCCTCCGGGTTGCGGCGCAAATCGCGCCATACCTCGTTGTCATCCTCGACGGTGGTCTCGCCACAGCCTTCGGATTCCGCCTCGCCTCCACCCCACGGACGACGACCTGTCCGTGGGGGCCTCGTCTGGCGCGATTTTCGTCCGCGACCCGGGGCCCCCGGCGTGCGAACTCTGCACGCTGGGGTGGAACGCCGCCCACGCGAAAGTTCATAACAGGCTCTAGAATGGCTTCTCGGTGAGGAACGGCTCGGGTTTCAGAGTGCCATCGCGCTGCTTGACCAGCATCTGCACCTTGCCCTCCGCTGCTTCCAACTCTGCCTTGCAGGCGGACGAGAGGCCTACACCCTCTTCGAAGAGCTTGAGCGAGTCTTCGAGAGCGAGGTCGCCCTTTTCCAGTTGATCGACGATGGTTTCGAGCTTCTTGAGCGACTCTTCAAAGGAGGGCATGAGGGGTTACTCCGATAGAGGTTTGGGCAGGATGTCGGCGATGACCTCGACAGCGACGGTGTAGCGGCCGAAGGGAGCGCTGACCTGGACGCCCTGGACGAAGGGGCGAACCGCGTCGACCATCTCCCTGGCAATGAGAATGCCTTCGCGGCGGGCGGCGTCGGGTGTGTCGGCCTGGGCCATGCGGAGCATGATCTCTTCAGGCATGGAGACGCGCAGGTCGTTCTTCATGAACTCGGCATTACGCAGGCTGGTCAGAGGCCAGATGCCGGCGATGACCGGGATGCGGTTTTTCTCGATGCGATCGAGGAAGTTTTCCAAGAGTCGCAGGTCGAAGACGGGCTGGGTGATGACGTACTCGGCACCGGCTTCCACTTTATAAAAGAAGCGGCGCATCTCCTGCTCGATGTCGGGCGCGCCGGGGTTGGCCGCGACGCCTATGGTGAAGTTGGTGCTGGCGCCGATGGCGTTTGCGCCTATGTCGAGGCCATAATTCAGACGGCGGACGATGTTGACCAGGCCGATCGAGTCCACGTCGTAGACCGAGGTGGCGTCGGGATAGTTGCCCAACTTGGGCGGGTCGCCGGTGAGGCAGAGGATGTTGTGCAGGCCGATCGAGGAGGCCCCGAGCAGATCCGACTGAATGCTCAGGACATTGCGGTCGCGGCAGGTGTAATGGAGGATGGTTTCGATGCCGGTGTGCTGCTGAATCTGGATACACAGGCTTTGGGCGCTCATGCGTGCCGAGGCGCGCGGCGAATCGGGCACGTTGATAGCGTGGACGCCAATCTGCGAGAGCAACTGCGCGCCCTCGATTTCGGCGTTGCAGTTGATCCCCTTGGGAGGAACGATTTCGACCAGGGTGATGAAGCGGCCCTCGGCGACCAGCGCACCGATGCGCGATCTTTCCGCCAAGGTCGCAGGCGGGGTCTCGGTCGTCATTGCCGGAGCCTCTCCGGCGACATGGACTTTGGTTTGCGAGTCGATGGCGCGCATGGCTGAGCGCATGGCGCGGGTGTGATTGGGCGTGGTGCCGCAGCAGCCGCCAACGATCTGCACCCCGGCCTGGATGGCCTTGCGGGCAAAGCTGGCCATGTACTCGGGCGAGCAGAGATAGATGTTGCGCCCTTCGACGGCGCGAGGCAGGCCTGCGTTGGGCATGGCAGCCAAGGGCAGAGAAGTTGCGGGGCGCATGGCTTCGATGGCGGTGAGCACGGTGGTGGGCCCGGTGGAACAATTCACGCCGATGGCTCCTGCGCCCCACTCGGTCAGCAGCGCGGCGGCCTGCTGGGGCGAGGCGCCGTCGAGGCAGTTGCCGTCTTCGTCCACGGTCACCATGACCAACACGGGCACGCCGGGGGCAACCTCGTGGGCTGCCAGAAGCGCTTCGCGGGCCTCGTTCAGCGCCGGCATGGTTTCGATGCTGATCATATCGACACCAGCGTCGACCAGGGCGTGAATCTGCTCGGCAAAGGCGGCACGAGCCTCGTCGAGACCGGTTTTGCCCAACGGCTCGAGGCGGACGCCAAGGGGGCCCACGGAGCCGGAGACCCAGGCCTCGCCGGCCTGCTTATCCTTGAGGTGTTCGACAGCCTTGCGGGCAATGCGAACGCCCTCGGCGTTGATCTCGGCCATTTTCGATGCCAACCCATGGCGGGCGAGCCGGAAGCGGTTTGCGCCGAAGGTGTTGGTTTCGAGAATCTCAGCTCCGGCTTGCAAGTACTCTTCATGAATGGCCAGGATCAGTCCGGGGTCGGAGAGGTTCAGCTCGTCGTAGCAACGATTGATGAAGATGCCGCGGGCGTAGAGGACGGTGCCCATGGCGCCGTCGGCGAGCACGGGGCGGCTGGCGAAGATGTCGGCAAACTGTGACATTCTCTTGTCATGCTAGAGCATGCGGGCCGGGTGCGCCAGCAGGCTGGGTTGCTTTGTTATACTTCGGTAGTCAAACAGTTGGGCTGCACCGGTTCCGGAAGCTCCGCGTTTTCCGTCGAGGTAAGGGATTTTGAAGAAGAGAAGTCTTTGCATGAGCGCTGTTGCGGCCCTGGTGGTTGCAGCCGCGCTGGCAGGTTGTGGAACCACTACATATTTTGCGGGGCGCACCCTGCCGCCTAGCGGGTTGGCCAATCGCGTTCTGATCGCGATCCAGAATCCCGGCCCATCCAATCCTGGCGCGCTTGCGATCGTCGATGCTTTTTACGATATTCGGTTCAAATACAATAGCTCCAATACAGGCGCGGCTTTTGTCGTCTCCGGATTTTCCGGCGCGCTGCCCATGACGATCCAGAACATGCCAGTCGAACTCTTCGGTGCGGTCTACAGTTCCGGCGGCGGCGGCAGCGTGAGCTTGATCAGCTATGGCGCAGAGAAGACCACCGGCAGCGTGACGGGTCTGAATGGCTCGTCGTCCAGTGTGTTCATGACGCGGAACCAGAACTTCGTATTCGCCGCCAATCAAGCCTCGCATGTATTGACGGTGGTGAATCGGAGCAACGGCTCCAGCTTTCCCCTCAGCCTGCCCGGCGTCTACCGCGTCAGTGTGAATCCCGGCGGTTCCGCTGCGCTCGTCTTTGTGCAGAACTCGAATTACGTTTACTATCCGCAGCAACTAACAGGGGCGCAGTCGATCTCCTACTCTGGAGGCCCCAACAACTGGCCTTTGGGCGCGGTGGATTGCGAGCCTCAGATCGCGCCTGGGTGGTGCCTCTTCCAGGCTTTGGATCCTGCCAGCACATCACAAATCCCCGTTCCGTTGACCTTCGACCGTCCGATCAAGGCCGTCTGGTCCGCTGACGGCGGAACTGCGTATGTGCTCAATTGCGGGCCGGAGTGCGGCGGAAATACTGCTTCTGTCTCGCCGCTCCCCGTGGCGCCTTTGATCTTTCTTCTCGGCAAGCAGTCGGGGACACTGCCGTCCAACACCGCTCTGGCCAGCTCCACGCTCGCCATTCCAGGCGGTGCGAGCAATGCGCTGGTCGATAGCTCCACGCTCTACGTCGTGGGTCAGCAATCGATGCCTGACGGTTTCTGGGGTGGCCAGTTGACGATCGTGAACCTTCCCACGGGCTCGGCAACCGCCATGACGGAATCGGGCCAGGTGTCGATCAGCGATGGCGCTCCTGAAGCCGTCAGCCGGATGATTCTGGCCGACGACGATACGCTTTGGATCGGGATGACCCGATGCACCAACGGCGAGCGCGCCAACAACAACTTGTCTTACGGCTGCCTCACCATGGTCAACACAGCGACGATCGCGACGGATCTGGCCAAGCAGACCAGCCTGTCCAACGCCGTGACCCTGCTGCCATATAACGGCGACGCCACCGGCATTGCCGCGGTGACCGGCCTGCACAAGGTTTACACAGCGGAGGGCGGACAGGTATACATCTACTCGACCGTGGATGGCTCCTCGATCGACAACCAGTATGTGACCGTGACCGGCACGGCCTACGACGTGGCCTACATGGATGCCCTCTCCGACGGCGACAATACCGTGTACTGAGTGCAGTGGTCAGTGATCAGTTCTCAGCGGGTGCGGCCCGGTATAGGCTTTGAGGCCTGGCACAGGGGCAATCCTCATTTCAATCCGTTGATCGGGAGTAATTGAAAATGATCCCCGATTCCGCGCCGAACTCTCAAGTGGCCGATGTACTGGCGATTGCAGCCCATCGCGACGATGTGGAACAGACCTGCGGCGGAGCCCTGCTGCGCATGGCGGCGCGCGGCCTGCGGACCGCCATTCTGGACCTGACTCAAGGCGAGGCCGGTACGCGCGGCAGCGCTGCGGATCGCGCCCGCGAGGCCGATGAAGCCGCCCGCCTGCTAGGCGTGGGCTGGCGTCAAGCGCTTGATCTGCCCGATGGCGCGATCGAAAAAACGCTGGAAAACCGCTTGAAGATTGTGCGGATTCTGCGGCTGGTGCGGCCTCGCGTGGTGATTCTGCCTTATTGGCAGGCGCGGCACCCGGACCATGCCGCGGTGGCGGCTCTGGGCTATGAGGCCTGCTTTCTCTCCGGGCTGAGTAAGGTCGAAACTGGAGCGCCTCCGCATCGTCCCTTCAAGATCGTCTACGCCAGCCTCTATGCGGATGTACGGCCCAGTTTCATCGTGGACATCACGCCTTTCATCGAGCAGCGGCACGCGGCGCTGATGGCTTACCGCTCGCAGTATGCAAACCAGTCTGCGGGCGGCGGGCTCTTTGTGCCCGAGGAGGAGATTCGCGAGCGCACCTTTGCCGAGGCTCGCCATTACGGGCTTTTGGCCGGCGTGCGTTACGGCGAGCCTTTTGTGCAAAAGGAAGTGGGGCTGGTGGACGATCTGACGCTGGTTCCAGTGCAATCGATCTGAACTGCTCTGCTCACTTCAGTCCCCGGATTTTGGTTTATAAATATTACTTATAATCGAGTAAAGCAAAATAACTTTGCGTTATGGCCAACTTTTCGGCAACACTGAGAGTGGAGAGGCTGAATGACGCAGACGTGGAATGCTCAGGAGTATGGGAAGAACGCCGGATTCGTGCATGGGTTGGCCGGCGGCGTCGTGGAATGGCTGGATGCAAAGGCTGCTGAGTCCATCCTCGATCTGGGCTGCGGAAACGGCCAGTTGACGCAACGCATCGCGGCGACCGGCGCTCGCGTCGTGGGCGTGGACCTCTCGAAGGAGATGCTTGCCGCGGCGCGCTCGCGGGGGATCGATGTTCATGAAGGCAGAGCGGAGTCGCTGCCCTTTGCGGATTGTTCCTTCGATGCGGTCTTCTCCAATGCGGCCCTGCACTGGGTTCGCGACCAGGACGAGATGATGGCCCAGGTGCATAGGGTTCTAAAGTCCAGTGGACGTTTTGTGGCCGAGATGGGTGGTCACGGCAATGTCGCGGCCATTCGCGTTGCATTCACGGCCGTGCTGGCGCGCCATGGTTTCTCCGACCGCGAGGGGGACGAGAACTGTTATCCCACTCCGGAGGCCTATACGCGCCGGCTTGAGCACCATGGCTTCAATGTGGAGAGAATCTCGCTGATTCCGCGCCCTACTCCATTGCCGGAAAGCGGCATGGCCGGTTGGCTGCGCACCTTTCGGCGCGGGGCACTCTGCGAACTGCCGGAGGCGATCCGTGACACCGTGGTCGAGGAGACCGCCGCGCTGCTTGCGCCTGCTTTGCGCGACGAAGAGGGAAGATGGACCGCCGATTATGTGCGGCTGCGCTTTATCGCAACCCCTCGTCGCGATGTGTGAGCGTTTGTTGTTCGAGGAACGTGGCATCTTCAGGCCATCGTCACCAGTCAGATGCTCGCGTGAAGTGAGCGGCGGGTCGGCCCAACCATCCGGTCATCCTCATCACTTGCGGGAAGGCCGTTCGCCCTCCCTTCGAGAGATAGGTCAGCGTGGAGACGCCAACGCCTGACTCCTTCGCAACCTGCGCCCATGTCAGTTCCTGATCGATGCGGCGGGCGTCGAGCGCGGCGTGAAGCATCTTCGTGTCGAAGCGCAGGACCTTCCCCTGGGGAATCTCCGGCAATCGCTCATCGAACTCTTCGGAACTCTGATGGCCGGGCACAAAGCTCTCCGGAGTTCGATCAAGCCAATGAAGCATCTGCAAAACGCCGTCACCTTCGAGCGCTTTTCTGATGCGTGCTCCACTGATCGTCGAAGCGCTGAGCCCGCGAGCGGAATTGCGCCCGGAACGCCCGTGCATCTCTTTCGTCACCTGGGACCATGACAGTCCGCGCGCCTGCCGCTGTGCGTCGAGCGCCGCATAGAGTCCGCGAAGACTGAAATCATTGGATAGCGCCAAGGCTCGTCTTTCTCCGTCAGCAGTTCCACAAAGCTGGCTCGAATGATCGCCACGTCACCGGCTGAACCACATCCTCCCGCCGACGGCGATCAGGGTCAGCGCGAAGATGCGCCGCAGCCAAAGCTCTGAGACGTGCTGCGCGCCAACCGCGCCGAAGTAACCGCCGACCAGAAAACCGGCGGCCAACAGCAGTGCGATGCGCAGGTCAGCGTTGCCTTTGCGGTAGTACTCGAGGAAGGCGAAGATGCCGACGGGCAACAGCAATGCGCCCAGCGAGGTTCCTTGCGCCTTGTGCTGATCCATTCCCGCAAGCCAGATCAGGGCGGGAACAAACAGGATGCCGCCGCCGATTCCCACCACGCCGGAGACCATTCCAACCACCAGCCCAACCAGCAGCATCATCCAGGTCACACGAGCCTCCATCGGGGCGCGCCGAAGTGTGAAGGCCGGGCCCGCGTCTTCAGCCTAAATCATGGCTCGAACTACAGTGCGCATCCAAGTTGGATTCGCAGTTTTGGATGCAATCCCGCAAGGGCTGAAGCGCATTCGTTTTACGGCCCTTTTCGGCGCCCAACGGCGAGCTCAGGGCAGGCTCTGAAGCCATGCCCTGACACGAGGCGGTTTTTTGATGTGTGCTCTATTCAGCTTCGAGCGCTCTAGTGCGGAACAACAAACCGGCCACGGCACCACCCAGGCTCGGCACAAGAAGAAAGAGCCAGAGCTGCGCCAGTGCCCTGCCGCCCACCAGCAGCGCCGGTCCAAGGCTGCGGGCCGGGTTTACGCTGACGCCCGTGATGTGGATTCCGAAGATGTGAATCACCACCAGCGTAATGCCGATCGCCAGGCCGGCAAAGCCGGCAGGCGCTTTCTTCTGCGTCGAGCCTAAAACGACGATCACAAAGATCAGCGTGGCAACGAACTCGAAGATTACGGCCGAGAGAATACTGTACTCGCCCTGATAGCCGGGACCCCATCCGTCCTGCCCGAGTCCTCTCGCGGCAACGTCGTAGCCGCCACCTACGCCGCCGATGATGGCTGCCAGCACCGCCGCTGCCAGAATGGCGCCGATGCACTGGCTGGCCCAGTATCCGAGCATCTCTTTGATGGTCATGCGTCCGGCCACGCAAACACCGAGACTTACCGCCGGGTTGATATGGCAACCGGAGATCGGCCCGATGCCGTAGGCGGCGCCGATGAGAGCCAGCCCGAAGGCAAACGCGATGCCGAGAATGCCCACCTTGTCGCCGGCTACGACAGCCGTTCCGCAACCGAAGAGCACCAGAACGAAGGTGCCAACAATTTCCGCGAAATACTTCTTCATGATTCCTCCTGTTTTTCCGGTAAGGTTCCGTGATTGCCGCATGAGAGCCTGGCGCGTGGCCCAGACCCCTGGGGAAGTTGACGGGAGAGGTGAGACCCTATGCGCTTCAGCCACTTCGGGGGAAAGAGCAAGGCTGCATCGAAAGTGAAAGACACGCGGCGAGAGTGTTGCAGAAGCGGGTGTGCAAAGTCAAGCAAAAGAGTGCTCCAGACCGGTTCGGTGGCGCGACGATCGCTCCGTTTTCAGTTTTCCGGCTGGTCAAATTAACACAACGTTTGCAATCCCTTTGCCCTGTTGCAGTAGTCTGTAGATGGTTCCGTGCGGCCTCCGCATCCGATGTTCAACGGCCGCCGGGCGAGGGCAGACCGGTTGAGCCAGACCATTTTTGTACTAGAAGACGATACCGACATTGCGCGGCTTGTGCAGCATCATCTGGAGGCCGCGGGATTTTCGGCACGGCTCTTTCACACTCCCACCAACCTGATTCCCGATGCTGAGCGCCAGGCGCCCGCACTGTTTCTGCTGGACATCATGGTGCCCGGCGGGGACGGCCTCGATGTCTGCCGCCGGTTGCGCAACCATCCAGGGCTCTCAACCGTGCCGATCATTTTTCTTACCGCGCGCGCCGGGGAAAACGACCGCGTTCTCGGCTTGGAGATGGGAGCCGACGACTACATCACCAAGCCATTTGCCACGCGCGAACTGGTGGCCCGCGTCAAGGCTGTTCTGCGCCGCTTCGAGCGGCCCACAACGCCCTCGGTCATCAGCTTCGAAGAGGTGATTATCGACGCCAATGCCATGCAATTGAAGGTGCGCGGCGAGCTAACCACCACCACGGCCACCGAGTTCCGGCTGCTGGACTATCTGGCGCGCCACCCCGGCCGGGTCTTCAGCCGCGATCATCTGCTGGACGCCGTTTGGGGCGATGCGCGCTTCGTTACCCCTCGTTCGGTAGACGTTTACGTTCGCCGCATCCGCGAGAAGATCGAGATCGATCCGGAGAATCCGCGCTATCTGAGGACGGTGCGCGGCGCCGGCTATCGCTTCGAATTACCCAAGAGCGAGTAGGGCGACCCTAGTGAAATCAAAGATATTCACCCGGCTGCTGGGCCTCTTTCTCCTTCTGCTGGCCTTTCAAGCCGCGGCGATGGAGTTTGTCTTTATTCCATTGATTGCGGACAAGGTATTGGAGCTGCCTCCCGCCAAGGCAGTTCTTCTCTTTGGCAATGAGGTATTGTGGTGCGGGTTGATCGCGCTGGCCGTAGCTTTGACCCTGGCAGTCTGGGTTGCCAGCCGGATTTCTTCGCGTCTGGAGCGGCTCATCTCCTTTGCCCAGAAGCTCGCCGAGGGTGACTTGACGGCCCGGCTGCTCCGCACCGAAGACGATATGCTCTCGGCTCCTGAGGCCGCACTGAACCAGGCTGCCGAGCGGCTGGGCGAGAGTTTTGCCGAACTCGAAAGACGCCGCCAGGAACTCGCCGCGATGCTCGATTCCATGCAGGAAGCGGTGGTCGCCATCAATCCCGAGGGCCTGGTTCGCTGGTCGAACGCCGTCATGGAGCGCATCGCAGGAACACAGATTCGCGCCGGCCGGCCTCTGGTCCACTCGGTGCGCGATCCGGAGTTGCTGGCTTGCCTGCGCGATGCGCTGGAGAAGCGCGAAGCGCGCTCGGGGAGCGCCACTTCGCTGGCCTCCGGGCGCATCTTCGAGATCAATGCGGTTCCCATGCCCTCTGGGGGAGCTTTGGCCGTTCTCCACGACATCACTCGCATCGAGAGCGCCGAGAAGTCCCGCCGCGAGTTCATCGCCAACGTCAGCCACGAGCTGCGCACTCCGCTCACTTCCATTCAGGGATACGTGGAGACGCTGATCGAGGAGCCGCAGCCTGAAAAGGAGACCGCGCGTGAATTTCTTGGGATCATTCTGAAAAATGCCAGCCGCATGAACCGGATCACCGAGGATTTGCTTGCCCTGGCCGGCGTCGAGAGCCCGGACTACAAACTCGTGCTGCAGCCCACGCGGGCCAGCGCGCTGGTCAAGGACGCAATCGAGTCGCTGGGCGGCGTCGTGGTTGACTCCGAAGTTGAACTGGAATTCGCCGGTGCGCCCGAAACGCTGGTCCTGGCCGATCCTGATGCCATGAACCAGGTTTTCGGCAATTTGATTGAAAACGCCCTGAAATACGGCAAGAACGGCAAGCGGATTCGTGTTGGGGCAAGGCTTTTGGAGTCGGAAGTCGAGTTCACGGTGAAGGACTTCGGCACCGGCATCGCCTCGGAACACCTGAATCGCATCTTCGAGCGCTTCTACCGGGTCGACAAGGCGCGCAGCCGGGAGTCAGGCGGCACAGGGCTAGGTCTGGCAATCGTCAAGCACATTGTCCTTGCGCACGGCGGGCGCGTTTGGGCCGAAAGCGAACTCGGGCGCGGCGCCGCCTTCCACTTTACGCTGCCGCTGGCGCCCAATGCACAGCCGGCTCCGCTCCCAAGCGTCTCGGCATGACATCTGATTGGGTGAAATCGCGGCCGGAAGGTGTGGTGAGCCCGGTGGGAATCGAACCCACGACCGCCGCCTTAAAAGGGCGTTGCTCTACCAACTGAGCTACGAGCTCGTACGGGACCGCTAATACAAAGTTATCACAGGGAGAGCTTCGTCGCTTCGGCTTCTCGGCCGGCGCGTCCTCTTGCGCGAAGATCTGCCCTCGTCCTCAATACCGTGCCCAAGCCCCTGGGAATAAACCCTGACCCGGAACGAAAAACACACGTGAGATCGGTTAAGCTTGCAACAAGATTCTCAAACCGGGGAGATTGCTATGTTCGATGTGGGGCAGAAAGTCACGGTCATTTCAGACAAGGGAATCGCTTACGACGGCGTCATTCTGGCGCGGGCGACAGGCGACAGCGGGTCGGGCGCTTACAAGGTAACACTGGATGGAAGCGGACCCGAGCAGATGGGACAGTGGCATAAAGCCGGCGATGTCTTCGTGAGGGAGAAGGGCGACGACGAAACGCAAGACGTTTGGGAGAATATCCCGGAGAAATAGTCTGCGGGAAGCCGGCTCAATCCTCTACTTCAGCGCGTCAGCGCCTCTACGTACGGTGCAGTGTTCGCACTGCGTGTGGGCTTCGACAGTGCGTAAGAGTGTCTCTCAAATAACATCGCGAATTGCAATCGGCACGCGGCCAAAGCGCGTGGTATAGTCGCTGGCGGAGAAAGAATATGACCCTTGGAGAGTTTCTAGGCAAGCAATTCATCCGCGTCATTGCGTGGAATGAACCGGAAAACGGCATCCTTTCTTATCGCTACCCCATGCGGGATCTGGAGATAGAGAACGGCGGCCAGCTCACCGTGAGCGAGTCGCAGATGGCCGCATTCGTCAATGAAGGCAGGATCGCCGACGTCTTCGGCCCCGGCCTGCACACACTCACGACGCGCAATATGCCGTTGCTTACCGATCTAATGAACTGGGACAAAGCGTTTGAATCCCCGTTCAAGTCAGAAGTCTATTTCTTCTCGACTCGCTTGCAGACCGGCCAGAAGTGGGGCACGGCTACTCCCATTACAATCCGCGATAAAGAGTTCGGAGCGGTGCGGCTGCGTTGTTATGGCATCTACTCCTATCGCATCGCAGATCCGCGCATCTTCTTTAACCAGATCAGCGGCACGCGCGACAGTTACCTTGCCGGTGAGCTCGAAGGCCAGTTGCGCGAGACCATCATTGGCTGCATCACCGAGGTCTTTGCCACCAGCGATGTGGCCTTCCTCGATATGGCCGCCAATCAGGCCGCGCTGGGCGGCAAGCTGATGGAAAAAATGAAGCCCGCCTTTGCAGCGCTTGGCCTGGGGCTGGATCAGTTTGTTGTCGAGAACGTCTCGCTGCCCGAGGAACTGCAAAAAGTCTTTGACCAGAGGGTCGGCATGAACATGGTCGGAGATCTGGGCCGCTATACGCTCTATGCGGCGGCTGAGTCGCTTGATTTGTCCGCGGCTAATACCAGCGGCGCGGCCGGCATGGGCATGGGCCTGGGGGCCGGCGCGGCTGTTGCGCAGGTTCTCTCGAACGCTCTCAAGCCGTCGATGGCCGCTCCGGTCGCATCCGCTGTTGCGGCTCCGGCGCTGATCGATGCTTCAGTAGAATCCGTCGGGACCAAGTTCTGCACCGAGTGCGGAAAAGCAATTCCTCGAAGCGCGAAGTTCTGCGCAGAATGCGGGAAGGCACAATGAACTGTCCTACGTGCGGCGCCCCGATGAAGCTCAAGACAGATATGCAGAGCTTCACGTGCGAATACTGCCACAGCGTCTACTTCCCAGAGAAGAACGACGACGGCGTGCGGGTGCTCGAAGAGCAGAGCGGCCAGGACTGCCCGGTGTGCACTGTCCCCCTGATGCATGCCTTTCTTGGCAAGAACCCCATCATCTACTGCACAAAATGCAACGGCATGCTGATCGCCATGGCCATGCTGGAAACCATGATCGATGAGGAGCGGAGCGCTCATGGCAGCGTATCCGCGCCGCCCCCTGCCGACAAGGACGACCTGAAGCGCAAGATCAATTGCCCGCAATGCCATCATCCGATGGATGCGCATCTTTATGGCGGTCCGGGTAACGTGATCATCGACTCGTGCGAAGACTGTTGCCTCATCTGGCTTGATCGCGGGGAATTGATGCGCATCGCGCACGCTCCTGACAGCGCCCCGGAATCAACCTCATCACCCTCTGCGGATTTTGATTCGCAAACAGCCGGGAGTTGGAGCGGCGGTGTCGATACGCTTGCCGGCGACAGATTCGCGGACAGTATCATAGACTCGTTTCTCAAATGAGAACCGCCCACAAAGGAGATCGTCAGGAAGCATCTCGATTTTGAAGCATGTCCGGCAGCAGTTAAATGGGCCTTGTGTGGTGAGTCTGAAGAACAACCGCGGATTCTTCGACTCACCACCCCCGAACTGAAAGACGTTCGAGGCCCCGTTCGCTCAGAATGACAGCCAGTTTTGTGTTGCGCATTTCAGACTCAAAACACTAGAGCGGCTTAAGGCCAGGCGGGACGATCGGCGGATTCTTTTGTTTCCGGAGAGAATATTTGATGGAATATCATAATTACAGCTTTCGTGATTAAAAATATCAATAATAACGATTGACAGAATTAATAAATTGAACTAACCTCGTGAATGTGGTCAAGAAACGAGTTGGTTCGCCGATGACTCCTGAATCCAAACCGGCTACTGAATGGCAAGAGTTGCTACGGATGGCTCAGGGTTCCCGGCTGGTCGTCGAGCGTGTTCGGCTGCCAGAGAAGGGAATCGTGATTGAAGGCGAGTTTTCTCTGCCCGAGCTGGCCAGTGTTAGCCTGGAAGACCAGGTTTTCATCGTGGCTTTTCTGCGTTCGCACGGCTCCATCAAGGAGATGGAACAGGTCTTTGGCGTCAGCTATCCAACGATCAAGGCACGGCTGAATCGCATCGCCGGGCAGCTACAGTTTGTCGAGACCAACCCGTCTCCATCGCGCGCGGAGGTGCTGGACCGGCTGAACAATGGTGAGATGACCGCCGAAGACGCCATCCGCGAACTGGAGGCTCTGAAATGACTCCAACCTTTGCCGTCGTCGGCATTGAAACGCCGCAGTTCAGATGTCCCCCGCTATGGCTGCCCGTCTTCCTGTTGTGGATACCGGTCCTGCTGCTTGCGCCGCTCATCTTTGTGGTTCTTCTGGCAGTCTGCATCGCGGGACGCATCAGCTTCTGGCGCGCCATTACCGCTTTCTGGGCCATTTTGTGCAGCTTACCAGGCACGGATGTCCGCGTCAGCGCCGAGAACACCCGGATTCTGGTTCGAATTATCTAGTCTGAGTGATTGGGGAGGTCACCATGAAGACCGATCGCAGCGCCATTCTGCAGCTTGTCGCTCTCGGCCGAATTACGCCCGCCGAGGCGGAGCGGCTTCTGCTGTACGCCGTGCATGAATGACAGCTTGGAGGTGAAAGTCCTCTTCACATCCAGATGGGGAGAAGTGATAGCGAAGCGCAAGGGCGTCATTGCGAGGTGGGGTCTGAAGGAAGCGTGGAGCAAA
>Ga0181529_10003862_pt1 | contig 16680 bp, 15 predicted proteins | sample PEATcosm2014_Bin_36_FD_119763 | JGI IMG/M metagenome (GOLD analysis project Ga0181529, IMG submission 119763) | Peatland microbial communities from MTU Mesocosm Facility, Houghton, MI, USA - PEATcosm2014_Bin10_30_metaG | ecosystem: Environmental > Terrestrial > Soil > Wetlands > Peat | place...
CAAATCGACGCCGATGCTGATAAACTCTCTCACGGACGGTCTCCCCGTTGGTGGCGCGCCAGCGACCACGTCTTGGCACTTGATGCCGTTAGGGTGGGGCCGTCCACACCATCATCGCGAGCATCGCGAGCAAAGCGAAGCGATCCAGACTTGGGGATTGCGGCGGCGGCTTGGTCTGGATCGCGTCGCTGTCGCTCGCGATGACGGCAGAGAGCGCTTCAATATAGAAGCGACATGCTCTGGTTCGGCGTCGCCGCGCTTCGCTTCGACGTCGCCACTCCGTGACCGCGCGACGGCTCGGGCTTGGCGCCGTCGCGTCTCTGCGGCGCGTCGAGCGCGAATGAGCGAGAAAGGATGCGGCGGGGACGCGCAGAACGCATCCCTTCGATTTCCGACAACGCGCCGCAGGACCGATCGGCCGCGCGAATGAGCGGTCGAGGGTCGTCTGCGAGTCGGCGCCTGACCAGCGCAAATGAAAACGGCGTGGCCGGTTGGCCGCGCCTTGGAAAATGGGCGAGAGGGCGCGGCCGCCGGTCGCGCCCGAAGAGCTACTGCGTCAAGTGCGCGGTCTGCGTCACCGCCTCGAACAGATTGCTGAGCGCCGCGCCGAGGTCTTCGCCGATCGCAGCCTGGTAGAACAGGCCGGTCGAGGCGCACGCCTGGGTCTCAGTGGAAATAGTCGGCTGGAAGGGCGCGATCCAATCCTGATACCAGGAGTTGCTCGGGATCGGCAGATAAGTCGTATAGAGCACGGCGATGCGGATGCCGCGGTTCTTGATCGCCGTGCACAGCGCCGGCGTGATCGGCTCCTGGCAGCGCGAGCCGGTCAGCGCCTGGGTGCACGTCGACGAGTTGACTTCGTCGACGACGCCGTCGGTGACGATGAACAGCACTTCCTGCGGCGTGTCGCCCGGGTTGTTGGTGCCACCGCCGGGGTTGGGCATCGTACTCGTGCTGTCCATGTTGCTGCTGTTGAGCTCCGTGTCGAAATTTGTTTCGACGTCGCCGACGCCGCCGGCGGCGCCGCACGGGTTGCTGCCCGAGGTCGAGCAGACGTTGTTGTTGGAATACATCTCCATCAACAGGAAGTTCGGCGAAGCCGTCGCCCAGTTGGAGACGTAATTGGTGGTCAGGCTCATCAGCTTGGTGAGACCGATGGCGTAAGTCGAATCGAGCGAGTAGGCGGCGAAGCGATAGACCGGCGGCGGCACCTGCGTCGACGAACTCTGTGTCGACGCCGCCGTCGCCATCATCGTCGTCACCGCGCTATTGAGCTCGTCGATGCGCAGCGGGATGCTGTTGGCCCGCGCCACCTGATAATTGTCCATCTGGACGCAGCCGACGTTCGACGAGCCGCTCTGCGCGCCGGTGCAGGTCTGGCTCGTATTGCTGGGGTTCCAGTAAGCGTTGCCGGTGGTGTCGCCATTGCCGGTGCTCGCCTGGTGGCAGGCGAAGGCGCAGCCGCCCTGCGCCGAGGTGAGCGCGACCATCGAGTTGATGCCCGCCTGGGTCGCCGGCAGGGCCATCGACGGCGAATTGTCGAGCAGCATATAGAAGTCGATGTTGGCGGCGATCGACGCGCTCGCCGTCGAAGTGCCCGAGAGGCCGAGCGCGGAATAGCCGAGGACGCTGGCGAAGATGTTTTGATTGGCGGCGGTGTAGGTCACCGTAACGTTTCGGATCAGGGCGTTGTTGTTGGGATTGACCACCGTGACGGTGACGACGGTGTCGGCGGAGACGAGCGAGGCGATGTTGTTCGCCTCGGCGGTGAACAGGTTCGTCGCCGCCGTCTGCGCCGCCGCGTTGGTCTGCTGCATCATCGACGGCGTCAACGCGGCGAGCACCGCTGCGTCGGCCGCCGCGTCGAGCTCGGTCTGCACCTGCATCGCGTGGGTGTAGTCGATCGCAAACCCGGCGCCGAACATCAGCACCGGAAGCATCAGCGCGTACATCATCGCGACGTTGCCGCGCCGGTTCGCGAGGAATCGGATCGGGGAGGGGAATCGCATGGCCAAACCCGCTTTGGTCGAGTCCACGACCCGCATCGTCGCGACCGCCGCGACGCGCCGAGCCCGGGAACGCTTCGGAATGCCATGTCCAGGGTAAATGAATAGCTAATTTGATTGTAAAAACGCCCGCGCCGTAGGCAACGCCAAGAGGAATGACGCCGCACGGTTACGGAATCGTGCCGGCGATCGACAAATGTTTGGGGCGATCGCCCGGCGATAGCCCCGGGTGGGCGGGCGAGGGCGCCAAGATGCGCCGTCCCCTGACTTTCCGTCGCAGCCGAAGACGGCGCGTTGCTTCCGCGCCACCGGGCGAACTATGCTCGGCTGGCAGGGGAGGGGCGCCGCCATGCGGTCCAGGTCTTTGATTTTCACGGTTGGCGGGCTCGCGGCCGCAGCGATCGTTGCGGCGATCGCTTACTGGTTCCTGGTCGTTCAGCCGCACGGAGCGCCGCCGGCCGCGGTCGCCTCGGCGCCGACCGCGCCGACGCCCGCCCCGAGTACGCCCGCCGCGGCGCCGGCAGCCCAACCCGGCGCCGCCAAGCCGACCGCCGCCGCGGCGCCGTCTCCGGCCTCGACGCCCGCCTTCGACGTCGTGCGGGTCGAGCCGAGCGGCGAAGCTGTCATCGCCGGACGCGCCGCGCCCAGCGCGCAGGTCGAGCTCAGCGACGACGGCAAGAGGATCGGCGACGTCGCCGCCGATGACGCGGGGCAGTTCGTCATCCTGCCGGACCCGCTCAGCCCCGGACGCCACCCGCTGCGCCTGTCGGCCAAGGTCGGCGACGGCGCGCCGCAGGTTTCCGATGTGGTCGTCGTCGAAGTTGCGGGAGCGCCCGCCGCGGTCGCCGCCGCGCCGGCGGCGGCGCCTTCGCCCGCCGCCAAGCCGGCGCTCCAGCCGACCGCCGCCGCTGCAGCGACCCCGACTCCGGCCCCCGCCCCCGCCGCAAGCGCCGCGGCGGCGGCGACTCCGGTCACAAGCGCCGTCGCAGCGGCGACTCTGCCCGCAAGCGCCGCGGCGGCGGCGACTCCGGCCGCAAGCGCCGCCGCAGCGGCGACTTTGGCCGCAAGCGCCGCCCCGACGCCGGCCCCGGCCGCAAGCGCGGCCCCGCCGACGCCTGCTCACGCCACCGCGCCGAGCCCGACGCCGACGGCGACCGTCGTCGTCGCGGTCGCCAGCGTGCGGCCGGTCGATCCCGCCGGGCTCGAGGCGGTCGGCTCGGCGCCGGCCGGCGCGCATGTCCGTTTGCGGCTCAACAATTCGGTGCTCGCCGAGGTGATCGCCGGCGCCGATGGCGAGTGGCGGCTGACGATCGAGCGCGGCCTGACCGCCGGCGATTACGTCCTCGAAGCGGTGGTGATCGACGCAGCAGGCGCGATTCTGGCGCGCGCCGAGGCGCCGTTTGTCTATCCGCAGCGCGAAGCCGTCGCCATCGCCGCTCCGGCCGCGCCGGCCGCGGCGCCGTCGTCCGCAACCCCGTCGTCCGCGGGGTCGCCGCCAGCCTCGCCCGCTGCAGCCGAGCCGACGCCCGCTGCGTCGACGCCGGTCGCAGCGGCCAAGCCGACGCCGGTCGCAACGGCCAAGCCGACGCCGGCGGCGGCGCCCGCTGCAGCCGAGCTGTCTTCGCCGCCGACGCCGGCGGCTTCGCCCGCCGCGGCCGAGCCGGCGCCGGCCGTTCCGCCCGCCGCAGCCGAGCTGTCTTCGCCGCCGACGCCGGCGGCTTCGCCCGCCGCGGCCGAAGCGACGCCACCCGCCGCGCCGGCCCCGACTGCGCGCGGCGCCGCTGAGCCGGCGCCCTCAGCCGCCTCGCCGGCTTCGACCCCGGCGGCGGCCGAGGCCCCGGTGGCGACCGCCGCTCACGCCGTCGTCGCCGAAGTGGGCACCTACACGGTGGTGAAGGGCGACAATCTGTGGGATCTGGCGATCAAGTACTACGGCGACGGCTTGCTCTACGCCGATATCTTTTCGGCCAATTCGTCGCAGATCCGCGATCCGAACCTGATCTACATCGGTCAGATTTTCGTCGTGCCGCCGAAACCGACGACAAATCCACCTCCGGCGCGCTGACGCTCGCCGACCGAGACCGGATTCAGCGGCCCGTCGTTTCCTGTGAGGCCAGTCGCTCGAGCGTCGCCAGCGACAGGAAGCGGCCTTCGCCGTCGCGAATGCGGACGTTCGGCCGTTTGTGCTTGACCAGGGTCGCGACGAGGTCGCGTGCGGCGCGCGCGTCGTCGCGCCGATCGACGATTGGCCGCAGTTCCGTACCAGAGGAGATCGTGAAACGCATCGCCCCTACGCTTGCCCCCAGGCGACGTCTAGCACAACGCCGCCGCGACGGCCAGCGCGGGTCCGGGCGGGCGCGTCTTGGGGCTCCGGATGGCGGTCTTGGGGCTGAGGCGCTGTGGCTCCCCGAGCAGGACTCGAACCTGCGGCCATTCGATTTTCAGTCGCATATGAAAGCCTGGAAATTCAACAACATGAGCTCAACGGCGCTGTCTACCTTGATATTGGAGTTCAATGGGTTAGCAGGCGATTGTCTACACACCGGCTGTATCAGCGATCCGCCGACTGAAGGCCTGATTCCGACCTGAATGAAAGTCAATATTGACTTAGAGCCGATCCAAGAAGAACGGATTCATGAGCAAAGGCTAGGCGTGGTCAGGCGTTTGAGTATGAGGCGGATCATTGCGAGCCGCACGAAGGCGGCGACGGTTCTTGCGTAGCGTTCGAAATCGCGGGTCAAGCGGCGATTGCGGCTGATCCAGGCCAAGCTGCGCTCGACCAACGCCTGTACAATGTTGCCAAGTGGCGGGGGCCCCGAAAACTAACGAAAAGCAGATCAGAGAAAAACGGAACAGAAGACGCTCGTTACATAGACGCCCCAAACGCCCCGAAGCGGTCCCGCCCATGGATTGCCGCCCACATCGGCCGTGATGGCTCTTGGTATCACTCAACCGAATGCGGTAATGTGGAGATTGTCAAGTCGACTAACTTTATTGGAGGTTGTCAGTGCGAGTGGCGGATTCGGCGCCGCGGAATGGCTTCACGGCGAGCGCCAAGGCGGTGTTCCGCACCTTGTTTTCGCAAGGACCCGCGACGCGGCCGCAGCTCTGCGCCGAACTCGGTCTTTCGCGACCAACCATGTCCGCCTCGATCCTAGAGCTCGATCGGGTGGGGTATGTCGAAAAGATCGGTGAGGTGCAGGGCCCTCTCGGCCGCAAGGCCAGCATGTATCGTCTCGGGCGCGGCGCCGGCCATGTAGTTGCAGTCGATGCTGGTTCCACCCACGTTCGTCTGCGTGTCTCCACATTGGACCGGCAACGGTTGCTGCACAATCGGACGTTCCGCCTCTCCGCCCACCAGCGGGAGCTCGGTGACGAAATCAGCAAGACCGTAGCGGAGGAGGTCGCTGCGGCGCGCGCCCTCATCGAGCCTAGCTGGGGGCCGCTGCGCGCAATTGGCATCGCATTGCCTTCACGGGTTGTCATCCAGGACGGCTCTCCGCATCCGCAGGACCGGCTCTTCAGCAATTTCACACCGCCCGTGGGTGTGCCGCTGTTGCTCGAGAACAACGTCAACTGCGCAGCGATCGCCGAGCAGAGCCACGGCGTGGCCCGCGGCTGGGCCGATTTCGCTTATATCCAGGTCGGCGTGAAGGTCGGCATGGGCGTCGTGCTGCGCGGCCAATTGTTGCAGGGCCGAAATGGCGCCGCCGGCGAGGTCAGCCACATCGCCTTTCCCTTCGCCCCCGATCGCCAGCCGCGAGATCCCGTTGCGCTCGAGGACTATCTCGGCGCGGACGCGCTCATGCGAAGGGTTCGCGCCGACTGGCCCGCCGCAGAAGGTGCGCCGCCGCAGGACGCGCCTCAGCTGTTGGCCCTCGCCGAGGCGGGCCATAACGCAGCCGTCGCGGCCGTGGCGCGGCACGGGCTCGCCATCGGCGCCATGGTTGCGACCGCCGTCAGCATAATCGATCCCGGCCTCGTCGTGCTCGGCGGCGGCATAGGCAACAGCGCGCAGATCCTTCCCCACGTCCGCTCGGTGGTGGAACGTTTGACCTTTCCCACCGAGATCCTCTCGAGCGTCCTTGGGTCCGACGCAACAGTGCTGGGGATCGAGCAGCTTGCCGCCGAGCATGCCTGCCAGCTGATGATCGGCGACCCCGCCGGGCTCTGAGGCCATCGCCGATCGCGACCCTTCGCCCTCCTCAGCCGAGAACAAATCGATTGCGCTTTCCGTTTTATTAGTTAGTATGCCTAACTTAATAAGATTGCCCGCGACGGACGCGCTGCCGCCCGTATGAGGGGGACTCAAGCAGCAGCAACGACGGGACCAAGGAGGCTCTTATGAACATCACTCGGCGTCTCGGAATGGCGAGTGCGCTCGCCCTAGTTCTTTCTGTTGGTTCGGCTCTGGCCGCCGCTCCGGTCACGCTCCAGTACTGGGTCTATTCCGACTTTGCGCAGGGCGACGCCCTGAAACTCCAGCAGCAGTTCATCGCGGAGTTCGAGAAGGTCCACCCCGGCGTGAAGATCGTGATCTCCGGCAAGGACGATGACGACTTGACCACTGGCGAGGTGACCGGCGCCGCGAGCGGCAACGCGCCCGATGTATTCATGAACGGCCTTCCGTTTGGCGCGCAGCTGGTCGAGGCGGGCGCGCTGGACAATGTCTACGCCAAGTGGATGGCGATGCCGCAGGAGTACCGCGATCAGTTCGACAAGGACGCGATCGCAAGCTGCATGCCGAAGCCCCAGACCATGTACTGCCTACCCTATACGGGCTTCAATGAGTTGCTGTTCCGCAACCTCACCGTGCTCAAGGAAGCCGGGATCGACGCCTCAGCGCCGCCGAAGGATTGGGCGGATTGGTTCGACCAGATGAAGAAGGTGAAGGCTGCAGGCAAGTTTGCGATGCCGGACCAGACCCAGGTCTTCAATTCTGTCGTCAGCACCTACTCGATCGTTGGTCCGCACGAGGAGTGGGGCATCGACTTCGCAGCCAAGAAGACCAAGGTCAACCCGGAAACTTATGCCAAGGCGCTGCAGCTCTTCGTCGACATGAAGCCGCTGGCCGCCGGAACCAGCCGCAACGACCAGGCGACCAAGGACCTGTTCATCACCAATCAGCTCGCCTTCCACGTGATCGGACCCTGGGTCGATTCGACCTACCGTCAGGCGGCGCAGGATTCCGGTCTGAAGTATGATTTCGTGCTAGTGCCGGGGGCCAAGCCGGGTGAGCACGCCGGCGTCAAGAGCTACGAGATACTCGGCGTGTCGCCGGGCAAGAATGTCGACGTCGCGTGGCAGTTCGCCGCCTATGTCGCCGACAAGCCGCAGATGTCGCGCTGGGCGAAGCTGCTTTCGCGCTACAACGCTAACGCTGCGGCGATGGCCGATCCGGAGGTCGCCAAGCTGCCGCTGATCGCGAAGTCGGTCGAAGCGGTGAAGTACGGCCTTGACCCGCAGCCGCCATACTTTGTCGGCGCCTATCCCAATTGCTACGATTCGATCGTCACCGACAACGCGGCGGCGGTCGCCGACGGCAAGACGACGCCGGCTGACGGCGCGAAGGCCTTGGTCAAGGACCTCAACAACTGCATCGCCGGCAACTGAGACGAAGGGATGCGGCGCGGTCGTCCTCGACGGCGCCGCTCCAATCGTGCGGAGAGAGGGCATGATCGCCAGGAAACACATCCCGCACTACGCGATGGTGTTTCCGTTCTTGGCGCTTTTCGCGGTGTTCTTCCTCTATCCGATCGCGAGTGGGTTCTATTACAGTTTTTTCGATTGGAATGCGACCTCGCGCGCCCGCTTCGTGGGAATCGACAATTACCAGCACATCATCGCGTCGCGCGACTTTCACGACGCGATGATCAACCTCGGAACCTACGTCTCGATCACCGTGCCGCTGGGCATTGCCGTCGCCTTCGGCCTCGCCTTGCTGGTCGACAGCTTCAAGGGCGCTTGGGCGAATTTCTTTCGCGCCGCCTATTTCCTGCCGGTCATTCTGCCGGCCTTCCTGGCGGCGACGATCTGGCGATGGATCTACGCGCCGAGCTTCGGCCTGCTCAACATGATCCTCGGTTGGATGGGCGTCCCTTCGATCAGCTTCCTCAACAACACGGGGACTATGCTTTATGCCCTGATCGCGGTCGACGTCTGGGTCTCCGCCGGTTTCAACATGGTCATCATCCTCGCCGGGCTGAAGAATATTCCGACCCACTACTACGAGGCGGCGCGGCTGGACGGCGCCACCAAGCTACAGCAGGTGATCTACATCACCATCCCAATGCTCTATCCCGTGCTGTTCTTCGTCGTCACCTACGGCTTCATTTCCGCTCTTCAGGTTTTTGACATTCCCTGGCTGCTGACCGGTTCGTCCTTCGCTTCCTATGGCGGTCGCGAGCGAGCGCTGCTGTTCCCGGTCATGGACATGATGGGTCGCGGTTTCGGGGGACTGCACTTCGGCCAGGCTTCGGCCTATGGGTTCATCCTGACCCTGGTCATCGTGCTGATCACCGCTGTTCTGTTCGCCTTCGGCCGCCGGCGGTTCGCGCAATGAGCGGCGTCGGAGTCATTGCCAATGTCGAGCCCTCGCTGACTCCGAGCCGCGACTCCGCACGCTGGCCAACTGTATCGGCTTGGACGATCCTGAAGTGGGCCATTGCGCTGTGCGCCGTGGTCGTCGCCATCTTCCCGATCTGGTGGATGGTGAACGTGGTGTTCGCTCATCCCGGCGAACCCGTGTCGATCAATCCGCGGCTCTATCCCACGTCGCTGACGGCGGGATTGGAAAAGATCCGCATGATCTTAGCCGAGACCGACTATCTCCGCGCCTACTACACTTCGCTTGCCTACAGCCTGCTCACCATCGCGGGCGTTCTGCTCATCGGCTCGATGGCCGCATTCGAGTTCGCGCTCTTCGAATTTCCGGGAAAGCGCGTGATGTTCGCCGTTGTGATGGTGTCGCTGATGGTGCCGACGGCGGTCACCATCGTGCCGACCTATCTGCTGACGGCGAAGCTCGGCTGGCTCAACACCATGCAGGGGCTTGTCGTTCCGGGGCTTGCGTCCGCCTTCGGCCTCTTCATGCTGATTCAGTTCATGAAGTCGCTGCCGCGCGAGATGCTGGAGGCCGCGCGACTCGATGGCGCAACGCACTTTCAGCTTTATCTGTATTTTGCGCTGCCGCTCTCGCGCAATGCGCTGGTTACCCTCGCGATCCTGACATTCATGCGCACCTGGGGCAACTTCACTTGGCCGCTGATCGTCGCGCCCAACCCTGAAATCTATACCGTCGGCCAGGTAGTCGGTCTGTTCAACTCTCCGTTCTCTCATCAGACCGTGGACGTAGTGATGACCGCAAACCTGCTGGCTGCGCTGCCGCCGCTGATCTTCTTCCTGATCTTCCAGCGAAAGATCGTCGAGGGCATCGCGATGTCGGGCTCCAAAGGTTGATTGAGGCTTCAGGGTTCGACAGATGGCTCAGCTCGACATCGTTCATGTCTCGAAGGCGTTCGGCGACGCGGAAGTGCTGCGGGACATCAATCTTCAGATATCCTCCGGAGAGTTTGTCGTATTCGTCGGCCCGTCAGGCTGCGGCAAGTCCACGCTGCTGCGCATCATCTCCGGCCTCGAGGAGCTGAGCCGAGGCGAGATCCGGCTGGATGGGCAACTGATCAATGGTATCGATCCGGCGAAGCGCGGCGTGGCGATGGTGTTTCAGTCCTATGCGCTCTATCCTCACATGACTGCGTTTGACAACATGGGCTTCAGCCTCAAGCTGGCGCGCAGCCCGAAGCGGACGATAGCGCAGAAGGTCGCCAACGCGGCGGGTATTCTTCGGCTGGAAAAACTTCTGGAGCGGCGGCCAGGCGCCCTCTCTGGCGGGCAGAAGCAGCGCGTCGCCATTGGGCGCGCCATCGTTCGCGAGCCCAAAGTCTTCCTGTTCGACGAGCCGCTTTCCAATCTCGACGCCGAGCTCCGCGTGCAAATGCGCGCCGAACTGACGCAGCTGCACGGCCGCCTGAAGACAACCATGATCTACGTCACCCATGACCAGGTTGAGGCCATGACGCTTGCCGACAAGATGGTCGTGATGAATGGCGGCGTCGTCCAACAGTGCGGGCGTCCGCTCGAGATCTACGACGATCCGGACAACATGTTCGTGGCGGGCTTCATCGGCTCCCCGCGCATGAACTTCCTGAAAGCGGCTGTCATCGACGTCGCGCCGGACAATGTCACCGTCGAGGGGCCCGGCGTCGGGCGGCTAACGCTGGCGTTCCGCGATTTTCCGGCCGGAACCGGTCAGGTCGCCATCGGCATCCGGCCACAGCGCATCGGCCTTCTTGGCGCGCGAGAGGGCGCCATCGCCAATCGCCTTGAGCTGTCGCCGACCCTCACCTTTGCCGAGGAGCTCGGCGACGTGACGTATTTGCACGGCGATCTGCCTGGCGGCGAGCGGCTCGTGCTGCGCACCCTTGACGGTCATTACAGCGGGGGAAGGCAGCTGACCGCGGTCGCCGACGCCGCCTCGATCCTTCTGTTCGACGAAACCGGCCGTCGGATCCGCCCGACGATTTAGCGCGTCGCCGTCTGCGCGCGCCGGCGCCGCTCTCGTGAAGTGAATGTCGTGAGGAAATGAAGCGTTCATCCAAAACCCCGGTCGGCGTCGGAATTGATATCGGCGGGACCAAGACGCACCTGCGGATCGATGATCCCATCGGGACGCGACGGGACTTCATCCTGCCAACCGCCGATTGGCGGGTGCGGCGGTGGGATGACGACGCCGCGGCCTTGTTGGCGATCGCACACAAGTTCGCTGCGGGAGCGCCAATTGCCGCCATCGCCGTCGGCGCTCACGGGTGTGACGACCAGTCGGAGTGCGACGCCTTCCAGACGGCCCTGGCGGCCCGCGCCGCTTTTCCGGTGCAAGTGGTGAACGATGCGGAGCTGCTGCCGGCGGCGCTCGGTCTGTCGCACGAAATTGGCCTCGTCGCCGGCACCGGCTCCATTGCCGTCAACCGCACGCGGAGCGGGCGGATGCTCGTCGCGGGCGGCTGGGGCTGGGTGATTGGCGATGAAGGCAGTGCGCCGGGCTTGGTGCGCGAAGCGGCGCGGGCTGTCGCCCGCCATCTGGAAGTTGGCGGCGACCCGAATGAGCCCTTGGTTCGCGGACTGTTCGCCGCGCTGGACATCCAAAGCTCGGCGCAGATCGGCGGTGGGATTGCGAGCTGCGGCAGCGCCAGAGCTCTGGGACGCCACGCGCCGATGGTCTTTGCAGCTGCAGAGTCGGGATCGGAATTGGCCCACGACGTGATCCGCGACGGCGCACGCCATTTGGCGGCGTTGATTGGGCGTCTGCAGCGACAAGGCGCCGAGGCTAACATCGTGGTCGCTGGCGGCGGCGTGATCGCTGCGCAGCCGCTGCTCTGGACGGCCTTTGCTGAAGAGGTCGCAACGGCCTTTGCGAGTCGCACGTCCGCGAAGCTATTCACAGGGGCGCCGGTGGAGGGCGCCTGCCGGCTGGCCGCCGCATTGATGCCAGCGCTGTCCTGTTGCGTCGCATCTGAGAGGGGTTTCGAATGAGTTACCGCGCCACTATCGCTCGCCAGCCGCAATCGTTGGCCGACAGCATCGCCACGGCCAGGAGCGAGCTGACGAAACTCGACCTCGCCCCACTGAAATCGGGCGTAATCGCTGTCACCGGAATCGGGGCCAGCTTCGCCGCCGCAACGGTCGTCAGCGGCGAACTCGTTCGTCAGTGCCGTCGAGCTTTTCCAGTCCGTTGCACAGACCTCGGCGGAGGCGGGCTCGCCGATTGCATTGTCGCGCTGTCTCATCGCGGCACGAGCGTTGAGACGGTTGAAGCGCTGACAGCCAATCCCGGCGCAGTGAAACTCGCCCTCACCAAAGATCCAGAGAGTCCGTTGGCGAGAGCCGCTGGCCGACACCTGACCATCAACAACGGATCGGACGCCACGCCCTCCAGCACCGGCTATACCGGCACTTTGGTGACGGCTGGACTGATGGTCGATCGTCTTTGCAACGGCGAGACCGATTGGGAACGGTTGCCGATTCAGGCTTCTGAAGTGCTGCAAGCCGCGGGGGCCAAAATGGCGCAGCTGCGGCGCACGTTCGCCGATCGGCGCGCGATCGACTGCGTAGGCGCCGGCGCAGCGCTCGGCGCCGCCGATGAGGCCTCCCTTCTGATCCGGGAAGCGGCCCGGATTCCCGCAAGCCCGGCGGAAACCCGCCACTATCTGCACGGGCCGATGGAATCAGCGGATGCAGGCGTTGGCGTGGTGATCTTCGGCAAGGGCCGGGAGTTAGAGATCGCTCGGCAGCTCGAGGCGATCGGCTGCCCCGTGCTCCTCGTCACGACGAGAGCGGATGTGGCGGAAGGGCCCTTGCTGACGGTGGTGTCCGTGCCAGCGCACGAGAACGTCATTGCGCAGGGAATACTAGACATCCTGACCGCACAGTTGTTGGCGGCCGAGTTGTCAGACGCTGCCGAGTTGACCGACACGAAGTTCAGGTATCCTCAGACAGACACGAAAATCAAGGCAACCTGAGAAAGCCCTTCAAGCGCGTGTCGCCGCTTTCGACGAGGCGACCGCTTCCACAGCCTGTAAATCGGCGGTGCTGCTCGAACCTGGCGCCGGCGCCGCGCTGCTACTGTGGCGCGAAATCGTGCTTGCCAATTTTGAGGTTCCTGAACGGAGCCGGGGCGCGGCCTGGAGTTTCTCGTTAGAGAGGCCGTCAAATCGCCAACTTCGAAGCTCGGCATCACGACATCCTCCGAACATGGCGGGTCGTAGGCGGTTCGGTCATTCGGCTGCGAATCGTCGATGGGTCTGGACGCTGATCGACGTCGTATCGGATTGGTAACATTCCGCCGCACGTTTGGACGCGATACGGCGATCCAGGGTCGCCAGATTCACAAGGCGCGCAACATCATGGAGCGGCTGCCCAAATCGATGCGCGCTTCGGTGCGGCGGGTCTTGCGGCAAGCCTGGGAAATGGATGACGCCGAGAAGGCCGAAACGCTCATTCGCAATCTCGCGCGCCATCTCGAACGAGACTGGAACGGCGTTTCCGCTTCGATCCTGGAAGGGATCGACGACATGCTCACTGTCACGAGGCTCGGCCTCCCCCGCGAACTGCGCCGCTCACTCGCCTGCACGAACATCATCGGAAATGTCATGGGCACGGTGCGCAGGGTTTGTCGCAACGTCAAAAACTGGCGCTCGCCCTCGATGGCCCTGCAATGGGCCGCGGCCGCCATGCAGGAAGCCATGAAGGGCTTCCGTCGGTTAAAAGCGTGCACGCACCTGCCGGCTCTTCGCTCCGCTCTTGCGAAGCAAGGCCAACAGCCGACTTCCGACGAGGCTCTTGTCCAAATCGCTCAGGCCGCGTAAATCTCAATGCGCAACGACCGCTTCGACAATTTCAACAGCGAGCGGGACATCCCCCGAATGGAGTTTGGTGGTGCGATACGGCGCAAGCACATTCATCTGGACCTCGCCATTCTCCAATCGAACGCTCGATCTCATTGACCACGTTAAGGCGATCGGGTTCGACATTATCGAGATTTGCGTCGAGGATCCCGAGACGATCGATCTTCCTGCGATCCTTGAGCGCGCAGTTCGGGCCGGCGTCTCTGTCACGATGTGCGGCGCGTTCGGGCCGAGCCGAGATTTGAGCTCGGAGGATGAGGCGATCCGTGAAGCGGGTCTCGCCTATCTTGATCGGTGCATCGACTTCGCGAAGGCGTTGGGGAGCCCGTTCGTTTCGGGGCCCATGTACGCCGCGGTCGGCAATACCCGTCTCCTCGACCGAAGCGCGCGCCGCGAACAGTGGGGCAGAGCGGTTGCAAGCCTCAAAGCGGCGGCGGCTTATGCGGCCGAGAGACGCATCAAGCTGGCCGTCGAGCCGCTGAATCGGTTTGAGACCGACCTCGTCAACACAGTCGACCAGGGTCTTCAGCTTCTTGAGGACGTCAGCGCCGACAACGTCGGGTTGCTCCTCGACACCTTCCATATGAACATCGAAGAGAAAGACATTCCCGCCGCCATTCGGCGCGCCGCGGGGCGCATCGTCGAGTTCCACGCCAGTTCAAACGACCGTGGAACGCCCGGCGAAGACCATCTGCCCTGGCGCGACATCGCGACGGCGTTGCGCGACGTTCGCTTCGAAGGGCCGATCGTGATCGAGGCCTTCACGCCTGAAATCAAGGAGATCGCACGCGCCGTCTCGATCTGGCGGCCGCTCGCCGAAAGCCAGGACGCGCTTGCCGCGGACGGACTTAAAAACCTGCAGGGGGCGTTCGTAGGCCAATAACGCGGCCGCGGACATCCTCTCAACGACCGTTGTTGACGCAACGCGCAGGTTTCGACGCCTCGTCGCGCCCGCTTGGGCGGGCGCGACGAGGCGTCATGTTCGCGGGGTAGCTTGGTCGGTGAAAGGCGCCTTTCGATATCTTCTATATCCGCGGCCTGACGGAGGAGGTCGCCGACCTCAGCTGCATCGGGCCGCTTATTCAGAAAAGGGAACGCTCAGACGACATCGGAGCGGCGCAGCGACGGCGCCGCGCCTTCCGGCCATTCGTGTTACTTCCCGCCCTAGCGCTGCGAGTAACCGGGCAGGTCCTCGCAGCCGCACATCGCGTAATGCAGCGGCGGCATCTTGTCGTTGACGCACCTATCGAGATCGACCTGGGTGATCGTAGGCTGCGGCAACTTCCAGCTCGGCCCGCTCACCGCCTCGCCCTTGAGCATCTCGACGGCGGCGATGATCGGCGAGCGCCACTGATAGGTCGGGGAAGTGGCTTTCAAGCAATTTGGGTCTCGAAAACTAGTGAAGCGTTCCTCTAATGTTACCCCTCGATCGTGTGCCCAAAACTCAACTACACGCAATATTGATAACCTAAGCGACTACTGGACATCTTGGCGACTGAGAGCTCCTGACGTACAATCATGTATTACCGCTGTCGCTGGGACGTCCGCCGACAGACGGGGCCAAAACAGTTCACAGACCCGGTACGGCCCCGAGCAAGCGAACGAGATCGCTCCGTCCGGGCGCGGCTCAATGCCGCGCCCTCAAAGAATTCGTTTGACAAACACCATAGCTCTTCGTTAATTTCCTTTGTTTTATTCGGGGGCCGCAGGCGAAAGTACCCATGCATTAAGAGATTATTCTCCCCCGAGAGTATCCCGCGATGAAAATCAGTTTTCATACTGACGCTTTTAACTCTGCCGCCTTCAGCTTTGAGAAGGCCTTGCAATGGGCAAAGAAGAACGGCGTCCACTACATTGAGCCCGGCGTCATCGAGGGCGTCTCCTGGATCCACGGCCTGGGATACTTCCCCCATGTGTCCCTGACGGAAGATCCGCTCCTCCTGTTGAAGAAGATGGAGCGCTATGGGGTGCATTTCTCCCAGGTGGATGCCGCCTATCCCCTTTCGGGCAGGGACGGGTCCTATCTTGGGGTGCCCTACATCCTGAAGACGCTGCCCTGGGCCTGGGTTGCGGGCTGCCCAAACATCGCAACGACCGATGGCCTGCTGAAGCCGGAAGGGCTCACCGACGAGCAGGCCATGGAGCTGATGAAGCAGAGCTATGGCACGATCGTGGAAGCGGCCGAGGTGTACGGGATCAACATCAACATTGAGATCCACGGCTACTTCACCACCCGTCCCGAGATGGTCGCGCGGATGCTGGACTTCGCGAAGAGCAGCCACTTCGGTCTGAACTTAGACACGGGAAATTCGTTCATCGCCGGGCAGGACCCGGTGGAGTTCTGCAGGCGCTTCATCAAGCGGATCAATCACGTCCACATCAAGGACGTCTCCGAGAGCCTTGCCGCGGCAGCCCGCGGCAAGGAGACCGGCATCGCCGTCAGCCATTGCGCGATCGGGGACGGCGTAAACGCGGAGAACATCAGGAAAGTACTAGGCCTGCTGCGCGACAGCGGTTACCGTGGCGTTCTCAGCATGGAATGCGAAGGCCAGGGAGGCCCCCTCATCGAAAAGTCACTCGGTTGGCTGCGGGGCGCCCTGGAGCAACTCGGCATTCCCGAGGAAGAATGATTCGCCCGGGAGAAAACTTAAGAGGAGGCATATAATGACCAGTAGATGGCTCAACGCGTCAAAAGTGAGCCGACGGAATTTTACCGTCGGGTTGGCGGCTGTCGCGCTCGGGATCTCGAACACGAGGCTGTTCGCCGCCCCAGCAGGCAAGCAACTCGTCTACGGCTACGTCACCCCAGGACCCGACACGTGGTACAAGAAGGACGTGGACGGCTTTGTGTACGCCGCGGAGCGTGCGGGAGCGAAGGTAATCGTCCTGAACTCTGACTACAACGCGGAGAAGGAGATCGCCAACATCGACTCGCTGATCAACCAGGGCGTTGATGGAATGGCCATCTTCACGTTCAACCCGAACGGAGCGAACATCGCCGCGAAGAAATGCGCCGACGCGGGAATCCCGCTCGTGGTCACGGACAACGTGGGACAGGTCCTGAAGTCCGGCCACGACGTCGTGGCCGCGATCGACTTCGACTGGAACGCCATGGGCAAGGACGTGGCGCAGTACATCGCGGCGAACTACCCGGGTGAGAACATCGCCGTCATCATGGGCCTGTTCGAGCATATCCCGGTGCAGATGTTCCGCGC
>Ga0181529_10003864_pt1 | contig 16678 bp, 12 predicted proteins | sample PEATcosm2014_Bin_36_FD_119763 | JGI IMG/M metagenome (GOLD analysis project Ga0181529, IMG submission 119763) | Peatland microbial communities from MTU Mesocosm Facility, Houghton, MI, USA - PEATcosm2014_Bin10_30_metaG | ecosystem: Environmental > Terrestrial > Soil > Wetlands > Peat | place...
CCAAGTGACCTGATTTCCAGCCTTGCTCACCACGGGCATGCACCGTACTGAGCACTGCGTCCGGGAGCGCCGGGTGCTTCGCTGTTCCGCTCCCCTAAAGCCGGTTTCTCCAGCCCCAGGATCAATGCCTTCCAGCGCACCGCAGCCTTCTACTTCTTCTCCCTGACGGGACCGGTCGCTCGGATCGGCCTTTCCCTCGCCTGCAACGACTGCGCCTCTCAGCGCACCCATTCCAGGGTCAAAGGTCCTGACCTGCTCCTTCGCGCCCTCGCCTGCCGGCTTCCTCGCCCGTTCGGCCCGTCTGCTCCACCGCCCCTACCGGTTCGCCCCGGTCGTGGCCGCTTCCTCGCTTCTGGCCCGTTGCGTCTCCGCCTGCCGGCGCCTCAAGCTGCTTCCGCAACCTCCACTCCCCTTCCGGGATTTTACCCCCGTCCGGATCGAAGCGTTCAGTTGCCTCCGCCGCCCTTCGGCCCGCCTTCCGATCACGCCCGATCTCCGTTCGCTCCCCGCCGCTCGTTCTTTTTCAAGTGTTGAGCTTCGGATCACCGTTCCCGGTCCGCTTCGTTTTCGGAGGCTTGCTGTTCCTCAAACCTCTTGGAACCTTCTTCACTATGCCCGCAGTCGCCATTTTCGTCAATCGCAAATCCGGCTATGGAAATGGCTTTTCCTCAGAAATGTGGCCGTTTATTTCGAATGGGTTACAGGAAAAACCAAGAGGATGAACTGTGCATAAACCGAAATGCGGACAACCTGTTTTATTGCGGCGGCGCTTCCGGCGTAACCAGCTTCAGAATCATGCCCGTGTCGGTAGCCATCCATATATTCACGTCATCCGGTGCCGCCAAAGTGACCCGGTTGGCGGTTGCCCGATAGTCTACGGGTATCGCCAGCCACGTCTTGTAGTCGTGACTGGTCAGCACCTGGACTTTGCCCGGCACCAGATTGCGCATCCGGCCCAGTGCCAGGGTGCCAGCCATGTACACGACGCCACTCGGCAGCCTCCAAACATCGGTCACTCCGAACTTGGCGTCCTTGTAGATGGACTCGCTCTTGCCGGTGTGCCAATCGATCTGGTAGACCTCGCTCGCGGCCCGCGTATAGTATTGCGAATACTCGATCAGACCAATGCCCGTGCCGTCCGGCAGGAAGCGGACCTTGGTAGTATTCCCGAACAACGAAGCCGACGACGACCGCCAAGTCTTGCCGCCGTCCTTCGTGTCCAGCGAGTAGTTCAAGTGGGGCACATCGCGATAATTGGCGGCGCCCTGGGGATCCAGCCAATCGGGGAAAACCGGACCCCAGCGCCGCGGAGGCAGATTGTACCCAATGATCAAACCGAATTTTGCATTAGCAAAGGAAACCCATGTGTAGGCGCTGTACGCCGGCTCTCCGGGAGGCGCCGCAGCCGTCGCTACGGGATTCCATTTCAACCCTCCATCGTGAGTTTCCAGGACCGTCTTCTTATATCCCACCGCCCAGCCGTTGTCGGCGTCCACGAAGTGAACCTGCAGGATCGGCCCCTTGGGGAACCTGCCAACCTTCGTCCAGTTTCGACCCGCCTCCGTGGTTTTCCAGAGATTGTTCTCTCCCACCATCCATCCCAGACTCTCGTTCAGGAAGAATAGCGACACCGGCAACTCCTCCGGCTGAGTCAGTTCCCAATGCGCACCCCCGTCACTGGTGACCAGGGCGGCAGGCTGCCGGTGGCTTCCTTTCAAAACGAACCCAACGGCCACGCCGCGCTTCGCGGACGGGAATTGCAGATCCGTAATCGTTAGCGACGATTTGGCCTCATCGTAGAGATACTGGCTCTTCCATTCCTGGGCGCGCGGCGCGCCGCCAAAGGCCACCATCGCCGCCAGGGTTGCCAGGAAGTTCGAAAAGGCGCGCTGCATTTTATTGTTTCATCGAAACCGGCCCCGCGGACAGCACCAACTCGACGTGGTCCGCCGATTCCAGGGCCGCGGGAGTCATGCGGGCCAGCACCAACACGCAGCCGATCTGCTCTCCGACCGTCGTGATGACCTCCATTTCGCTGCCGGTGTGCTGATGCGGTAGCCGGTGCTGGACGTTGATCACGCCCACCACGCGGTTTCGCGCGATCACCGGGGCCGACAGGAACGCCTCAAAGCTGTCTTCGGGCAGTTCGCCGAAGGTCTTGAAACGCGGATCTTTATAGGCCTCGCGGGAGATCGCCAGAAGACGCCGCTCGCGCGCTACCCAGCCCGTCAAACCTTCCGTCGATCGCATGCGCACCTTGCCGATCGTCGAAGGGTGCGGCGTGTTGGATGCACACAGCACCAGCTCTTCATTGGCCAGCAGATACACCAGGCACGAATCGCATTGCGTGAATTCCACCACCAAAGACACTACGCCCTGCAGAACCTCGGGCAGACTCATGTCGCGGACCATGAATCGGCTGATTTTCTGGAAAAGACGCAACTGTTGCTCGGTGCGTTCGAGGCGCGACTCTAGTTCTTTGGCTTTCGCCATGACTACATTATAGTTGCCTCCCGTTCGCGGGCGGGACCCTCATTCGGGCTATGCTGATCCACGAGCCATGCTATCGAAAGACAACCCCCTATCTCCTCCCGGAATTGGAGCTATTCTGAAGACCCGAATCGCCTACAATCAAAAGGACGGACCATAACCGGATGACGGAGAGTTGCAGCGAAGGACTGCTGGGAACCTGGGCGCCCCCTGAGTGTCCATTCAAGATCGCCTACTCGCTCAGGGCCCTGGATGATATCCGCCTCGCCGTCGCCGATGCCTTCTTTTCCCTTCCCCGTGGCGGCGCGGAGATCGGCGGCATCCTACTGGGAAAGCGCGACGGCCAGCAGATTACCATCCTGGACTACGTCGCCCTCGACTGCGAACACGCTTTCGGACCGTCCTTCACCTTGTCCCCCCGGGACTTGGCGCATTTGTCGATACTCATCGAAGAGGCCCGCAAGAATATGCCCGCCCTGCAGCCGGCCGGTTGGTACCACTCCCATACGCGTAGCGATATCTTCCTGTCCGAGGCCGATCTGGAGATCCACAAGCGATATTTCTCCGCGCCGTGGCAGGTTGCGCTGGTGCTGAAGCCGCACACCTTTCACCCCACCAGGGCCGGATTCTTCTTCCGCGCCGCCGACGGCGCCTTTCATACGCAGGCGAGCTACCAGGAATTCGAACTCGATCCCCTGCCGCTGCGCCCCATTCCTTCCGCAACCGCTCCTCTGCCGGCCGCGCCGGGCGGCACCGTGCGCCTGGATTCGTCGCCCACCGGGCGCGTGATTACCATGCCGACGGCGGCGGTTTCCGCCTCCGCGGATCCCGAAGTCGCATCCGAATCTCCAGCCGAGCTAGCCTCGGAATCGGATACGGCGGCCGCGGATCCCGCTTCCGAATCGGCCAAGCCGCCAGGTCCGGTTCTCGTGCCCGATCCGGAACCTCACGCTCCCACGGACGATGTGCCTATCCACTTTCCCGACCTCAGTCCTGCTCCCCGCTGGCGGCCCACCGCGATCGTAGGACTTGCCACTGTCCTGGCTGTCGGTGCTTTGGGCTTCGAGACGCGCCAATTTTGGCTGCCGCGGATCTGGCACGGAGCCCAGGCAGGCACCGGGCAAAATTCCGTAACCGATTCGCTTGGCCTGGTCCTCGCCGACCATGACGGATTGTTGCGGATCGGCTGGGATCGCAAAGCTTCCGCCGTTCAGGCGGCTACTCGCGGTACGCTGGAAATCTCCAGCGGCGGCGGAATCCCCAGCGCCACCCGGCTCGATACTGCCCAGTTGCAGTCCGGTTCTTTCACCTATAAGCGCGAAACTGAGAAGGTCGACGTGATTCTCTCAGTCGACGGTCCCATCGGTGAACTGGGACGCGAATCCGTCAGTTTCCTGGGCAAATTGCCGCCTCAGGTTGGCGGCTCAGCCGACCCTGCGGCCGCAGTCCAAAGTGAAGCCCTGGCCGTCGAAGTGGAACGGCTGAAAGGCGAACTGAAAGCCCAGGTGGCCAAGAATCAGCAATTGCTGAAATCGATGGATCAGCGGGGAGACATGACTGCCGAAGTCGAACGGCTGCAAAGTCAGTTGAATGCCCAGGCCGCCCGCATCAAGGACATAGATAAGGCCAGCAGGGCCAAGGACGATCAGCTTACCCGCCTCCGCAGCGATCTGAATACCCAGATTTCTCACAATCGCGTGCTGGCGCAGGCCCTGGACGAAGCCCAGAGCCAGCTCAAGCTGCAGCAGAAAAAGCGGATGAGCAATCAGAACGCCGACACCGCCAAGCAGTAGACCTACCTTACGATCCCCACAGTTCGTTGATCGGGTAGTAGACCACCGGATCCGTCGTCGGCACGTAGGAGAACCCGCGGCCCAGTGGATCGTCGTGGCGTACGGTCGTCCAATCGATGCCCACCGCCGAATAGATGGTCGCCTCGATGTCTTCCGGATAGACGTAGCGATCTTGCGACCAGCCGTATTCCGCGGTGTCCCCGCCGGTCGCATTCGTCTGTCCGATCACTGTGCCGCCCTTGGTGCCGCCCCCGGCGAAGAACGCAAACTGCTGCACCAGGTGATCCCGTCCGGCAGCCGCTGTCAGCGGACCCACCGTGCGGCCGAACTCGCCTACCATCACGACCAGCGTGTTCGCCAGCAGGCCGGCCGCTTCCAGGTCGCCGAGCATGGCCGACACGGCGTTATCCAGCAGCGCCCCTTTGGTCGGCAGGTTGGCCTGTTGATAGATGTTGACGTGCATGTCCCAGCCATCGTTGGACGTGATCTGGATGAACCGCGTGCCCTGATTCGCCTTGAGCACCTGGGTGGCGACCAGGCAGGCGTTCCCGGTCGACGTATTGCCGTAGCGCTCGCTGTCCGCGGTGGTGAAGCTGAAGGCTTGCGTCACCGTGGAGTTATACATCATTTGCTGCCCTGAGATGTAGAAATCGTTGTAGTCCGACATCGGCTGGCCGTACGGCGAGTTGATCCGAAGATTATCGTCCAGCGAGTTCATCAGGCTGTATCTGGTATTGAACCGCGTCTGCCCGTCCGGATTCGTCGTATCGGCTACGCCGCTGTTGCTCGGCACCACTTTGAACGGGGCATAGCTGGCCGGAAAATATCCCTGCGTCACACCACTCGGCGAATTGAGCGCCAGGAACGTGGGGAAAACCTGTCCCGGCGTCCGGCTCGCCTCTTTCTCGATCGCCACCACGCTCCCGATATTGGGCGCGATGTTCCCCAGCGCCGCCGCCGGATTGCGCCCGATCTGAGTCCAGGTTTGCCCCAGCGAGTGTACCAGGGCATGCGATTGCATCGACCGCACTAGCGCAAACTGGTTCGTCATCGCTCCCAGTTTGGGCATCAGTCCCGCCGGCCAGAGAATGCCGTTGACGGTGGTCGGAGCGAAACTCGTGGGAGTCGTGCCCGCAACCACCTTCAAATCGAAGGTGTCGGTATGGCTGGGAGCGCCCGCCAGCAAAATGAAGATGACATTCTGGGCGGTGTTTTTGGTCTGCATCCCGCTGTTGGTTTCGACCGGGCCCTGCGCCTTCGAATAGCGCTGCGCTAGAAACGACGCCGTGACTCCGCCGGCCAGTTGCATGAAGCCGCGTCGTGTCCAGTGAGGACGATTAAAGAAAGTCTTCCCCTCGTAAGGGTACTTTTTCCAATGCCGATTGAACTTTTCCTGATTCGTCATGCCGTCCTCCTCCGACTAGTAATTGAAGACGAAATCGACCTTGTTGTAGAGCGACCACACCAGGTCTTGCACGGCCTGGGAGCGGTTGCTGGCGCCGGCAAGCGAAGCCAGCGCCGTAGTCGTTTCTTGCGTGGTGGGATATCGCGAAAGTATCGCGAGGAACAGCGTGTTAACCAGGTTCGCGTTGGTCTGGGTGAGGTTGTTCACGATCAGAGGGCTGGTAGCCGACCCGGTATAGGCTAGGCGGGCTTCCACGAAACTGCTGTTCATCAGGTTGAGTGCTTGCAGGATAGAGCCGTCCTGCTTGCGCGGCTGGTCGTCGCGGTTTCCGCGCAGGAAGGTATCCATAAACGGGCTCGCCACGCTATCGCCCGGGGCACTCACCACATCGGGCAATTGCATCGCCCAAACCACCTGCGGGTAACCGCCTGTGGAATCGGTAAATCCGGTCATCGTGTAGCCCGGAACTACCACGCCCGAAGCATTCTTGGCGCTGGGGAACAGCCCGCTCGACAGAGTGACGGCGTCATGCACCTCCTCGGACCACAGCCGGCGCACATACTTGCGCGCGAAGTAGTTGTCCCAGGCTTCATTCCAGGTCCCGTTATATCGGCTGGACAGCTGATAGGTCTGCGAATTGACGATCTCGCGCATGGTGGCCTTCAGGTCGTACCCATTCTGCACGAAATGCGTCGCCAACGCGTTCAGCAGGTTGGCATTGGTGGGCTGCAGCGTCCAACCCGCCGGCGGCGGATTGTTGGGGTCCAGCCGCGCTGGATCGAAAGTGTCCGGCGGATCTACGATCCCTTGTCCGAAGAAATACGCCCACAGGTAATTGACCGCCGCGCGGGCGAATTGGATATCGCCCGTGATGTTGTTGGCCAGCGCGGTGCGGTACGCCTGGCCGGGCGCCGGCGAATTCCCGTTGAAGATGTATTGCGGCGGGACGTAATAGCAAGGCTGCCCGGATTTGCATCCCGCGGGTGCCACTCGCGCCGGCCGGTTTCCGCTGGTCGTGTCCAACGCGTAGTCGGTGGTGAAACCCTTGGTGTTGTCCTCCAACGACCAGTAATAAACGTTGGTATTCGTGGGATCGTATTTCACCGCGGCCGGCATCGTGTGGGAAACAAACGAGGACAATTGCCATGCCTGGTACCGCGTGGTTTGCGATCCCCAGAGGTTGATCCCCGTCAAGTGTCCGGCGCCGTTGTGGCACAACAGGCAGTTGACGTAGGTGTTGCCCAGGAAGGTGTCCGCGATATTCGCGGTCATCTGGTCGAAAGTGTCCTGCCCCGTCCCCGGTCCGCTCGAAATGTAGCCGCCCACCAGCCAGTTGACCGGACCATTGGTGTAGGAGTCGGCGTTCGCCGCGGTGATCAGATCGGTCGCGATCTGGTTATACGGCTTGTCCGCCGCCAGCGAGTCGTGGATGTATTGGTAGAACGCGTTGCGCCCTTGCGCGAACCGGTTCAGCCCTGTGGTGTTATACACCGGCGTGTTCTTGAACAAATCGCCGTAGAACATGGTCCATTTATCCACCCATTGCGGCGCGGCCAGCAGCGTCTCGACATAATTAGCCCGTTTGTTCGGGTCGGTGGAGGCCACGAAGCTCAGCACGGCTTGCGGCGTGGGGATCCGGCCGGTCAGGTCCAGCGTGACGCGGCGGACAAATTCCCAATCCGTGGTCATCGGCGCGGGGGTGATGTTGTTCGTCTTGAAATCGGCGTAGATATAGGAATCGATGGAGCCGGCGGCATGCGTTTCGTTAAAGGTGTAGGTCGGACTGCCGGGCGGTACGTAGTTCATGCCGCGCTGCACTTCCGACGTCAACGTGCTCAGCACATGCGATCGGTAGATGCCCTTCGCCCGCAGAGACGCTTCCGTGACCTTGTCCCGGTCCGCTCCAAAGTAGCTGCAATTGGAATGATCGATCATGAGCTGGTCGTCGCCGTCAACCCGGCTATAGACCAAACTGGAGCAAACTAGAAGAGCGATTCCCCCGAGAATCGGTACTAATATTCGCTTCTTCATGATTTCACCCTCCGGCGCCGTTCAGCGCTATTATGACAAATTAAACCCCACTGGTCCGGTAGAAGTTCCAACATATTTTCGCAATCGGTACTGCCAGCGGGAGAAATCGGTCGCTGGCGGGTTGAACACAACATGAAACTTCGGACGGGGATGGGTTACCTGGTGCTCGGATGCCTCCTGCTAGAGGCCCAAGTTTTTGGTCAAACCCTCGGAAATCAGTCGCTAAGCGGAAAATTCTTCTTCCGTCACGTCTCCCTGATCACCGATTCTTCGGGGAATATTACCGATCCCCGAAGCCTCCAGGGCACCCTGACCTTCGACGGCGCAGGCAATTACAGTTTCACCGGCCAACAAATCACCGGCAACAACGCAGCCGCGAGCGTCACCGGATCGGGAAAGTATTCGGTCGATCCCGCTGGCGTCGTTTCCATGGACAACCCCATCCGCACCGGCGCCAAAGTGAACGCCCGCCTAGGTCCCGCCGCCCTGGTGGGATCCAGCACCGAGACCGCCGACAACAGCTTCGACCTGTTTGTCGCCGTTCCCGCCCCTCCTAGTACCGCCAAACCAGCGCTTTCCGGCTCCTACTGGGTGGTGACTCTGGAATTCCCGGCCGGCCTGGTGGCCAATTCCCGCAACACCATATTCAACCTGGCCACCGGTTCCACGGCGGGGACCTTCGCCTCCATTACCGTCAACGGCCACGCCGCCAACCTGAGCTCCGGTGCCCCCATCACTCAGACGGTGACCGGCGGGACCTATACCATCAATAGCGATGGAACCGGAAACGCTTCATTCGGAACCGCTTCCACCGCGTCGCTGCTCAGCGGCAGCAAGAACCTGTACCTTTCCGCCGATGGCAATATCCTCCTCGGCGGATCCACAGCCACCGGCTCCCACGACTTCCTCATTGGCGTAAAAACCATGACCGCAGTCACCAATGCCACCTGGAACGCCACCTACTGGGGAGCCGGCCTGCGCAGCGACCTCACCGACGCCGCCCAGGCGGTGGACTACGCCGGAGCAGTCAGCGCCGGCGGTTCCGGAAATCTCATCTGGACCAAGCGATTGAAGTCCCTGGGCCAGAGCAATCTCGATTTCACCGCCGCCAACCCGTACTCGCTCAATGCCGATGGCTCCGGCAGCGTTCCCTTGATCCTGCTCGGTCTCGGCGATAGCGCCGGGGCCTTTGTCAGCGCCGCGATCGATCCCACCGATCCGGCGGCCTACGAAATCGATTTCGGGGTCACCACCACCACGCAGACCGGCACCGGCGTATTCCTCTTCCCGCAAGGTGTAGTCAGCGCCGCCAGCTTCGCTCCAGCCGGCAACCCTATCTCGCCCGGAGAGTTCATCGCCCTCTTCGGCAGCGGACTGGCGAAGAGCACGCAAATCGCCTCAACCCCGTATCCCGTCAACGGGGTCAACGGCGTCACCGTGCTGATCAACGGCAAATCCGCCCCCATTTATTTCGTCAGCAGCGGCCAAATCAACTGCCTGGTCCCCTATTCCACGCAGGGTCCCACAGCCACGATCATGGTGGAAAACGGGACCGCTAATTCCAACACGCTGACGGTTGCCGTGGCGGCCACGTCGCCCGGCATCTACGCCTACCCCAGCCTGAATGGGATCGGACCCGGCGCCATTATCCACCTGAACGGCACCATCGTCAGCGCCGCCGCCCCGGCTACCTCCGGCGAGACCGTCTCGGTGTACCTGACCGGCTTGGGGACCGTCAACAATCCGCCCGCCGATGGCAGCGCGGCCAAGGACGCCACCAGCACCGTCACCACCAGCCTGGCTGTATACGTCGGCGGATTGCCGGCTACTGTCCTCTATAGCGGGCTGGCGCCCGGCTTTCCCGGCCTATACCAACTGAACATCACGCTGCCCTCGCCCCTGCCCGCCAGTGGAGCGCTGCCGCTAGCCATTCTGACTCCCAACGCGTTTCACGACCAGGTGACCATCCAGGTAATTGAATAGCAGGGTCATCGGTCCGGCCGTCCAATCGACAGCAGCGGATCTCCTAACACTACCCCCTGCCAACTCAGGAACGGCAGCGCCAGGTAGAAGCTCTCCGCCAGGTTCCGCCCTTCGAAGTACGCCGGCAGCACCAGGTCGGGCCGCGCGCACGCCCCCACGAAAGGCTCGTATACGTTGCCCGAAACCCCCGTCGCTCCTTCGTGGATCAGGTCCGCGCTCAAGCTTTGCGGCGACCCCGCAAACCAGTGCTGCGGATCCTGAAACGAGGTGATATTCCAGTTGTCCGGCGGCCGCTTCAGCGTTCGCGCATTGGTCGAGACATATTCCGTTGCGATGGCTCCCGGCAGCCATTGAAATCCCAGCCAACGGCGATTCCGATTGCCGTCGTTCGATCCCCAGGAGGCATAGCCGATCACGTCTTTCTGGTCGTAGAGCACCTTGCTGGTCTCGTCCACAATCACCCGGTCCGCGGGAAGCAGCATGGCGGCGTTGCGCAGCCAGTTGTTGGCCGCGTTGGTAGTATTCGCATCCAGATCGATCACGAACTTGCCCCGGTTGCGCGCATATAAGGACCGGTCGATCATGCCTTTCACGTCGGCGAAATCGTTGGCCGCCAGTCGCGTCACCAGGTAGATCGGAAACAGGGGGTGCTGGAACGGCGCATCGCGCTTCATGAAGAAGGGGTTCGGCACGGTTCCGGGCCGCGGATATTTGACCCCTTTCAATTTGGAATACAGCAGCGCCAGTTCCGAATCCACCGACGAGTGCTCCGAGACTTCGATCGATCCCCCCATCCCGTCTACTTTCAGCGGTACACCCATGGTCAGAACGATGTACAGAACCTTTTCAGTCAAACCGGCCTTTTTCAGGCAATCCCCTACTGGCTTTTCAATTTCCTGCTCGTAGATGCGCCAGACGATCTCCTCGTCAGTCGTCGTATCCAGAGTGCAGACATTCTTGGCAGGGACCAGCCGGCGAGGCCGGTAATACTCGGCGACCTTAGCGGAAATGGGGTCCCGGCGATTGACTACCACCAGCACGTTCTCTCCGGTCTGCGCGGAAAGACAGGAAACCAGCGTCGCGAGGACCAGCAAACGCCCCATGCCCAAATTATACAGGTACACCTTATGCACGTACGCTGCAGCCCTTCCGACGCAGCCGCGTGGCCCAAAACCACCAGCGCGGTGGACGGCAACCAGCCGACTCTTCTTGTCATCCTTTCGTTTCATAGTTTTACGCGTGGCAATGGAGTTGCTTTAGAGAGGGCGAGACCGCGAATCGAGACCGCGGTGAATGGAGGAGAAAATGAAAACGAAACTGTTCACACTGTTGCTGCTGGTGGGAAGCGCCAGCGCCATCGTGGCCGGGCCGCGAGTCGTGGTTGGAGTCGGCGTTGGCTACGGTTACGGATACGGATACCGCGGCTACCTGGCTCCCGCGCCGGTGTATTACGCACCGATGCCGGCCCCGCGTGTGGCCGCTTACGTTCCGCCCTGCCCCGGTCCGGGCTATACCTTCGTCGGCGGCTATTGGTATCCGGCCGGCCCCAGCTACGCCTGGCGCACCGGATACTGGACCCGTCCCGCCTACGTGGGAGCCCGCTGGGTAGCCCCTCGCTACTACGGTCACAGCTATTACGGCGGCTATTGGCGCCGGTAGGTTTCCGAAACAGGTCCCCGGTTCAGCCGGGGACCTGCTCTGCCCGATCTCTGCCCCCATCCCACCCCATATCTGCCCGCAAATCCCCGCCCGACCTCGGTCGGCAGCGAGCGAGCCCGTGCCCTGTCACGGACTCGCTCGTCCCACGTTCAGATGGTTATGAGTTCCGGTCTATAATGGGAATCGTCGCCGCATCGGCCAGCGTAGCTCAGTCGGCAGAGCAGCAGTTTTGTAAACTGCGGGTCGGGGGTTCGATTCCCTCCGCTGGCTCCATCCTCTCCTTCAAACGGTATACTGGTTCCTTCGCGCCATCGCTTTCCGAGCGATGGGAGGGGTCTCACTGAATCACACTCCGTCGTACGGCTACATCAGCGATGAAGCTCTGCTTTCTCTCGACTCGATGGAGGGCATCCACGCCCTGCCGCACGCCACCCGTCCATCGGCGCCTCCGCCACGGCGCGCCGCGGCGCCCACCTGGTGGTGGCGCTACTTCCCGTCGGTCGCGGTAGCCTTGCTCTCCTACGCGGTCCACTACCTGCCGTTTCCGCCCTTTCGCGTGGTGAGCCTCTCGGGCGCACGGTATCCGGTCAGTGCCGCCATCATCGCCATGGTGGGCGGAGTTCTGGTGCGCAATCTCTTACCGCTGCCCACGGCCGCCGTGGAGAGCGCCAAAGGCCTGGCGCGGACGGTCATTCCCGTGACCATCGTGCTGGCCGGCGCCGGACTCAATCTGGTCCATGTGGCCTCTGTCGGTCCCCTGGCTCTGGCAATCACGGTGGCTTGCATGGCCATCGCCATGGCCGGGACGCTGTGGCTGGCACGCCTGTTCGGCGTCGTCAGCCGAACCGCCATGCTGATCGGCGCCGGAACCGCGATCTGTGGCACCAGCGCCATCGTCGCCGTCGGACCGCTCATCGAAGCCGACGACACCGACCTCATGCTTTCCATCGGGACCATCAACATCCTCGGCCTGGTTCTGATGTTCGTGCTGCCCGCGCTCGGCGGACTACTGCGGCTGCGCGACGATGCCTTCGGAGTTTGGGCCGGCACCACCATTCACGCGGTCCCCCAAGTTGTGGCGGCCGGCTTTGCTTACAGCGCCGCAGCCGGCCGTCTGGCCACGCTGGTGAAGTTGGTGCGCGTCACATTACTGGCGCCGTTCCTGTTCATCCTCGGCTTCCTCCATGCGCGCAAGCGCGGCCAGACCATGGCGATTCCCTATAGCCGCCTGGTCCCGCCATTCGTCTACGGATTTCTGGTGCTTTCCGTCGCCAATACGCTGGCGCTGTTGCCGGTTTTGCAGTTCCGCTTCGGGTCGGTAGCGCTCGCCGACTTACTGGCCAACTGCGGGGAAGCGCTGCTCACGCTTTCCATGGCAGCCATGGGGCTTGAGGTGAACGTCCGGTTTCTGGCGCGAACCGGCGGCGCAGCGATCCTCACCGGGGCCGGAGCGACAGCCCTGCTCTGTGCCGGAAGTTTGCTGCTGATCCGATTACTTTTGTAAAACCTGCGATATTCTGTAATGGGTTCGTGATGGCTATCCAAATCGGGGATATCTTCGGCGACTATCAGGTAATCGGCCTCCTCGGACGAGGTGGCATGGGTAAGGTGTTCCGCGTCCGCAGCCTGCTCACCGATCGCGAAGAGGCCATGAAGATCGTCCTCCCCGACCTCGATGAGAATCAGGAACTGGCCGACCGCTTTCTCCGCGAGATCAAAGTTCACGCCAGCCTGGAACATCCCAACATCTGCGGTTTGCGTGCGGCCATGCGCGTCAAAGACCGTATCGTCATGATCATGGAACTCGTCCATGGCGAAAGTCTCGACGACATCCTGCGGGAAGGCCCGATGGAACTCCCCACCGCCATTTATTACGTCGACCAGGTTCTGGCCGCGCTGGACTACGCCCATGTCCACGGTGTTATCCATCGCGACATCAAACCGGCCAATATCCTGGTGACGGGACCGGAGAGCGGACAGGCCGGCATCGTCAAACTTACCGATTTCGGAATCGCGCGGTCCAGCAACACCGGAGGATTGACCGGCGCCGGCGTCGCCCTGGGGTCTTTGTGGTACATGTCGCCCGAACAGATCCGGTCGGAACCGGTGGACGCCCGAAGCGACATTTATTCCCTCGGAATCACGTTCTACGAGATGGTCACCGGACGCCGCCCCATCCAGGCCGACAGCGAGTTCGCCCTCATGAATGCGCAACTCGTGCAAGTACCCACGCCGCCCGCGGAGGTCATGCCCGGCTTGCCCCTCCCCTTTTCCGACCTGATCATGCGGTCTCTCGCCAAGGATCCCCGGCAGCGCATCGCCTCCGCCCATGAGTTTCGCGGCGGCCTCCGCCAGAGCCTGTCGCGCAGTTCTTCGGTGTCGAAACCAACTCCTCCGGCAACTCCGCCCACACCAGCGGCCGCGCTGGCGCCACCCGCGTTCACCACGGCCACCACGGCCACCGCGTCGAAGACCTGGGACCCGGCGTTCCTCGACAAGTTGACCCAATTGCTGGCGCCGCACATCGGACCGATCGCCAAAGTCGTGGTGAACCGCGCCGCGAAGGCGGCGCGCAACGAGTCGGATCTCTGCCAGACCCTGGCCGCCGAAATCCCGTCGGAAGCCGATCGCAAGCGTTTCCTGGGGATGTGCCGCTAATCCTTCTTCCCGCGGCCCTCCGGCACTTCTTCCCCAAAAGTAATGGTGGAATCCACCTGGAACAATTTTTTGCTGCTCGCCGACGGCCGCAGCATCTGCAGAACAATCGAATCCCCGCGCGCATTTAGCGAGAAATGCGTATTGCCGCCGCGCGCCACCGGATACTGCCGCGACCCGAACGGCGGCACCAGCTCGTCGATGGTCTCCGAACAAATCGGCGTCAACTCGCCCGGCCGATCCTCTCGGGGAACCGAGACCATCACGCCGGCTGAGTAGCATCCGCCCACCCGCACCGGCCGCTCCGATGCGTTGATGAGAGCGATCACGCCCTCGTCACCCTCCGCCACGCCGCCAGAAAACCAGGGGTTGCGGACAGGCCAAACCACCTCGCGAACCGTGCTGCTCAATTGCTCCGCCGTCAGACACTCGGTGACGCCGCTGACTGCCAGTACGGGCGAAAGTTCCGGCGACGGAACCTTCTCGCGCACCCTCACCCATGCGCCGGCCGTATCCTCCGCCAGTTGCAGTTTGAACCGGGCGTGCTCGCCCGCGGCCAGACGCACCTGGATTCCGCTATGTCCCACCAGTGGCGCCAGCGCACCGCTGCTCTTGTGCGCTTCCACTTCAGCCGCCACTTCCCGATTCCCCAGGTTCTGCAGTTCCACCGCCGACCAGCACGACGAATTATAGGCCAGCCACGGCACCAGGCTTTCCACCACCCGGGCCCGCGAATCGGTTTGCGCCGCGCCGCTGACTGCCGCCAGGAGCCACAGCAGCACACAGCCGAGTTCCTTCACACCTATCAATTCGGCAGCTTTCCGGCGGCGCAATAGAGCGGACGCCATTTCCGTCCACAGTTTCTCATATTGAGCTCGCCGCCAGGGCTCAGGCCTTAACTATCCAGCATCTTCAGAGCGCGCTCGAGACTGCGGCGCATGCGGTTGAACGACCCCGCTAGCACCGCGATCTCGTCTTTCCCCGAAGCCGGAAGCTCCGGCATGTCCATTTTGCCCACGCTGATCTGATCCGCCATCGCCGACAGGTTCCGCAGCGGACGCACCACCGTCAGCAGTAGCACCACGTCCAGCAGCACAAGGCTGGCCAGAAATACGCCGGCGAGCGACAGCACCAGAGTCACAAACGCCTTGTTGGCCATCTCGATCGGCACCGATTCCGGCACCGACACGATCTGCGCTCCCACCACCTCATGCGCCTGCCAGCCGAAGCCATTGGCCGATCCGTAATGGCGCAGCATGGCGGCCGGCGCCACCGACGGCGTGGAGTGGCATTCCAGGCAGGGCGGATTGGCCGTGATGGGCCGGGCCAGGTACAGGGAACGGCCCGTGGGCGTTTCGCGCTCGTTCACCAGTTCCTTCAGGTCTTTGCGGTTGCGGAACGCGTTGATGATATCGGCTTCCCAATCCACCGCGCGATCCCGCAGATTGGTGGGATTCAGGGTCGCTTCTTTGTAGGCGTAGTCCGGGTAATGGGCCCGGATGCTCGCGAAGTTCTCGGTTGCCGCGAATGCCGGAACGGTCTGCGGCAGGAAAGAGTCCTGGTGCTCCTGCTGCCTCACCAGCAGCGGCTTGATCTGCGCGGTAGTGTAGTCGCGGACCGAAAGCATGGCTTCCATCATGAGGCGCGCCTGGCGAACCACTTCCGCGCGCGCGTTTTGCTGCTCCAGATGGTAGGAGACCAATGCGGCCACCGCCAGTCCGACGCCCAATACCAGGCCCAGGATCAAGTTGAATTTAGCGAGCAGTTTCATGACGCGGTTTCTCCGAGTGTGCCTATTATGCTACCGCACGCCCGCCGACGCTCAAAACTGAAAATAAATGAACGGGATCCGCACGTCGATCACGCCGAACAGTTCCAGGCAGAAAAACATCAGCGCCATCGCCGACGCGTACGCCAGCACCGGCGATCGGGTCACGCGATCGAACCACGCCAGCTTCTCCTCCGCCAGCGACAGCAGCAGCGCCAGCGCGATCAAGCCCACGTGCCAGGGCAACAGCAGATCGTGCCCGCGGTGCGCCGAAAACATCTGCGCCAGCACCTGGCGGCTCTGCGCCAGGTCGGCCGCGCGGAAAAACACCCAGCCGATCATCACCAGCACGAAAGTCGCGATGGCCTGCAGCGGATACAGCAACGTCCACTTCTCGCGGATCGGACGGTTTCCGCGAACCGCCCGCTCCACCGCCAGCAGCCCTCCATGGTATCCGCCCCAGATGAGGAAGTTCCAACTGGCGCCGTGCCACAATCCGCCCAACAGCATGGTGAGCAGAAGGTTGCGGTACGTCATCCAGGGGCCTTTGCGGTTCCCGCCGAGCGAGATGTAGAGATAGTCGCGCAGCCACGTGGACAGCGAAATGTGCCATCGCCGCCAGAAGTCGGTGATGCTGCTCGCCAGGTACGGCCGGCGGAAATTCACCGGGAAATGGAAGCCCAGCAATTCCGCCATGCCGATCGCCATGTCGGTGTAGCCGGAGAAATCGAAGTAAATCTGCATGCCGAAAGCGATCACCGCGCTCCACGAGGTGTGCCATCCGGGATCGGCCGAAACATTGGCGAAGTAGCCGTTGGCCACCTTCGCGAACTGGTCGGCGAAAGCCATCTTCTTGGTCAGGCCGAAGATCAGCAGAAACAGACCGTGCGCCAC